>JAABUO010001102.1_pt1 | contig 37932 bp, 30 predicted proteins | sample 5559291 | NCBI WGS metagenome assembly JAABUO01 (sample SAMN10711878, study PRJNA513372) | rock metagenome | isolation source: Antarctica rocks | place: Antarctica: Victoria Land, Finger Mt sud
CCTCCAGCGAATAGTCAACAAAGTTGTCCTTCTCATCGTTGTTTTTGTTGTCTGCTTGGCTATATTTTGCACAGCTGCATACTGGATATGGAAAGATAGGGTCGAGAACAAGTCTTGGTACCTACAGAATGCAGGAGTTGCTTTCGTTCCTATTGCTGCGAGTTTCATTATTCTTTATAACACTCTTATTCCCCTCTCTCTCTACGTCGCCATGGAAATTGTGAAAATAGCGCAAATGGTCCTAATGCAATGGGATGTCGACATGTACGATCCTTCTACTAATACACCTATGGAAGCGCGCACATGCACCATTAATGAAGAGCTCGGTCAGGTAACGCATATCTTCACTGACAAGACTGGCACGCTGACAGACAATATCATGCTCTTCCGCAAGCTGTCTGTTGGTGGCCAAGCATGGCTGCATGATCTCGATGTGCGGTGGGAAGCAAATGAAGAAAAGTCTTCTGCAAAACTTTATCTGCGGCATAAGAAACGAAAGCCTGGGCGTATAAAGCCGGACCATTTATGGGGTAATGGGGCGGTCCTCCGAAGTAGTACAGGTTCTGCACTCCCGCGAAAGTCAAGCAACACCTGGACTGCTTCCGCGGCGCCAGATAAACCTCAACCCACCTATTCAACGCTGGACTTAATCCATTATTTGCGCACCTCTCCCCACACTCTCTACTCTCGTCGTGCTCGAACATTTATTGTTGGGCTCGGCTTGTGTCATACGTGTATGCCTGACAAGGATGAAGATGGGAAAATGATCTATCAAAGTGCATCTCCGGATGAGCTTGCTTTAGTCACAGCAGCTATGGATCTGGGATTCATGTTGGTTGACCGCGACCAAACCTCAATAACAATACAGACACAACCGGATGGGCCGAATGGTCCGAGTCGATTCCAGACATATAGCGTCTTGGAAACCATTGAGTTTTCCACAAAACGCAAACGAATGAGTATTCTCATTAGGATGCCTGACGGTCGAATAACGCTATTTTGCAAGGGCGCGGATTCGGTTATTATCGAACGTTTACGCTTGCGTGAAATAGCTCAAATGAGATTAAAGAAGGTACAGCGTCGGCGCGAGATGCAAAAGGCTGTTGTTGGTGAGCGCGTCAAGGCTTGTCGTGGCGCATCTATGGAAATGAACCAACACGCACTTCCTCGTCAGAGTCTATCTATGAGCCGCTCGTCAGCACCCAAAGAACTCGACCAATGGCTTCGGATGCGGACTTCCAATTGTTTCTATGCTGAACCTCTCATCGACAAGCGTGTATCCGCAAGGCACGATGCCCGGCATAGTATGGCCTATGGCGAACCTTGCTCGCCGCTAGATCAAGATGTGCATGCTGTGAGCATTAACGAGAGACTTCTCGACAATGAAGCCTTGCTTCTCGAATCAACTTTCCATCATCTCGAAGAATTTGCAACTGAGGGCCTCCGCACGCTGCTATATGGATGGAGAGATATGTCTGAGAAGGAGTATGTCGAATGGCAAGCGGAATACACGAAAGCCAATTCCAGCCTGGTAGATCGCCAGACAAAGATCGAAGAGGCCGCAGAAAAGATTGAACATCATTTGGAACTCAGTGGAGCAACTGCAATCGAGGACAAGTTGCAAAAAGGAGTGCCAGAAACGATCGATAAATTACGTCGAGCGAATATCAAATTGTGGATGTTGACGGGAGACAAGCGTGAGACAGCAATCAACATTGGCTATTCCTGCAGACTCATCAAAAATTTCTCAACAGTGTTCATTCTTGATCATGAGAAAGATGATGTGGCACATGATATGGGCGAATTTCTTCAAAAGATGGAAGGCAATCAAGTAGCTCACTCTGTGATTGTCGTCGATGGAGCCACTCTTGGCGTCATTTCAAGTGATGAAGTGCTAATGGCGATATTTGTGGATATTGGTGTGCTTGTCGACTCTGTGATTTGTTGCCGTGCTAGCCCAAGTCAGAAATCGCTGTTGGTGAAAATGGTCCGTACGAGGGTAGAAAAGACTGTGACGTTGGCAATTGGTGATGGTGCAAACGATATTGCTATGATTCAAGAGGCTCATGTGGGGATTGGTATAACTGGACGAGAAGGTTTACAGGCTGCTCGCTCATCAGACTACTCAATAGCGCAGTTCCGTTTCCTTCTCAAACTTATTCTTGTGCACGGTCGATGGAACTATATTCGCTTGTGCAAATACTGTCTATGCACCTTCTATAAGGAAGTCTTTTTCTACCTCGGACAGGCAATTTTCCAAATCTACACAGGCTGGACAGGTACTAGTATGTACGAGAACTGGTCCATATCAATGTTCAATACGCTTTTTACCTCTTTGCCGGTCCTGGTTATTGGCATCTTTGAGAAGGATCTTTCAGCGGCCACCTTACTTGCAGTGCCAGAGCTCTATGTCAAGGGTCAAAAAAATGGAGCCTTCAATATCAGGATATATCTCGGTTGGATGTTCTTGGCTATCACGCAGTCTTTTCTCGTTTTCTTCCTTGTCTGGGTGAACTACGGGAATGCGACGCTCTACGCACCAGAGCTTTTCCCCATTGGGATGCTTGTTTACTCCATAGTCGTTGTGACAATCTCGATCAAAGTGCAGATGATTGAGATGCATTCAAAGTCCTATCCTGTGCTTGTTGGGTCCCTTCTGTCCATTGGTGGATGGTAAGCTTGTCATCAACGCACACGTACTAATATCAGGTTTGTATGGAATCTCGCGCTCGCATGCATTTATAGACACAATGCCATCTACGATGTTCGAGATGGCATTACAAAGCGCTTTGGACGAGATGCCCAATTCTGGGCTACCATGTTCCTTGCAATTGCAGCATGTGGGGTATACGACATGTGCTTTGTGGGGACTCGTGCGCTCTTCATGACTACGGACGCAGACATATTCCAAGCAATTGAGAAGAACGTGCTGCTGCGTCGACGGCTTGAGGAGGAAGCAGCTGATGAACTACAGGCGTCTTGGAACCACGGCAGCAAGCGTGCGTCAAATGAATTCACGCGCAATCGTGAGATTCAAGATATGATGGACAAGCGGATCAATGACAGCAATACTTCATGGCTTGGATCCTCGACAACTGCCCTTGACTCGAATGCATCTGGACCGTCGCTTTTGTGCATGTCGACGTCGACGCTTGGAAAAGCGGCAGAGAATAATATGCGTGAGATAGAGCTGGAGGAGAGGCATAAAAGGGCATAAATACATGTAGTTAAAGGGAAAGATAATCCTCTTCTGCGTTGAAATTATGTCGTGGATCGCTTTTTGTTGTTTTTCGTTCACCAATCAGTTTCACCGACCACCAACGACCACAGATCACAAAATTGATTGCCAACTTTTTGACAAACGGGGCAAGTCGGATGGGTATTCGCATTAAACAGACACTTAAGAAAGAAGGGGAAATGACGCTGGAGGAGAGAAGCCGTATATTGGATGAGATACAAGCTACCTCTCTAGGCGTCAACGTGACACCTGTTCCATCGAGCGCAGGTGCAACGCACCCAATCCAGATGATGAGTGCAATGTGTTTATGCATAAGATCATGGGTTCGCCATCACCACTCTCTTCTTGACCTCAAAGTCTTCTACACGCCATCACAAACCTTCCTCACGTACTTCTTCCAAATGGACGACCAAGGCTTTAAGATTCGTTTCCAATTGCTTGGATCAACTCGCTTGATCTATTCCGAGCGCATAAAGACCTTCATATTCCATTTGAGGGGATGCTGGCGGTAACCCTCTCTCGACCACCACTCTTCTCTGTCAGCGAAGGCACGGAATGGATTCCAAGCGGTGACTTCACAGAGCATGCAGCAGCGACGCACACACTTACCCACTGCATCTTTGGTAGCCTGCAGGACCTGGAGTACGAGACAAAGTTGCTTTTCCAGCACCTTGAATTCAGATCAACATGCCGTGGGGATTGCCGTGCGTGTCATACGGCTGCGGAGCCTAGATTCACAGACTATGACTGGGCTGCATACATGTGTCTCGACGTATCCAAGTCTAGATCTCATTCAAGTCCTCTATCGACGACTCAGTGACTATTGAGGTACACCTCAATAGATGAACTGCTCGTAACAAAATTTACCTTACTGCAGACTCAGAGCTTGAAGACTCGGTGCTGTAAATCCACGAGCATGGAGGAAACCTACAAGCCAACGTTCGAGAGGAGAGAGCTTGAGTTAGAATAAGAGAGAAAAACCTACCATCGCCGCATGAGGATCTACACCATCGCGGACCCAGACTGTCATAACACCCATCCTATTGGCCATGAGCACGTCCGTGAACAACCTGTCGCCAATAACAGTGATGTCTTTATGGCTCACAGAAGGGAAGTGCTCCAAAATCTCCGCAGAGCAGGCAGGCTTTTTCTTTGCATGGCGAAGGACACGTACATCCAGCTCTCTCTCCAGCTTGTCTGCCAGGTATGTTTCCTTACTACCGGCGGAATTGCTCAAAATGACCACCCTTCCCTGATATGTCTCAATTAGCCTCCTCCACGTATCCTTCATGAGCGGTGGTGTATTCAGCCTACCATATAAGCAGGCCAGACATGCAGTGCATGGGGTGCAGCAATACAGTTATCCTTGTCTACGACAATGGCTTGTGTCCTCCACGGCAAAGGCACTGGCAGCTGCGCAAAGGTCGGGATCGTGAGATGCGGCAAGCATAGATGGGGCCGCACACACACGCTCAATGCGCCTAATGTCGCTGGTATATTCACCCGTTTCATTCTTATTTTGTTCACTCTACTGAGCTTCTCCCTCCCTTCCGTGACGTCGTCGTCCAACTCCAGAGTGCCTGAATTCAGCAATGGCCTGAAATGGGTTTCCGCTCATCCTTCCTGCTGCTGCTCTTGCTCAGCTCTGCATGCGGCAATCAGAACAAGGTCAGCGAAGTGGACCAGCAGACATGCGCGGGGATGTATGAGCGTGGGACGTTTGGCGGCTCTGTCAACCCTTTTATATCTCTCAACTTCACAAGAATCACAGGCGACGATCAGCCTTCAGTCAGTCTCGCCATATATGAGTATGCAGACGTGGAGAAGATTGGCGTGTGGGATGATACGACCCTAAGGCGGTACTATGTCTGTGATCAAGCGGCTATGGCTGCCGCTGTGTGCACGCAGGAGGACGAAGGAGACTTCATCATTCTCAATCAGCCGAATGCCACACGTGAGATTCTCACCGAAAAGATAGATTTGTCGAGTTTCGACGCGATACGGTATGATGTCAAGTACACTGGCTACTATTGCGTGGCAACTATTCCTTTGGACCCCGTCGAATTCGACGGAATCGTTGTCTTCCAAAACAGTTTTGGACAGCTCTCCGCTGCCGAGTATCCCAAGCTACCGTTTTACGGAGGATTTGCAATCCTGTATGCGCTCGTGGCTGTGCTATGGGGTTTTATGTACTGGCAGCATCGCCAGGATATTCTTCCCGTCCAAAACTATATCACTGCTATTGTCATCTTTCTACCAATTGAAATGGTTGGATTGTGGGGTTATTATGACTACACCAATCGACATGGAATCAGTGCCGGATCCCGCCTTTTGCTCATCATTACTACCGTATTGGGTGCGAGTAGAAACTCGTTTAGTTTCTTTCTTCTCCTCATTGTGTGCATGGGGTATGGAGTAGTGAAACTTACTCTGGGTCCCTTGATGTGGAAATGCCGAGCGCTGGCCCTTACACATTTTGCCTTTGGCATTGCATATGGTGTGGCGTCGTTAGTCGTTACGCCAGAGACTGCTGGCCCGCTTGTTCTTCTTATCATTGTGCCTTTGGCTGCGACCATGACGGCGTTTTATTCATGGACCCTCACATCGCTTGGGAAAACGATTCGCGAGCTGGATTCGAAGCGGCAAAATATCAAAGCACTGATGTACAAAAGATTATGGCGACTCATCCTAGGGAGTGTGTTGGTCATCTTTGGATTCTTTTTTCTAAATTCCATCCTCTTTGTGGGGTCTGGGGTCCCTGATTTCGCTCCGGCTAACTGGCGAACTCGATGGTTTGTGCTCGATGGCTGGCTCAATATCGTCTTCCTTGCCGACCTCTTGGTGATTGCATTTCTGTGGAGGCCGACTACTAATAATCGACGCTTCGCCATGTCGCAGGAGATACAACAGAATGAGGATGACGATTTTGAGATAACGAGTCTGGGAGGGAGCGACGATGAAGAGGCTTCACCAGGAAGAAAGAGTCCCGAACAGCAGGCACCGCCACCGCCACCCCCATTCTACGCGCCGCCCACGGAAGAAGGAGAGGCTATCTTCTCTGTTGGAGAGGACGACGAGGACGACGCAAAGGACTGGTCTGAGGACGAAAACGAGCGTCAGAAACTTACATAAATCACATAGACAATAAGCAAGAGTTTTGTTGTAGTCCTCCATTCTCATTGGACCAGCATAGTGCGGGGTACTCTCGCAAGTCGCTCCGCTAGAACAGAACAACCAAATAATGCCGAGCCTCAGTGCCGAAAACCTCCTCGATCTTGTAGTGCCTCGCGATGTACGACTTTCTCCCGATGGAACGAGAGTAATCTATTCGGCCAATTGCTACGGAAAGAATGGCGACAATGCTGTCTGTAGCATATGGGTGGCCGACGTCGGTAAAGAGAAGTCGGCCCGCCAGCTCACCTCTGGGAAATTCAATGACACCAGCCCCCGCTGGTCTTCTGATGGGAAGTCAATTGCCTTCTTATCGGACCGTGCAAAGGCTGGCGAGTCGTCTGCTATATATTTGCTGTCTATGGATGGCGGTGAGGCGTATGCCATCACAAGAGCCGAGAATAGACGAGGAATCGACTCGTTTGATTGGAGCCCAAACGGGAGCTTCATTGCATACCTGAGTGCTGACGAGAAATCGGCCGAGCACGAGCAGAAAGAGAAGGACAAGGATGATGCAGACGTGTATGGAGAGAACTGGGAATACAACCGGTTGCGGCTGCTTCATGTGGCCACAAGAGAGGTTACTACGCTTGTTGAGAAAGATGCCCATGTTGCCGATTTTGCTTGGAGTGAAGAATCGTTGGAACTGGCTTATACTTTACATGAAACACCAGATCTGAATTCTGCCGGGTACAAAGTCGTCAGCATTGAACGAGTATCTATTTCTGACAAAAAGGTATGTAGCATCTGCAAAATTCCCGGCCCCGTTCAGGCACTTGTTTGGTCCGCCCGTCTGATATATTTCCTTGCCAGCTTTTCGCTAGATAAACAAGTGTCTTCCGTCTCTGTGTATAAGGCTTCGCTGAATGGCGACTGGTCGAAAGAGGGCTTTGGCGAGAACAACTGTGCCGATGACTTACGCCGAGTTGGATCTTCCGTTGTTGTTAAAGTCTTAGAGGGAGTCAAAGATCAGCTTCATGTGGTTTATGATGTTGCTTCATCCGACAGTCCAATCAGCTCGGAATGGTCTTTTTCAGACGGCTCAGGATTGGACCTTTGGGATATTGGTGTGAAAGATAAGGCACCGGTTGTAGTTGCTATGCGAAGTACTGGGAGTTGTCCAAATGAGGTCTATTCGATTCAGGACGGACATACCTGTCAGCTCTCTCAGCATGGTCAGTCCGTGACTGCTCTTGAGCTTGGAAATGCGGAATACTTTTACTGTAAAGCAAGGGATGGTGTGGACTTGGATGGTGTGCTCTTTACCCCGTCCAAGAGGGCTGAAGGACCACTTCCGACAGTTGTCCTTGTGCATGGAGGACCTTACGGTAGGGTAACGATTGGTTTTAACCGGTTGATGTCTTGGGCTCCTTGGCTTATGTCTGCGGGTCTTGCTGTATTCTGTCCAAACTATCGTGGAGGAAGTGGCCATGGAGAGACGTTTGCTAGTCAGGATCGAGGGGCAATAGGGACCAAAGGGTACGAGGACATCATCACCATGACAAAAGAGGGAATTTTTCGCAAACTCTTTGACGAAAGCCGTATTGCAGTTGCAGGTTGGTCGGCTGGCGGGTTCTTGTCCTTCCTAGCAGTAACCCGCGAAGACTTTCAATTCAAAGCTGCAATTTGCGGTGCTGGGATTACAGATTGGGATATGATGGCCATGACAAGTGATCTGTATACCTATGGGGGTGAATATGCAGGCGGTTTGCCATGGGTAATGGGACCTAAATCTATTGCCCAACGACATGGGAGTGCCATTTGGAACATGAGCCACATTAAGACACCGATTCTGATACTACATGGGGCAACCGATGTTCGCGTTCCTCTGAGCCAAGCAACTGCCTTCCACCGGGGCTGTTTGCATTACGATGTGCCGTGCGAGATGGTTGTCTACCCTAGAGAAGGACATTCCATCAGTGAACGGAAGCACCTCCTGGATATGTTGAAGAGGGCAAAGCGGTTTATGGATGTACACTTGAAGTGAGTTGTTCATGTAGACGGAAAATAATTTCGGAATTCCACTAGAAATGATATGAAGTAGACCATCTGATAGTTGGCGTTTGCACCCCACACGGCCGGCTCTTACCCACCGGGTTCCTGAGAAGCTGCCAACCAAAACTGGAAACTTAGGCGACAGGGGAGTCACAATTCAGACGGTCGGCATTTAGGCGAATAAACGTGGACTACATCCCCCACAAGACTTGTTTCCATTCGCAATATGTCGCCATTGACTGCGGAACAGTTTGTGGATCTGATTGTACCTCGTTCGGCTCGCATTTGCCCTAATGGAGAGAAAGTAGTCTATTCCGCATCCTCAATTGCAAAGTCCGGAGAGAACGAGACCTCTTCTGTTTGGGTAGCGGAGATTGGCAAAGAGAAGTCGGCCCGCCAGCTCACCTCTGGGAAATTCAATGACACCAGCCCCCGCTGGTCTTCTGATGGGAAGTCAATTGCCTTCTTATCGGACCGTGCAAAGGCTGGCGAGTCGTCTGCTATATATTTGCTGTCTATGGATGGTGGTGAGGCGTATGCCATCACGAAAGCTGAGAATAAGCGAGGAATCGGCTCGTTTGATTGGAGCCCAAACGGGAGCTTCATTGCTTACCTGAGTGCTGACGAGAAATCTGCCGAGCGCGAGCAGAAAGAGAAGGACAAGGATGATGCAGACGTGTATGGAGAGAACTGGGAATACAACCGGTTGCGGCTGCTTCACGTAGCCACAAGAGAGGTTACCACGCTTGTTGAGAAAGATGCCCATGTGGCGGCGTTCGCATGGAATGAAGACTCGACGGAACTAGCTTTTACTTTACATGAAACACCAGATCTGAATTCTGCCGGGTACAAAGGCGTCAACATTGAGCATGTTGCAATTTCCAATCGGACTTCTTCTCACGTTTGTAAATTTCCAGGTGGGCTTTCATCCCTGACTTGGTTTGGTACGGATGTGTATTTTGTTGGTGGGGTCGAGCCCATGAAATCAAACACATCTCAAGCTGTATATAAAACAACTAGTGGGGGTGATTGGTCAAAAATCGCCTTCGGAGTCAACAATTGTGTTGGGACTATGCGGCGTGTTGGTTCAGACGTGGCAGTAGAGGTGTACGAAGCACTATCGAGCCAAATACATCTGATGAGCAATGGCTCGTTACCGAATAAGACTATTGCCAAGGGCTTGTCCTTTGCGGACGATATGACATTGATGGCATGGGACGTGCATGGAAAGGATGAAAATATAGTGGTCGCTGGAGTGCAGACTTTGAATTGCACGCCGCCTGAACTTTATTCCCTCAAAGATGGCGAGCTGTGTCAACTGACCCAGCACGGAGCACCGTTGGCGGATATTGATTTTTGCGATGTTGAGCCATTCTACTGTAAAGCAAAGGATGGTACAAGCATTGACGCATTACTCTACATGCCCAAACAAAAAGAGAAGAAGCCACTACCGACTGTTGTGAATGTTCACGGGGGTCCTTACAATAGATCAACTGCTGGGTTTGGTGCGAGTTGGTCAAGTTGGGGCCCATGGTTAGCTCCAGCTGGTTATGCGGTGCTCTGCCCAAATTACCGTGGTGGATCTGGACACGGCGAAGAATTTGCAAGTAAAGCTAGAGGTGGTATGGGCACTCTGGATTATGACGACGTGATCTCAATAGTTGAAGAGGGCATCTCACGAGGAATAGTCGACAAAGAGCATGTTGGCATTGGTGGATGGTCTCAAGGAGGATTTCTATCGTACCTTGCGGTCACACGCAACGATTTCCACTTCAAGGCTGCAGTATGTGGCGCAGGCGTAACAGACTGGGACATGATGTCTATGACTTCTGATGCGCCATGTTTTGAATCAGAGCTGGGAGGTGGTGCGCCATGGGAAGTGGAGTCAAGTTCAACGGTTGGGCGACAAGGGAGTGCAATCTGGTATATGAAGAATGTCAAAACCCCAATCCTTATTCTTCACGGAGAAAAAGATGTCCGTGTTCCCTTGACTCAAGCTGTTGCGTTCCACCGAGGATGCCTACATCACGATGTGCCATGTGAAATGGTGGTCTATCCGCGAGAACCACATGGTGTCAATGAACGCAATCATTGTATCGACATTTTGAAACGAGTGAGACGATTCTACGATCTCCATCTGCGCTAGTTGTGAAGTAGGCATGTACGCAAGATGTAGATTAAAATATGTTGGTAACTCGTAGTATCTTGTAAAAAAAAAGGTTTTGATATGCACATTGCTTATTTGCGGTCGTAACGGAAGTCCGTTGCGCAAGCGCCTCCGGATCTGGTCTATCGTCACTGCGGTAACCATTGTCAAGAGGATCTTCAGCAAGATTGTGCAGACAAGCTCTCACACAGCCTCTTACCGGATACCTGTTATCTAGTGCATATGTAAGACAGTTTGCAAAGCAATCTATTCGTTCCTCAGAGAGACATCCACCGTCGCGCTTGCAGCTGAAAATGTTACATCTGCCCACACCACAGTAATAACCCTGTGTCTTGTGTCCGTCCAAGCATATACTGAAGTCGTAGCGGCCAAAGTATGGATGAAGGTTATATCGGGGACAGCATATAGCCCACCCAGGAGAGACAGCTAACAGGCAAAGCATGAGAGTATAGAGCATTCGTGCGGATGATTCCTTTTATCATTCGTATTCGGGCATCTGCCAAGCACTTGATTGGAATTCCACGAACCGCACGGCTTGACAGCCTTAATTGGCAAGCAATTGTCAATCGTATACTGGCCCACCCATCGGAACTATGAGGAATGTGTCATTTATACCCGACTGTTCCGCTCGTCAGTGCAAGGCAACTTCGCATGTTGTCCAGAAGACTGAAAGAGTTAAGAAAAACAAAATTTGAAACGATCTTTCAAAGAAATAAAAAAAGGAAATCCTGGAGAACTGCTCAACAACCCCAACCACGAGACCTCAACCCAACTGCTGAAGGACATTGTAGACCTCCACCAATGCCTTCAATTGCACCACATTCCTCGAATGCGAGTGGGAAGCCACTGTTCCACGACAAGACCACATCATTCGTATATGGACTGCAGCCGAGAGCATGCCAGGGTATGCTTGACTTCGACTTCATCTGTGGACGTCAAACACCTAGTGTTGCAGCCATCATCTACACGTTTGGGGGCCAATTTCAGCACAAGATGTATTGGGGAACAAAGGAAACCCTTTTGCCAGTGTATCAAACAATCGATGCTGCAATTGCAAAGCATCCTGATGTCGACACAGTGGTCAACTTTGCTTCGTCCAGATCAGTCTACACGTCTACATTCGAGTTGATGCAGCATAAGCAGTTCCGGACAATTGCTCTGATTGCTGAAGGAGTACCGGAAAGGAGAGCGCGAGAAATTCAATGGGCTGCAGAGGAGAAAGGAATTACCATTATTGGGCCAGCTACCGTGGGCGGCATCAAACCCGGCTGTTTTAAAATTGGAAACACGGGAGGCATGATGGATAATATCGTGTCCTCAAAGCTTTACCGGCCAGGATCAGTCGCTTATGTCAGTAAATCTGGTGGAATGTCCAACGAGCTGAACAATATAATTGCATTAACGACGGATGGTGTCTACGAGGGCGTTGCCATTGGAGGTGATCGCTACCCTGGGACAACGTTTATCGATCACTTATTACGCTATCAAGATGATCCCAAGGCAAAAATCTTACTACTCCTTGGCGAAGTTGGAGGCGTGGAAGAATACCGAGTCATCGAAGCAGTTAAATCTGGAAGAATCACAAAGCCAATAGTTAGTTGGGCTATTGGGACTTGTGCGAGTATGTTGACCACGGAAGTACAGTTCGGGCATGCAGGGGCATTTGCTAATTCCAATCTGGAAACTGCAAAAGCAAAGAATGAAGCAATGCGTGCAGCAGGCTTCCACGTACCCGAGACCTTTGAAGATCTGCCTGAACTTCTTCACAAGGTCTTTGCCAGTCTCAACATTCCAAAACGGCCGGAACCGCCAACTCCAAAGATTCCTATAGATTATGCCTGGGCTCAAGAACTTGGGCTGATTCGGAAGCCTGCCGCATTTATCTCCACTATTTCAGATGATCGCGGCCATGAACTTCTATACGCAGGTATGCCAATCAGTGACGTATTCAAGGAAGACATCGGCATTGGTGGTGTTCTGTCATTACTATGGTTTCAACGTCGACTACCGGCTTATGCAACAAAGTTTCTGGAGATGGTGCTAATGCTCACTGCTGATCATGGCCCAGCGGTGTCCGGAGCTATGAACTGTATTGTTACTACCCGTGCAGGTAAAGATCTTGTCTCATCGCTAGTCTCTGGCCTGCTGACAATTGGAACGCGTTTTGGAGGTGCATTAGATGGAGCAGCCACAGAGTTTACTGGAGCTTTCGACAAAGGTCTTTCACCTCGAGCGTTTGTCGATACGATGCGTAAGCAGAACAAGCTAATTCCTGGAATCGGGCACCGAGTCAAGAGCCGCAACAACCCTGACTTCAGGGTGGAGCTGGTCAAAGATTACGTTAAGGAGAACTTTCCCACTCATAAACTCCTTGACTATGCTATTGAAGTAGAGAAAATAACCACGAGCAAGAAAGATAATCTCATCCTAAACGTTGATGGCGCCGTTGCGGTATGCTTTGTGGACTTGCTACGTGGTGGACAGGCTTTCACCAGTGAAGAAGCCGAACAGTACCTCAACCTCGGTATTTTGAATGGTTTATTCGTGCTTGGTCGCAGTATTGGGCTTATGGGACATCATTTCGATCAGAAGAGGTTAAAGACAAATCTCTACAGGCATCCCTGGGACGACATAAGCTACATGGTCCCATCGCTGACAGAGAAGCGTGTGCAGGTTAATGCTGAGGAGGTTTAGCAGTAGAGTAGTATCGTAATATATGGCGCAACCTTTTAGTGAGTGTGCCGTTGTTGAGCGACTCAACGAAGATCCCCGAAACCTGGGGAATCCAGGAAATGGATAACCTTCGCGTCGAAGGGGAAAGGATAGTAGACGGAAATGGCAAGACCGTCATTCTCGAGGGCGCTGGGCTTGGCGGCCATCTCAACATGGAGAATTTCATCACAGGATTCACCGGACATGAATTCGAATTCCGACGAGAAATGCACCGCGTGTTGGGCAAGGAAAAGGCCGAATTCTTCATTGACCGCTTACTAGAATACTTTTGGACGGATTCTGATGCCAAATTCCTTGCTAGTCTGGGACTAAATTGTCTGCGGATTCCAATCAATTATCGCCATTTCGAGGGCGATTCCAATCCTGGAGTCTATAAAGACGAGGGCTTTAAAAAAGTCGACCGCATCGTTGAGACTTGCGCCAAGCATGGGATATATACCATCCTTGATCTACACACTGCTCCAGGAGGTCAAAATCAAGCATGGCACTGTGATAGCGGAATTCACAAGGCGCTCTTTTGGGAGCACAAATGCTTTCAGGACCGCTTCGTAAAGCTCTGGGAAGCTCTTGCTGCACATTACCGTGGAAACACATCGGTTGCTGGCTATAATCCTTTGAATGAACCCGGCGAAGAGCAGCATTGGAGACTTCAAGCCTTTTATACTCGGATTGAGCTGGCGATCCGGTCCGTGGACCCACATCACATTTTATTTCTAGATGGGAACTCTTACTCGACTTCTCGGCATTTTCGAGGGTCCTTCCAAATTGCGTGTACGCAATTCACGATTATAGCAATTATGGATTTCCTCAAGGTGACCGGTATAAGCGTGAACCTGAACAGGAAAGATATCTACGGCAATCCTATGACGCTAAATGTGAATTCATGAAGCAGCATCACGTGCCGATTTGGAACGGCGAGTTCGGACCGGTATATGCCGACCCCCGCGACCCTGACGCAAAAGAAGTGAACGAAGAGCGCATCAATGTCTTGGCGGATCAGCTCAAAATCTATCAAGAAACCAAAATCAGCTGGAGCATATGGACATATAAAGATATTGGATTTCAGGGAATGGTATTTACAGACCCAACATCGCCTTATATACAGCTCTTAAAACCTTTTCTCGAGAAGAAGAAACGCCTGGGATTGGATAGTTGGGGAAGAGACGACCGGCATGTAGATGATATCTGGCGGCCTGTGGTCAAACATCTCAATGCGGAAATTCCCGATACCTATCACAAAGGCGGTTACCCTTTCCACTGGGGCCTTGAACGCCATCTCGCGCGCAATGTGAGGGAAATGTTCATGGGCGATCTTTTGATGTCCGAGTTTGCAGACTACTTTACCGGTAAGTCGAAGGAGGAGCTCGATGTGCTGGCTGCGTCCTTCAAGTTTGAGAATTGCATTTTTAGACATTCTCTAAATGAGACTCTCAAGGCAACAACTCTACAAACCCATTGTAGCATATGCGGCGATAGAGTTACTTCATCACAGGGCACATGTTGATAATTTAGAAAACGTTACTCTCACCAAAGATTTTGTCCCAGTCGAGAATTGTCATGTCAACGGGCATTGCATCTTGGAAATCAAACATATTAGCGTCACTTGGAACATCTCCATTGTGCGATTCCGGGAGGCCCCCACTCGGCATCATTCCGAGTCCAAGTAATGCCGCACTTTGGCGATTTCGATGCTCTGCAGATCCTAAAATTTTCCGAAGTAGCAGCCGACTGCGCTCCGCGGCACAGACATCGATAAGCCGCATGGCTTCAAACGCAATTTCAATATCTTGAATTTCAGTTTGGCAAGCATGCCTGCTGCCGTCCATATAGAAAACCCATAAACCCAAGGTTACCACGGAGAAGAAAATGTGCGTGATGTTGTAGCTCCAATTATATGCAACCTCCTCAATAGAAGCGTGCATATACCGAATGGTGTGCTGTGCGGAGACTTTTACTGCTATTGCTTCTGCCTCGTACGCTTGTGGCCCCTCGTTTTCTCTTAGGCGAGCACTTTGCAAGTGATAGAGAAACAAAGGTCTCCGAGCGAGCATCTTCACCGTTTGAATTCTTACAAAGAAAATGATGCGCTGCTGATCCACCCACTCTGGGGTCTTGACCTGGCGATACTCTTCCAGACTGAGATCCAAATGAAGATACGTGAGGACGGGGTCTGTATGAACTGAGTCCAACACTTTTACACACTCATTTGCAAATTTTGCTTGCTCACTTAAATCAACATTTTGGCCATAAATCTTCCAAGAAATCTGTCGACACAACCGTGCTAGTAGGATATTGATCTTGTTGCCTGCCGTCATTGGGAACGTTTGCCACATGTCAAACTTTTCCTGGTAAGCATCAAACTCGAGAGGAGTAGGCAACAGATTATCAATTTCTTGGATACCACACGTACTCAACCTCCCAAAGGCCAGGCATAACTCTGACTCGATTGATACAATGGACCACCAACTCAAATTCCTTTGAATACCGTCTGGGTGGTCTTCGGAGTGGAAATCGTGCAAGCCTATTGATGTTGCGTGGCGAGTTGCAAGCCCCAAAAACATATAGCACTCATGCACTTGTAGCATATGCATGCAGTGTTGTGCCAGAAAGTAAGAAGCTTGTGTGAGCTCTAAAGACGATGACGAACGAAAACTCAAATCCAGAACAATGTCTTTTGCTGTCTCAAAAAGACTAATTGACAGATCCTTCCGTTCTGTGCCACCATGTACTGATGGAGCAGAGGTATATGCACCCAGTGCCAGTATTGCGTAATAAACTGCCTCAAATGCTTTGTCGGAGTTTTCTGGATGCATCCATAACCGTTCGCAGCGGTCTAGAAAATCTGCTTTTATGATCATTGGATGAATGATATGAAGCCCATTGAGATAAATATCAATCAGTTCTAGCCGAAAGCTTAGTGGCAAAAGATTTATGCCAGACTGTCTCGTCGTAATACCATTACTCTTCACAATCGGCTGGATGGGGTTATCATTCTCCATTCGAGTAGCATCTTTTACGAAAGCAGCTATCGAGCTCTTTCCAAAAAACTGTTCCGTCATACCCTTATCATCCTTAGAGCGCAATGAAGACCTTTCTGTTGTTTGAGAGTTTCCACACTTTCGAGAATGAGCCAATACTGGCTGCGCATCTTGCGTCTCGTACTGGCATGGCTTCCCATGCTTACCGCAATAGGCACAGGGAATTAGTTCGTTGCAGCGGATCTTTCGAGCTCGACATGCCTGACAGGCTCGGCTCGCCCGAGGCCGTTTCGCAGGACGGGTCGAATTTTCGGGGCCGTGTTGTGGCATCAATTCCCCGCCTTCATCGTACTTACGAGATCCATAGATTTAATATCGGGGGGATGGTATAGTCTTCTCTCTGCGGAGGTTTCCGGGGTCTTTGATACGCCTATTTCCTGCGACGAATGAGAACGTGAGATTGCTTTGTGGTCTGTCTGCGCTTTCGATCGTGGGACGTTAAATTTCGGGACGGGATCCGGGTTTCCCGGAGTGCGGATTTCCCGCACTCCTACTGTAATTCCGAGGTTGTGGATACCGGCCACGCTTCACGTAATTCTCTACCTATAGCGCACATTACAACTCCATCCATCCGTGTATCCGCGCATCTTCCCCTTGTAAGTCATTGAGATACTGTTTGAGCTTGCTCACGACACTCTTCGTGTCTAGACCATAATGGGTGTAGATATGTTCGGAAGCACAACTATAACCCCAACTCTTTACACCAATACTTGCAGTCGCATATTTTGCCCAAAGCAATGGAATATAAGGCTCAAGTGAGACAATAGGCCACTTATTTCGGGGTAACACCTTACGTTGATACTCGTGGGGCTGCTGATTGAAAAGCTCCATACACGGCATGGATACAGCTCTTGTGGCTATTCCAAACTTATCGAGTTCTTCGGCAGCAGCAATAGCAGTCTGTAACTCGCTACCCGTACTTATAATGGTGAGTTTGGCTTCATCGATCTCTTTCACCACATACGCTCCTTTCGAGACAAGTTTCCTGGAAGTGTTCTTGAGCTGGGGGACAGACTGGCGGGAAAGAGAGATCATTGTAGAACCCGAGCTAAGAAGCGCGCACTGCCAAGCTCCTACGACTTCTTCAGCATCAGTAGGCCGTATGAATTTCAAATTTGGCATGGCGCGGAACAGAGAGTCTAGCTCAATTGGTTGGTGAGTTGGACCATTGTCACCCTCTCCGATAGAATCGTGTGTGGCAATGTGGATAACTTTTAAACCACACAATGCCCCCATCCTGACACCCGCGGCTGCGTACGAGTAGAACATGAAGAAACTGCTTGTAAATGGGATGAAAGCACCAATTTGGAACGCTGCAATACCATTGGCTATACTCGTCATTCCATGCTCTCGTATACCAAATCTCACAAACCTCCCTGCATATGAGCCATCAACGTTTTTGTTTTCTGGGTTCTGAAATCCCTGCGATTCGGCCCCCTGCAATTTATTCGGCCCCACCAGATCGGCACTCCCACCAATGAGACAATCGATTCTTTCAAAGGCTTGAGTAAAAAGTGCGCCGGCAGATGCACGAGTAGGTTGTGGACCTTGATCATTTATCTGGTATTCCGTAAAGAATTTGAGGACAGCTTCAGTGTCCAGGTTCCCTTTACTGCGACTTATGAAGGAAGCTCCAGGATCGAGAAACTTTTCACAGTACAATGTAACCAAGTTATTCCATGCACTGTGTTGCTTCTTTCCTCGCGTAGCAGATTCATTGAAGTATTCTTTGACGTCTTCGGTGATATGGAACATCTTATGAGGATCAAGTCCCATTTCTGCTTTCATGCTAGCTACATCGTCTGCTCCAAACAGAGCATGATGTGCCGCAGCAGTCCCCGCGTTCTTACTTCCAAGACCAATGATGGTACGGACATTGATGAAAACTGGTTTGCCATTCAAGCTTCTCGCATACTCTAGAGCACTTACAATGGCTTTGACATCGTAATTACCATCCGGGACATCCAAAGTTTGCCATCCACTGGCTCGCATCTTAGCATTGACATCATCCGAGTCGCAATACACCAAGGGTGCATCATTGGTGACACCATTGTTATCGTAGATCAATACAAGATTGTCTAATGCAAGATGTCCGGCTAGTGCAATCGACTCCAATGCAGTTCCTTCATGCAAACAAGCGTCACCGGTCATACAATAGATACGCCCAGACAATTCATAGCTCTCTCGATTGTATGTCGCAGCAAGGTTTTTGAGGCAATAGCCATTCCCACAGCATTTGAAATTCCCTGACCGAGCGGGCCTGTGGTGATTTCAATACCTGGAACTTCGATCTCCGGGTGCACATGACATTGTGTAGTGAAATTAGAGGCAGTGGGGTGTGTATATCCCATCAGCTGCTCATGTGTCATATTTGGATACCCTGACAGATGTAGCATAATGTATAAGAAAATAGAAGTATGACCGTTCGATAAGACGAAGCGATCTCGATCAATCCATTGGTCATCCAGAGGGTCGTATCGCATTGTGTATTTCCAAAGAGCTACTCCGATTGCTGCCATGCCTATAGCAGAGCCACCATGTGCACCTCCATGCTGGTCACAATAGTCCATGACAAGTCCTCGTATTGAATTTACTGCAGCGGCATCAAGTGGATTTAGCTCATCTCTCCTTACAGCCGACACCAAATCACTCGTAGCATTTGACAGCCGAAATTTCGCATGCGAACGTGCCACTGAATCTATAGACAAATGATTGGACTTTACTTTTTGCGCAATCGACATGTTGTTGAACCCTGCTAGCGATTCCGATCCCCGGATCGCAGCAAAAGGAACCTGGGGAACTAACAATCAACGAAGTCAGCAGATTGCGAAGGAAGGAAATATTTTATTACGATACATTAAGAATGTTCTGTGCATTTATCAGTAGCAGTATAACGGATTAGTGAGATCTAAAGATTGGTGATAAATTGGATGACCGTTATTGAACATCGCGCGAGTTTATAGGTGAGCAAGAGCACCAGCCATGATGACAAGAGCTGAAAAGCTTCCATATATGTGACTCGCACTATTGACTTGAGGCAGGACCTTTGGTAGAGACGCTGGTCCACAGGTGGATCCAGGGGCGGGTCCAGGGGCGGGTCCATGGACGGGTCCAGGTGCTGGCGCAGGCCCAGGAGCAGGCCCAGGAGCAGGAACACCTTTGACAGCCGGTGCGGGTCCTGGAGCATGTGCGGGTGCTGGCGCTGGCGCAGGTGCGGGTCCTGGAGCAGGAGCGGGGACACCTTTAACAGCTGGAGCTGGTGCGGGAGCAGGAGCGGGGACACCTTTGACAGCTGGTGCTGGTGCGGGAGCAGGAGCGGGGACACCTTTGACAGCTGGTGCTGGTGCGGGAGCTGGTGCGGGAGCTGGAGCTGGAGCTGGAGCTGGAGCTGGAGCTGGAGCTGGAGCTGGAGCGGGAGCTGGAGCTGGAGCTGGAGCTGGTTGCATCGGGCCAACCGGGTAACATTTCTGTGGCTTGCAAATTGCTGGGACCGTTCCTGCTGCCTTGCATTTGCTTTCCGGGCACAGTGCCGCTGGCTTCGACTTGCCTCCATTATCGACTGGTACAAGGACTTGACAGCTTGGTGGGCACTTGTTCTTACCGTACTGGTCTTTGTCGACTTTACAGAATCGCGGGTCCGGGCATCCCTCATACATTTCAACGCCTTCCAGAACTATGGTCTTGTTGGGGTTAACATTGAAGACCTGTGCTTGAGAAATTTCGGATCCATTGGCAACCTGACTAGCAGTGATGCTGATGTCATCTTTGGATTCGATTGCCAAAGCTGAGGCCATAGTGGCGACAGCGAGCGCAAATGCTGTAGAACGCATGGTAAAGTGTCGCTTAGAGTGAATGAAGAACGAAGGGTAGAAAGATAGTGAATAAACCGTTGAAAAAGTTCAGGTGGACTTTATATATCAAGAGAGTACATGCTGCCGCTTTTACCGATGCAGCAAAATTATATCGCAATGCCTTCAAGATAGTTCCTGCAGCTTGCGAGTCTGTATAACAAACTTTTGCAGCGTTTTTATGCGTCCATATGTATTAGAGCTGATCTTTGGCCTCAAATAGTTTCTGTGCGTCTATTACACGAATTCTATATGAGCCAAATAAAGTCGTTTTGGAGGATGAGTGCATTTTCATCAAAAAGACAAAATAAGTCACTTCTGCTATGGACTTGATTAAGGAAGTATCGCAGTTCCTGTTGTGCATGCCAAATCGTAGTGCGTAATAATTCTCTTTGATTCTTCAAGATGATTATTCCAAAATTGACCTATTTAAACGAATTCTCCTGATAGAAGACGCAATGGTTATCGATCTTCATTCGTTTGGCGGCTGAATATTATGTAGGACCTGCTTTGAGCAAGCTTCTTGCAGTCGGTAAAATTCAAATTTGGTTCAATCACATGATATCCACGTGATGCGGAGCACATGTATATTATTTACCTGATTTGCATTTGCAGGTCGGTGCGTGTGCCAGTCTCAAGGAACAAACATCTTGCCTTTTACCAGATGTTTCCAGACTAACCACGTCAAAGCCGATTTACCCAATCTTTGGAAACTCCTTAACGAGGATAAATTATGCTGCATCTTTTTATTGCAAGGAATACCTTGATGTGCGCGTCCATGTGAATTTGTTGGGCGGTTCTCCGAATGAAGCAGCTGGCTGCCTTGGTTTTGCCCAAAGATGTCTTTACAGTTAAGCAAGCAATCAAGGATGCTGGATTGTATGATGAAATTCGGGGCACCGAGCACACTGATGACTTCAGAAGAGCTATTTTTCTGAATAACACTGTGACGAACGATTCAAATATCACGGGTATACTAGACCGTCTCAATCTCCAGACTTGCGAGATAGAAATAGTTGCCCTACCTGCAAAAAACACTTCAGTCCACTCTTTAAAACACGACTTGCAGACGAAGATCAAAGATTTTCTCGAACTTCACGACATCAATAACGACTTGGTGATCAAGTCCGTCCCAAAACGTTATGTAATCTACTATCCAATGGCGCTATTTTCAGAGGGCAGTTGGCATGCACTCCTTAAGGCCCTGTCAAAGGAGCAACAGACGTTACTTTACCAAAGTGTTTGCTCTAGTTTACGCGTGTCACATTTGGCATTCAGTGGTTTGATTGAGAGAGGCAATGATATGCGGAGACCAGCTGGGCTTGTACCTCTTTACGGAGATTTTGGCCCACCGGAAGTAGTGCCAAATCCAACTCAAAGCTCCATTGATGATGCATTTTGGGTCGAAAACATTCAAAATGGGATCAAACAGACTTGGCCACCGAGACATGTCATGTTCAGTCGGGGAAATTTTACAGAAAAAGCCCGCATACTCAACATGCCCGACGTAAAGAACTCTATCGTAGCGGATCTGTACGCCGGTATTGGCTATTTTGCCTTTTCTTACGTCAAGGCTGGAGCAAAGGTGGTTTTGTGCTGGGAAATCAACCCTTGGAGTGTGGAGGCCATTTCGAGAGGTGCAAAGATGAACGGCTGGACGTGTCGTGTAGTTGCGCATGAAGAAGATGGCATATCGGCCTTCAAAGAGCAGATTATTGTGTTTCATGAGAGCAATGAATTTGCCGAGTCGAGGCTACGCTCGGTCAGCAACATACGACATATCAATCTAGGCCTCTTGCCAACGAGTGCGCCTGGCTTATCAATTGCGTCCCGCTTACACCTTGCCAGCCCGAGTGTCATTCATATGCATGAAAATGTAGCAGCAAATGACCGATTCCTCCATGGAGAAGCAATCAAGGAGAATCTCCGGCACAACCTTCCCAATGCACGCATTAATATCAACAGCTGTACCACAGTGAAAACGTTTGCTCCTGGTATATTACATTGTGTATATGACATAAAATTGGACTTATGAGGTTAGTAATGCCTAAACTTGGGAGGAATGTTTTTATAAGGCGCCAAGTGAGGCGACTCATGCTTGTGAAACATTTCGTGGTGGTCTTTCTCATGCTGGATATCTTCTGGATGATTAAAAGCTTCTTCCGGGTCATCAGGGGAATGAAATTGCCTAAAGTGATGGATTTCATACTCATGCTCCATATCCCCATGATGTCCTTGGCCAAATCCGAAATCTGGTAACTCCTTGCCCTTATCAACACCGGTCACAAATTCTTCTTCTCCTATGAAGCCATCGCCATTGGTGTCATACATTTGATAGACTGTGTCCCAAACGTGATCTTTGTCGCTTTCTTGTACGTCCTCGTTCCCGTTGAGTCCGTACATGGTTAGCACGTCTGCTTTTGACCAGCGACCAGAAGCGTCTTGAACGTGTAACCTGAATGCACTACGCGTATCGTATACAGTCAATTGGTGCTCGAGGTCCATATGAACTTCTAGCCAAGAAGCCTGCGACACACCATAGGCGCATCCTAAGGCCACCCAAAACCGCATATTATCAAGCACGTGCAATATATAAGGGTGTTGAAGTCATTAAGGGGGACCACCATTCCATGGGCTAAAATACACAAAAGTTCTCTTGACGCTTCCGTCTTCTTCACATGCAGCAAATCTCAGCTTCGTTCATAAACTCCGGATCATGCAAGCATCTTCCTTCCTTCACTTAGGCAGCTCCCCGGGTGCCTCCTTTTTGTCCTTGACGACCTCGCTACTATCGCCGTTGGAAGCATGCAAATCTCCATCATAATGGAGAGTGACCGAGTTGAAACTCATAAATGGATCTATTGCTTCCTCAGCAGGAGTCCTGTCTGGCGTTCTCGTACCGCTCATATCCACAGAATAGCTCTCTTTCAGAGAACGAAAGTTTACCGCATCTGTCCCCTTTGAGGCCAGGGGTATCATTGGTGGGCGGGTATGACGAAGAAGGGCCCAGGACGTCGTGCGGAAGAACGGGTGGTTTTTTACATCGGAGGCACCAGCCCGACTTCCCAGACGTCGGTTCTCATCTTTCACCAGTAATTTCCGGATAACCGATTTACATAGGCTAGAAATTAGTCGATGCATAATGTCACAAACTTACTTTGAAACCGACGGATGGTCTGGGAAACTGACGTCCACCTTGAGAATGTTTGCAAATGTTGCGTTACGGTTTTTCCCTTTAAATGGAGTAGTTCCGAAAAGCATCTCATAAATCAGAATCCCAAGTGTCCACCAATCAACTGCGGAAGTATGGCCATTTCCTTTGATTACCTCCGGCGCAATATATTCTTCAGTTCCGACAAATGAGTTTGTGCGGAAGTTCCCAATCGAACTTTTGGTATCGACCATCGGTAAAGAAGACGTGCTAGTGCCACTGGCACGGATATTGATCATAGTCGGTGCACCTCCAGGCCCGGATTGCTTTGATAAATCGAAATCTGAAAGCATTATGTGTCCGGATTGATGGAGGAGAATATTCTCCGGCTTGAGATCGCGATAAATGAAGCCCATTAAATGCAAATATTCCAATGCTGCAATGACCTCGGCTGCATAGAATTTTGCGTCTTCTTCAGGAATGCACTTACCTGGACGTGTCTGCAATGCACGGAAGAACTCACCACCCATGCAGTATTCCATACAGAAGAATAAGTACTCCTCGTTTTGGAATGAGTGGTAAAGTGTAACAATGAATGGGTGATTTGACATTGCCAGAATTTCCTGTTCTGCCAGGGCTCGCTTTATTTTGTTTCGCTTGATCATTTCCTTTTTACTAAGCATCTTCATGGCGTACAGTCGGGAAGATTTCTTCTCACGTACGAGGTACACCTTCCCAACATCCCCTTTACCAAGAAGTTTAACCTTTTCAAAGCTTTGTGGGCCCACTTCGACTGTTTTTACTTTAATCGAATTTGATGAATAGCTCCTCCGGAAAGGTGCAACCTTACGGAGACTGCCAATCCTATCCTTTCTATTCACCGGCACAGACAAAAAACCTTCGCCATCGTTATTCACAGTAGGTAAGTGTGTCTCGACCGTGTTGTGGAGTTCATCCACAGACGCCACCAGTTCCTTTGGTTGCGTGAAAAGGGCTTGAGTGTTGGGTGCCGAAGCAACTCTTCTCAGCTTTCGCTGACTCTCTTGACCATCCTCCGTAGAGGAAACCTCGATATCCGGAGTGGGCGTTGCGGGTGGAGAGAGAGCGACAGAGGATTCCTCGTGATGCTGATTTGGAGGTGGGCCTTGATAAACAAAATAAGGATTCGCGTTCGCCGTAGGTAATTCCGATGCCGCTTCTGCTATCACATTGGCGGAAGCCGCTGACTGAGACCTATTTCGATTGAAAAATCGGAGCTTAGATGGCGCATGATTTGGGTCGGCACTGATGCGAAAGAGGTTCTTCAACTTTTGGTTGAAATGGGAAGAGGACGAAGACCGCGGTGTCGGTACTGCGGCCATCATGACATCTTCCCCTGCACTGTGTCAGAATCAATCAGCAGGTGAATAGAGAGCAAGACTATGTTGTTGACCTTGACGAGTGGGTAGCAGACGTGTACTCCTTCCTAACGAGAGCTAGTGACACGGTCTGGTCGTCAGTTGATTGCTCCGACGAGGACGAGGGGTGAGGTGGGGTGGCTTTGGTGGCGACTGCCGAATCAACTTTGAACCAATCAGCGCACGTCTATTTTTGCACGATTTTATACCGCTTGGCTCGCCACCTACTGTGAGAAAGCGTCTACTCTTCATGTGAGAATTCTATGACTCTTGACGAATACCAGCTACAGTCTGGCGTAGTTGATGTGAATTGTGGAGCTGCAAGCAGTACACTGTATCACGTCATAGCCTTCTTCCAGCTGCTCCTCCGTCACTTGGTACCCGTCCAGCTCTCCACACCTGCACTCACGCGTGTAGCAAGACGCAGAGAGACTGAACGTCATGTCATCGAGGTCTACTTCATAGTGTGCATGGGCTGCAGTCGACGCGTCTGCTGTGCCTGCTTCCTGCACCAAGAGTCTATCGTAGTCCCTTTTGGCGTTTTCACTGGACAAGACAGTCCATGCTTCAATCACTCGATTCACATGCTCTGTGGATTCACTTGCCTTCCCGTTGCCGCTCTGCTCTGGGCTCGCTTTGTCCGGGTGGCTTTTTAGTAGCGCAGCACGATACGCCCGTTTAAGTTCAGCTCCACTGTAAGTAGAAGGCGGTGGCTCTAATCCAAGCACTCGATACAGCGACATGCAATACCTACATCCGTCATTTTGCTCCACTCGGTGGTGTGAGAAGATTGGTTTACCGGGAACGGAAACCTAATAACGTGGACCCCATCAAGTGGTGGTGGTGGTGGATGACTTCCACGCCCTCAAGGATCAGAGGGAGTCCGGACAAGGGAAGTATCAGACAAAATCTGAGCCCTTCTGCTCTCTCGCAGTCCCGCTATGGTCACCGGAATTCGCTAAGTAGTGATGGTGCAATCTCCCCTGGTCTGGGAGCCAGTGCTTTCCATCCCAATGCAAGAATACCACCGCGAACTGTGTCAAGCCAGTCTATGGAGGTGTTGGCAGATGCCCCAATCAAGGTTGTAGTACGGGTGAGACCACCTCTTCAGCCGTCTGATCCTGGCTTTGATCTCATCCCAGTCCGTCGACAGCGAAGAGTAGTCAACGCCCTGGGCGAGAAGTCCGTCTCTGTGGACACATCTACAGGTAGCAAGGAGTTTATATTTGATCATGTTTTTGAAGAACTCGACCGTCAAGAATTCATCTGGAGTTATCTTTCGGACAGTGTGGGCTCTTTTCTAAAGGGCTACAATGTCTCGCTACTTGCTTATGGTCAGAGTGGGTCTGGGAAGTCCTACACTATGGGAACGTGTGGTCCAGATGAGCAAAGTAGCTCACTAAAGATGGGTATTATCCCCCGAGCCGTACAGGCCCTCTTCGCTTCGTTACCCAGTCTTCCCACAGATCAGCCAACCAAAAATATCCCGACACCCTTTTCTTCCTCAAGTGCGGTGGATCGAGCCTGGACAATGCAAGTCTCTTACGTGGAAATCTACAATGAAATATTTCACGACCTCCTTGCCTCAGATCTGGATGTCAACGAACGCCCTTTGATCGATATTCGAGAAAGCAAAGGTCAAATTAAAGTTGGAGGCCTACGTCAGCGTAAAGTGGACAGTGTGGAGGACATTCTCAGGGCTCTGAATGAAGGTTCAGCAATACGTCAGACTGATGCGACAACAATAAACTCGAAATCTTCTAGGTCACATGCTATATTCACGTTGATTCTCACGCAAAGAAACGAAAAGCCACTGAATTCATCGGTTCAAGGATTGGCTAATCCCTCCAACCCAGAAACAGTCGCAATTCAGAGCAAAATGCATTTTGTCGATCTTGCTGGAAGTGAGCGAATGAAAAACACCAATTCCACTGGCGATCGCGCAAAAGAAGGGATTTCAATAAATTCAGGATTGGCTTCGTTAGGAAAAGTCATTTCGCAACTGTCCTCGAATCCTCGTGGGAGTCATGTGTCCTATCGAGACTCCAAATTGACCCGAATGCTCACGGACTCGCTAGGTGGAAATTCAATTACTTATTTTGTTGCTTGCCTTGCTCCTCAAGAATATCATCAAGCAGAAACACTAAACACATTACAATATGCTCAACGAGCTAGAGCTATACAGTCCAGGCCCAAAATTCATCAATTGCAGGATGAGGAAGATTTACGCTCTATTATTGAAAAATTGAGAGCGGAGAACTACAGCCTCCGACAGCGCACCGGAAGCGCTTTTTCCGAGCCACTTCAGGTCGATGATGGCAAGAGTACACCAAATAATGAAAAGGCTCTGAACGTTCCCACGAGAAACCGAGATAGCAGTGACACTCATACACTTGTTCAACGCCGCTTAGATTATCACACTATCCAAGATGATACCAGTGCAAGTATGAACAGTGGCAGTAAGGATGCTACCGCTACGTTACAGGAAGCCTGGTCGTTGATAAGCCATTACGAGAGGACAATTCGATCTCTGAAGAGACAGGTTTCTTCATCGAAGCTCGACAGGGTCTACGCTGAGCAGCAAGTGGAGAAATTGAAACATGATTTGTCTTTAGTATTAATTGAAAAGGAAAACCCACAATCTGCTGATACGGTGCTGAGTCATGAGGAATGCAATAGAAGTGAATGTATATCAGAACGGTCAAATTTGCAAGGAAACGCCGATCAATTTGAAAGCGCGCTGGCTGCGTCTAAACGGAGCGTATCGCAACTAAGAGAACAACTCGATGAAGCAAATAAAGAGCGACGATTTAAGTCTTTTGGGAACATAGAACTGGAGAGCAAATGTGTGCAAACCAACAAAACTGTCGATCAAGTGCAGCCTGAAAGTCCATCTTTTCAAGAATTGTCGACCGAGCTTCAAAGCTTGAAAGAAGAAAATCGGATTCTCCAATGCCTTCGAATCTCCCGGGTTGCCATAAATGAGTCAAATTTATCCCCGGCGAGATTGCAATTATCCGAGCAGCCCTCATTCTCGCCATCATCCCAGCTGCTTATTGGGTCCTCAAATTCAAAATCTCCGTCGAATTGGGAGATTGGAGATTGCTATACGAATGGTAGACCTGTCTTCAGTGATATCAGTGCGCACAAACAGAATGCGCGTGAATTGTCTCTGAGTGACTCTAAGGCCATTGAAAACACATCCAAAAACAAAGTGTTGAGCAGTTCCTCTAGCTTCAAACTTGGTAGCCTTATTGAACTGGATGATGTTCTCCTGAAACGGCAGGGCTCTTTGGATACTGCGACACGTAGAGTCAAACCCTCGGATATTAAATTAAAGTCAAGCCTCAGCCTCAATGGCCAACCAAGTAACTATACGCCAAAGAAGACTGCCACGGAAAAAGAGACTGGGTTAATGGTTCACGAAATCGAAGCAATCGAGCGCAGTTCGAAACCTCTTGCGTTACAGCTTTCAAGCTTTGCTTCACCTGGTGAAAAACGTGAGGGGAACGTAATAGGCACCGCAAACACTATTCGAGGGAGGCTCCAGAATATACAGTCTGTTGTTGAGAAGGCTTCTATTACGATTCAAGCGATGACATCTAAGGATCAAGGCCCTACTAACACTTCCGCCAATGGAGTAGCTGTTACCAAAAGTACACATTCTAGAAACTCTTTGAATTCCATGGGTCAAAATGATAGACAACACCGAGCTGCGAATAAGACAAGCGACCTCAATCAGGTAGCTGGGCATAGGGCTTCAGACAACACAAGAGCGCGCAAATTCAGAGTACGATAATAATATAATACCTTTAGCTAACATATAGTTTTTGTGTTTGTGATATGCGAAGTCGGGGAGGTAAAGGATGACTTGGATAGGACTCAAGCCGGTAGCATTAATTCCTGTAACAATATTTGTTGTAAAATAGTATTATCCCCTTCATTCTCCACATTGATAAAGTACGAGCGTGGACTTGTCAATGGCTCAACGAGGGTGTTCGTTCTCTGATATATGCCCTTTCGTGACAGACACAGTAAAGTGGGAATATTTTGACCTGAGATTGATCCACAGCATTTCCACTGTTTTCCACCTGAGAGGAGAATGAAAAAGAATTAGCGAGCTTCCTCCCAGTCGCCCAACCGTCGGCATACATGAATAGAACTTGAAGCCTTTCTCCTGGAAACAAATAGTATTCGTCCTCCTGTTTTGCTTCATAGTATAACATGCTCACGACAATATCGCCAAGCCTGATTTGCTGGAGAGAAAAACAGTCTTGGAATAAATTAATGAGCGAAGATTCATGACTGTAATCGGAAATTGCACTAAAAGTACTCGTTCTCGATTGTGATTCTGAGGTTCTGCAGAGGTTGGGTCGAGCGACTGTGCGCAGGTTCAAAATATTGCTGTCTTTTTCGGTGCAACTATCAAGAATATGAAATCCTCGCCGGAGCAGAAATATTAATTTATTGGGCTTTTTATGGGTGGAGTTTCTGGGAGACTTGTTGAAACGTAATTGTAGTCCACGAGGAGAGTCGACGCGGTCCTTTTCTACCCAATTACCACCATATGTTGAGACTTCGGCAGAGGTACCAAGAAAAAGTCTCAATTTCCGGGACCACAGAAGTAAGACAAGCGCGAAAATGATAAAAAATCCAAGGCAACTTCCCAAGATAATACCAACCAGCGAAGCCACTGAAAGATGAGAGCCGTTAAGGCAAGTCAATTCACGACCAAATAACTTCATTGAGCCGGGATGATCGTCCATGACTCTGTTGTAATCATTCGCAATCGGTGCAAGCTCTTCATGTTCTGTTCGATTTATAGCAAATCCTAAAAGATGTTGACATCTAGTTACCGTGGCGTTTGCACAGCACTCTTTGTTATAATGAGCTGTGTTTGAACAAAAGTGACACAAGCCTACAGTGTTTGTACTGTCATGAGAAGGAACTTTTTGCGACAAACCCAAATCCACATGTTCTGGCTTCATTGACAGCAGCTATTGTGCAGTCCCCGAAGCTTTCAAAATGCTGAACGCAACGTACAAACTTGGTTCGGAGGAATGTTTCAAGCTCTTCTTTTGCGAAATGATATGTTAGCAAATCGTTTTCACTTTGGACCCATTCAACACATGACACTGCACACATAGGTTTAAAAGGGGCCTTATGGGCACAAAGATTCAGCGACTGCTGTATCAAGTCGGAGCACTGTGTCAGTAACGTTACGAGGGGGCTTTACGACAAGAGTCTGGGAATATCTCGCAGCTGGCAATGACTCATTCCTGACTCTTGCACTTGTTTCATACAACGATGATCTCTGCGCGGAGTAATCATTAAGCATGAAACCCTCTAATGCTTCGTCGAATTGCTGAACGTTATTAACAAGCCGTAGAAAAGAGCGTCCATTGTATGATACGTTAGTAGATACCATAGCAGTACCAAATGCTGGACAAGCACGCGACCCAAGCAAAGAAATACAGGTCGCATGACAAAAAGTCCAATAAAGAAGGAATACAAAGCACCTGGGGAAGGTTGACGACATGAACGGTTCGACAACCAAAGTTGTAAACAAACCCATTGAACGACCATGTCACGTCGACAAATAAACTCTCTTTACTGAATGGTCCCGCCAGCGGCAGAATAACTTCCCTCAATCCAGCCAGCTGGATCATATCATTTGTCGTGCCTCCCTCTTCACCAACCTTGTGCCCGGCCCTCATTGCGCATAGAAACATGGCCGAAGACACGTTACGAGGCGTGAAAGACATTTTTGCAGGTACGAAATGAAGTATGGACGAAAGCTGACGAGTAGGGACGTGCGCTGGTGTTTCGCAGGTATTGGTTGGTCAGCCATTCGATACTGTCAAAGTCCGACTGCAATCTTCTAATCTCTACAATGGCACGGCGGATGCTGCAAGACGCATTGCAAAGGATGAGGGGCTCAAAGGCTTCTATAAGGGTACGCTGACTCCGCTCATTGGGGTCGGAGCCTGTGTAAGTATACAATTCGGTGTCTTTGAAGGTATGAGACGGTGGTACCACCAGAGACATGCCAGGGCAGGACAATCGACACAACTTTCCTCGAAAGAGTTTTATATAAGCGGGGCTATGGCCGGACTCATAAGCTCCTTTGTATCGTGCCCAGTCGAGCATATTCGAATTCGTCTGCAGACACAAGTGGGAGTTGCAAAATTGTTTTATGGACCCATAGATTGTACGAGAAAGATCGTTGCACAGGGAGGCATCACACGACTCTTCAGAGGTCAGACCCCGACAATGATAAGAGATGCTCATGGTATGGGCATGTACTTCTTGGCGTACGAAGCATGTGTTGATGCCGATATCCGGCGCAATCACGTTGCCCGCGATCAGATCCCCGGCTTCAGACTGTGTGGATATGGTGCAGTTGCAGGATTTGCCATGTGGATAGCCGCTTATCCCATCGACGTGGTGAAGAGCCGTATGCAAACAGATGCTTTGGAAGTAAGTCAGCAAAGATACCGTTCAACATGGAATTGTATAACAAAAATCCTTCAAGTCAATGGCTGGAGAGGCTTCTTACGGGGATTCACACCAGTGCTTTTGAGAGCCGGGCCCGTGAACGCTGCTACTTTTGTTACCTTTGAAACAGCTCTCAGATTCATAGGATGATGCACAAATGTATATTATAGAGCTCACAGAGAATAATGCTGTGGTGAATAGAAGATATTGATGTGTACCCACTCAAGTCAGGGTGTCTATTCCACAGACGTCGTCATCCTTGATCATCAACATATAGTTATTGTGTTTCCGTCCAATCATGAAATAATCCAGACGATCGTCTCTTCCAATCAATGCATTTCGTCGAGCGACTACTAGGTCTCGTGAACTTCTCACATGACGGTCCTCTGAGCCTTTTTGAAATCTATCTGTGACCTTTGCAATCCGTACTGCTTGCATTAGAACCCCCAAAAATGCCAAGAAGGAGATGATGGCAATGAGATTGACATTCGTTGTTGGAGCTGAAGTGGACGTTGCAGATGCATTTCCCGCATAGAATTCATTCCAAACGTGGCGGGGTTTTTCATTCCCCCTATGACGTCCAGGATCCCATCGTTGATAGCCTTGCTGGCTAAGTCCAGGTGCAGAATCCCATCCAGCCCCATACGTGTCGTAGGCATACTTCCTCGCAGGATCACTCAAGATATCATACGCCAAGACAATTTTCCGAAACCTATCTTGCTGGCCCTGATTCACATCTGGATGGTACATTTTGACCAGTTGATAGTACTTGGACTTGATGTCCGGCTGCGAGACTGCAGACCCTTTCCCTCCACTCACATTCAAAATGTCGTATGGATTCACATGAGCTTTGTGTGGCCAGGCGAGGTCTGCGTTGACAGCAGACGAGAGAACCCTGGTAAATGCCCATCTCTGCAGGATGACCATACTTTGACACCATGCATTAAAGCTCTTCTCTTCCGATTAGTGTTTCACGAGTGTCAAATTGGAGGTGACGTCGTTCACAGCCGTTGATTTGCACGTGAGCGATATGAAACGACGGAAGAACAGGACGAATGGAGGAGATGAGGATGTGGAAAGCGAGAAGGGGAGAGAAGATCACTCAGTCCATTCTGGAGACGATGGCTCATCTTCAACCTCTTTCTCAGTGGAGTCTCAGGTGAGCGACACAAGTGATGCGAACGTGGATTTCGAATTCTTTGATCCCAGCCCTGAAAACGACTATCATGCCATTCGGGACCTTCTAAATCAATTGTTTGAAAGAGATTCAAGTCGGTTGGACGTCAAGGGTCTAACAGACCTCATTCTTTGCCAGCCGCTTGTTGGAACCGTAGTGAAGACAGATGGATTACAAGGCGATATGTGGGCTTTTATGAGTGTGCTCAATGTCCAGGAGCATAAGGTAACAGTCATTGGAGAGATTACTCAAACATAGAATGTGCCAGCTGTCTCTGGAATTGTTTCGTATATTCTAGAGAAATCGTTGTCGGATAAGGTTATGCATCAACAGCTTAAAGGATTGTTGGCGCCGGGCAGCACTGCCAGTGTCGGTCTCATTCTTCACGAAAGAATTATCAATGTTCCTCAAGACATTGCACCTCCAATGTATCGAATGCTGTTTGAGGAAATAGATTGGGCGGTTGAAGATAACGAGCCCTTTGATTTTCAATATTTTATCTCCATTTCAAAAGTTTTTCTCGAAATATCATCTGGAAAATGCAAGAAATCGAAAAAGCAGAAGACGGATGTTGCGCCTGAAATTGTGATGTTTGCGCATCCGGAAGATCATGCACTGACAACCCATGCCCAATCATCCTGCTACTACAATTTCGATGACCATCCTACTCGCGAATCTCAATCAGAATTCACCTATCGTAGTAAGGGGTACTTGAGCCTCTTCACCAAGCAGCAACTTGTGGCGGCTCTGAAAAGTTTTGGTACACTTACCAATGATGTTTAGATTTACTTACAAACTTAACAAGCATAAACTCCAACAGCGCCGTCTTGATTGCCCGCAATAAGGTACCCTTCTTTACACCTTACTTCTTCGACAACAGAACATGCATTCTCGTCACCACATAACCATTGCCGTCCGTCGTATCGATCGTAAATTTTCACACAGCTCTCACCTGCAGCTGCAACTACTCGGCCGGCATCAAAACGAAGAGAAGTAATTGAATGTTCGTAAGCATATGCATCTACAATTGAGCCCGTCCTCAAATCCCATAGCTACCATTAGCAGTGTGGTGTAGTACACTTACCCTTATGCTGCGGTCCATACTTCCAGTGACGAGGTGCGTTTCGTCAAATTGTAGGCTTGTGACGGCTCCCGTATGTCCCAAGAGGGTTCGGTGAACTTGCCCGCTTCGTACTATAAATAAGCATGTGTTCTCATTGAATCATACAATCCCACAGGCGAACCATACCATCAGCAGTGCCACACGCCAATGCCGCATCAAAACACTGCAATGCACCGACAAAGTCTGCCAGTTTGTTCCTACCAGCCGTAGCAAACCTTGTCCTTGTTTCTTCAATGGACATACTCTGAGCCGACTGGGCGGCAGCCCATATTACATCCAGAGTCTGAACACATCTACCTGAGGATAAATCCCATTGACGAAGGGTTTTGTCTGCAGAACCGGACACCAATGTGTCACCTTGCATATGTAATGCCGTTACTTCTGAAACATGTGAATCGAGAATATCCACGCAGCAATTGGGGCCAGGAGCGAGTTGGGAAGGCGTATTTTGAATCTCCAATTCATCTTCCGAAGATGTGGGTGAGTAGCTTGTCATTGATATGGCATTGGAGGGTATCGATCCGTAAGTATCTGATTGCGATAAATCCCATATCCTGACAGTTGCGTCCACCGATCCAGTAGCAACTATATTGTTTTCTATCTGCAAGCACTTCACATACGCTAACGTTAAAACACGGAAGGGCTTAAATCCTACCTTGATGGCCTTCGAGCTGCCCTTGACATTTGCCTGTATTCAAATCCCAGACCCTGACAGTATCATCCAGGGATGCTGAAATCATAGTTCCAAACGGAAAATCGAAATCAAGACCAGTAATATTCTGATCGTGACACTGAATCTTACGAATGCTGCGACCTGGCTGAAGATGTTCATGCAGTATTGGTATCGACTTGCGCCGTAGCGCGCGTGTTCTCCTAGCTTTTGGGCTATTGAGCTTCCCATACACACTTTCTGACATAAAACTGTTTGACTCTTGTCCACTAGTCTCGTCGGTCTGCTGTGGTTTCTTTTCTTCAACGTCCAGAAGCCGCGAATCAATGCCATGCACAACATCCTCTAATTCTGCCTCTTCTTTTTCAAAGTTTTCTATTCTCTTCAAAAGAACTCTCCTCATTTCCATTAACCTAGAGAGTTTCTGATCTATTTCTAGTATTTCTGAAGATGCCAGGCTTTTACGGATCCCAAGCATCTCATGACGGTGCTCTAGGCGTTCTTTGTCTTTATATAGCTGATCACTGCTGCAAGTATCCGATTGCAGGCTGTTGAGGTGACCAATAGCGCGTAGTGCATGTTTTCTTTTATTACCTTTACCGATGTGAAGACCGGGCAGAGTTGCTTCGAACCCTTGAAAAAGAGAATATGCAGAGGTTGACTCGGGTAAATCTTTCAAGAGCTTATCAGGCAAGAAGCTGAGTGCTCGATGTTGTATTTCCGTGGGAGAAAGGTTCGCTCTGACAACCTCCTTTGGACTTTGGGCCGTGAAGGAGAATACATTTCTTTTCATTTTCGGCCGCTGGAACAATGGAGTGACCTCGTTTTGCACATGCTGGTCTGGGTAATTTGACACCAAAGCTGTCGCCGTAGAGGTTATTTTCCGTGTGAACTGGCTTAGATTCTCATTCGAAGCAGAAATCACCTTTGACAGTGAGGGTTGAGCATTCACTGACAAATCCTCATGCTCCATTCTCCCCAATGCCACGAGTGCAAGCGTTTGTCTGGTTTCCAATGTTTGCCTGTGTCAATTTACTGGCCTTTTGGGGTTTCAGAGCGCGCGTGCTCACACGATCAGCGCGCAACGTCACATCCACGCCACATCTTATCAATTTAATCAGCTGTCTTAGCCAACAACAGCCAATTGCTTGCTTGTAGGGTGGAAGACGATGGAAGAAGTTCCTACGAGTGGGTCAGGTCCCCAACAGGTAACGTCTGAGAGCTGGTGCAGAGGCTAACGACAACAGGTGCCAACACTCTTTGATACCATCCTTGTCCTCGATTTTGGATCGCAGTACAGCCATTTGATCATACGCAGGTTGAGAGAACTCAATGTGTATGCAGAGATGTATCCATGCACCCTAAAGCTGAAGGATCTGAAATGGACTCCAAAGGGCATTATTTTGTCTGGGGGCCCATTTTCCGTGTACGACGAACATGCTCCACATACAGATCCGGCAGTGTTTCAGTTTCCTCTACTCGGTATATGCTATGGCCTGCAAGAAATCGCGTGGTACAATGGCAAAGGTGTGGGGAAAGGAGATCACAGAGAATATGGCCCAGCAGTCATAAACATTTCAAAGGTCGGTGCTGACGACAAACTTCGAACACGTCTATTTGAGGGACTGGAGAATACTTTGGACGTCTGGATGTCTCATGGTGACAAATTATCGGCGTTGCCGGTTGATTTCGTGGGAGTGGCTTCCACCAAAAATGCTCCATTTGCAGCAATAACACACCGCAGCAAACCCATCTTTGGAATTCAATTCCATCCTGAGGTATCCCATACACCAAAGGGAGTAGACATCCTTCGCAATTTTGCTGTGGGCATATGCGGTTCCCGGCAAGAATGGACAATGGAGAGATTTGTCGATAATGAGGTTGAGAGAATAAGAGCCATTGTGGGCAACGAAGGCCAAGTTGTAGGGGCAGTCAGTGGTGGGGTCGACTCCACGGTTGCTGCCAAAATAATGCATGAAGCAATTGGCAATAGATTTCACGCTATTTTAGTTGATAATGGAGTAATGCGGTTGAATGAATGCGAGGAAGTATACGAAACCTTAACCAAGCACCTGGGGATAAATTTGAAACTTGTCGATAGATCAAGTCTATTCCTTGGAAGGCTGAAGGGAATCACTGATCCAGAGAAGAAAAGAAAAATAATTGGCAATACCTTTATTGAAGTGTTTGAGGCAGAAGCTGAGGCAATTGATCGGTCCAGTGGTGGGACGATCGAATATCTTCTCCAAGGGACATTGTACCCAGATGTCATCGAAAGCATTAGCTTCAAGGGCCCCAGTCAGACTATTAAGACTCATCATGTAAATTTCTGATTGCTCGTCTAACGCTAGAATGTTGGAGGCTTACTGGAGGACATGAAGTTGAAGCTCATAGAGCCGTTAAGAGAGCTTTTCAAAGGTGAGGTACGAATAGACTGAGAGTGACTTTTAGACGAAGTGAGACAGCTAGGCTTATTAATGGGCATCAATGAGGAACTCATCTGGAGGCACCCTTTTCCTGGCCCCGGAATCGCCATCAGAATCTTGGGTGAAGTGACTGAGTCTCAGGTTCAGATCGCGCGAAGCGCAGATCACATATTCATCCAGGAAATAAGATTGGCGGGAATATACAATGAAATCAGTCAAGCATTTGCGGCTCTACTCCCCGTTCGCTCAGTGGGGGTCATGGGGGATAAACGAACCTATGAGCAAGTCATTGCATTACGAGCGATCCGAACAAAAGATTTCATGACTGCGGACTGGTATGAGTTTAAAGCGTCCTTCTTGAGGCACGTCGCGTCAAGAATTGTAAACGAAATAAGTGGTGTCTCGCGGGTAACTTATGACAGTACGTGTAAAATTGACTTGCTAACCCAAAGTTACATCTAAGCCTCCAGCGACCGTAGAAGTAAGCTGATTTGAGCTTTGGCTAACGCAGTGGGAGTAAATGGGCTTGGCGCATCTACTATTGCAATTACCTAATAATATGTATCATAAAGAAACAATTTATGGCCTAAAAGTGCAGAGACTTTATCCACCTTTTCGAAGAGAGCTACTAGCTATGCAGAGTATTGTCGAGCATATCCACGATAAAGACCGATTATGAATGGTCTCCCGCTCATGGCCTGCAGTTATTTGACTTGATTTGATTCGATTGCTTCTTAAAACATGATACATTATGTGGGTCTTGGACAGCTTTTCCTGCAAATATACGGAAGCCTCAACAAGTTTCGCATGAATTTTGATTCAATTGGATTTGGTTGCCGAGATCCGGGATTCCTGGTCCCAATTTCGTTTTCGAATTTTACCACAAATTTGGAAATCCTGTGGAAGCAAATTGCGTCGACTCGGCGAGCGGGAATAAATGAATAGCCCAGCCAACTATTCTAAGTTGCTCTCATTTGCAAGTGCGCTTTGTCACCTCGTGTAAAGATGACTTGCTAGAATTTATCCTCTTGAACAAAAGTCTTGGAGGAATTTCCTCCTCCCGTTTCGACATACCACCAACAATCCTCGCGTAGGTGCGGGGCAAAGCAACAAATAGAGCGTGTCACAGTCTCACCACTGTATCAAGAGAGCTTCACTTCTGTTTGTCGTGTATGTGTTGTCTCTGGTACGCCGAACAATGATGAGAATCAGAGCTCCATTGCCTCAATCGAGGTCTAAATAGACACCATCCCATCCGTCTCCTCCATGCCTCTTTGAAGATTTCCTTTCCATGTCCATT
>JAABUO010001103.1_pt1 | contig 37926 bp, 40 predicted proteins | sample 5559291 | NCBI WGS metagenome assembly JAABUO01 (sample SAMN10711878, study PRJNA513372) | rock metagenome | isolation source: Antarctica rocks | place: Antarctica: Victoria Land, Finger Mt sud
CATCTCCGAAATCGCAATCGTACCGCAGAGATGCCGCGGACGGAGACGGAGCAAATCGAAGGCAACCGGTAAAACTGCGACGACAGCGACGCACTTGCTGCTCGACAGCTGCTAAATCAGACTTGCCCTAGAAAATTTCGAGGCCGTCTGCGTCACTTACGCTCGGCAATCGAAAGACGACTGCCTGCGGCACCTGCGCGACCGCATTCAGGCGCGGCGATCCGGCGGTGCGGCGATCTGCTCGCGGCGATCGAGCCCGTTCGCGGGACGAATCAAAACACTTGTGGGGGCGCTCCCACGAATGTGACGCGCACGCAGGCCGCGACGGACGCGGGCTTCTCTCGCGGACGAGTTCGAGACGCTCGTCGAGGCGCCCGAGCCGCCGACGGTCACCGCGCTCGCGCAGCGCTCGCTTCACCTCACACGACGATCAGCGGCGGCGCTTCCATTTCGGACGGTCGGGGCGCAAGGCGCTTTCGTCCGCGATGCAATATGCGACATCGCTGCGGTCTTGCTCGAGCGCCGCGAGAAGCGCGTCTTTTATCTCGCGATGCGCGTCACGGTCGAGCCTCGCTTCGCACGCGAGGCAGCGATAGTACAGCGAGCGATCGCGCTCGTGCCACGGTACGAAGTAACCCTCGCCGCACGAGCACATGACGCGAAGGGTGCGTCGATTGACGACCGGGGTCGGCAGGCTTCCAGGGTTGCGCGGCGTCAGCATTTGCTCTCGACGATCGCGGCGTACCGATGCCCTGCGTTCATCGGACCCCCTCCGCGGCGGCCGCAGCGACGATGGCGCACGCCTCGATTAACACCGCGTCGTTCGGGTCATCGACGACGAGCGGATCGTCGAAGACGTTAGAGCCGTGCAGCCCCGGTGGGATACCACAGCTTAGACAGACCGAGCGCGACCGATCGACGACGCCGCTCCACAGCACGTAGCGATGATCGCTTGCGGTCGGCGCCTGTCGCAGATAGGCGACGATCTCGTCCCGGCACGCGCGCAGCTCTGCGAGCGTTTCAGCGTCCGGGCGAGGACGGATGACGATCTCGGAGCCGTCGAGTTGAACCCGGTGCCCATGTTGGCGAAGCCGAGCGATGAGGCTCGCTGCGGTCATAGCCGGGCCTCGTCGCCGTCGACGACGACCGGCGCACGCACGACGCGCACTAGCGCACCGCCACACGAGCCGTCGCAGTACGCGATCCCCGGCATCTGACATAGACGAACTTCGGGCGAGTTGCAACGCTCGCAAACAAGCGTTTCGGCGTCGTCGCCGGCGACTGGCTCCCCGACGTCGACCGAGGGCGGTTCGCGCTCTACACCCCGCGCGGAAAGCGTTAAAAGCGCGGAAAGCCCCCCGCCACTTACGGACGACCCAGTCGAGCCCGAAGTTTCCGCGCTTAAAGCGCTTTCCGCGCGGGGTACGGCGCGTGTGAGTTCCCGTGGTCGACCGTCCGTCTTGAGTCGCTCCGTCGACGCTAGTCCGCGAAGAACGAGGTGCTCGACTGCGGCCGTCATCCGCGTCGCGTTGATGTGGCGCGAGAAGAGGTCGCGCAGTTGCGCGCGATCGAGGCCCTCTGGATAGACCGCTCGCAGTTCTTCAAGCACACGGTCTGCGACGTCGTCGCCAAGTGTGGAACCGAAGACGTGTTGCGCCGACGCGTGCGCGTAGTTCCAGAACGCCTCGGCGGCGCGAAGGTGTTGGAGCTCGATTATGCTTGAGCCGTCGAGCAGCGCGTAGAGCAGCGAGAGTCGCAACACTTGCGCTTCGGCTCGGGCGGTCACGGCGCCGAGAAGTCCTTGCGGCTCGGGCACGGCGTTATAGAACGCTTCCCAGGCGAAATTCGCGTCGGCGGATCGCCTCACGCGTCCGACTTGGCGAGCGAGATCAAGCGCAGTCCGAAGGCGCTTTGCGATGGGAGCGAGGTCGGCATCGGAGAGGTTGCCGCCATGTGGGAGACGCTGTCTCCGACGAGCGCAGACGATGATAAAGCGATTGACGAAGCCGTTCGCAATGTCCGTCGTAGAGAGCTTAGCGCGCAGCTCGTCGGCGGTGATGTGGCCGATGATCGCGACGTGGCAGCCCTTCGCGATGAGCGGTTCCTTGCGCGTCAGATTCTGAAGTCGCCCGGAATCCCACGCATCGCGGATGACTGCACCAAGGATACTTCCGTCCCGCGAGCCGGCGGCGAGGGTTCGAACGAACTCGGGCTCGATGACGAGAACGCGCTTCTCGATCGCTTCGCCGTCTTCGCGATCGCGCAAGCGTGCGATGAGACCTTCACCCGAAGCTAAGCCCGACACGTGTGCGTTCTCGAGCCACTGGTCGTCGGCGATTCGAAAGACACGATTCACTTGGTCCTTCGCGGTGCCCTTACGGCCGCCGGCGGTCTCACCGACGACGAGAACGTTGAGCCGACCGGAGTGCAGGGTCGCCTCGACGAGCACGTGCGCTGACGGACCAATACCGCATCCAAACACGCATAGAAACTGCGAAAGAAGCGCGGAAAGGTCAGCCTCACTGTGCGGTGAGACGGCCTGAACGAAATCGCCGGCGAGCCCGTGTAGCGCGGCCGGATCGAGCGTCGGCCAAGGCCGAGCGTCATCCCACTCGACGGCCTCGGCTGAGGAAACGGCGTTCGATGGGGCCGTAAGTCGCGGCGCGGATTCGACCTGCGCTTTGAGTTCGTCGCTGGTGTGACCCTCGGCGAGCCAATCGCTGGCGTCGTAACCGTCACTGCGCTCGGGCGCCAGGTCGAGAATGCGAACGTCGTCATTACGACCCGAAGCAGTGCCGCGCGTTCGTCAGCGGCCTTCCGACCCGGAGCGTCGGCGTCCGGGATAAAGACCACGCGACGCCCATCGCTAAAACACGCAACGAAATCGGAAGTCCACTCCAGCTGGCGCCCTGCGCGCTCGTCGTCGCACAGAAATCGAGCGCACGGAGCGCGTCGGCGTCCTTCTCACCTTCGACGACGAAAATTGTTCGCCCGGCCTTAATCGCCGCGCGCAGTTCGGGAAGGCGGAACGGCACCCGCCGCACTCCGTTGAGTTTGTACTCGTAGAGCCCGCTCCCGAGCGGAACGCGCTGCACGAATCGCTTCGGATAGGTACGCACGACCTCGTACAGCGTCACGTCGTTTTCGTCGACGTATCGGTAAACGGTTTCGCTTGCGGTCATCCGAGCCGACCCTCAAGCCAGGCCGCGGCTTCGCGCCGATCGCGCGCGCGTCCGAGGGCGACGACTAGATCGAGGATACCGCCTCTGCGGTTACATCCGAAGCAGATCCACCCGCGCGCGAACACTCGGAACGACGGCGTCCCGTCTTGGTGGCCCGGTAACGGACACCGCATGAGTTTGTTCGCGTCTGCCGGCGGCGAAACCTTCGCTGCGCGAAACACATCGCCGACGCTAAGCCGCGCCGTTATCGAAGCGTCGGTCATGTCGCGCGCTCTAGATAGCAGTCGACATCGATCGCGGCTTCGCGTTGTAGAACGCCCCCTGCGCGTGCACCGTCGTCTGCACGTAGCTGTCGTAGCCGCAGATCAGTGAGCAAATGCCGGTCGAGCGGGATGCGCGCCGGCCTCATCGTGGCCTCAGAAAGCGAGGCCGTGGCAAGCGTTGAGAATCGGCGTCGAGTTGGCGAATCACTACGAAGCAGCGCGCGCATCCGCAGGTTAGGAGCGCGCCTCGCAGCGAATCGGCGAGATGGGGCTTGAGCATCGGAAAAAGAGCCTTCTGCCGAGTGATGATCGGCGGCGTTGTTGGAAGAACAGCAGTCGAGGCGGGTCGTTAGCGCGGCCCGCCTTTCGCTTTTTGTGGTCACAAGGCGCGTCACGTAGGCGTCTCGCCGGCGAGCCTGCGCTCGATCTCGTCGACGTTGGCTAGAAGTTTGCGCTTGCCGGCGGCCACCGTGGGCAAGCCACCATTTCTGGCCGCGTAATACGACGCGCCGCGCTCCATCCCGAAGTAGCGTTTGCCAGCCTCGGGAACTGACATCGTGCGTGGCGCGTTGGCCGCAACATCTGCTTTTGGATTACGCGACTCGATCATGAGGCGCTCGACGTGACGCCAGAACATGTGGCGGGCTGACTCGCTTCAAAGGCAAAGAGGTCGTCAAAACCGCAGCCCAGCCGTTCGCACAGTCGGCGGCGTAACTTCGGGCTGGGCTCGTGCTCGCCGCGCATGAGCCGATGCAGGTACGAAAGGTCAACCCCGAGGTACGCGGCGAGGTCGCCGAGAGTCTGATTCTTGCGCGCAGCGTGTCGCCGCAACACATCCGCCCGCAGAACAATATTCTTCATGCCGACATAGTGCCGAAAGGCGACGTCAATAGCAAGAAAATCCTTGACCCTTGCCACTTACCTAGCTATAGTAATTGCATGGCAAAAAGGTCAGCTCCGGACGTCGGACGCCCGAATCCACTAGCTCTTTACGCGAAAGACGCACCGGCGGAGGCCATGCGCTTCATGGCGGGAGTGGCTCTCGCAAAAGGCTTAAATCAGGAGCGCCTAGCTATTAGATACGCGCAGGCCACGGAACGGCGCGTAAACGGCGCCAACGTCGCGCGGCATTTCCGGGCCAGCGCTCCCGATCTAGCCACGGTCGATTCGTACGCAAAAGCGCTCGAGCTGCCGCCGGGCTCCGCCGACTTAGCTCGCGGCATCGTCCCCGAAAACGAGCGCGAAGTATGGGAAACGCGCCTGCAAGAATGGCTTCTGTTTAACGCCGCAATGTTCAAAAATGGAACCCGTAAGGCCGTTGCCGATGCATTGTCTCGCCTTGGAGAAGACGCGGCCACACGAGCACTCGCGGCTTTCGCGTTGGGATGGACGTTCGATGTATTCGTCACTGCTCCGAAGCATGGTGAATCGTCCGGGAACGCTTTCCAGCGGCTCGCGGCCGCGCTTTCGCCGGTCCTCGATCTCCGGGCGTTACTCGTTCCGCGGACGGCCCACGATCAGGCGTTGCTCGACGCTTACTACGCCTTTCGCATTCACTTCGACGATGCACAATCGCGCGAGCTTACCTACATGTTGAAGTGTGCCCTTACATTCGCCGGTTATGAAACGGACGCTATGGCAAGGGTCTTCGAGCACGAGAGCGCGGGGAGTCACGGCGTGACCGCCTTAAGAGCCGCGCGGCTCGAGACCGATGGAAGAGGAGTTGCATGAAAGGAACGTGTGGCGTCTACAAGCGCGGTCGCAACAAGCCGCGTCGCCGTCAGCGCGGAACGGGCTCCGTCCGCGAGCGATTCCCGGGCAAGTGGGAGATGCGCTACAAAGAGCACGACGAGATGGTAAGCGCGGCGACAAAGACCGAGGCGTTCGAACTCCTCGGGAAGTGGGTCGAGCGCATCCGCAATGGCGGCCTGCCGAAGAAGGGCACCATGACCTTCACCGATCTCGCCGACCGCTATCTCGCGGCCCGCAAGCGCAGCGTCGCACCGACCACACTCGCGTGGTACCGCCGCAACTTCGAGCAGCACCTTCGACCCGCGCTCGGCGGCCTGGCTGTTGTGGACATTACCGCGGCGCATATTGAGGAGATGCTCGACGGTGCGCGCGATCGTTCACGCACCAAACATCGCGGCGCGGCTCTCGGCCCGACCAGCGTAAGAAACTTGCTCGTAGCGGTGCGCGCCGTTCTCACGTGGGCACTCCGGCAAGGCCTCGTCGAAAAGAACGTGGCGCTCATCGTCGAGATGCCCGGCGAATCTCACGTCGAGCGTGCGGTGCTCGGCGTCGACGACGTGAAAACGTTCCTTGCGGCGACCGCTGGGACCGAACTCGATCCGATCGTCGCCACCGCAATCTTCACGGGTTTGCGGCGCGCGGAGCTCTGCGGTTTACAGTGGGGTGATATCGACCTCGACGTCGGCCGGATTACGGTTCAGCGCGCTGCGGCGAACCTCGACGGCAAGGTCATCGTGAAGGCGCCGAAGACAAAGAAATCTCGGCGCACGGACTACCTCTCGCCGTTCGTCGTAGCCGTGCTCCGCCGGCACCGCGACGAGCAACAGGCGCGATACCTCAAACTCGGACTCGCAGCACGTCTGCACGGCGCCGCTCGAAAGACCGCGTTCGTCTTCGACCGCCGCGACGGCCGCTCGTGGGACCCGAACGAACTCTCCAAACAGTTCTCGCGGCTCGTACGGAGTAAGAAACTGTCGGCGCTCCGTTTCCACGATCTGCGGCACTCGTATGCGTCGCTCTCCTTCGCTGCCGGCGTTCCGCTTTCCGCGATCTCGCGTTCGCTCGGGCACTCCGCGATCGGCGTAACGGATGCGATCTACTTGCACCTCTTCGACGACCAAACGCGCGAGCGCGCCGCAGCCTTCGATGCCTACGTCACCCCTGGACTGGACGTGATTTGAGAGGCAAAACGGGGTGCATAGTGGGATGTTAATGGGACGCGCGGAACCAGCTTCGCGCGCAAACTCATACACTGTAAGGCTTTCCGAGATTTTTGGCGGGAGGGTGTAGGAATCGAACCTACCAGCCCCCTTGCGAAGGCCTCAGCGGTTTTGAAGACCGTGCGAACCACCAGATCCGTACTCTCCCATGCGAGTTGATGGCGATGCTTCCGCGTCGGGACGGAACCCGCCTCGCCACCGAGAACGAACGGCACGCAACGAGACGGCGGAGGACGACATGCGATTCGTAGTGCTGGTGAAAGCGAGCGAAGCATCGGAGGCCGGCGTTCTGCCAAGCCAAGCGTTACTCGCCGCGATGGGCGCGTTTAATGAGGAGATGGTACGCGCGGGCGTGTTGCTCGCCGGCGAAGGCTTGCAGCCGAGTTCGAGCGGCTCGCGTTTGCGGTGGGCGCATGGGAAACCGGAGGTTACCGACGGACCCTTCGCCCCGACGAGCGAGCTCGTTTCCGGCTACTGGCTCATGCAGGTCGCCTCGAAAGCCGAAGCAGTAGCCCTCATTTCGCGCGCACCATTCGAGGACGGCATGAACGTCGAGATTCGACAGGTGTTCGAGGCCGAGGACTTCGGCGCGGCCTTTACCCCCGAGCTTCAGGAACAAGAAGAACGCCAACGAGCTCGGATCGCGGCAAAAGAGCGGTAGACGCCACCCTTCGCTGGACGAGGCATGGGTGTTGGGTTTAACATTGACATACCGTGCCGGTCATCGGCCGCAGCACACTCCCTGGTCTCTAGCCCGGGATGGAGATCGTATGCAACGTCGTGTTCTTCTCAACGCCCTCGCCGGCACCGCCGCGGCGGCGGCGTTGCCGCTCGGTGCGCTCGCAGCGGCGCTGGGGGGCCGCGCTACGACACAAAGCGCACTGCTCGCGCTTTTGCCGCGCCCGAAATCCGGTCAATGGGTTCGGCTGATCATGGGTGCCGGCGTCGATTATCAAAAACAGATCGGAGCGGCGACCGAGTCAACGGAGCACGGCGAACTGCGTTATCTCGAAACGCAAGTCGGAACGCCGGGCGGCTCGTGCAACCCCAACACGATGAAGCGGACGTATGTGAGCGGCTCGAACTTTCCAGCGCTGTTCGATGAAACGCCGGTCGTCGCGAACGTCGCAAATTCCGGAACGACGCTAACGCGCTGGTCCGATCTTTCCGGCGGCCAGACCGGCACCCCCATGGATGCGAAACTGCGCCTTCTCGACGCATCGTATCTGTACGACGTGCGGCCGCTCCACGTGATTTCGTCCGAGCCCGCAACGGTCGCGTTGCCGAGCGGCGGAACGTATTCCGGCTCGGCCGAAGCGCCGCGCGGCAAGCTTCACGCGCTCGCCACCACGCATATCGTCGCCGCCTTCGCGCCGTCGCACGATCCGAAAGCGAAGTTGACGCGGATCGAACTCTGGACGAGCCCGATCGTTCCCTTCGGCGTCGTCAAATACCGCGCCGTGGCCAAGGATCTCGATCCGTTCGAACTACGGCTGTATTCTTACGGGACGCGATTTAAAACCGATCTTGCGATGTCGCTGGAGACGATTCGTTCGATCACGCCCAATGGAACGTACATTCAAACGAGTTAGCGGTCGCGTGAAAAACCACGTTCCCGAACATTTATTTTCGTAGACCGAGCGCCCGCAGGACGACCCCGGTGAGATCTCCGTTCGCGCGATCTTCTCCTCCGGCTTCGAGCGTTCGCGGTTCGCCGGCAATCGCGCCGTTTGCCGACCCGTTCCCGTCTTCTTCCGCCGGAACCGGCGCGACGCCGTCCGGTTCCGTCGGCTCGACCAGCGCGTCGTCGTGCGGCACGTCGAACGACTCGCTCGGAAGGCCGAACGAATCGGCCGAAAGCGAAAACGTAACGTTCTTCTTTGCGGGCGCGAGTTCGGCCCAGGACGCGACGTCGGCAGCGGTTCCGCATTCGGCCGCCGGTTCGTCGAGCGCGGCAGGCTCGGAAGCGGGCAAATCCGTCAACGCGTCGTGCCCGGGCGCATCCCAAGCGGTGAGCGTCGACGAAAACGAATCGAACGAAACCGAGACCGCGCGGCGCGGCGCGGCGAGCGCTGGTGCGGGTGCCGCCGCCGTCCGATAGCCGTCGAGCGAGAGCGTCACGATATCGACGAGCCCGAGCGCCTCGGTCTCGTGCACGAGATTCGCTGCCGTATCGAAATCGATGCCGCAGCGGCTCGCGAGATCGCCGAGCCGCATCCGGCCGTCGGCGCCGTGTAAAAACTCCCATTGCCAGGGCCGAAGCTGCATCGCGCCCGCACGTTCGTCGAAGTCACGGGAGCGTGCGATGGTATCGAACGGTAAGAGCATTTATGAATCCTCGAGCGAGCTCAGATCGAAGGACGGCATTTCTTTATCTCCGGTTTTCAGGCACAGGATGAGCGACGAACGATGGCCGTTCCACGTAATCGGGATGACGAAGGCCGGCGCGTCTTTGGGAAACCGCACGTCTTCGGCTTTCCCGCGAATGACGACCGGCACGGAGATGAGAAAGCCCGGGCCTAAATGTTGGCGTGCGTTTCCGGATATGGTGTTGGCGATTTCGCCGACGCAGTCGGAGAGCAAGTCGTCGCTGCGATCGGTCTCGCCGAAGTGCCCCATCAATTCCCCGATCATTTCACGCGGCGCCGTGTAGTACACGCAGCCGCGGTGCTTTCCGGAGATGCCGATGACGGCCGAGAAGTCGTCTATGACGCTATCGCTGGACTCTTTGATGAACGGCATGCTGACCTCGGCCGCCATTCGCGTCACGTGCTTGAAAAAATGCTCGGTACCCTTGACGAAGGTCTTGAGATCGTCTTCGCGCACCGGCGATTCATTATTCACAATCATTCCGGCCTAATCGACGAACAGTTCGGAAATCTCGGTCGCGAGGGTTTCCGATGTGAAGGGCTTGAGCAAAAAACCATGAGCGCCGCGTTTGACGGCTTCGACCGCGGTGCCGCGATCGGCGAGAGCGGAGATGACGAGAATCCGCGTGGCGGCGTTGCGTTGCAGGATCGCCTCGACGCACGACAGCCCGTCCATGTTCGGCATCGTGATGTCCATCGTGACGATTTCCGGGTGAAATTCGTCGAACACGCGCAACGCTTCGACGCCGTCGCCGGCCGTGCGGATCTCGTGATCTGCGCCGATCTCACGCTGGATATGACGGCGCACGATGTTGGAATCGTCGACGATTAAGAGCTTCACGGATTTGGTCGCCATCAGTTGTAAGCGAGCGTCGTCACGCCGTTGCCGGCGTGAACGGACGCTGCGGCCGGCGGCACCGGTAGGAGGAACGAGAACTCGGTATACTTGCCGGGCTCGGAGCTCATGCTGAGATTTCCGCCGCACGTATCGACGACGGCTTCCTTGATCACGTTCATGCCGATGCCGCGTCCGCCGTCGCTCGTGGCTTCGTCGAGGGTGGAGAAGGCGGGGCGGAAGATCAGGCCGACGAGCTGTTCGTCCGTGATCTTCGCGGCCTGTTCCGGCGTGACGATCCCTTTTGCGACGGCCTTCTCCCGAATTAACACGGGGTCGAGCCCGGCACCGTCGTCGCGGAACGTAAAGCCGAACGTGTCGTCCGCGCCGCCGGGAACGCGTGCGATCGCGATCGTGCCCGTACGTGGCTTACCGAGCGCGGTGCGGACGCTCGGCGTTTCGATGCCGTGTACGAGACTGTTGCGGGTAAGCTGTACGAGCACGTCGCGAATGGTGCGGCGCAAATGATCCGGCAAGTCGGCGGTGGAAAAGCCGCTCGCTTCCACGCGTACGTCTTTGTGGAGCCGCTGGGCGAGCTGCGTGGCAAACTGACCGATGTTCGCCCCGACGTCCTGCGCCGGCTCGCTCTTGGAAGCGATGCTCGCCGGCTTCGCGACGGTGATGCGGCCGAGGCCCACGAAACGTGCGCGCAGATCTTGCAGCTCGTCGAGATCCTGGCGAAGTTCCGATTGGGCGATGACGACGGTGAGGAAATCGTCGCCGCCGAGCGCGGAGCGCTCGCGCAGCCGGACGATCTTGCCTTCGAAAAGATCGCAGGTTTTTTCGAAATACGCGAGTTCGAGCATCGCCGCATTGCCTTTAACCGTATGCACGGCGCGGTACACGATATCGAGCCGCTGACGCAGCAGTTCCATGCGACCCGCGGCGTTGGTCGCAAAGTCCGACGCACGTAAGGCTTCGTTCATGATCGCGACCTGTTCGTTTGCCGTCGTGAGGAAGTCGTCGAGACCGCTCGGTTCGACGTGCAGGACGCCTAAGAGAAATTCGAATTGACGTTCCTTGCGCGCTTCGGATTCGCGCAGCTGCCGCTCGAGCCGGACGCGATCGGTAATGTCGGAGACGGCGACGAACACACGCGCGACCCGTGCGTCCTCGACGATGCGGCGAAACGTAAAATTGAGGAACTTCGTATCGAAGCCGCCGGCCGGATTTGCGAAGTGAATCTCCATTTCCGCAAGCGGATTGACGCGTAGGACCGTGCGCTCTTTCTTCGTCTTATCGAAGAGCAAGGCCATATAGTCCCGCGAGATCTCGAACGTCCGCTCCGTCAGCAAACGTTGGAGGAGATTGATGAAATTGTAACCCTCGAGTTCGAGGAGACGAAACATGCGCTCGAGCTCGCGCGAATACTGGCCTTGAATCTTGTACTCCCGATCGAGTAAAAAGAGACCGCGGTCGACCGTCTCCATGATGAGGTCGGTGCCCGCCTTGGATTCCTCGAACTTGCGCGCCGAAGTCGTCGCTTCGTCCGTGCGCTTTTCGAGCGTTTCGGCGTAGTTTTCGACCTGACGGCGGCTGCGGATAAGGCGCTGGAATAGCGTCGCGACCATCGCAAGCACGGTAAGAATCGCGAGGCCGAAGAGCCAATCGCGCTGCACCGCACCGGAATTCGGGGCGCCGCCGTCGGCATCGGCGAGCGCCTTACTCGATGTAGCGACGACGGCTGCCTGCGCTTTGGCGTCGTCGCGCGCGCGCGCTCGATCGCCCGCACGGTTGCCTCGCGCGAGGCCCTCGAGCGCCGTGACTAACTGCGGCATCGCTCCGTCGATTTTCGACATCTCGGCCGCGCGCGGGGGGGAAACCTGACCGCCTTTCGCGAGCGCCGCTTCGTCCGCGGTGAACTCCGTAACCGTTCGCTGCGCGTCGCGCACGAACGTGCCGTCGGAAACGACGCTTCCGTTCGTCGCTGCGATTCGCGCGAGATCGTCCGTGACGCGCTGAGCCCGCACGTTTTGCCGGCCCGTAACCTTCGCGACCGCGAGCGCCTGCGACGCTGCCGCAGCGCCCGCACGCTCCGATACCGCGATGCCGAAAATTGCCGCCATGAAGATGCAGCCCGCTAGCGCCAGAACGATCGTGAGGCCGAGCCCTTCCCGCCGTGATGGTCTGCGTACGTCTGCTGCGGCAGCTCGTTCCGACATGCGTCCCCTAAATCTAACGGCGACCAAAGACTTCGGCCTGCCACTACTTTTCGGCTCGTTACGAGCAGATCTGAAGGCAACGCGAGCGGGGACGCGGAGGCAGGCGCGAAGGGGCGCTGCATGACGTCCCGACCACTCTTTCTGACGATCTTCGCGTTACTCGCAGCGGCCGCTGCGGTCGTTTTTCTCGCCATCTCGATCGATTCGGGAATCTATGCGCCGGGTGCGGACGATCAAGACGGTCACGCGCACGTCCTGGGCACGCTCTCGAATCACGTTCCCGGGCGTTTCCAACACGATCTGGCGCCGTCCCACGTTCTGCGCAAAATCTATAGCGTCGTGGCGTTCGCCGTCGTGGGACTTTTGTCGGCGCCGTTGCTGCCGCGCGCGCGGCGTATAGCGGCTTGCGCGCTGCTGGTTACGGGCTTCAGCCTCACGATCGAGATAGTTCAGCGATTAACTGTTTCGCGAGAAGGCAATCTCTCGAGCGCCTTCGACCTCGCCTGCGGTGCCCTCGGAGGCGCACTCGGTGCGCTCGCCTGGAATCTGTTGAGCCGTCGTTTCGGGCGCAGCCCGACGGCCTAGCCGGGCAGGTCCGGGTACTTTGCGACGCAAAGTGACCCCGGGATGGAAGTACGCCGGGCCCTGGCGGACCTCGCCGAGGTACGCGGCCGTCTCGCGACGGTGCAGCGCTTCGATGGGTATTCGGGCCCCGCCGCGATCGCAAGCGGATTCGTGGCCATCGGTGCGGGGCTCATGCAAGGCTGGCTCGTCCCCCAGCCGCATAGCGCCGCGGAACGCCAAATCTACTTATCGATCTGGTTAACGTGCCTGGGCTGCGCGCTCGCCATCAACTACGGCGCGATCGTCGTGTGGCGCGTCCGCAATCGCGGCGCGCAGGCGGCGATGCAATTCCGCACCGTCGGCATGAGCATCGTGCCGGCCCTCGCCGCGGGCGGCGTCGTAACGCTCGCGCTCGTCTTGCGCGGCCTCGACGAGCTGCTGCCGGGCATGTGGTGTGCGACCTATGCCCTCGGGCTGTTCGCATCGCGCGCCATGGTGCCGCGCGATGTCGTATCGGTCGCGGTCGCCTTTGGGGCCGCGGCGGCGGTTCTGCTCCTGGCGCCCCATCTCAATCCCCTTGCCTGGTGGATCATGCCGGCCGCGTTCGGCATCGGTCAGATCCTCATTGGCGCCATCGTTCGTGCCGATGTATCCCGAGAAAGGACCTCGTTTCCATGAAGCCCGCCCCTTTCGCCTACGAGGGACTCGAGCGTCTCTTTCACGAGCGCGGACGACTCGCCGTCTGCACCTGCCTCATCGCCAACCCGCGCGGCATGAGCTTTACGGCGCTGGTCGATGCCTGCGCGCTAACGGACGGCAACCTTAACCGCCATCTTCACGCGCTCGCCGAGACCGGGATCGTCGCGCTCGCCCGGACCCGCCGCGACGGCCGTTTGATCACGACGGTGCAGATTACGGAGCACGGCAAGGGCCGGTTCCTCGCCTACATCGACGAGTTGGAAACCGTCGTTCGCGCGGTCAACGCAAGCGAACCCGAGCGGTTGGGATCGACCGCAAACTTACGATTGGCGACGCACTGATGTTCTCTCGCACCGCACCACTGCCCGACGTCGATGCCGTTCCGCGGCACGTCGCGATCATCATGGACGGTAATCGCCGCTGGGCCCGCGCTCGCGGGCTCGCAAGCGTCGAGGGCCACCGGGCGGGCGCGACCGCACTGCGCACGACGGTTACGACCGCCGCCCGCATCGGCCTCGAATGCCTGACCGTGTACGCGTTCTCCGAAGAGAATTGGCGCCGCGATGCTGCCGAAGTCGGTCTGCTGATGGAGCTCGTGCGTCACTTCGCGCGAGCGGAAGCGGCGGGGCTCGCCGGTCAAAACGTTCGCGTTCGCGCGATCGGCCGTACGGCGGGACTGCCGGCTGCCACGCGCGTCGCGGTCGAGACGCTCGTCGCCGCAACCGAGCAGTGCGACGGAATGCAACTCAACCTCGCGCTCAATTACGGCGCGCGAACCGAACTCGGCGATGCGATCAAGGCACTCGCACTCGACGTCAAGGACGGCAAACTTTCCCTCGACGCCATCGACGACGATTCGGTCGCGAAGTATCTTTACACCGCAGGCCTGCCCGACCCCGACCTTTTGATCCGCACGGGCGGCGAATTGCGCGTCTCCAATTTCTTACTGTATCAGATCGCGTACGCCGAACTCTGGGCGACGGCGACGCCGTGGCCAGATTTCGACGAAGCGCTGCTTCGCCGCGCGCTCGCCGACTTCGCCTCGCGGCAACGACGTTTCGGCAGTTAACCGATTCGGCCGAGCGACGATCCCGACGGGGCAATCGCCGTCTACGTCCGCACGGCGGGATTCGAGCCGGAGGCGATCGTGGAATGCACGCAGTTCGGTGCAGATGCCGCCATCCAGGACGAATTGGCCGAACTCGTCATCAGCGGCCCCAAACGGGCCACGTCCTCACAACGCCGCTGGTACGGCCCGGGAGGCGAACGCTTTCCCGCGGTGGGCGACCTCTTCGTCGTACTCGACGCCCGGCGCACGCCGCGTTGCATCTGCCGCACGACGGCGGTCGAAATCCGCGCCTTTCGCGACGTCGACGCCTGAGCGCATGGCAAATTATTCACCAAAACTTTTTTTCAGCAGAAGCTCGGGCGGGCGGATTCGACTTTTTTGAAGACAGCCTCATCGTATTGCACCGCTTCGAAATGGTGACCCGGTAGCATCGAAAGGACCCCGGCTTTTCTCACGGCACCGATTTTCTACGCGTGGTATACTTCCATATGTGAAAACGCGTCCGGATATTCGTAATCTCGCCATCATCGCGCACGTCGACCACGGTAAAACGACCTTGGTGGACGCCATGCTCCAGCAGAGCGGCGTCTTCCGCGAAGGTCAAGCCCATGCCACCCGGGTGATGGACTCGAATCCGCTTGAACGGGAGCGCGGCATCACGATTCTGGCCAAGAATACCGCGGTCAAGCACGGCGATATCAAGTTCAACATCGTCGACACGCCGGGCCACGCCGATTTCGGCGGCGAGGTCGAGCGCGTTCTCCAGATGGTGCAGGGCGTCTTCCTGCTCGTCGATGCCGCCGAAGGGGTCATGCCGCAAACCCGTTTCGTGCTTCGTAAAGCGCTCGAACTCGATCTTAAAGTACTCGTCGCGATCAACAAGATCGACCGCAAAGACGCGCGCGCGACCGAAGTGATGAACGAAGTCTTCGATCTCTTCATCGAACTGGGCGCCTCGGACGAGCAGGCCGATTTTCCCGTCGTTTTCACCAACGGCCGCGCCGGCACGGCGACCTACCAACTCGACATCGAGGGCACGAACCTCGAACCGCTCTTCGAGACGATCGCGCGCCACATTCCCGAAGCGCCCGCCGAAGATGGCGGCTTTCAGATGCTCGTCTCCGCGATCGACCACAACAAATACGTCGGCCGCATCGGCATCGGCCGGGTGTTCCGCGGCAGCATGAAGGTCAATTCGCCGATCGCGCGCGTCTCGCACGATGGAAAAGTAGAAGGCGGCCTGCGCCTCACGAAGCTGCTCACGTTCGCGGGCCTCGAGCGCATCGAAGTCGAGGATGCGAGCGCCGGCGATATCGTCTGCGTTTCCGGCATCGAAGGCCTCAATATCGGCGATACGATCGCCGACGCGCAGTCGCCCGAAGGCATCACCGCCGTCGCGGTCGACGAACCGACGGTCTCGATGTTCTTCATGGTCAACGCCTCGCCGTTCGCGGGCAAAGAAGGCAAATATCTCACGTCGCGGCAGATCCGCGAGCGGCTGACGCGGGAGCTCGAATCCAACGTCGCATTGCGCGTCGAAGATACGGAGAGCGCTGACACGTTCGAAGTGCGCGGCCGCGGCGAACTCCATCTCTCGATCCTGATCGAAACGATGCGTCGCGAAGGCTATGAGATCGCGGTTTCCAAACCGCAGGTCATCATCACCGAACGCGACGGCAAGAAGATGGAGCCCGTCGAGTACGTCGTCGTCGACGTTCAGGAAGAGTACGCGGGCGCGGTCATCGAGTCGCTCGGAAAACGCAAAGCGCAGATGTCCAACATGTTTAACGTCGGCGATTCGCGCCGCCTGGAATACACGATGCCGACGCGCGCGATCTTCGGACTGCGCGGCGAATTGCTGACGCTCTCGCGCGGTACCGCAGTCATGTCGCACACGTATTACGACCACCAGGAGTGGAGCGGCGAACTGCCCGGGCGCAGCGTCGGGGCGCTCGTCACGAGCGAGACCGGCGTGACGACCGCGTACGCGATGGCGGGACTCGAAGCGCGCGGCCGCTTCTTCGTCGGCGAAGGCATCGAGGTGTACGAAGGCATGATCGTCGGCCGTGCCAACGACGATAAGGATATCGCGCTCAACGTCGTGCGTGCCAAAAAACTGACCAACATGCGCGCTTCGGGAACCGACGACAGCAATAAGCTCTCGCCGCCCGAGGAGATGTCGCTCGAACGCGCCATCGAATTTATCGAGGACGACGAGCTCGTCGAGATCACGCCGAAATCGATCCGTATCCGTAAGCGCGCGCTTAACGAAACCGAGCGGCTGCGCAATCGCAAGCGCGAGAAAGTTCTCGCCTAAGCGGAGCCGATGTTCGTCGCCGTTTATCGCTGGCGCGCCCGGCCGGAGCACGAGGACGCGTTCCGCGCGAGCTGGCGGCGCATCACGGAGATCATCACGGAGCGCTGCGGCAGCGGCGGGTCGCAGCTGTTCCGCGCCGGCGACGCTACCCTCGTCGCCCTCGCGCTGTGGCCGAGCCCGGAGGCCCGCGAACGCTGCTTTGCGACCGCACCATTCGATGTGGAAGCCGGCGCCATCATGCGCGCGGCTACGCTCGAAACATACGACGATCTCGAACTGGACTCTCTCGATAACCTCTGGACGAATCGCCCCTGGTGGACGCCACCGCCGGGACGTTAACCGAAACGAATCTTCAGTCCGAGCACGATGCTCGCAAGCGTGAGCGTTATGGCGTTCGCGGCAACGATCGGCATTTCGCGAAGCGCGATCCCGTAGGCGAGCCACAGCGCGATGCCGGTACAGAAGATCGAATACGAAACCAGCGAGATCGCGTGCGTATCGCGCGTGCGCACGATCCGCACGGCCTGTGGCACGAAGGACACCGTGGTGAGCGACGCCGCGAGATAGCCGAGAGCTTCGGTAGACGAGACCATATCGCGGTGACGTTCGGCCTCGCGCCGCTATCCACCACCGACCGGAAGCTCCGGAAACTTCGGCAACCCCGTCGTGAACGTCAGTTCGCTGCGGTTCTCGTCGTAATCGACGTACACGTTGGATTCTTCGCGTATCTCGCCACCGAGAATGCGTCGTCCCAGCGGTGTTTCGATCTCACGTTGCACCGCGCGTTTGAGCGGACGGGCACCGTAGATCGGGTCGTAGCCGACCTTGACGAGATGCCGCCGTGCCGCGGCCGACACGTCGAGATCGATACGGCGACCGGCCAGGCGGCTTCGTACGCGATCGAGCTGGATCGCGACGATGCGTTCGAGCTGATCGGGAGAGAGCGCTTGAAAGACCACCGTTTCATCGACGCGATTGAGAAACTCGGGCCGAAAATGGCGCCGTAATTCGTCGAGCACGGTCGCGCGCATCACGGCGTATTCCACGCCGCCGTCACCGGAATAATCGAGAATGCGATTCGAGCCGATGTTCGATGTCATGATGAGAATCGTATTTTTAAAGTCGACGACGCGGCCTTGACCGTCGGTGAGCCGGCCATCATCGAGAATCTGCAAGAACACGTTGAAGACGTCGGGCGCCGCCTTCTCGATTTCATCGAAAAGCACGACTGAGAACGGGCGGCGGCGCACGGCTTCCGTCAACTGGCCCCCTTCGTCGTAACCGACGTATCCCGGCGGGGCGCCGATGAGCCGCGAGACCGAGTGCTTCTCCCCGTACTCCGACATATCGATGCGCACCATCGCGCGTTCGTCGTCGAAAAGATAGTCGGCGAGCGCCCGCGCGAGTTCCGTCTTGCCGACGCCGGTGGGCCCGAGGAAGATGAACGATCCGATCGGTCGATTGGGATCGGATAATCCGCTACGGGCGCGAATGATCGCTTCGGCCACCGCGGTGACCGCTTCGTCTTGACCGATCACGCGCTCGTGCAACTCTTCGTCGAGCCGCAAAAGCTTCTTCATCTCGCCTGCGAGCAGTTTGGAAACGGGGATACCCGTCCAGCGGCTCACGATCGAAGCGATATCTTCTTCGTCGACCTCTTCTTTGAGCAGGCGCGAAGCGCCATCGCCCGCGGGCGGTGCTTCGGCGGCGTCGAGCTTCTTTTCCAGGTCGGCGAGCTTCCCGTAACGCAATTGTGCGACGCGATTGAGATCGTATTGACGTTCCGCCTGTTCGATCTCGATCTTGGTTTGATCGATCGCTTCCCGGACCGCACGCACCTGCTGCACCGCCGCCTTCTCCGCTTGCCAGCGCGCGGAGATACCGTCGGTCTGCGAACGCAATTCCGCAATCTCTTTTTCGATATTTTGCAGGCGCGCTTTCGACGCGGCGTCCTCTTCTTTACGCAGCGCTTCGCGCTCGATCTCGAGCTGCATGATGCGGCGCGACGCTTCGTCGAGCTCTTGCGGCATCGAATCGATTTCGGTGCGCAGCTTCGCCCCCGCTTCGTCGACGAGATCGATCGCCTTATCGGGCAAGAAGCGATCGGCGATGTAGCGATTCGAAAGCGTGGCTGCGGCGACGAGCGCCGCATCTTTGATGCGCACGCCGTGATGGAGTTCGTAGCGCTCGCGCAATCCGCGTAAGATCGAGATCGTATCCTCGACGCTCGGCTGGTCGACCATGACGGGCTGAAAGCGCCGCTCGAGGGCCGCATCTTTCTCGATATAGCGACGGTGTTCGTCGAGTGTCGTCGCACCGATGAGATGTAGCTCGCCGCGGGCGAGCATCGGCTTGAGCAAGTTGCCGGCGTCCATCGACCCCTCGGCCTTGCCGGCGCCCACGACGTTGTGCAATTCGTCGATAAAGAGCAGCACCGAGCCTTCGGAATTCTGCACGTCCTTGAGAACCGCTTTGAGGCGCTCTTCGAATTCGCCTCGATATTTCGCGCCCGCGATGAGCGCCCCCATATCGAGGGCGATGATGCGTTTGTTCTTCAGCGATTCCGGCACGTCGCCGCGCACGATGCGCTGCGCGAGGCCTTCGACGATTGCCGTTTTGCCGACGCCGGGCTCGCCGATGAGCACGGGGTTATTTTTCGTGCGGCGCGAGAGCACTTGCACGACGCGGCGGATCTCATCGTCGCGGCCGACCACGGGGTCCAGCTTGCCCCGCTCGGCCGCCGCGGTGAGATCTTGACCGTAGCGCTCGAGCGATTGATACGTGCCTTCCGGGTTCGCAGACGTGACGCGCTGATTTCCGCGCACTTCGCGCAGGGCCGACAGCACGGCGTTGCGGTCGATGCCGGACTCGCGCAAGAGTCGCGCCGCGGGGCCACCGTCTTCGAGCATCGCGAGCAGCAGATGTTCGACCGAGACGTATTCGTCGGTCAGCTTCGTCGCTTCGTCGTTCGCGCGAACGAGCGTTCGCGTAGCCCGGGAACCGAGCTGCGGCTGCGTGTCGTTCGAGCCGCCCAAACGCGGCAGGTTCGCGACGGCGGTCGCAGCTTTTTCGGTAAAATCGCGGACGTCGACGCCGGCTTTGCCCAGAAGCGCGGGAACGACGCCGTCGGCCTGTTCGAGAAGTGAAAGCAACACGTGCTCCGTCTCGACGCTCGAGTTCCGCTCCCGCAACGCGCGAGCGTATGCCTCGCTCAGGACCTCGCGCACCCGTTCTGTCATTTTATCGGCGTTCATCGTATGTATGAGAACCGTTCCGGGACGACGTTCGTTGCACGAGCGGTATGCGCCGAGCCTGCCCCAGGGAGCTCCGCGCCGGGCTCGCCCGCGTTGCCGGGCCGCCGCCTCAACGCTGCGGAGGCGCGATGCGAAGCAGGCGGACGTCGCCCGAACGGATCGTCACGCCCGTCGCATCGAACCACTCCAAAAGCGGCACGGCAAATCTGCGCGAGGTTCCGACGAGATCCCGGAAGGCGGACATCGTGATCTGTTTATCGCGCCGCAGCGTCGCCTCGAGCTTGCCGCGCACGTCGGCGATTTGCACGCCGCGATACACGGCGTCGTGAATTTTCACGAGCGCACCGCCGACGAGCAGCGTCTCGAACGCTTGCGGCAGGCCCGCGATCTTCGCGCCGCGGATCGCGTCTTGCACGTCGACGTACGGCACGGGTGAGAGTACTTGCGCCGCGTCGGCTACGAAGAGGCCGTCGAAGAAAGCGCGCTGTTCGCGCGAAAGCGTCGGAACGAACTCCGGCGTTGCGTAATAGCCGCCGCGGAAAGCCAGCCGGCCGTCCTCGACTGCAGTGGCGAGCACCCGCATCAACGCAGGCTCCGTTACGCCGAGCACGCGGGCTAGCGCGAGCGCCGTGACGCCGACGAGCCACGGCAAGTCGGACTCGTTTTTTTGCAGGCGCTCGCGCACGTTATCGACGAGCGCGAGCGCGAGCGTCGCATCCACGTACGCAACGGGTTTATTGACGCGAATCGCGCGTCCGTCTTCGACGAGTTGCGCGAGAATCGACTCTGCGACATCTTCGCGAACGTTCGCGCTCGCACCGACGCGCGCGGCGGTGGCGCCCGCGAGTTCGACATCGCGCAGGGCCGCCGCGACCGCGGCAACCGAGGGGTCATCGCCGTTTTCCGCCGTCGCGACCGACCCATCGACCCCCGCGATCGTACCGCCCCCAAGCAGCGTCTTGGGTGAGAGCCGGCGCACGACGAACGCAGCACCGGGAAAGACGACGGTCGCTTCGCGCAAGAAGAGTTTTGCGTCGATCTCGCTCGCATCGGCCGGAACCTTCGCGAACACCAGCGTCCCGATGATCTCAGCCGAGCCCAGATACGCGCGCACGGGCGTGCGCCGTTTCAACAGCGGCAGCGCCGCAGGCAAAGCGCGAAAGCGAACGTCGACGTTCGCGCGCGTGACGAACTGCGGGCTCGCGAGCACCGCGCCGCGCGCGATCTCGTGCGTTTCGACGCCGGGCAGGTTGATCGCGACGCGGGAACCGCCGGCAACGGCAGCACGTTTTTCGCCGAAGACTTGCACGCTGCGCACGCGGACGTCGCGCCCGAGCGGTGCGAGCGCCAGTTGATCGCCGACGGCGATCGCGCCTTGGATTAGCGTGCCGGTCACGATCGTACCGTGGCCAGGTAAGGCGAAGACGCGATCGATGGGGAGATACGCGGGCGCCCCGGGGGCGCGCGAGGGCAGTGCGACGAGCGCGGCATGGATCGCGGCGCGTAAGTCGTCGAGCCCGTCGCCCGTGATCGTCGAGACCGCAAAGAAGTCTGCGTTCTCGGCGATCGTACCTGCGAGCGCTTCGCGCACGAGTTCTTCGGTAAAGGCCAGCTCTTCGGAGTCGACGGTGTCGGATTTGGTCAACACGACGATCGTCCGTTTGACGTTAAGGTACTGAAGTATCGCGAGGTGCTCGATCGTCTGCGGCTTCGGCCCTTCGTTCGCTGCGATGACCAAGAGCAAGAGTTCCATGCCCGCGGCACCGGCGAGCATGTTATGCAGAAAACGCTCGTGTCCGGGCACGTCGACGATGCCCGCTTCGACGCCATCGGGGAAGCGCAGATGCGCGAAGCCGAGATCGAGGGTCATCCCGCGCAGTTGCTCTTCGATCCAGCGATCGGGGTCGGTGCCCGTCAGCGCGCGCACGAGCGACGACTTGCCGTGGTCGACGTGGCCCGCCGTGCCCAGGATGTGCACGGCTAGTCGAGGGCCGTCACGATGGCGCGCGCGAGCTCGGGTTCGCGCTCGGGCGCGATCGTGCGGAAGTCGACGAGCGCGGCCTTCCCCTCGACCCGAGCGACGACGCGCGGCGCCCGCGCGCGCAAACGCGCGGCGAGGGCATTGGGGTTGGTGCCCGTGTCGTGGAGCGCCAGCGCGTAGGACGGCAGCGTCGCCATCGGTGCGGCGCCGCCGCCCGCGTAGGCGAGCGTTTCGACACCCGCAACGCGTTCGTCGTACGCGTCGCCGAGCGTCGCGATGAAAGCGTGCACGCGTGCGCGTAGATCCGTCTGCGTCGCCCGCAACATCGCATAAAACGGAATCCGCTCGTGGCCGCCCGGCTGCACGTAGAGCCGCAGCGTCGCAGCGAGCGCGGCGAGCGTCGCCTTATCGACGCGCAACGCCCGCAGCAACGGGTTCGAGCGCATGCGCGCGATGGCGCTGGCGGTGCCGACGATGATGCCGGCTTGCGGCCCGCCCAAAAGTTTATCGCCCGAGAACGCGACGAGATCGATGCCGTCGGCTACCGCATCGATGACCGTGCGCTCGTACGGCAAACCGTACGGGACGAGATCGACGAGTGCGCCGCCTCCGAGATCCTCGACGCTCGGCACGCCCGCACGTTTCCCTAGGGCTGCGAGGTCGGCCGCGGCGACGTCGGCGGTGAACCCCTCGATCGTATAATTCGACATGTGGCTGCGCATCAAGAGCGCCGTCTGCGGCGAAAGCGCGCGTTCGTAATCGCGCACGTACACGCGATTAGTCGTACCGACCTCGACGAGCGTCGCGCCGCTGCGCCGCAATACGTCGGGCAAGCGAAACCCGCCGCCGATTTCGACAAGCTGGTTGCGCGCGACGACGACTTCGCGGCCTTTCGCGAACGTGTCGAGAACGACGAGCACGGCGGCCGCGCAATTGTTCACCACCAGCGCATCTTGCGCACCCGTCGTAGCGCGTAAGAGCGACGTGACGCGCGCATAGCGCGAGCCGCGCGTCCCGCTCTCTAAATCGAATTCCAAATTCGAGTAACCGCCCGCGACGGCGACGATCGCCTCGAGCGCTTCGCGAGCGAGCGGCGCGCGCCCGAGATTGGTGTGCAGCAGGATGCCCGTGCCGTTGAGGACGTCGACGAGCCCGTCGTTCTCTTCACGCGCCAAACGCGCGCGGACGCGGCCGAGCATCACCTCGAACGCCGGGACGGGCGCGGCCTCGCGCACGACGCTCGTGCGAACGTCGCGTAAAACGGCATCGACCGCCGTTTTCACGGCGGTCGTTCCGAAGAGTGCTGCGAAGCCCGCGACCTCCGGTTCGTCGAGAAACCGATGCATCGCGGGAAGCTCCCGAAGGCTCACCGGCCGGGCCCGGAGAGGCTACGCGGCGGCGAGATGCTTTGCGAGCATCGACGAGATCTGGTTTTCCGGGACGAAGCCGACGATACGGTCGACCGCCTCGCCGCCTTTGAAGAGGATGAGGCACGGAATACCTGAGACGTGATATTGGCCGGCAATGCTCGGGCTTTCATCCGTGTTGAGTTTCACGAACTTCATGCGACCCTCGTGCGCGGCGGCAATTTTTTCCACGACCGGCGCCAGCATACGGCACGGACCGCACCAGGGAGCCCAAAAGTCGACGAGAACCGGTTGGTCGCTCGCGAGAACGTCGCTCTGGAACGTGGTCTGCGAGACATCGGGGAGTGCACTCATGGTATTTTCAAAACCTCCGACCCGTTGGACCGCCCCACCCGTAGTGCGGTTGCGGGCGGCGTTCGGCGCCCTCGCGCTCGGCGCAGGCGTCGCCGCCCTGACGGCATACCCGGTCTTCGCGCGAACGACCCCGCTGACGGTGCTCGTCGCTGCGACCGTCACCGACCAGGCTTCAGCGACGATGTCACCGGCGCTTTGGAACAAGCTGATCGCAGCTTACGTGGGCGCGAACGTCGTGCCGTACGCAGGCGCGACCGCACCGACGCTCGACGATTGCCGCAAGGCGGGCGCCGACTACCTCGTTCTCGCCCCGTTCGATCTACGCCCGATGCTGCCGGGCCTTCCAAACGCCAGCGGCCGCGTCGCGGCCCGGACGCATCTGGCGGTGACGAACTGCATCACCGGGAGCCTCATCGTCGACCAAGCCGTCAATTTGGATAGCGATCCGCCCTCGAATGCGAACGAAGGCGATTTCGAAAGCGTCCCGGAGATATCGTGGGCGCGCAGCGTTCCGGCGACGCTCGCGAAGGTTCCGCTCGCGTTCGAACGCATCGCGCACGTCATCCGGGTGACGCCTCCGCTCGCGCTCGTCGATATCAAGCGCGGCGTCCGGCCGGGCGACGGTTTGCGCGATTTCGCGCACGCCGATCACAGCCGGCGCGCGACCCCGATCACGCTGACCGTCACGCAAGTCTTCGATCGCTACCTCGAAGTCATGTTTTCGAGTTCGGGGGACCGGCCGAGCGTGGGCGATCTCGTCGAACCGCTTACCGCGCAGACGCCGGCGGCACCGTCGCCGGTGCCGTCGTCGTCGTCATAGCCGCCGGACGCTCGCGCTAAGCGCCGTCGCTCGAACCGTCCGCGGACTCGTCCGCCGGGTCGTCGACCGGATCGTCGAGTTCCGCAACTTCGAGCGACGCCGCGGACGGCTGCTCGAGCACGGTCGCGACTTCGCCATCGATGGCGGGCGCCTCGCCCGTAATCGTTTCGATCTGCGCGGACTGAATGCCGAGGTTCGTGATCGCGATGACCTCGTCACCCGGTGCGAGCCGTTGCAGGCGCACTCCCTTGGCGGCACGTCCGGTCTGGCGAATCTCCGCCACGCGGATTCGAATGACCTGATTGCCGGAAGTCATCAATAAGACTTCATCGCTTTCGTTCACGAGAATCTGATCGACGACCGACCCGATATCTTTCTCTTTCGCGAACGCTTTGATGCCTTTGCCGCCGCGTCGCGTGCGGCGATACTCCGCCAGCGGCGTACGTTTGCCGAACGCCTGCGAGGTAACGATGAGCACTTCACGGCGTTCGGCTTCTTCCACGTCCATCGCGACGACGGAATCCCCCGGTGCGAGCGTGATCGCGCGGACGCCGCGCGCGTTGCGGCCCATCGGCCGAACGTTCTGCTCGGAGAAGTGGACGGCCATGCCGTCCTTGGTGCCGAGGATGATCGTGTCCGAACCGTTGGAGAGATCGACCGTGAGCAATTCGTCGTTCTCATCGAGACCGGCGGCGTTGAGACCGCTACGCCGGATATTTGCAAATTCGCGCAGCGACGTCTTCTTGATGACGCCGCGTCGCGTGATCATCACGAGATATCGATCTTCGGCGAATTCGCGAATCGGGAACACCGCCGTAACGACTTCGTCTGCGGGCAAGGTCAGCAGGTTGACGAGCGCCGTGCCGCGGCCTTGCCGCGACGAGTCCGGAATTTCGTACGCCCGTAACCGATACGCGCGACCCTTATTGGTGAAGAACAGCACGTGCTGGTGCGTCGTCGCCATAAAGAAGTTTTGCACGACGTCTTCAGGTTTGAGGCCCGCGATGCCGATGACGCCCCGGCCGCCGCGATTTTGCGAGCGAAACGTCTCGACCCCGATCCGCTTGATGTAGCCGCCGACCGTCGACGTCACGACTACCGTTGCATCGGGAATGATGTCGAGCATGTTGAGCTCGTCTTCGAGCGGCGAAATCGTCGTGCGCCGGACGTCGCCGAAGCGTCTCTTGAGATCTTCGCAGTCGGTCTTGATGATCGCGATGACGCGCGAGGGGTTTGCCAAAATATCTTCGAGATCGGAGATAATCGCGAGCAGCGCGTTGTATTCGTCTTCGATCTTCTGCCGCTCGAGACTCGTGAGCGTCCGCAAACGCATATCGAGAATCGCATTAGCCTGAAGGACCGTTAGCTTGAAGCGCTCGACGAGCCGCTCGCGCGCGGCCTCGGTCGAATCGCTCTCGCGGATGATGCGGATGACTTCGTCGATGTTGTCGAGGGCGATCCGGAAGCCTTCGAGGATGTGCGCGCGCTCGCGCGCTTTATTGCGTTCGTATTCGGTGCGGCGCCGGATGACGACCCGGCGATGCGCGACGAAGTGCTCGAGCATCTGGCGCAGCCCGAGCACCTGCGGCTCGAGCGTCTGCGCCGCGCCCGGAACGTTGGATGGCGCCGGCACGAGCGCGAGCATGTTAAAGCCAAAGCTGGTTTGCAGCGGCGTATGCTTGTAGAGCTGATTGAGGACGACGTTCGGCGTCGCATCGCGTTTGAGATCGACGACGATGCGGATACCCTTGCGGTCGCTCTCGTTCGTCAGCGCGGAGATGCCGGCGATCGTTTTCTCAGCATACGCTTCGGCGATGGCTTCGACGATGCGTGCCGTCGTCACTTGGAACGGCACCTCGGTGATGACGATCCGGAAGCGACCTTTTTCTTCTTCGATCTCGGCCTTGCCGCGCATCATCACGGACCCGCGCCCGGTGCGATACGCATTCCGGATGGTTTCGCGCCCGAGCAGCGAGCCGCCGGTGGGAAAATCGGGGCCTGCCACGATATCCGCGAGTGCGTCGTCGATGAATTCCGGCGATTCGCCGTCGTGCTCGACGATATACGCGATCGCGTCGCAAATCTCGCCGACGTTGTGCGGCGGAATGTTCGTCGCCATACCGACCGCGATACCCGACGACCCGTTGACGAGCAGTTGCGGCAGCCGCGCCGGTAAGACGACCGGCTCCGTTCCCTGGTTATCGAAATTCGCGACGAAGTCGACGGTATCTTTATCGATGTCCGCGAGCATTTCCATGGCGATGCGCGCCAGCCGCGCTTCGGTGTAACGGTAGGCCGCCGGCGGATCGCCGTCGATCGAGCCGAAGTTTCCGTGGCCGTCGACGAGGGGGTAGCGTAACGTGAAGTCTTGCGCCATCCGCACGAGCGCATCGTACACCGACGAGTCCCCATGCGGGTGAAAGCTTTTCAAGACTTCACCGATGACGCCGGCACTTTTGCGGTGCTGCTTATCGGGGGTGAGATTCATCTCGCGCATCGCATAAAGAATGCGGCGCTGCACGGGCTTGAAGCCGTCGCGCACGTCGGGGAGCGCGCGCGACGCGATGACGGACATCGCGTACGAGAGATAGCTCTCGCGCATCTCGTCTTCGACGTTGACTAACGAAACTCGATCTGACTCCACTACCTAATCCCGTGAGGAAGCCGGGCTCGTGCCCGGCGGGGCGAGCGCCGGAATCCCGGCGAAGAACGAGCGATGCCTAGCGGACCTGCGGGCGCGGCTTGATGACCGCTCCCACGAAAAACCCGACGATGCCGCCGACGAGCGCGCCCACGATGGCGATGAAAAAGATCTTGCTGCCGAGCCCGCCGCCGTGCGATCCGAGTGAAAGAAAACGCGCCGTTACGAAAAACGCCTCGAACAGCGCCGCGACGACCGCCGAGCAGACGCCGGTAATCACGCCGACCAATACGTCGTTCGCCCTCAACCACATGAGATTTGGGTTCGCGTTAGCCGTCGGAACTTCTTTTTGCGCCTGACCGTCGTGCGAGCGCCGGATCTCGCAGCCTTCGAAAACGTCGCCATTGCCTTCGCACGCGAACTCCGACCGGGCGACGTCATCGCGCTCGCAGGCGATTTGGGCGCCGGGAAAACGACCTTCGTCGCAGCTGCTTTGCGGGCGCTCGGAAGCAACGCAGAGGTCGCGAGTCCGACCTTCACATTCTGGCATCGCTATGGCGGCGTGCCGCCGGTCGAGCACCTCGACCTCTACCGGATCGAACATCGCTCCGAAGCACGCGAACTCGGGCTCGAGGAGGCCTTCGGCGCCGGGGGAATCGCCTTCGTCGAGTGGCCCGAACGCTTGCCCGAGCTCGTGCCCGCGCGGGCGATCCGAATCCATATCGCGGGCGCCGGAACTGCGCCGCGCGAGCTTCGCATCGAGCGCCCGTGAGCGAGCTCTGGCTCGGTATCGACGGTGCCCTCGGGGCGTTTACCGCGGCCCTCCTCTCGAGCGACGAACGCGTGCCGCCGCGCGTTGCCGCAACCACCGGGAACGACGCCCTCGAACGCGGCTTAGCGATCGTCGACGAGGCGCTCGCCGGCGTCCCCTTTGCGGCCCTTGCGGGAATTGCGGTCGGGACGGGTCCGGGTGGCTTCACGGGCCTGCGAATCGCGCTTTCGTATGCCAAGAGCCTGGCGTTCGCGGCGAAGTTGCCGCTGGCGGGCATCTCGTCCTACGATGCCGTTTCGCCGCCCAAGATCGACTGCACGCATGCGGCTTTCGTGCACGGCCGTGCCGGGATCGCCTGCGTGCGTCTGCGCGTGCGCCTCATGCCCGGCGGGGGGGCCGGCTGGCGCGAACGGATCGTTTGCGGACCCTATGCGGCCATCGCCGAGGCGCTCGGCGAGGAACTGCCGCGCGGCTTCGAGCTGCGCTGCTTCGGAGCTGCGGAGGGCGCGGCTCCCGCGCTCGGCGAACGCGGCATCACCGTGCTCGCCGTTGCGTCGCAAACGCTATCTCCGGCTCTGGCCATCGCGCGTCGCGCCCTCGCTGCGAACGCCGCGGGGGGCGCGCAAGCGCCCTTCGCCGGTTCGCCTCACGCGCTTGGGGCCGATTACGGCGAAGCGCACTACGCCGAGCGGAGCGTCGCGCACGAGCGCAGCACCGTTTCGGAGACGACGCCGTAGCGATGCGGGCCGAACTCGACCCGCGCAGCGCCGGTCGTCCGCAACGCATGACGATCTCGCGCATGTTGCAGGCCGATATCCGCGCCGTCATGCGCATCGAAGCGCTGTCGTTCTCGACGTCGTGGCCGCCGAGCGCCTTCGCAAGCGAACTCAGCGACAACAAGCTCGCGCATTATTTCGTGGGCCGCATGGGCGACCCGAAAACCGGTGAGATCGTCGCGTACGGCGGTATTTGGGTGATTCTCGAAGATTCGCACATCACGACGATCGCCGTGCACCCGGATTCGCGCGGCAAAAAGTACGGCGAAGCGATGCTGGTTCATCTCTTGCACGAAGCGATCGACCGCGGCGCGTCGTGGATCACGCTCGAAGCGCGCGAGTCCAACACGATCGCGCAGGCGCTTTACAAAAAGTACGGCTTTACGGTCGTATCGACGCGGCGCGCGTACTACAGCGATAACGGTGAGAACGCGGTCGTCATGTGGGCCGGTCATCTGCGCGGGGAGTTGTACCGGTTCCGCCTGGCAGCGCTCGAAAGCGAATTGGCCTCCGGCGATGACGCGTAGCTTCGGTTCGATGGCGCGCGAAGTGCGGGCGCAGATCGGCGGCGAGCATCGCTACGCCCATACCGTTCGGGTCGCGCGTTTGGCCGATCGCCTCGCACAGCACCACGGCGAAGATGCGGGCCGCGCCCGCCTCGCGGGCATGCTCCACGATCTCGCACGGCTCTACAGCGTTGCGCGGTTGCTCGCCGAGTGCGAGACGCGCGGCCTGCCGATCGACGTCTTCGAGAGGCGCAATCCGATCGTGCTCCACGCGCGTCTCGGCGCGGAACTCGCACGCGAGCGTTTCGGCGTGACCGATTCGCGCGTGCTCGGCGCGATCGCGCGCCACACGGTCGCGGCGCCGCACATGTCGCGCCTCGATGCCATCGTGTACCTCGCGGACGGCCTCGAACCGGGGCGAACCTTCGCCGATCGGGCGCGCTATGCAGAACTCGCGTTCGACGATCTCGAAGGGGCGATGCTGGCCGTGCTATTGTCGACCGTGACGTATCTGAAGGGGCGGCACCTGGAAATCGCCCCGCAGACGCTCGCCGCACTCGCGACGTACGAATCCCGTGAAAGGAGACCGCTCTCTGCCTGACCTTCTCGACCTAGTGCGCGAAGCCGCACTCGACCTCAAAGCCGGCGATGTGTTGACGCTACCGCTGGAAGGCCGCACGATCGTGGCCGACGCCTTCGTGATCGCGACGGGGCGCTCCGTCGTTCAAACTCGGGCCATCGCCGACGCGATCGTCGCAAAAGCTCGCGAGGCGGGCTTTGCGGTGGCCCGCACGGAGGGGTACGCGGACGGCGGCTGGATCCTCATCGATCTCGGCCCCATCGTCGCCCACGTCTTTACGCCCGAGCAACGAACGTTTTACAACCTCGAACGGCTGTGGGGCGCTCCGGATGCACAGCAGGCGCGAACGTCGTGAAGGTGCGCTCGCGGCGCACCCGTCAGCTCAAAGATACGCTCAAGAAAGCGGCGATCTGGGTGTTCATCGCAATTTTCGTCGTCAGCATCGTCGGCGTCGCGGTCGTCACCGTGACGCGGTGATGGAAACAATCGGGCGGATGTGGGGTAGAAGGCCGCGTGACTAGATTGCACGCCCCCACCAAATTCGTCGGTGCCGCGCTCGCCGCGATCTTCGCGGTCGCAGCGCTCGGCCTTCCGGCGTTCGCACGCGACTTCGTTCAGGACGGCGCCGGCCTCTTCAACGCCACGACGGTCTCCAGCCTCAATGCGAAGATCGGCGATTTCAACCGGCAGACTGGCAAAGAAGTCGTCGTCGTCACCGTGCCCTCGCTCGGCAACGAGACGGCTCAGGCGGCAGCCGAAAAAGCATTCGCGCAGCAGCAGGTCAACGGCGTCATGATCTTCCTCGCGAAGGCCGAGAAAAAAGACGGCATCATCGGAGATCGCGCATCGCGCGCCTTTTTCCCGAATGGTACCTTCGATAGCGTCCGTCAGGCGATGCGTGGGTACTTCCGTACGGGGAACTTCGACGAAGGTATCTCCACCGGTGTCGATCTGGTCCTTAACGATTATCGCGGTCACGAGCGGTCGCTCGGCGGCGCACAGAGGCAGCGTCAGCTCGCACCCGCTGCCAGCACCTCGTCTTTAGGAGGCGGTATGTCCTTGATCTGGTTGATCCTCATCCTCGTGGCCGGCTTCCTCATCATCCGCGCGATCTTTCGCGCGATGTCCGGTCCGCGTCGGATGCCCCCGGGCTACGGCGGTCAACCGGGGTACGGCCCGGGTCCGGGCTACGGCGGCGGCATGGGCGGCGGTATGATGGGCGGCGGCGGCGGCGGGTTCTTCAGCGGGCTCCTCGGCGGCCTCGGCGGCGCGTTCCTCGGAAACGAATTGTTCGGTCGTCACGATGGCGGCTTGAGCGGCGGGGACCAAGCGGGCTTCGTCGGCGGCGACAGCGGTCAACAGCCCGATGCCGGCGGTTGGCAATCCGACGCGGGCCAAGCCGATATGGGCGGTTCGTCCTTCGGCGACTACGGCTCGTCCGGCGGCGGCTTCGACAGCGGCGGCGGCGGTTTCGATAGCGGTGGTGGTGGTGGTGGGGATTCGGGCGGCGGCTGGTAGTCGCACCCGACCCCGGTGAAACGAACGGCGCTCGAAGGAATCGAGCGCCGTTCGTTTTGATGGCCGCCGCTCCGGAATAACCGTTCTATGGACTTTCAAATCGCCACGAAAGAACTCGCGCCTGCGACGATCACGAGCGTACGGCGACGCCTCAAACTCGCGGACATCTCCCCGTTCGTCGCGCAATCGATCTCGGAGATGCGTGAGGTGTTGCGCGGAGCCGGCATTCCCGAAGCCGGCGCTCCATTCGCGATCTTTCACGAGAAGGTGGAGGCCGAGCGCGAAGGCGAGGTCGAGGTTTGCGTGCCCTGCGATGCCGGCGCCTTCGATGAGGCCGTCATCGAACGGCGCGAGCTTGCGGGCACCGCGGCGGCGTGCGTTACGATCGCAAACGAACGCGCTCGTTATCCCGAGATCAGCGACGTGTACGACGCGATCGCAGAGCGCGTCGTCAAGGACGGGCACGTCCTCGGCGAAGCCCCTCGCGAGATCTACCACGAAACGGAAACGGAAATCGCTTGGCCCATCGGAGTTAAATAGCTGAGCCGGATTCAACGGACGGTGATGTACGGAAGCAAGGCATCGAGACGGCCTTGCGTCATGCCGCCGACGTCGAGGAGATCGTCGGCGGACGCGAATGGGCCGCTCGCCTCGCGAACCGCGACGATGCGCTCGGCAAGTGCGGCGCCGATACCGGGCAGCGACTCGAGTTCGCTTGCATCGGCGCGATTCAGATCGACGATCTCCCGCGGCGCGTCGCTTTCCGCATCGGCCTCGGCGGGGCGGCCGGTGGAAACGGCAGAACCGGCGTAACCGGCGTGGCGTTTACGCGGCGCTTTTCGCTTACGGCGGCGAGCGGGCCGTTGCGGCTCCCCGATCGTCACGCCGGAAACCGCGCGCCGAGAGCGACGAGGCGCAGCGGGAAGCGCCGCGTTCTTCGACATGACGGCAACTTCGTCACCGTCGGCGAGCGGGGCGGCAAGGTTGAGCGCGACGAGATCGGCATCGGCGCGAGCGCCCCCCGCCGCGCGTAGAGCATCGGCCGCCCGGCTGCGGCGCGACAGCGTATAGATGCCGGTCCGGACGACGTCCCCGGCGACGTAAACGACGATCGTCTCGGCGGCGGCGCGCTGCGTTTGCGATCGCCGCACGGACGGTGCGAGCGACGCGGCGGCCGAGGCTGACGGGCTCGACATCGAGAGAGCGACTGACGGCACGGCGGCGGGGGCGTGCGCGCGCACGAACGCGGCCGCGACCGCGAGCCCGACGACGCCCACGACGAGCGGAAGGCGAAGATGCATGCTCGTCAATCACGCACGCCTCGCGTACCGCAAGGCCGGAAGGGCCCGGACGCCCGAATAAAATCGAGATGCTCGAAGAACGGACCCCGCAGACCTACGAATTCCGTAGCGTCGAACAACGCTGGCAGGACGAGTGGGAACGCACGGGCCTGTACCGCGCCGACGACGACGACGCGCGCGAGAAACGCTACGTGCTGGAAATGCTGCCATATCCATCGGGCGATCTGCACGTCGGACATGCGAAGAATTACACGCTCGGCGATGCGGTCGCGCGCATGAACCGGATGGCGGGCTACAACGTCGTCCATCCGATGGGCTTCGACGCGTTCGGTCTGCCCGCCGAAAACGCCGCGATCGAGCGCGGCATCGATCCGACCGTCTGGACGCGCAGCAACATCGCGAACATGGAACGCCAGATTCGCTTGATGGGCACGGGCTACGATTGGTCGCGCGAACTCGCGACGTGCGATCCGAGCTACTACCGCTGGAATCAGTGGCTGTTTTTACGCCTCTACGAGGACGGACTCGCGTACAAGCGCGAAGCGCCGGTCAACTGGTGCCCTAAAGACCAGACCGTCCTCGCCAACGAGCAGGTCGAAGATGGCCGCTGCTGGCGCTGCGGCTCGCTCGTCGAACGCCGCAATCTCTCGCAATGGTTTTTGAAGATCACCGCCTTCGCGGATCGGCTGCTCGCGAGCATCGACGGCCTCGACGGGTGGCCCGAAAAGATCCGCTCGATGCAGCGCAACTGGATCGGCCGTAGCGAAGGCGTGACGTTCTCGTTCGATCTCGAAGATTCGAGCGATCGCATCGACGCCTATACGACGCGTATCGATACGCTTTTCGGCGTCACGTTTCTCGCGCTCGCCGCGGAGCATCCGCTCGTCGCTCGGATCCTCGCCACGCGCGATCGCGAACGCGCCGAAATCGACGCATTCGCCGCGACGCTGAAAAATAAATCCGAACTCGAACGCACGAGCCTTATGGAGAAGACGGGCGTCTTCACCGGAGCGTACGCTCGCAATCCGCTCTCGAACGAACGGGTGCCGATTTGGGTGACGAATTACGTCCTCGCCGATTACGGTACCGGCGCGGTCATGGGCGTGCCGGCGCACGACGAGCGCGACTTCGATTTCGCGACGAAAATGGGGTTGCCGATCGTTCGGGTCGTCGAAGACCCCGGCGCCGATAATGCATCCCCGCCGCGAGGCGCGTATACCGACGACGGCCGCTTGATCGCAAGCGCCAAATTTTCCGGACTGGCCGGAGATGACGCGCGGCGCGCGATCGGCGACGCGCTGGCCGCGGCCGGACGCGGCACCTGGACGGTCAACTATCGCATTCGCGATTGGCTAATCTCGCGGCAACGCTATTGGGGAACGCCGATTCCGATCGTCTACTGTGACGAGCACGGCGAAGTCGCATTGCCGGACGACGCGTTGCCCGTTATCTTACCCGCCGACGTGCCGATCACGGGCGAAGGTTCGCCCCTCGCGCGCGATCCGCGGTTCGTCAACACGACGTGTCCGCGCTGCGGCAAGCCCGCGCGACGCGAGAGCGACACGATGGACACGTTCTTCGAATCGTCGTGGTATTACGTGCGCTATCTCGACAACGCCAACGTCGAGCGACCGTTCGACCCGGCGCGCGTCGATCCGTGGCTCAACGTCGATCAGTATATCGGCGGCGCCGAACACGCCGTGCTGCACCTGCTCTACGCGCGCTTCTTCTACAAATATTTTCACGACAAAGGCTGGGTTCACGGGTCCGACGAGCCGTTCGCGCGGCTCTTCAATCAGGGCATGGTGCTGCGCAACGGCGAGAAGATGTCCAAGAGTCGCGGCAACGTAGTCGGCATCGACGATACGGCCGAGCGCCACGGCGTCGATGCGATGCGGCTGTTCTTACTCAAAGCGACGCCGCCCGAGGATACGATGGAGTGGACCGACGACGGCATCGCGGGACGCGTGCGCTTCCTCGATCGCGTCTGGCGCGCGGCGGAGCCGCTCGCCGCGCGCGTCCGCGAAGCGTCGCTCGACGCGCTTCCCGCAATGGCGGGCGACGCACAGCGGGCGCTCGTGCGCGCCGTACACGCGGCGCTGCGTTCCGGTGCCGAGGAAACGGCGACCCGACGTTTTCACTACAACACGACGCTCGCGCGGCTCGACGAACTCGTCAATGCCTTAACGAAGTTCCTGCAGAGCCCGGGCGGGCCGAACGATCCTGCCGCGCTGTACGCCGCCCACGCCCTGCCGATCGTGCTGGCGCCCTTCGCGCCGCACATTGCCGACGAGTTGTGGTTCCGCTACGGCTATACGTCGTCGGTCCATCTCGAACGCTGGATCGCCGCCGACCCTGCGGCTCTGGCCGTCGCGACGCTGGAACTGGTCGTGCAAGTCAACGGCAAGATCCGCGCGCGGCTCGCCGTCGCGCCGGGCGTCGCGCGAAGCGATGCGCTCGCGCGTGCGCGCGCCGATGCCAACGTCGGCGCGTACCTCGCGGGGAAAACGATCCGCAAGGAAGTCTACGTTCCCGATAAGCTCGTGAATTTCGTCGTGGGCTAAGCGCGCGCTTCGGGGGAAGAGCGCCGCTCACACGTCGCGCGATTCGTACATCATCAGCGTTATGCCGCCGGTGGCGAAATTCGGCACATCGGCGACCGTGGCTAAACCTTCGGGTGACTGCAGCGCCGTTTGAATCGCCGCCATCGAGTCGAACGTTAGGGTTGCGATGAGGTAATACGGGGCGAGACCGGCCGGCGAGCCGATCGCGCCGACGTTGATCGAAAACGCGCGCAGCCCCGGCAAGCGCTTCGCGATCGGCACGTGCGTACCGTGGTAGTACTGCTCGAAGTGCGTCGGATCGGTCGGCACGTTATACAGGGCGAGAACGTGAGCGGCCATGCGTTTCTCCCGAAAGACGTTAGTGTGCGGACCACCCGCCATCGATGGAAATCGGCGCGCCCGTAATGGAGCGAGCGGCGTCGGTACAGAGATAGACGCAGAGCTGCGCGACCTCTTGCGGAACGATGAACCGTTTCGTCGGCATCGATTCGAGAAAGCCGCGCTCGAGCGCCTCCTCGTCCGACAGGTTGCCACCAAACGACGCGGCGAGCTGCGGCGCCTGATTGCGGACGAGATCGGTCATCACCGCACCCGGACACACGGCGTTGACCGTGATGCCGAGTGCCGCGCCTTCGAGCGCCGCCGCGCGGGTAAATCCAACGACGCCGTGCTTGGCGGCGACGTACGCGGGTTTGTAGGGCGATGCGAGGATGCCTTGAACGCTTGCGATATTGACGATGCGACCGCGCTTGCGCGCGACGAGGTGCGGCCAGACGGCTTTCGTTGCGTAAAAGACGCCGTCCAAGTTGATCGACGTGACGAGATCCCACTTGTCGTCGGGAAAATCGGCCAGGGGCGCGACGAATTGCACGCCCGCGTTATTGATGAGGTGATCGATGCCGCCAAAGTCTTCCGCGACCGCATCGCACATGCGCGCGAGCACTTCCGATTTTCGGACGTCGACGGCGTAGCCGCGCGCTTTCTGGCCGGTTTCCCGTTCGATCTCCGCTGCGGAATGGCTCGCTTCGTCGCCATCGAGATCGAAAATAGCGATCTGCGATCCGGCGCGAGCGAGCTCGAGGGCGGCCGCGGCACCGATGCCGCGGCTGCCGCCCGTGACGATGCTGACGCGTCCGGAACAATCGATGAACGACATTATGCGGGGAGCCTTTCACGGAAGTACGCGACCGTCTTACGCATGCCTTCGACGAGCGACGTCTCGGCGTTCCAATCGAGTTCGCGCTGCGCGAGCGCCGAATCGAATTGAGCATCGCGCACGTCGCCCGCGCGGCGTTCGAGCCGTTCGACCGGCGCTTCGAAACCGGTGACTTCGACGAGCGCGCGATAGATCTCGTTCACGCTCGTCTTCTTCCCGGTGCCGATGCAATAACACATGCCGCTGCCGCGCGTCAGCGCGCGAACGTTCGTCGCAGCGACGTCGCCGACGTAGATGTAATCGCGCGTTTGCGCGCCGTCCCAGTAAATTTTAATGCCCTGATGGCCGAGAAAGCGGCCGATGAAAATCGAGACGACTCCCGCCTCGCCGTGGGGATCCTGCCGCGGTCCGTACACGTTGCCGTAGCGCAACGCCGTGAAATCGAGACCGTGTTGCGCTTTATAAAAGCGCAGATAGTGCTCGGCCACCATCTTGGTGATCGCGTACGGCGACTCGGGCCGCTGCGGCGTCGATTCGTCGATCGGCAGCTTTTCGGGTTCGCCGAACGTTGCGCCGCTCGACGCGAAGATGACTTTCTTCACTCCGGCCTTGACGCTGTTGTCCAGGACGTTGATGAGACCCATCACGTTGACTTGTGCGTCGAGCTGCGGGTCTCGCGAACTGATCGCGACGCTGTGCTGCGCGGCGTGATGGCTCACGATCTCGGGCTTAAAGTCGGCAAAGACGCTCTCGAGTGCTGCGTCGCGAATATCGACGTGTTGGAACGACGCCGAGGCGGGAAGATTATCGCGCCGTCCGCCGCCATTCTCCCAGAGGCTATCGACGACGCACACGTCGTGACCGGCCGCGACATAGGCATCGGCGATATGCGACCCGATGAAGCCGGCTCCGCCGGTGATGATGATCCGCATGCTACTCCTTGGCGCTGCCGCGTTCTTCGAGGTGAGGGACGCGTGAATCGCGCGCGATCCCCCGGCGCGCGCGTTCGCGTTCGTGCGAGCGTCGCGAGCGACGTTCTGCACGTCGACGAGCGCGTGCCGTACCAGGCGAGGTTCGTGCGAGCGTCCGAGCGGCCCTCGCTCGGGCCGCAGCGGACGGGTTCGCGTCCGGACATGCGGCGTACGTTGGCTCGGATTCGCGCCGGCTGTCGATGGCTGTCGTTCTTGGGCGATGGTAGCCGGTACGAATTGCGGCGACTTCAGAATATCGATCGCTGCGCGCGCGGTCCGACATCGCCGATCACATTTTTGTTGCTTTGGCTCACATAGTCGCGCCCACGAAGGTTCCGGGCTCCGCCTCCGTGTACGCCTTACGTCAGAGCCGATTAAAGGCCGAGCCGTCATGCCGCCGGTTCTCCGTCGATACAGTAGCGACTGATGCACCGTTAATTCGTGAGAAAGAAAAGATGCACAAACTCTCGAAATTATCCGCCGGCCCGTTCTTCGTAGTGTGTGCAGCTCTAGCGGTCGCTGTTAGCGGATGCGGCGGTTCGCAGGGGACGCCGAGTGCGTCCACACCTATAGTCCTACCAGCTGCGAGCGGCAATGTGGGCCGGCTCGACAGCGCGAGCCTGACAAACGCAGGCGCCTGTGGTACGACGAATATTGCCCTCAATAAGGTCGCCACTTCATCGTCGCTCCAGAACGGTAATCTCAGCGCGCGTGCGGCCTTCGACGGCGCGGTGACGACCCGCTGGTCTAGCAGGCCTGTGAAAAAGGCGGTGCATTGGCCTTGGTCTTCTGAGGGTTTTGGCGTATCATAATGGCAAGTCTCCTTGATTCTGTTGGGAGCGGCCGTTGCGGTCTAAAGATGTCCAGCACTCG
>JAABUO010001105.1_pt1 | contig 37901 bp, 32 predicted proteins | sample 5559291 | NCBI WGS metagenome assembly JAABUO01 (sample SAMN10711878, study PRJNA513372) | rock metagenome | isolation source: Antarctica rocks | place: Antarctica: Victoria Land, Finger Mt sud
CTGACCTGCGCAAGCTGATTGACTTCGTCAATGACGAAGTGATGCCCGACGTGCGGCGCAATGGATCTTCCGCGCTGCGCTCGGCGGCGGCGGAGTTCGAAAAGCTGGCGATGCGGATGGACCAGTCTAATCGCGGAGCGCCGCCGCCCTCCGAGCCGAAACGTTGAAGCAAATGGGCCGAGCACGGTTGCCCCTGGCTGCGACCCTGGGCTGCGCGGCCATGCTGCCGATCACCGGCTGCCACAAGTCGCGTGTGCACGATCCGGGCTACACGTCTGCTGGTTCAGCGCCCAATCTCGACCGGAATACATTCCAGGTGCGTCCGCCTGCTGCTCAGAAGCAAGACCCGGGATTGCAGGAAAAAAATCTGGGGCGGCCGATTTCGAGTGAAACCGGGCTGGCCAGCTGGTATGGCCCTCCGTACCATCACCGCCAGGCAGCCGACGGAAGTATCTTCGATCAGAATGCGCTCACGGCGGCCCACCGCACGCTGCCGCTGGGGACGATCGTACGTGTGACGAACTTCGCGTCGGGCGAATCTGTCGTGGTCAAGATTACGGATCGCGGACCCTTTGTGCGTGGAAGGGTCCTTGATTTGTCGCTCGCGGCAGCCAAGGCCATCGGAGTCTATCGCGCGGGTGTTGCAAGGGTACGGATTGATGTTTACGCCCATGCTTCGGCTGATCCGGAGGGTCACTGGTGCGTGCAGATTGGGGCCTTCCCCGACCAGGATGAGGCGGTCCAGTTGAAGAACGATCTGAAACTGCGGTACCAGACCGCGCGCGTCATCGAGTTCGCCGGGCCGACCGGGCACTGGGTCCGCATCAACCCCGCCGATCCGAATCGCGCGGCGGCGTCGCGAATTGCGGACTCAATCCATGTGCCGGATGCTGAGCCTTACCTGGTGCGCACTGACTAAAGCATCTTTACGGGTTGTGTAGAGAACCGGCAACAGCAACAACAGACGCAGATTCCCTTCGGGAATGACGAAGACGGGCGGACTGCTCAGATGTTTTAGCTGTCCTTGCGGTAGAGCAGATCGCGGATAGCATGACGGCGTGCTTCGTTGGCTTCGGCAGTCGCTTTGCGCTCGTCTGCGTCCATGCGGGTCTTTTCGCCAACGGCAGTGGCTTCAGACTCCGTGCACTCGGGACAGCGGTTGGCAAAGCCGGGCTTGCCTGGCCGGAGTTCAAACTCTTCCTCGCAGACAACGCACGTTTTGATCGGGAAACTCATGTGGGTTGGATGTCCAAGGACCCTGCAGGGATGGGCCGAAACTTCGCCGGTAAATCGGGGAATCCTTTGGACGCGACGATTGCCAGGAGCGAGCGCGCAACGCTACATGTAATGTGCTGCGGCATTTCGGCCGGAACCTTCCTACTCTTTGGCGGACGGCGGCTGGTAGTAGGGCAGTTTCTGCTGCTCCTCAGTAGCGCGTTTCACGCCGATGTCATCGAACAGAATGCTGGGCGCGATCGTGGTCTGCGGGAGCGCGCCGAACCGGTTCTGCACGTACTCATCCGAACCTGCGGCGATGATATCGCTGCGCAGGCTGCGGTTGTCCAACTCATCGAATACGGCACCGCGCACCAATTGGCGCGTCCCGTCGGGATGAACCAGGAAGAGCACGCGCGGAGCAATGCCCGAAAGCGTCTCGACCTCGTACACGTCGCGCTTCTGTTCGCGTGCCATACTGAGCAGCTTCACCTGCAGGGCAGCGGGTGAGAGCGGATCGACGGCGGAGAAGATCGTTACCGCTGCAGAAGCCTGCGCTGCCTGGCCGGGCACGGCGCGTCCATGGCCGTTCGAGGTTGGAAAGTCCCGCACCGGAGTGCGGCTGGTCAGATAGTTCATCAGCTTGCCCTGCTCAACCACATCCACGGGCTGCGCGGGCACGCCCTGGTCATCAAACTCGTACGAGCCGACCAGCGCTTGCCCGTCAAATGTGGTGCGACGCGGGTCGTCCACGACGTTGAATCGGGTGGGCAAGACTCGCGAGTGATAGCTGGATTGATACTCGCCCACGGTGCGCGCCGTGGTTCCCATCGCCGGCCGCGTGGCGAGGATATTGGGAACAAACAAGCTGTCGACGACGTCGGTGGATGCGTCGCCAGAGAACAGCACCGGACCGTGGTAATCGTCGGCGCCCACGACCGGAGCGTTGCGCAATGCGGCAAAGCTTTTTACGTCATCGAGCACACGTTGATGAAAAGCGGGCGCAGATTCGAGCGCCGCAGCCGAGGGGGCCGTCGAGCCGTTGCTGCGACCCAGTTGCATGCCGTCGGCGGCTTGGCCGCCTACATTGTACTGCGCGGAATAGATGCTGTAGCCGTGACGCAGAACCGTGCCCTCGCTGTTGACCAGAAAGCGATTAACCACGACAGCGCGCACGGTGGCGTTCGAATACTGCACGGCGGGAGTAATGGCACTGAGGCTCGGGTCCGTGCGGAAGAGACCCGTGCCCTCGCTGATCCGGTGCTTCCAATCGACCTTGTCAATCGTTAGCGTGAGGAGTGGTTCGAGGTGAATGGCTGGGGCGGCGGAGGCAAAATCTTTCTCCGTCGACTGTTTCTCGAACCGCTTCAGCGCTGCCTGCTTGGCCGAATACGCGCCCAATGCGGTTTTATAGGCTGCATCCGTAGCCGACCATAGAGCGTAACGCAGAGCAGCGGGATTATTGTCCTCGGGGGCCAGCACCAGCGACCCGTCGCCTGCGCTCGAACTCGAGTCGGAGGTGTAGTCGCCAACCCTTACCGTGACACGCACGACACGCTGATGATTCTGTTCCTCGCGGGTGAGGGCCCCGTAGCTGGCGATTGCATCCCAGGTGGAGAAATCATCCAGCCGGTACTCGATGAAGTAGGGCCGCTCGAGACCGGGCAGCACCAGCAGTTCACGCTCGCGCAACAACTCCTGCTCCATGGCGTTGAGCATTGGGTCTACAGCGGCGGCTTTGGCAGACGCGGCGAGTGCAGGCGGCGGGGCGTGCGAAAGTGAAGTCTGTGCATGTGTGACCGGTTCTGTTGCACATATAGCAAAGAGCAGAACAGAAGGTATCACGAACGGATACAAATTCATTTTGAGGAAACCTGAGGAGCTGGCTGCTCGGCAATTTTTACGCCGGCGGGTGTAGGTGGCGGAAGTAACGGAGGACGCGTGTTGCCCTGCGCTTGGCGTTGCGTTTCAATCTCAGAAACGAGCATGGCCGGAGCTACGGCCGAGACCGGAATGCTGCCGCTTTCCGCGCCGCAGATTCCGTTGAAGATGTCCTGGTGGTTGCCTGTGGCGACGATCCGGTTTAGTGCCGCCTGCGGGGTTCCGACAATTGAGACGCCGCGCACCAGTTCATCGGGGCGCCCGTCGACGAAGACGCGATAGACCACCAGCGGAATCACCGAGAACGCCTGCGGGCTGCTGCGGTTGGTGACTGCAAAACCCGAGCTGATGTCTTCGAAGTAGAGCCCGTAGGCTTTGCCCTGCTTTTTGGCTTCTGACTTAAGCAGCTCGCGCAGTTCCGCATCGGAGACTGACTTGCTTGAACTCACGATCAGATTGCCCTGCCGCCCGGTTGGCATGTGGCCGGCTTCCGAGCGTCCGTGGCCGTTGCTGGCACTGAAGCTTGCGATGGGCAGGCGCGACATCAGGAAGGTCTGGAGTACGCCGTTCTTGACTAGATCGACCGGACGCGCCGGCTGCCCTTCGTCGTCGTAGGCGTAGTGGCCGCTGAGGGCAGCGCCGTGGAACTCGCGCAGCGTGGGATCGTCGACGACGTTGATGAAGCTGGGCATGATGCTGTGGCCGAGCAGCTTGGTAAAGGTCTCGCCCTCATCGTCACCCTTCTGACGCTGGCCTTCCAGGCGATGACCCAGCACCTCATGGAAGAAGACGGCGCTGGCGCGTCCGCTCAAAATGGCCGGTCCATCGAACGGCTCAGTGATGGGCGCGACGCGCAGTTGGTCGAGATTCTTTGCCATCGCAACTGTTTTGGCCAGGACGATCTTCTGGTCAGGCAGGCGGCCCAGGCGGTCGCTCTCGAACGTCTCGACGCGGTAGAGATCCATCCCGTCCGAGGCGCGAGTGCGGGCAACGACGACCAGGCGAGCCACGTGCGAGGGCGTGCTGACGCGCGTGCCTTCGCTTGAGACAAAGTAGTCCGCTTCGTTCGAAGCCTCAAGCGTGACCCGGTTGTTATACAGATCGGGGAACTGCTCGAAGACGCCGGAAATCTGGCGCAGACGCGACTCCCATTCAGCCTGGTTCGCCTTGACAGGCGAGTCGGGCGAAAAACCCGCATCGAGTGGAACCAGCGCGGAGACCGGCTTTTGCTGCGAGAAGTCGGCAGAAGAGTCTTCCTCCTTGGCTCGCACCTGCTGCTCGGTCTTTACCTCCAGGAAGTTGTTGACTGCTTTGCCGTAACCGGAGTTGGTGGCGAACCAGAGCGAACGCGCCAGCGCTGGGCGATCATCCGTCAAGGGCAGCGCAACCGAGGTGAGTGCGCTGTTGCGGTGCGTTCCGTGGGTGTTGTCTTCAGCCGGACTGCCGATGCGTACCTGCACGTCGGCGCTGCGCACGTGTGTGGACGCATCGCTGGTGAGGGCGCCATATTCGGCCGACATGGAGAGCGTTTCCGCATCGGACACGGCGTAGCTGATGAAGTACGGCTTGGGCTGAGGTTGTTTGGGGGCGGCGTCCGCAGCAGAGTTTGTGCCCAGCGAAGACATGGCCCGGGTAAGTTCATCCTGCATCACCTGGAGCAGGACGGAATCCGGCGCAATCGATTTTGGCGTAGACCCGGAGGCTGCGTTCGTAGCCGTGGCTGACTCAGCATTCAGGCGGGCAGGCATTGGAGAGAGGATTCCGGGGTTGGCAAGGGTGGCCGCCAGCCCAAACAGCAAGACTTTATTCAACGTGCAGGTCCGCCTCTCAGGAGCAGCGAGTGCAGAGCCGCCCAGGGTAGAGTTTATCGCGAACGCGGCTGCCGAGCGAAGCTGGCCGCTTGCCGCACTCGCAGGGCCGCGTGCTGCACCCTGCCGGGTGTTTGCACCCTTCGCGCCAGGTCATGCACACTGGAGCGACAGACCAACGGCAAAGGATATCGACTGTGGGCAAGGCGCGAGTTCGAATATTTGTACTTTTCCTGGCAGGGCTCATGACCTGTGCGCCTATGCATGCGCACTCGGAAACGCCAACCGAACAGGCCGCCATCGCGGCTGCCCGCCAGGACCGGACGGCCTATGTGCTTCCACCTGAAAAGCTGGCGAAGGCGGAGTCTCTCTCGCGGACAGAAAATGTTCTGCACTTCGCCGATGAGGCCTGGGGTATCCTTTCGCTGCTGCTGATCTTGCAGCTTGGGCTGGCGGCGCGGATGCGCAATGTCGCTAAGAATCTCTCCAAAAACCGCTGGGCGCAGGGTGCAACCTTCGTCTTCGAGCTGCTGGTGTTGACCACGCTGCTCGAGCTGCCTTTCTCGTTGTTCGGACACCATCTTGCCGTGGCGTATGGGCTTAGCGTGCAGCACTGGGGCGGATGGTTCTGGGATCAGACGAAAGGTTTTCTGCTGGCTTTCCTGTTCGGCACGCTCGGAACCATGTTGCTGTTCTGGTTGATCCGCAAGTTTCCACGGCGCTGGTGGCTCCCCATCTGGGTGGCCTCGATGATATTTTCGGTGCTTGGTCTGCTGCTGACCCCGTATGTCATCGATCCGCTCTTCAACAAGTTTCAGCCGCTCGAGAAGACAAATCCTGCGCTGGTGGCGCAGCTCGAGAAAGTGGTCGCGCGTGGCAAGGGGATTGCAATTCCGCCTGACCGCATGTTCCTGATGAAGGCGTCGGATAAGGTGACGACGTTGAACGCGTACGTAACCGGATTTGGCGCGTCGAAGCGCGTCGTGGTGTGGGATACGTCGATCGCAAAGGCGACTCCGGATGAGATCTCCTTCATCTTCGGACACGAGATGGGTCACTACGTCCTGGGCCACATTGTCAAAGGTCTGCTGATGGCGTTTGCCCTGTCGCTGGTGGCGCTGTTTGTCGGCTTTCACCTGTTTCAGTGGATGTTGCGTAGCTACGGTAAACGCTGGCGGATTCCGGCGCAGGATAACTGGGCTGCACTGGTGGTTCTGCTGTTTGTGCTGTCGTTGCTCAGCGTGCCCGCAGAGCCGATTGCCAACACGTTATCGCGCCAAAAGGAACATGCTGCCGATGTGTATGGCCAGGAAGTGGTTCACGGCATCGTGGCCGATCCGCAGACCACGGCACAGCAGGCGTTCCAATTGCTGGGAGAAAACTCCTACGCCGACCCGTACCCCTCGCGGCTGCTGGAGTTCTGGACCTACTCGCATCCGGCGATTGGGTTTCGCGCTGCGTTTGCAAAGCACTACGATCCGTGGGCACCGGGCGCTGCGCCAAAGTACTTCAACAAGTGAGAGGGTGATGCGAGATGACCGACACGCCGGACTGTATTTTCTGCAAGATTGCGAGTCATGCGATTCCCGTGGATGCGATCTACGAGGATGACCAGGTGATTGCGTTCAACGACCGTGAGCCGCAGGCGCCGACGCATCTGCTGGTAATTCCCAAGCAGCATTTCGCGACTATTGGCGCGGTGGATGCAGCGCTGCTTCGTCCTCTGCTGCATGCTGCGGCGGTGCTCGGCGATAGGCTGCTGCCCAACGGCCATCGTATCGCGATCAACACGGGCGCAGATGGCGGCCAGACCGTGGGTCACGTGCATCTGCACGTGCTCGGTGGCCGACAGATGAGCTGGCCCCCGGGCTAGAGCAAATAGCAAAATGCCCATTGGTGTAAAGGCCCGCAGCCTTTCTGGTTGTCATCCCGCAGCGTAGCGAAGGGATCTGCTGTTTTGGGTGCCCATACACCATCCGGAGAACGGCCCTAAGGCCTCGCAGCGACGACCACGTCCACGCTGACGGTGATCTCCTGTTCGCCGGCTGCGGTGTCGATTGGCTGCTTCGGGGCAATAAGTGCCATCGCTCGGCCGTTCATTGGACCCGGATGGAACGACCCCTGATCCTCCACGTTGATTGTCTTGACCGCGACGACGTGCATCTCCGCCGCTTTCGCGATAGCGTTCGCCTGGGCAATGGCTGTGTGGACCGCCTCCGCAGAAAGCTCGGAACGCGCTGCACGAAGCTGCTCCTCTGTAGCCGTGAAGTTAGTCGAGTCGATCCTGTCTGCTCCGTTGCTCAACACGCCGCTGAGAATCTCGGGTGCAGCCGCAGCCCCGCCCGGAAAGAGACCGACGTGCTGGCACTGTACCCAACGATTCTCTCTGGTCCATTCTTCTCTGACTGGGTTTGCGGCAAGACGTTCACGCTGTCGGTCGTCAGCCGCTGCACATGCTGGCCACGCAGATACTCGAGCAGACTCGCCGTGCGCTGGGCCAACTGCCGTTGCGCTCCGGCAATGGCTTTGTCGCTGGCAGTGACTCCGACCGCTACATCGAAGACTGTATTGGGCAACCGCTTCGCAGCTGACGCTCGGGTGTTGATGGTGGTTGCACAGGTCTCCGGAGCCGTTGCGCAAGGATCAGGCGTCTGCGCCCGGATTGCTGCGCAGGACGTTGCAAGAAAGAACCAAAGGGCAATCTGCGTGGTTCGAGAGCTTCGAGTCATTCGTGCTCCTTTACTTGAGATTGCCCTTTTCCGGACCGTTTCGACTTCAGAAAATACAGTGATCCTCCACTGCGTTCAGGATGATGACCCTATAGGGATACGCGGTAGAAAAGCCCATCCCGTTTTGGTTGTCATTCCCGAAGGGAATCTGCGTTTGTTCTTGCTCTACACCATCTGTGAATCCGCTCTATATGCCTACTCCGGGGTGCTGGAGCGAGCAGCATGCATCCGTGCGGCCGCAGAGGCATTTTGATTCGGCGGCAGCTGTCGGGCTGCGTTCGGCGTAGAGCTTCTGTGCGGCGATCAGACCGTCGCCGAACTCCACTTTGTGGCCGTTCACCATGGCCTGCGGGACGCTCCTGACGATGATCTGTTCGAGCGCGGCGATCAGGGCCATCGTGTCCATGTAGTCGAAGAAGCCGAGGTGGGCGATGCGGAAGATCTGACCCTTCATCTCGCCCTGCCCGTCGGTGATGATCGCGCCGAAGCGAGCTTTCAGCTCCTTGACGAGAAGCGTGGAGCTGACGCCTTCTGGCGGCAGAACCGCCGTTGCAGCCGCGCTCGGAGCATCGGCGGAGAAGAGACGGCAGCCGAGCGCGAGCATGGCTACGCGCGTCATTGCGGCAATGGTTTCGGCATTCTCAATCAGCTTTTTGCGGCCCGCGACCAGGTCTCCCGCGGGATTTTCGGGCGTCCCGGCCTGGGCCGCGATGTAGTCGAGCGCCGCACCCAGGGCGGCGATCAGCGCAACCGCCGGGGTGTAGGCGCTTTCGCCGTTGCGTGCATTCTTGCGTTCCTTGCGGAGATCAAAGTAGTAGCGCGGGTTGTAGCTGGCCTCCATGCGATCCCACGCGCGCGGGCCAATCGCGAGATAGCTCAGACCTGGAGGAATCATCACGGCCTTCTGGGAGCCGCCGATCAGCACGTCCACGCCCCACGCGTCTATGTCCATGTGGGTCGTGCCGAGGCCGGTGATCGCATCGACGACGAGCAGCGCCTCCGAGTTGAGCTCTTTGAGGAGCCTGGCGACGCCGGGCACGCAGTGGCGCACGCCCGTCGAAGTTTCGGTAGCCTGCAGAAAGACGACCCGGGTTTCAAGCTTCAATGCGGATTTCACCTGGTCAAGCGAGAAGGTCTGACCATAGGGCGCGCTGACCACGTCCACCTCGCACCCGAAGGCCTTGGCCAGGGCGGTCCACCGTTCGCCGAATTTTCCGGCTGTCAGCACAAGCACACGATCGCCGGGGGACGTAAGGTTTGACACCGCAGCCTCCATCGCCCCCGTACCTGAAGAAGAAAGCAGGATGATGTCTCCGGCTTCAGTCCCGACGAACTGCTTTAGCTGAGCCAGGACGCGCGAGAAGAGGGCGCGAAACTCAGCCGTGCGATGGTGCATATCTGCGGCTGCCATGGCGAACTGTGCGGCGGGCAGAAGCGGCGTGGGTCCGGGAGTGAAGAGTCGCGTTTTGCGGATCATGCCCTATTGTAGCGAGCGGTAAGAGGTCTTATGACTGCAAAAATTCAGACGCAAGTGAGACAGAAACGCCGAAGCGTTCAGGTCTTTGCTGCTGACCGGAACGCTTCGGCGGTTGAACGGGATACTGTGAGGCTAGTTACACGATGGTTCCGTTGAGCCCGGCGGGGAAGAACAGACCCTTGAAGGGCGTGGCCACGGCACCGGTGACGATGGCGAGTACCTGGTCCGTGGTGCGGGTGTATGCCAGACCTGTGGTCTCATCCACATCGGCGATGGTGACTGCCTGGCCCGGGGTTCCGTTGAGAGGAGCGGTGATCAGACTGACGCCGATATCGTCCATCGCCTTGGAGGCGGTGGCGCGCACGGCGGAGATCTTCTGGGTCAGGGTCAGGTAGCCCATCGCGTCAGTCGGATCAGCCTCAAAGATCGAGGTGCGGATCAGACCGGCGTGGTAGGCCTCGACCGCGAGAATGCCGGCCGCCGTTACCAGGGTAGAAGTGCTCGAAATGGCCGCAGCCGCGCCACCATAGGCAGTGACACCTACGTCCTCGAAGATGTACGCGCCGATGAGGAAGAACGCGTCGCTGGCAAACGGGTCGAAGTTGGCCACACCGACCAGAGCACCCAGCGCGATGAAGCTGTTGTACAGGTCGAGCGTGGGCTGCGCTACTGCCGAGCCTCCCAACGCGCTGCGCAACAGGGTCACGTGCTTCTGCTCTTCGATTGCGGTTTCGTTGGCATATGCCTGAATGGCATTGATCTTCCACGGCACCTTGCAGGCAAGCGGTCCGCCCGATTTGGTGACGACCACACCACCACCCTTCGCTGCGGTGGCCGAGGAGCCGGCGCCGATGCCGATGCCCGCCATGTCGATGGTCTGGCCGGCGGTCGCGAGCGTGTAGAAATTGGCTTCAAGGTACTCAAGGTTGAGGGCGAAGTTGAGGATGTCGTTATCCGTCAACGCGGCTGCGTTGGCCTGCGGTGCGATGCCGGCGAGGGCGAGTCCGGCGAGTGCCGCGCCGCCGAGCGAAAGCATTTTGCGTCGCGACTGAGCGATCAGATCGTCGATTTGCTGTGTCTCTTGCGTTGCCATAGGATCTCCGTTTTCTCGTTAGCTGTAGGTTTGCTTGATGTTGCCGTTCACGCCCGCCGGGAAGAAGCCGCCACTGGACACGCCCGCCGCTGCCCCTGCTGAAGTCGTCGGGGTAGCGTAGACAATGTGCAGGACCTGGTCGAAGGTACGGGCAAACGCCACAGCATTTGTGTCGGCGTTGACGATGGTGGAAGCGCCGACCGCCGCAGTAGTGTCGGTGGGTTTGGCAAGCGTCACGCCGCTCTGCAGCAGAAGCTCGCCGCCGCTGGGCATGGTTGTGACACCGGTAAGGGAAGCACGAACCTTTTGAATCGCGTCGGCAAGGTTGATGTACGTCTGATCGCCCGGCAGGCCGGTGGCCGTCAGCGAGGAAGCTACAATCAACGTCCGCAGCATACCCGCGTGGTAGGCCTCGACCGCAAGAATCTGCGCGGAGGGCGTAAGGTACTTACTTCCCTTGGTCAGGGCTCCGGCGGCGCCGTGGTACGCCGTCACGCCTACGTCCTCAAACACGAACCCGCCCAGCAGGAAGTGATTGAAGTCCGTAAACGGATTGAACGTAGTCATGGGGCTCGCGCCGCCATTGGTGGCTACGGTGATCAGGCCGTTGAAGCTGTTGGTCAGGTCGATCTGGGGGCGATCGACTGCGGCCGAGCCCAGCGCTTTGCGCAGAAACTTGACGTGGTTGTACTCATCATTGGCCAGCGTATTGACGTAAGCCTGCTGGTGGGCAGTCAAGCCGGGGATCTTGGATCCGCCGGTTACAGCTCCAGCTGAGGGGCCCGCATCTGCCGCAGGGATTCCGGTGCCGGTGGCCGCGCGTAGATAGAACTCGGCCTCGAGATATTCGAGATTCAGTGCGAAGTTAAGGATGTCGACATCGCTGTAGGCAGGGGGTCCGGTGACCGGCTGTGGCGGTGGAGGAGTGGTCTTGCTTGAACTTCCGCAGCCAACCACAACGGCTGCTGCCGCTGCAGTTCCAGCACCGGTGAGAAACGTTCGCCGGGATAGCGCGCCGTTCGTTAAGTTTTTCAGAGTTTTCACGCTTAGTCTCCTGATAGTACAAATCTCTTGTTTGGGAACCGACAACGTACAGATAGCCAACCGAGCCCCCCGGCCACGTTACCATCACTTTTGTCGCGATTGCAACAAATTCCGTGTGTGATGTCACGTAACCGGTATATGCTGACCAGCGAACAAAGTTGGCCAGCAACCATCACCCGTGAACCTAGTACGCTGAAGCTGGAGGTTTGGATGAGCCTGAGCGAAAAGATTCAGCACGATATCGTCGTCGCCATGAAGGCACGCGAGGAGCACCGCCTGACTACCCTGAGGATGGTGAAGAGTTCTCTCAAGAACAAGGAAATCGCAAAACGTGCGCCGCTGGACGATGCTGAAGAGGCGCAGATTCTGACCACACTCATTAAGCAGCGGAGGGAGTCGGTCGATTCCTTCACTCAAGGTAACCGTCCGGAATTGGCCGCGAAGGAGCAGGCAGAGATCGCGATGATCGAAGCCTACCTGCCGCAGGCTGCGAGCGAAGAACAGATTCGCGAGGTGGTCCAGGCTGCGCTTAAAGGGTTGGCGCCGAGCGCTGGCCAGAGCAGACTTGGGCCCAAAGACATGGGTCCGGCAATGAAGGTCGTGCAGCAGCATCTGCTTGCCAGCGGCACGCGGGCGGACGGCGCGCTAGTCAGCAGACTGGTGAGAGCCGAACTCAACCAGTAGCGCGGCGCGGCCGGATGTCTCGTCGAGGCGCGTGTGGCTACTCGTAGCGGAGAGCTTCGATAGGATCGAGGCTTGCGGCCTTCCATGCGGGATAGATTCCGAACAGCAGGCCAATTGCGCAGGCGCTGCCGAAGGCGATCGAAACCCAGAGGACCGACAGGGCGGAAGGCAGCAGGTACTTGAGCGCGAGCGCAATGGCGCTGCCCGCAAGAACGCCGAAGACCCCACCCACGGCGCAGAGCACAACTGCTTCCAGGGTGAACTGTCCCAAAATCGTGTTGCGGGTCGCGCCGATAGCTTTGCGGATTCCGATCTCACGTGTGCGCTCCGTGACCGAAACCAGCATGATATTCATCACGCCTACGCCGCCCACCATCAGGGCGACGGAGGAGAGCGCAAACAGCAGCATGAATAGACCGCCGGTGATCTGGTTCCAGAGACGGGTCAGCGAATCTGTCCCAAACACCGCAAAGTTATCGGCCGCCGCGTTGGGAACCTTTCTGCGGCGGCGCAGCAGCTCGGTGACTTCGTCTTTCACCAGCGATTTATTCTTGGGATCGTCATATTTCAGCTGCAATACGTAATCCAGTTGCTCGGGATGCAGCTTGTGGAACGTTGTAATCGGAAAATAGGCGGAGTTGTCGGCGGGATTTTTGCCTCCGCCAAAAGCGTCTTTCTGCTTGTCGAGCACGCCAATAACGTTGAAGGTCATGCCTCCGACAATCACCTCCTTGCCGACTGCGCGGTCCGCGCCAAAAAGGTCGTCGGCCGTGTCGTAGCCGAGAACCGCGACGTTGGCTGCGCGTTGCTGATCGCCTTCGTTGAAGAACCGGCCCGCAACCAGGTCCAGCGTCGAAACCCTTTGAGCGTCCGGTGTATTACCCCACAACTGCGTGTTCTGCATGGATCGCCCATTGCCCTTGATGGCTGTCTTGCCCGCCCCACCGGGGGTGGTGTGATCGACCCACTGCAGCATGGGTGATACGGCGACGATGTGCGGTAGCTGCCCGATCGCGTTCGAATCCTCCAGCGTCAGTTGCTTGCGATTTAGCTCTTCCGTGGTCGGCCGGTGACCAAAGAATTCGAACCGGAAGACGAAGAAAACATTCGAGCCCAGCGACTCGACCAGCTGCGAAACGTTGTTGTTGAGCCCAGTGACCACGGACGAGATGACGATCACCGTCATTACGCCGATGACGATGCCCAGGATGGTGAGCCCGCTGCGCAATTTATTGGATCGCAATGTATCGAGCGCCATCGCAACCGTTTCCCTCGTGCTCCCCATGCTCATGCTGTTTCTCCTGGGCTCTTGATCATCAATCTGCACGGAGTGCGACGATGGGGTCTAATTGCGCAGCTTTGCGCGCGGGATAAACGCCGAAGAATATTCCGGTTGCGGTAGCCATGATCAACCCTGCAAACACGCTCCACAAGGCGATCGTGGAAGGAAAGCCGGCCAGAAGCGTAATGCCCTCTGCGACAGCTACGCCGCCCAGAACTCCGAGCGCTCCACCGATAAGTGCCATCGTCGCGGACTCGATCAGAAACTGCAGCAGAATGTCCTGGCGCCGCGCACCCAGAGCCTTCCGGATTCCGATCTCGCGCGTACGCTCCGTCACGGAGACCAGCATGATGTTCATGATGACGATACCGCCGACGACCAACGAAATCAGCGCAATTGCACCGGCGACCAGGCCGAAGTTCTTAGTGATCATAGTGGCAAACCCGACCAGCGTATCGCTCGTAGAAACTTCAAACGAGTCGGGCTGGCCCGGCAAGTCATGGCGGCGCGCACGCATCAGAACACGCACCTCGTCGGCTGCTTCTTCCAGCGGAGCTCCGCTCGAAGGAGCCTTGATGTAAATCGTGACGGATCTTTTGGTTCCGTAATCTTTTTGATACGCATCCAGCGGAACGCCGATGAAGTTGTCCTGACTTTGTCCAAAGGTGCTGCCCTGCTTTTCAGTAACTCCCACAACCGTGTACGGTGTGCCGTCCGCACGCAGCTCTTCACCGATCGGGTTGATGCCAGGGAAAAGATTATCCTGCACGTCCGTACCGATGATGGCGACGTGAGCGGCGCGCTGATCGTCCGCTTCGGTCAAGCTGCGCCCCTGGATAATGTTCAGGTTCTGCAGCTCGGGCATCTGCCAGGTATAGCCGCGAATCTGGACATCCGTGATGGAAGCGGTGTTGCGCACGACCTTGCCTGTGCTGGCCTGCTGCGCACCCATGCCTGTACAGCGTTTGCAGTTGGCCAGGATGTATTTGTAATCGCCGAAAAGAATGTCCTTGCGCTTGGCATAGCGCTCATATTCTTCCGAACTCGTGACGATGCTGGGCATCTTCGTCAAGGTGAAGACATCCGCCCCGTAGCTGGAAAATTTTGTGAGAACGTAGGTGTTCGCGCCGTTGACCAGCGTCACAACCGCGATCACGCTGGCCACGCCAATGACGACGCCAAGCAGGGTGAGAACCGACCGCAACTTGTTGGCCCACAACGACTGTAGCGCGAGCCGGACGGCTTCTTTAAATTCCATAGCAGGGGTTCCAGGTCTTATCCTAGACGGGTTCTACGTTAGCCAGGGAGAAATGGTTCCGCCTTTTTGTGAAAGACACAAGCGTGGGCAGAGTTCGCAAGGTAAACGCACGCAAAGTTCGCCATGTTTAGCTTTGCGAACTTTGCATCCTCTCCTCTGCGAACATTGCGCACGCTTTGCCTCTGGTTTTGCAGGTGTCGGAGTAGACTAAAACCTGTGCAGGCGGTCGGGCGATCGCTGCCGGTCGGGCTTCCGCAAGGAAGTGTTGACCGGGGGAGGAAAGTCCGAACTCCACAGGGCAGTGTGCCGGATAACGTCCGGGACGGATGGTTCAAGCCATTCGGACGGCCAGTGCAACAGAAAGCAAACCGCCGGATTCAGAAATCGAATCCGGTAAGGGTGAAAGGGTGCGGTAAGAGCGCACCGGCCGGCGAGTAATCGGCGGCGTCAGGGTAAACCCCACACGGAGCAAGACCAAATAGGCAGGGAGTTCGGTTGCGCCTCTTTCACGCAGCCGGCGCGCATCGGCCCGGTGCGCCCAGACGAAAGAGACACGGCTCCGGCTGTGAGTCGAAACCTGCGGGTAGGTTGCTGGAGCCAGACAGTAATGGCTGGCCTAGAGGAATGATCGCCTAAAACAAAATTCGGCTTACGGGCCGCCTGCACACTTTTCAGACCATAGTTCTCTACGGCACACAACACAGAGAAGGACCGGTTCAGCTACTGTATGCGCAGGACGTCAGGGCCACTGGCTGGCGCGCGCGTTCGATTCGCCGGTCTGGCCGGAATGCCGGGGAGCAGCATCGAAACAGTCCCGACCAGACGTGTCGGGCCTTCCCCGGCGTCGAGCATCTCGCATAAGGCATTTTGAGCGCCGCTTACGGGACCAGTGAACAGGCATAGGCGTCGCGCGCTGGGCCACCGCGCATCAGTGATAGCCACACCATCTCGGCATTCTTCCTCCGTCAAGCTGTGACAAAAAACCACCAGCGCCGGCCCGGGAAATTCCTGCTGCTTCGCAAGCTCCGCCAGAGAAAGCAGATTGCGAACGTCAAAGCCATGGTATTGCAGCACCATCGCCCGGCTTTTGGCCAGCGGCACGTCGCGACCGTAAATGAAAATTATAGGCATAGCGGACATGGTGTATGTTTTCCCGAGTGGCCTGGATGTCGATCTATCGCAAGTGTATTTGTCCGGTCCTCGCAATGTCTGTCCCCTGGACGACTCATCGAAGCCGCACTTGGATGGGACTTCCATCGCTACGGGATGCCTCGAAAGTTGTACATGCGACATTATGTTCAGAGACGGAGGATTGCTTCAGGTCGCATCCAAGTTGGAGAGGAAGCTGCAATGAGTAAGTTGTTGCGCTGTTTATTGATTGTGACGGCAGGCTGCCTTGTGGGTTGCGCGCCGGCCTGGGCCCGCTTTGAGCCGGTCACTTGCCACAACTCGTTTACCCAGCAGCAGGAGATCGACGAAGGCCAGAAGGTCGCGCTCAAGGTCTACCAGCAGATGCCGGTGCTGCCCGAGAACGACCCGGTAACTATCTACGTGCGGCACATCGGGGAACGCCTGTTGCAGGCTGCTCCGTTGACACCTGGCCTGACGCAGCAATGGCCGTTCAGCTTCCATGTCGTCGCAAGTTCCGAGGTGAACGCGTTTGCACTTCCCGGCGGGGCAACCTTCGTTAACCTGGGGGCGGTACAGGCGGCGGAGACCGAGGCACAGCTCGCCGGTGTGATGGCGCATGAGATGTCCCACGTCATTCTTCGCCACTCGACCTGCAACCTGGCGCAGCAGCAACATAAGAGCATCCTGTACTCATTAGGGCAGATCGGGTCTCAAGTCTTTCTGGGCAACGGAGCCGCGGGTTCGCTGGCGGCGCTTGGCCTGGGAATGGGCGAAAAGCTCGACTTTCTCCACATGTCGCGCGGGGATGAGAAGCAGGCTGACCTGCTGGGCGTCAACATTCTGAATGCGGCTGGCTACGATCCGCGTGGGCTGGCGCAGTTCTTCGAGATCATTCGGGCCAAGTCCGGTTCCGGCGGTACTCAATTTCTCTCAGACCATCCCAACCCCGGCAACCGGACGCAGTATGTGGATGCCGAGATTCGCACCCTGCCGCCGCGCACAGCGGACACAACCATCAACACGCCCGAGTTCCGGCGTGTCCACGCAATCGCAATGTCGGAGCGGGAGTTTACCGCGAAGCAGGTAGCGGACGGAGCGTGGAAGCAGGCGGGGGGTTACATCCAGCGGCCCGGCATGACCCTGGGAAGTTCGAACAGCAGCGGGGCAAACGCGCAGACCGGGAACTCCGCCCAGGGTGCCCCAGTGTTGAAGCCGTTGAGCACACCGCAGCTTGGATTGAGTGACCAGCTGACGGTGTACCAGGCAGCGCGCTGGTCCATCGCCGCTCCATCAAGCTGGACCCGGGTGGCGGACCGGGCAGCGGCTCAAGACGCTCAGCCGTCCGGGCAGGATTCCAGTCCTGTTTATGACAGCAATGGGCAGGCGACTGTAAACAATCAGGCCCAGGTTGCGCCCTCGCCCAGCGTAATGATTGCACCGCCCGGAGGGTCGGGCAGCTTCGGGATCGCCTACGGGGTGATGATTTCGGTAGCGCAGGTTGGTGGAAACGGGGTTCAGAATCAGACCCAGCTTGCCAATGCGACGTCGCAGCTTGTGCAGAATCTTATCGCAAGCCAGACCGATGTTACGCAGAGCGGCGGCATGAGCAGCTTCCAGGTTGCCGGTCGGCCCGCTGAGGCTGTCGATCTGAGCGGGGTTTCGCCGGTCGGGCGGAATGGGCAGACCGAACCCGAGCACGACTGGATGGTCGTGGTGGCGCGTCCCGACGGGGATCTGAATACGCTGATCTTCGTTGCGCCGCAGGGTCAGTTCTCCCAACTCAAGCCTGTGTTCGACAGGATGCTCGGGAGCTTCCGGCCACAGTAGGCGGAAGAGGTCAAGAGGATACTTCTGGCCGCGTTTATTCCTGCTTGCGTCTGGCCCATGGAGAGCTACACGCACCCGTCCGGGTGTGCAATACTCCTTGCTGACACTCCCCGGCCGCAGGACACGGGAAGGAGGCTGCATTGGAAGAACGCGACTTTTTCGACGAACGATCCGAAAACCGGACCCATCCGATGACCTGCCCGCATTGCGGCCAGCAGGGTGACTACGAGATTGCCTGGCTGGTGCGCCGCAAGAAATCCCAGCTACCGCGCGGGGCCGATGAACGCGACCGCGCACGCTTTGCCAAGGCGCAAAGCTACATGGTGCGGCGGGACGATGTTCTCGGATGCAAGAACATCCGCTGCCGCAAGCGCTTCGACGTCAGCGGAATCCAGTCGGTCGCGTTTCTGTAACGCACGGACCTTGCCTTCGGGTGGCATGGCCGTGGTTTAATACCTAGAGCAGAAACGAAGCAGCAGGAGAGAGTCCTAAGATGGCCAACCACCTTATTCCGCTTGAAGAACGCAGCCTGACCCCGGATGAGGTGGAGCTGCTGGATCGCCGCCGCCGCCGTGGACAGCTCTTTCTGGTCATCTGCGTTCAGTGCATCATCATCTCTGTCTTGTTGACCTTGTGGTCCGGGCAGGATGCAACGTACTCGCCCGGCTGGGCGCGGCCGATGGTGTATTGGAATGCAATCACCGTTGCGCTGGCGATCTTCTTCGGTCTGGCGGGTCTGCGCCTGCGCCGTGGCAGCACTGAATTCCTGAGCTACTAAGCCAGAGCTTCGATTCCCAGCGAGCCGTCATCCTGAACGCAGTGAAGGATTCCTGTATTCTCCGAATGCCGCAACGCTGTACGCCTTTACGCAATCAGCTATAGGCCGCTGGCTCTCAGAACGCCGAGGATTCAGCAAAAATCGTGGGTGCTGCTCGACTGCTGAACTCAGAACGTGCCTCCTGCTTCGCCCCGGTCGTAAGATGATGTTGGGGCATGGGCCGCTTTGCTGCGTGATAGGTCCTTCATGCATCCAATGTCTACGGCATGAGCGCATCTTTAGTTCTCCTGAATCCGACGCTGGCTCCTCCAGTCCATGCGCTGCGTGTACCGGACGAGCGTCTGCGCGACAGCTATGGTCGCGCCATCACAGACCTTCGCGTCTCAGTCACTGACCGCTGTAACTACCGCTGCGTTTATTGCCGGACCGGCAATGAAGGCGCGCAGTACAGCGAATTGGCCCACGCCGATTACCTGCGCATGATCCGGATCTTTGTCGGCTTGGGAATCGAGAAGGTGCGGCTTACCGGGGGCGAGCCGCTGCTGCGCGCCGGTCTGGTCGACCTGGTGCGGGATCTTGCGGAAATTCGCTGCGCCTTTACGCCGCAGGGGGCGTCAACAGAGGCAGGCCCTGCGCTGGATCTTGCCCTGACCACCAATGGACATTTGCTCGAGGGTCTTGCCGCACCTCTCAAAGCTGCGGGTCTGTCCCGGGTCACGGTGTCGATGGATGCGGTAGACCCTGAAACTTTTGCCGCGATTACCCGTGTGCCGCGCAGCTTTGACCGTGTGCTGGCCGGGGTTCGGGCGGCGGGAGCGGCCGGTCTGGGTCCGGTAAAAGTGAACTGCGTGCTGTTGCGCGGCTTCAACGATTCGCAGATCGAAGCGTTCGCGGAGTTCTCGCGCCGCGAAAATGTGATCGTCCGGTTTATCGAGTGGATGCCACTTGAGGAGCCGTCGCAGGCGCCGGGATCGCGCACCTGGAATCCCGCCACGGTCGTGACGCTTGAGGAAATCACCACCCGGCTAAATGCCTGGATGCCACTCGTCCAGCTTCCTCCAAACGCGGCCAGCGAAACCGCCCGGCGCTACACCTTTGCTGACGGGCGCGGCGAAATCGGCATTATCGCTCCGGTCTCGCGACCGTTTTGCGGACATTGCAGCCGCGTTCGTCTGACCTCAGACGGAAAAATCCGCACCTGCCTGTTCTCGCAGATGGACCATGATCTGTTCGGCCGGATGCAGCGTGGTGCGTCGGACGAGGAGCTCGCTATTTATATCAGACAGGTCGTTCAGGGCAAAGAGGCGCGCCATCACATCGGCGAGCCCGGCTTTGAGAAGCCCGGCCGAAGCATGGTCCATATCGGCGGGTAAGTCCGGCCAACGCCTTTGTGTTTTCAGCTGTCAGTCCCGCAGGAATATGCATTTGCGTTTGCCTTTTAGCTGTCATTCCCGCAGGAATCTGCGTTTGCCCTCGCCGAGGCTCCCGAGACACGTCGGCACAGAATGCTCGAATAACATGCCGCTGAACCGCCTCAGGTTGGCGGAGCTGACACCATGCCAGCAAACGCACGCCTGATTACCTCAGTGCAGCTTTGGGGATTCGGAGGTTTCAAGTCGGCGCGAATGGGTTATCTTACACTCGCAGGGAAAATCCAGACGTGAAGCAGCATAAGCGACAGTTTGAGGTTATTGAATCGCGCCAGATGGACCACCTCAGGGTGTTCCACGACGTGGCACGTACGTTGACGACTGCGCTCGATCTTGAACTTATTTTGCGCGCCATTATGGACAAGATGGCGAACTTCTTCGGACCTGAACGCTGGTCGCTCCTGATGGTGGACGACGCGAAACAGGAGCTTTACTACGCGATTGCGATCGGCGAAAGCTCCGAAAGTTTAAAGGGTTTGAGCATTCCCTTGGGACAGGGCGTAGCGGGATGGGTTGCGGCCACCGGTAATCCGCTGGTGGTGCCCAATGTTTCGCTGGACCCGCACTGGTCTTCGTTTGCGCGCAGGCATCCCGACCTGCACATCCATTCGATTGCCTGCCTGCCGATCCGGTCGGGCGAAAAAACCTTGGGCGTGATTCAACTGCTCAACTCGCAGATGGATCTGCTCAACGAATACTCCATCTCGTTTCTGCGAATTCTGTGCGATTACGCGGCGATCGCAATTCAAAACTCACGGTCAGTCAAGCTGATCCACGAGCTTTCAATCACCGACGATTGCACCGGGCTGTTCAATTCGCGCCACCTCTATACGCTGCTCGAAGAAGAGATTCAGCGCGCGGGCGAAGCACGTTCCAAGCCCTTCAGCCTGCTGTTTTTCGACCTGGACCGCTTCAAAAACGTCAATGACGTTCACGGACACCTGGTCGGTAGCCGTCTACTGCGCGATGTGGGCGACGTGGTACGCGACGTCATCGGGCCGGATAACTTTGGCTTCCGTTATGGCGGGGATGAGTTTGTGGTCCTGATGCCGGGGCTGGATAAGGGGTCTGCGGCCACGCTGACACACCACGTACGCAATACATTGCGCGAACACCGCTTCCTGACCCGCGAAGGTGTGGAGCTGAGGATCACGGCCAGCTTCGGGCTCGCGACCTTCCCTGAAGACGGTGACTCGGTTCACGCGATGCTGCGCTCGTCCGACTCGATGATGTACGAGGTCAAGAATTCGACGCGGGACGAAGTCGCAATCATGGGCCGTCCACGCCTGGTGACTTCCTCGAAACCGGTTCTCTCGGAACGGCGCGTGGTGAACCTCAGCTAAGGCAAAGGACTCTCCCTGCCTCGCCGCTCAGGCTCTTTACAAGTGCCACGCCGCAGCCCAAAGCTGCGCCGCTTAGTCCGGGTGACGCTCCAACCCATCGTTCCTACGTTTTTCGGGCAGCAGCACGTCGCGATTCTCAGGTGCCGTTGGATGCACCCCGAAGTCCCATACGCCGAGATTAATCTGGTTGTTGCCCAGCACCTCGACCAGAGCATACTCACCGAACAGCATGGGCTGGCGCGGCGCAACCTTCATCCAATGGCCACCGGGAAGCACGGAAGTCACGGTTTCGACCATATTCTCTTCCTGCTGCGTGGTGCCTAACGCGCTGGTGTTGAAGCTTGCGACCACGCGGGCGCCTTCGCGAACGTCCGCGCGCACAATCACGTACTTGCTGAGGCCCGGTTGTGGTTTGCGATCGGCTTGACCCGCGGCACCGCGTGTATCCACCGTCAGTGCGCTTCCGCTGCTCACCTGCGCATCGTCCGTCCGAAGGTAAAACACGGGGTCCGGCACATGCATCTGCACATCCGCTTTGTCACCCTTCAACAGCACCATCTGGTGGGTCGCTGAGTGTGGATTGATGAAGCCTTTCAGAATGCTGTGCTGGGTGCCCTCGGTCAAGTCGGTCGAGTTCTGCAACAGCGGAACCAACTCCGGACCGCCGTGGAATACGTCCAGGGCGAGCACCTCATCCTGCGGCTGTAGATGCAGATTGGGGGCAACTTCGGGGCTCAACTGGGCGCGCTCTGTTTCTTCTTTCTGGAGCTCTGGACTCAGCACTGGCGGTGCCTGCTGGCCGCCGCGCTCGCGTGAACCCGGACCATGGTTTGCCTCCCACGCGCGCGTCGCATTCAGGTCGACCAGGGCCAGAGGAATTTCTTCCTCTTCGCCACCTCGTTCGGCGGAGACGTACACCACGCGCTGACCTGCAACGCGATAGCTCATCACAATTTGGAAGCTGCCATCCCTCAGGACCAGGCGTTGGCGGTGCGGTGCCGCGGGATCGACGGGCGAAGCGGCCAGAGCAGCCTGGTGCTGGGGAGACGCCGCGAGCCCGGGAGCAGCTGCAGATCCGGCGAATGCTGCAAGCAAGGTCAATGCCAGCGTTTGTGTTCTTTCCATCGCGCGCTTCCCTCGGTCCTCAGTGTAAGACGCTCCAGAAATGCCCGCTGGTGAAAGCTGGCTACAATCAGACCAGGATGATTCAAGCCCTTAGCGTGCACTGGCACTATCTCTGGCTGGTGACTGCTTCGCTGCTCGCAGGAATTATGAACGCGATGGCTGGTGGAGGAACGTTTCTGGCTTTCCCCGCGCTGCTGGGCATGGGCATACCGCCCATCGAAGCCAATGCCACCAACACAGTTGCGCTGTGGCCCGGGCAGCTAACTTCACTGGCCACGCTGCATGGGGACGTGCGCCGCAGTCTCCTTCCTGCGGCACTTACCTCTGCGCTGCTGGGTGGCACCGCCGGGGCGGAACTTTTGCTTCATACCCGGCAGATCACTTTTCTTCACCTGGTTCCGTGGCTGCTGCTGGTTGCGGCGATCCTGTTCGGCATCAGCGCGCCAGTCTCCACTTGGCTGCGTAAGCGGGCCGCAAAGAGCTCGCAAGCGGCTCTTGGACCCACCAGGCCCAGACCTCTGGCGGTTGGGCTGTTGCTGTTGCCCATCTGTTTTTACATCGGCTACTTCGGCGCGGGCGGTGGCCTGCTCATCATGACCGTCCTCTCCCTGCTTGGCCTGGAGCAGATGCACCAGCTAACCGCGATGAAGATTGTGACCGCCGCGACCGCGAACTTCTGCGCCATTGTGACCTTCGTTGCGAGCGGCAGAGTTCTCTGGCATTACTGCCTGGTGTCGATGGTGTTTGCGGGGATGGGCGGCTACATCGGCGCACGGAACGCACGCCGCATGAACCCTGCCGCACTGCGGGTGGTCGTTGTGCTCACCGGGCTGACCTTGTCCGCATACTTCTTCTGGAAGCAAACGTGAAGACGTTCGCAGCAGGTCTGCTGTTCACAACGCTCAATTCGGCTGCACCAAGCTCCCACCCAGGCTGGGTGCAGCCCTTGGGATTTGCTGCCGCTTTTTGTACAACCGCAGCATTTCTCCCGCAATTGCTTCGGGTGATCAAATATAAGTCTGCCCGTGACATTTCGCTTGGAACCTTCCTGCTATTTTCTGCAGGCGTAGCAATGTGGCTGATCTATGGGCTTTATACCAATTCCGGACCCGTGATCGCTTCAAACTTCTTCACCCTGATCCTTTCTTTGACCATCCTTTATCTAAAGCTGAAGTATGACCGCCGTGCAAGCCTGCACACTGAAAGAGACGAGGAATCGAAAACATGAGCCACGAAGGAATTCGCATCGTTTCCGAGGAGCAGGCCCGGCGGGAGAGCGCTGCCGAAATCAAGCTTCCGGTTGACGCCGTCACCCCGGCCAAAGTCCGCGTGCAGCGCACCGAAGGCACCGGAGTTTCGATCGATTGGAAAGATGGGCACCGCAGCTCGTGGACCTTTGCGTGGCTGCGCAATGCCTGCCCCTGTGCCACCTGCAACGAGGAGCGCACGCAGTCCGGACGGCCCGCCGGTGCTGCAAAACCCGCGCCGGGTGGGCCGCTAGTGATGTACCAGGCTCCGGCGCGGCCGGTTGAGGTAACGCCCGTAGGCAAATATGCCATACGGTTCAAGTGGAACGATGGCCACGAGAGCGGCATCTACTCGTGGGAGTACCTGCGCCGCGTATGCCAGTGTGCGCTCTGCCGCGCATCAGGTTAGTCCTCAGCCGCCTGCTTCGCTTCCTGGTAGTGCTCGATGCCCGCGTAAACGTGGTCGGGGAACTTGAGATTGCGGTAGAGATTGCCGCAATCCGGGTCGTCAGGATCGGGCAGGATTGGAAAATCCTGCTCCCTCTGCCACGCCAGAATGCGCTCGCGCCGAGGCGGATTGTAGTCGCGTCCTTCTACCTGTCTCAGCATCACACGCGCCTGCTCTTCGTTGAAGTCGGCATCGCGCATCAGCCAGGCGAGCACCTCATCGTGGGGCAGGAAGTGGTGCGAGACCATGGCAAACACCAGCCGTCCGTAATGTCCGATGTCCTTGCCTGCGGCCAGCGAGTCGAACAGGTGCGCCATCATGGAATCCTTGCGCAGCTCTGTTTCGCCGTCCGTCGCGGACACTTCAGAATGCCTGGAAGGTGCGCTTGCGTGCTCCTCAACCTGCGGAGCAGACTCGGCAATCTGCTGCTTCAACCGAGCCAGTTCAGCTTCTGCCCGTTCCGCGCGCCTGGTCGCTTCCTGAGCACTGGATGTCTCGGGCGCATTTTCCTCGGCGTTGCTGCCTTGTTCCTGAAGATTTCCCATCATGTGTCCTCCGTAGTTCCATTCGCCATATGTTCGCCTTCAACCTAAGACGTCGCTCGCTTCTGGATCGTTGCCTGCCGGGCATGCCAATCCTTCCTGCTCTCTGCGGGCTGCCTTGGACGTCCAACGTGGGAGCAAAGGAAGTAGAATAATTCGGTGACGCTCAAGATCGCTCAACTGCTTTCCCTGCCGCTGGTTCTCGCGGTAGCTGGTTCGAACGGCACCGCCAAGCTCCAGGCGCAGGCACTGCCAGCCTCGACCCCGACCTCCAGCCAGTCAGCCCCATCCGTACCTACGGCCGTTACGCCCAAGGCCCAGCCGCAGACAACGCCACAGACCGCGTCACCTCAAACCGGAACGCCTCAAACCGGAACGCCTAAACCAGAGACTCCTCAACCCACAAGTACAGGCGCGTCCCAAACCACAGCCACGCCCAAGCCCGGCCAGGCGCCCGACACGGGCCAGATCTTCGTCCTGCCCACGGTCCGGGTCAATCTGGTAAATCTTGTTTTCACTGTGACGGACAAGAAGGGTCACTTCAAGAAGGATTTAAAACGGCAGGATTTCGGTCTGCTGGACAACGGTCTGCTGCCAGTATCGGTCACCAGCTTTACCCAGCAGACCGATCTGCCGCTGCGTATCGGCATCATGCTCGATACGTCGAGCTCCATCCGGACCCGGTTCAAGTTCGAGCAGGATGCAGCTAACGACTTTTTCCTGAAGATTATCCGTCCCGCCGACCGCGCGTTTGTCGAAGGGTTCGATGCCAGCGTGCGGATGGCGCAGGATTACACGGCTAACATCGACCTGTTGAACACAGGCGTTCATAAGCTGCGCCCTGGCGGGGGCACGGCGCTGTACGACGCCCTCTACACCACCTGCCAAGACCAGATGCTGACCCTGCGCTCAAATACCGACGTGCGTAAGGTACTCATCATGGTGTCTGACGGTGACGACGATTACAGCCGCGCACCCGAGGCCGCCGCCATCAAGATGTGTCAGCGCGCAGAAACTACGGTCTACACCATCTCGACCGACAACAGCCCAACGCCAGGCAAGGGTGGCCAGGTGCTGAGTACGATTGCCGAGGCCACCGGAGGACGTGCATTCTTTCCGGACCGTCTCGAAAACGTCGATAACGCCTTCCACACCATTGAAGAGGAGCTTCGCAGCCAGTATGCGATTGCTTACCGGCCTGCGGATTTCAAGCAGGACGGCAGCTTCCGGACCATTCTGCTGCGGGCGGTTGATCCGCGCTACCACGTTAGCGCCCGCACCGGGTACTTCGCCCCTAAGGCAACGCAATAAGCTGTCGCGCCCGTCTCTCCGCGTCTGACCGGAACTCGATCAGGAAATGCGCGTCTAACCAGAGACGGGGTGTCTCTCCATGATGGGTTTTGCCGCCGCTTTCCTCTTTGTCGCTTCTGCTGCCGCGCAGCCGGTGCCTCCTCCTGCTCCGCCGCCTCCGTCTGTGTCGATCACGCATCAACTGGAAACGATGACCGATGAACCCGCCACCCATACAGGGTTCAACTTCGATCGTTCGATGATGCAAGTGGCGCAGGATCTGCTGCAATTGAACGGAATGGACGCCGGCCACGCCGCGACCGCCATCACCGGGGTCAACGTTGACACCTACCATTATCAGCGGGCTGCGTTCTACGAGCCCGAGGCTCTGAACGGACTGAAGCATATGTATGACGCGGCAGGCTGGAAACACCTGGTCGACGCTACAGGCACAGGCGGCAATCCTTCGCAGCCCAGCGGCATGATTACTGACCTCTGGCTGCACTTCAGCGGACCCAACATCAATGCTGTGACCGTGCTGACGCGCTCCAGCCGCGAGATGACAGTGGTGCAGCTCACCGGATCGCTGCGCCCGCTCGATCTGCTGCATTTGAGCGGACATTTTGGGATCCCGCGTGTAGATCCGAATGCGGTGATGGTGCCGGACCCGGACCACCACTAGGACGGCGTGAATTACCTTCCAAACCGAAGACGACTACAAAGACAAACGCAGATTCCCTTCGGGAATGACAACCGGAGCGCGGAAGTGGCCTTTCTACATCCCCTTACTACCTCATGGAAACGATCTCGCATTCCTGTAGAGTCGTCATCCTGAACGTAGTGAAGAGCCTGCCCTGTAAGGGATCCCTGTATTTACCAAAAGCCGCAACGCTGTACACCATTACAGAATCAGCTATAAGTGGGTTCGTCAAGTTGCGCCGGTGCAGCCCGACGCAGCGCGCGCTCGTTCATCATTACAAAGAACACGGGCACCAGGATAAGCACGTGGATGGTCGAGGTGATCATGCCTCCCACAATCGGTGCTGCGATCGGCTTCATCACGTCTGATCCCACGCCGCTCTCCCACAAAATGGGCGTCAGGCTGGCGAGCACGGCGGCCACGGTCATCAGTTTGGGACGCAGACGTTTGACCGCACCCTCGACTGCCGCTTGTTCTATGTCGGCTTCGGTCAGTGTGGTCACCTGGCTGCGCTTCTCTTCGAGCGCCTCGTGCAGATACACGACCATGACCACGCCGGTTTCAACGGCAATGCCGAACAGCGCGATATAGCCCACCCACACCGCAACGCTGAAGTTATAGTGCAGCAGCCACTGCAGCAGCAGACCGCCTGTGAGCGCGTAGATGGTCGGGAAGATGAGCATCAGGGCCTCGCCTACTGAGTGGAAGACCATGTACAGCAGCAGAAAAATGATGCAGAAGACGACTGGCAGAATAATCTCCAGACGTTTCTTCGCGCGGAGCTGGAATTCGTATTCGCCGGACCACCGGAACGTGTAGCCGGGCGGCAACGTGACTTGCTCACGTAATTGTTGGCTGGCCGCCTGGACGAAATCTCCGTAATCGGCGTTGTCAAGATCGATGTAAACGTAGCCGGTCAGCTGGCCATCTTCATCGCGGATCATGGCTGGACCCTTCGAGAACGCGATCTGCGCGACTTGCCCAAGCTGTACCTGCGCACCTGTGGGCGTGGCGATGAGAACGTCGCGCATGGCCGCAACGTTGTTGCGAAAGTCATTGGCATAGCGAACGCTGATGGGATAGCGTTCGCGCCCCTGAATGTTTTCGGCAATGTTCTGTCCGCCGATGCCAGAGGCTACCGCCAGTTGTACATCGCCGACGCTCAGGCCGTAGCGCGCTGCCTCGTCGCGGTTGACATTAATGTTGAGATAGAAGCCCTGCGAGATGCGCTCGGCGTAGGCGGAGCGCACGTGCGGCAGCTTCGCGAGCACCTGCTGCATGCGTTCGGCAATCTGTTCGAGCGTTGCGACGTCAGCACCCTGCACCTTGATGCCCAGGGGAGTTTTCATGCCGGTGAGCTCCATGTTGAGGCGGTTCTCCACCGGGGTGGTCCAGGTATTGGCGAGCCCCGGGAACTGCACCCTGGCGTCCATCTGCTGGATGAGCTTTTCATAGGTCATGCCGCCCGGCCATTGCGCGCGCGGCTTCAGCATCAGGGTGGTGTCGTACATACCGAGCGGCGCGTTGTCGGTGGCGCTGTCGGAGCGGCCCACGGTGCCAAAGACGCTCGCGACTTCAGGAAAACTTCGCAGCAGCGCGTCCTGCTTCTGCAGTAAAGACTTTGCCTGCTCGATGGCGATGCCAGGCAGCGACGTAGGCATGTAGAGCGCGGAGCCCTCGTAGAGCGGCGGCATAAACTGGCTGCCCAGCTTGAACGCAATCGGCAGCGTCGCCATGAGAAAAAGGAGGTTCAGCGCAATCGTCAGCTTGCGATAGCGCAGGCAGAAGCGCAGGACCGGGAGATAAATGGCCTGCGTAAAGCGCGAGATCGGGTTGGCGGTTTCAGGCCGCAGACGGCCACGAATCAGCATCACCATCAGCACGGGAACCAGCGTGATCGCAAGGACCGACGATGATCCCACGGCCAGCGTTTTGGTCCACGCCAGCGGGCGGAACATGCGGCCTTCCTGGGCCTCCAGCAGAAACACCGGAAGAAACGAAACGACGATAATCAGAAGCGAAAAGAAGAGCGCGGGGCCAACCTGTTTGGCGGACCGGATGAGGATCTCGCGTCGTTCGGCTTCAGGCACGAGTGCGCTGTCCTGCTGCTGGCGCTCCGAGAGATGACGGTAGCCGTTCTCGACCATGACAATGGCTGCATCGACTAGTACACCAATGGCGAGCGCAAGGCCGCCAAGCGACATTATGTTGGCGCTGATGCCGAGCAGATAAATTGGAATGAACGCGATGAGCAGAGCGATGGGCAGAGTGAGAATCGGAATCAGCGCGGAGCGAAAGTGGAAAAGAAAAACAACAATAACGACGCTGACAATCAGAGCTTCGAGCAGCAGGTCGCGCCTGAGCGTGGCGATCGATTCGCGAATCAGCCCGGAACGGTCATAGCCCGAAACAATTTGCACACCCGATGGAAGCGAAGGCGCAAGCTGATGCAGCCTCTGCTTGACCGCTTCGATGACCTTCAATGCGTTCATGCCCTGGCGCATGACCACGATGCCGCCAACCACTTCCCCTTCTCCATTCCAGTCGGCCACACCCTGGCGAAGATCGGGGCCAAAGCTGACAGTGCCAAGATCACGTAGTGTAATGGGCGTCCCGTTATGGCTGCCGACCGCGACCGAGGCAAGGTCGTCAAGGGAGCGGAGGTAGCCTGTGCCGCGGATCATGTACTGCGCCCCGCTAAGGTCGAGGACGCGTCCGCCGACTTCGTTGGTGCTCTGCTTGACGCGATCGATGACAGTGGAGAGCGGGATGTTGAAGGCGAGCAGCTTGCCGGGATCGAGCTTGACCTGATACTGGCGTACGAAACCGCCGATCGTGGCGATCTCTGAGACACCCGGCACGGTCTCCAGGTCGTAGCGCAGATGCCAGTCCTGCAGCGAACGCAATTGCGCGAGGTTCTGGGTGCCGCCGCGGTCAAGCAGGACGTATTCAAAGATCCAGCCCGCGCCTGTCGCATCGGGGCCGATGGCAGGATGGATGTTCGCGGGCAAACGTCCGCTGATCTGTTGCAGATATTCGGTGACGCGCGAGCGCGCCCAGTAAAGGTCAGTGCCGTCCTCGAAGACCACGTAGACGTAGGAGTCGCCCAACATGGTCTGGGCGCGCACGGCCTTCACGTGCGGCGCTGAAAGCAGGCTGGTGACGATGGGATAGGTGACCTGATCCTCGATCAGGTCAGGCGGCTCGCCGGGCCACGCAGTGTGGATGATGACCTGGGTGTCCGAGATGTCCGGCAGGGCGTCGAGCGGAACGTGTTGCAGCGACCAGAAACCGGCAAAGGTGAGCAGCAACACCACAGCGAAGACGAGGAAGCGATTGCGCGCGCAGAGATCGATGATGCGGGAGAGCATTTACATGCCTCCCGCGGCGTTCAGGCGAAGTTGTTTGGTGGCGAGCGTCCGGCCAGCCTTGGTTACGACGATGGTGAGCTGCCATGTGCCTCCGGAGGGAAGTGACGCGGGCCCCGCATAGAGTGCGGGGCCGGATTCGTTCAGGCGTGCTTCGGCCTTGAGCGCAGCCATCCCCATAGCGGGCATGGCGGCCATGAAAAAGTTGAGCCCGACCTGAGCGCCCGTGACGGGCTGGCCATCAGAGCCCCTCAGCTTGACGCGAAACGTATTCGCGCCTTTGCGCGCCGGGTCGGGGTCAGACGTGAAGTCGATGTTGACCGCTGACTGCATCGCACCTGCCGCGCTGGACGGGCCCTCCGCGCTAGCAGCGGGAGCACCTGCGGCGGCCTGCAACTGGCTCTCTGAATCGAGCAGGAAATTGGCGGAGGTGACGACCTCCTCGTGCGGTTTGAGTCCGCTGAGAATGACGTAATTCTCGCCAATGTGCGGACCGACCGTGACGTCTTGGGGTCCGAGCTGACCATTGCCATGATTGACAAAGACCACCTGGCGCAATCCGGTCTGGAAGACTGCGGACGCGGGCACGACGAGTTGCGGCGGCTGTATGGATTTGAGCGTCACGTTGACGAACATTCCAGGCTTCAGCTTGATGCCCGGATTGGCGACTTCCAGCCGAACCTGGCCGGTGCGCGTGGCCAGATCGATCTGCGGAAGAATTTGTTCGACGCGTCCGGTAAATGTGCGTCCCGGGTACGAGTCGACGGTCAGGGTTGCGGATTCGCCGGGCCGAATGCGGCCGAGATCCTCCTGAAAGATCTGCGCGTTCACCCACACGCGGGAGAGGTCGGCCATCGTGTAAAGACGCGTGGAGGGCTGGACGTAGAGGTTGGGAAGCGCGGCGTAGTCGGTGATGTAACCCGAAGCGGGCGCATCGATGGTCAGGTCGGGCTCAGCTTTTCCGGAACTCTGCATGCGCGCGATCTGCGCGTCGGAGATGTCGTACTGGCGCAGGCGCTGCTCGGCTGCCGCCGCGAGAGAGCCTGCGCCCGTGGCGACGCCATCGACGCTGCTTGCAGCCATCGTCTGGGCGTCCTTGCGGGCCAGCAGATACTCCTGCTGGGTGGCAGCAAGCTCGGGACTGTACATGGTGAACAGCGGCTGGCCCTTGCGCACGTATTGATAGGTCGCGTTAGCGAAAACTTTGCGGATGTAGCCCGGGAAGCGCACCTGCACGTAGGAGACGAGCCGGTCGTCGATCACCACCGTGCCGGTGGCGCTGATGTCGTCGGCCACCTGTTTCAGCTCGGCGGTGCCGGTGGTCACGCCGATGCTGCGCATTTGTTCGCTGCTGAGCTGAATGGGAACCAGCGGCGTAGCGGCGGTTGACACGGAAGACTTCTCAATATTTTCGGCAGAGTTTGCTTTCGGACCGACAGGCGGACCTTCTGCCAAAGGCTGCGACGCCTGATCTGCGGTTGCAGCCGGGGGTACGCGGTGTGTGCGGGCAAAGAAGATGCTTGCCGCAGCCGCAATCAGCGCGATCCAAACGAGCGATGTGCGAACGATAATTTTGTTCATCGCAGGGAGACTCCCGTCAAGGTTTCAAGCCGCGCCAGCGCAAGCTCGTGGTCCGCAATCAGCTGGGCCGATGCCAAATTGAGGTTAAGCACGCCGAGCAAAGAAGCGAGCACCTGCTTAAAGCTTGCGGTGCTCACAGAGTAGGCGTTGAGCGTCGCGCGATAGGCCGCGTCCGATTGCGGTACCAAACCTTCGCGATAAATTTTCAGCAGATCGCTGTCACCGCTTGCTTTCACGTACTGCTGTTTCGCCTCCGCCATCTGCTGCTGCAGGTGCGCATCAAGCGTGGATTTCGATGCAGCTAGCGTCTCGCTCGCTTCAGCGACTGCGGCGTCCGTGCGTCGGCGGCGCGGAAGGTGAACGCTCAACGTGGCCATGTAATAGTCGCGATATTTGCGGTCGGTGTTCTGGTACATGTAGCTCAGGTCGAAGTCCGGCTTGCGTTCGCGCTCGGCCAATGCGACGTTAGCGTCTTCGCTGACGATGCTCCTTCGGTCCACTCCAAGCTGCGGATTGTGTTCGCGCAGACGTGCCAACAGGTCAGCCGAAGACGAGAGCAGCGGAGTTTCGGTAAGCGGTTCGGGCACAATGTCGGGCGTGTCCTGATTGCGGTCCAGCAGACCCTTCAGATGAGCTTCGAGGACACCAATGTCCTGCTCGCGCGAGCTGACCTGGCGCACAAGATCGGTGCGTTGCACCTGTGCTCCGAGCACATCCTGCTGCATGCCCTGGCCTGCCTCGTAGCGAATGGTCACATCCTGAATCAACTGGTTCAGAAGCGTCCGGTTCTGCGCTAGAAGGCTAAGCGTCTGGCGCAGATAGGCGAGTTGAATGTAATCCGCCTTGACTGCGTCGGCCACGGCCGCCGAGGTCAGATCAATCTCTGAGTCCTTCACCTGGGCGGCGCGGCGCGCGGCCTCTCCGCGCAGGCGCAGCTTGCCCGGAAACGGAAGCTGCTGCGATGCGCCTACGCCGATGTAGGCGAAGTTGCTGTTGGTGTAGCCTGCGAACGGCTTGGGGCTGCCGACGCTGAAGTCCTGGAGAGTGAGCGTGGGATCGGGCAGCGTGGATACCTGGCGTTCGCGCTCGGTCGCGGCTTTCCAGGCATGACCGGCGGCTGCGATCTGCGAATTTTTGTGTGCAGCCTCGACGATCAATTGCGCAAGCGGCGTGGGTGGCGCTTCAGCAAGGCGGTCGCTGGCCGTAGGCTGCTGGCCACCAGCCGCGCAGGCCAGCGAAAGCACGGCCAGAACATGGAACCTGGATTGCATAAGAAATCTCCTGGAGCACACGTGGACGAAGCCGGACGCCGCGAAGGCGCAGCCCCGGAAACAAGGTGCGTTCAGGAGAAGCTAAAGTCGCAGGTGAAGAACAGGCTGCGGTGGAGACTCGGGCGTCGAAACCTGGACCCGTTCCACTCGTGTTGATGCGCTGCTATCCGGCACAATACGCTGCCAGAGCGGCAAGCGTGAGATCTGGAGGCTAAAGGCCAGCGACACCGGTCTGGAACTTACAGTTATTGTGCTCTTCTTCGCCCCGGGCGGCACCCGCTGGCAACAGCCATTATTTGTGGGCATGTCCATCATGCCGCCACATTGGCCGTGCATCTGGACGCAGCACGCACGTTCCTGTGCCGACATCTGCGCCCCCGGCTCAGCGCACGCCATCGCGGGTGCCAGGAGGCTGAGCAGCAAAATCATCAGCACCGCGAATTGTCGACGAGAGCTCACCTGAATTGAGCCTACGCCGTGCGTGCCTCGACCGCAACGACGCAGCGGCAACCGAAGTACTTACTGCCACTATCTAGGTTGTATGGTCGAGAACAATCTTCCAACCAGCCGTAGTCTTTTCAAGCACAAGCGAGAACACGCCATCGGCAGCTCCACCCGCTTTTCTTGACCGATCGAGATGGTAGAGTCCAATGACCGTGGCGAAGTGTTCGTCCAGCAGATGCGGCTCAATGGCAGAAAAGGCAAGCGTGCCCATGGCTGCGCGATTGGGATATGCCCGCCGGTCGTCCGCAAGCCAGTGGTCGAAGCCGTGGGTCACCTGGCCGCCGATGAAGATATCCTCTGGCGAGTTCTTGTAAGTGGCCGCGTACGCGTTCAGGTCGCCGCGATTCCAGGCGTCCTCCTGCATCGTAATGACCTTGACGATGTCGAGCTCATCGCGCGAGAGCGTGCGCAGCGGATCCGGTCCGCCGCTTTTAATCTGCGCACTCGCAGAGCAGCTGGACGAGCAGCTTACGCTGCAACCAAGGATGGCAATCAACACGGCGCGGCGCAAGTTCATCGGAGCTCCTGTTCTACGTTGAACGACCAATCTTGCGACGCGAATCCGGTGTAGCGCAATCGCAAGCCCAGGCTGCCGCGCTATGGATACGCCTAGAATAGCTCTATGGACGTTCAGCCCTTCAGCGGAGTCGAAAAATCGAGGGTGGCGCACGCGGTCTGCTCGCTCGATTGCCCCGATAGCTGCGGTGTGCTGGTAACGGTTCAGACTGCGTCCGACGGCAGCGAACGCGCCGTGAAGGTGCAGGGCGACCCTGCGCATCCGGTCACCCAGGGCTTTCTGTGTGGCAAGGTCGCGCGCTATCTGGACCGCGTCTATGCGCCCGATCGCCTGCTCTATCCCATGCGCCGCCGCGCCGGTGTAGCCAAACGAACCCTGGAAGCAGGCGAGGAAGCGGAGGCGTTTGAGCGCATCAGCTGGGACGAGGCTGTTGAGCTGATCGCCTCGCGGTTGACGCAGGTCGCCGCAGACTTCGGCCCCGAAAGCATTCTGCCGTACAGCTACGCCGGAACCATCGGCCAGCTCGGCTATGGGTCGATGGACCGGCGTTTTTTCTACCGGCTCGGAGCCTCGCAGCTTGACCGCACCATCTGTTCGACCGCCGGGGGCGAAGCGCTGATGCGGGTCTACGGCGTGAAGATGGGAACGGCCCCGCAGGACTTCGCCGAAGCCGGAATGGTGATCGCCTGGGGCGCGAACATCCACGGCAACAACATCCACCTGTGGCCCTTCATTGAGCAGGCGCGGCGGCGCGGCGCGAAGCTGGTGGTGATCGATCCGTATCGCACCCGGACGGCGGGTCTGGCAGACGATCACCTCGCCGTCAATCCGGGCAGCGATGTCCTGCTCGCACTCGCAATGATGCATGTCATCTTTCGTGATGGCCTCGAAGATCGCGAATATCTTGAGCACTGCGCGAACGGCACGGACGATCTGCGCGCGCATGCGCTCCGGCCGGAGCACACGCCCGAGCGGGCCGCACAGATTACAGGGATTGCGGCGGCGGCGATCGAGCGGCTCGCGACCGAATACGCCACCTGCCTGCGGCGTACCGGCAGGCCTCCGGTGATTCGGCTGAACTACGGGATCCAACGCAGCGAGAATGGCGGCACCGCAGCGCGCGCGGTCTGCATGCTGCCGCTACTCGTGGGCGCGTGGAAGCAGCGTGGAGGAGGTTTGCAGCTTTCGACCAGCGGCGCGTTCCCTTTCGACAGCAAGCGCCTGCAAATGCCGGAGCTGATGCAGCGCAGCCCACTGGGCCGCGCCGCGCGCGTGGTCAACATGAGCCAGTTGGGCCATGCTCTCACCGAGCTGAACGATCCTCCAGTGAAGGCGTTGTTCGTCTACAACTCCAATCCCGCGTCCGTTGCGCCGAACCAGACGGCAGTGCTGCGCGGCATGGCGCGGTGCGATCTCTTCACGGTGGTGCACGATCAGTTCTTCACCGATACGGCGGACTATGCGGATGTGTTGCTGCCCGCGCCAACGTTTCTTGAAACCAAGGATGTGCAGGGTGCGTACGGACATCTCATCGCACAACTGGGTGAGCAGGCCATCGCGCCGCGCGGTGAGGTGCGCAGCAATGTCGACGTCTTCGCCGCTCTCGGCCAAAAAATATTTCCCGGCGAGCCGTGCTTCCGCGACTCTCCGGATGATCTGATCGAGCAGGCGCTGGGCGAGCACAGCACGCGCGATCGCGGCTGGTTTGCAGGCATCACACGCGAGCGTCTGGAGCAGGAAAAGCAGATTTCGCTCACACTTCCGTTGAACGCGGCAGGCGAGTCGCTGCCGTTCTCGACGCCGGATTGGTTCCGCACGGCCAGCGGCAAAGGCGAGCTGGTACCGGTTCCGGTTTACGTGGCTCCGGTTGAGTCGCGTGGTCAGAGCACGGTGTATCCGCTGGAGTTTCTGGGACGCAAGGCGTCAAGCTATATGAACACCACATTTGCCAATCAGGCTGCCCACCAGGCCATGGAATCGGAGCTTGCCGGTGTGGTCGAGATGCACGCTGACGATGCCGCTGCACGTGCAATCGCCGGTGGCGACGAGGTGGAAGTGTTCAATGATCGCGGCCGGATCGTGTTGCGCGCGAAGATCTCCGCAAACGTGGGCCGAGGTGTAGTGTCCGCGCGTCTGGACTGGACCAAGTATGCCGGGGCGCTGGGTGAAAATCGCAAAGGCCCCAAGGCAAATGTCAATGCACTCACGAGCGAACGTCTAACCGACATTGGCGGCGGCGCTACCTTCTATTCGTGCCTGGTGGAGGTGCGCGCCGTGCGTGCTGCGGTTAGCGCTGCCCAGGTAAAGGGCTCAGAGGAAAGCTTTGCGACGGACGGCCAGCATCGCAGCATCCAACCCGCAGAGGAGAGCATTCATGCCGCAGGAGATTGACTGGAAGGACGCTGCCGAGATCGGCATTCAGCTTCAGGAGCTTCACCCCGAAATCGAGCCCTACACCGTGCGATTCACCGACCTGCATCGCTACGTGCTCGCAATTCCCGACTTCATGGGAGACCCAGCCAAATCCACCGAGCCCATGCTGGAAGCGATCCAGGCCAAGTGGAATGAAGAGTGGGAAGACGCAAAGCTGCTTTGACGCGGGATGGTTTGCTGGCTGCCTTCTTTGCTGGCTGCCTTCTTAGTTGTCATTCCCGAAGGCATGGTTTGCGGCCCCTTCCTGGTTGTCATTCCCGTAGGGAATCTGCGTTTGTTCTTGCTGTCCGGTTCTCTACATCCTCTGCACTCCGCGTTAGCCCGCTTTCCTTCGCAGCATCTGCGCGGGAAGATGTGACCCCAGAGCGGTAAGAATCGCCAACGCGGCCAGTGCCCAGGCCAGCGTGCCGGCCGCAATCAGCAGCAGGTCGCCCCTGTGGCCCGCAGGGTGCGGCATCCAGCGTGCGATCGCATAGCCAGCGCCCATCGCGGCCAACGCGGCGGCGAAGGCGCGGCCCATTTCCGCCCATTCGAGTTTCGCGAGGCTGACCAGGCGCGAGCGGTGCAACAGCACGGCCAGCGCAACCGTGTGGGCCAGTATGCCCAGGTTCGACGCAAACGCCAGCCCGATCACCCCGAAGCGATGAAATAGGAACCAGTAAACCGGGATGGAAACGATAGTGACGATGGTCCCCGAGACTGCGGGCGTGAGGGTGTTCTGGGCGGCGTAGAAGGCGCGGGCGTAGATTCCCTGGGCCGACCACAACGCCATCGAGAGCGCGAAGATGGAAAGGTACTGCGCGGTAGAAATGGCATCGGACCGCAGGAAGGACCCGCCTTTCAACAGATCGACAATGGGAAAGGCTAACGGCACCAGCCACGCGCTCACCAGCAGCGCCATCGCCAGCAGCCGCGAAACGGAGCGGCAGACCGCGAGGTTGAATTCCTCTGTCCGGCCCTCAGCGTAAAGTGAAGAAAAAAATGGCAGCGAGGCCATACCAGCTGCGACCGCGATAATGCTGAGCGGCGAATTGAACAACGTCTTTGCGACGTTGAGCCGGTAGATTCCGCCGGCATCAGCCGAGGCGAAGTAGCTGAGCAGCCAGCGGTCCGCCATCACGAGGGAGACGCCAATCATCAGCGGCAACGAGAGCCTCAGCCATTCCACAAACGCGGGATGACGCAGGTTCAAAACTGGCGAGAAGCGCAGGCCATCACGGAAAGCGCCGAAGGCATTGATGACCGTTGAGCCGATAAAGAACCCGGCGAGTACACCCCACGCCAGCGAATCGATTCCCACCCGCCGATGCAGGAACACTCCTCCCAGGATGATCCCAAGGTTATAGATGATCGGCGTCAATGCCTGGTAGAAGAACACCTTCCGCACCAGCAGACGCGACCCCAGGACTCCTCCCACGAAGAAGAAGAGCTGCGCGGGAAGCAGCATGCGCGTGAGGTGAATGCAGAGTGCAGAGGTCGAAGCATTGAAGCTGGGAAAGAAATGGCGGACGTAGAAGGGTGCGGCAAGCTCGGCAAGCGCAATGCCTACCCCAAGCACCGCGACCATGCCCATCAGGACGACCGAGAGCGCCTCGTCTCCGGCTGCGTCGTCGCCCGCTTCCCGGTGGCGGCTGAGGATATTGATCAACGTGATCGAAGCCACGCCGCCGACCAGGAAGTAGCCCACCATGTCGGGCAGCTGAAACGCAGCGGTATAGGCATCGGTAGCGGCGCCGGCGCCGAAGACGTAGGAAACGTACTTGGTTCGGACAAGCGCCAGCAGCCCCGAGACCAGGGAAGACAGGCCCAGCAGAACAGTCGCCGAGAAAGCTGAATGGGTATGCGAAAGGCTCAGGAAGCTGAAGCGCCGCTTGGAAGCAGGTTGGGTCGCAGGC
>JAABUO010001110.1_pt1 | contig 37881 bp, 34 predicted proteins | sample 5559291 | NCBI WGS metagenome assembly JAABUO01 (sample SAMN10711878, study PRJNA513372) | rock metagenome | isolation source: Antarctica rocks | place: Antarctica: Victoria Land, Finger Mt sud
GGCTCAAGACAACGCTGACGCAGAGCGCATGGGCCGCCACCAATCGAAAAGGATCGCGGCTGCAGTCGCGCTACCACGCCCTGAGAGCCCGCTGCGGAAACAAGCGCGCAATCGTGGCACTCGGACACACGCTCCTCAAGACCATCCACGCAGTCCTCTCAGCAAAGATGCCCTACCGAGAAGATCCTCCGATTGCGCGGGAAGACCGGAATCTCGAGCGTGCCCATCACCATCTACGCTGCCTGAAGAAGCTCGGATACAACACGTTTGCGGTCGAGTAGGATCTGCCTATTCTCAGAACAATGTCCTTTATCTCGCGTGAAGGGAAGCCAACTGCACAACCGGCGCACGCCGACTTGTTGCAGAAAATTGCTGCCCAAGAGCTTGGCACTCGCAGCGCAGCGGTTCCGTATTGTGGCTGATTGCAAACGAGAGCGGGATGGTCGCGTCATCAGCTGGCTGAGTCCTTTCCCCCTGCGGGAGCGTCTAAATATCGTGGTATTCTGGGATTCGCTGGGAACCTGTGCCTTCGAATGCCCGACCGTGCCTGTGCGCACAAAGGTCAATGGGCTTGCCAACGCGGTCTTTACCGCAACCCGGTTCCAGCCGAAACCCCATGAAATAACCCAGGGAAACCTCTCGTCCGCCATTCCATACTTCGGGCGACAGGCATCCCACTCATTAAGATTTCCTCGCAGGAGCGCGTAAGACCGTGGCCGAAGAACTGGATAAGTACGAAGACGATATCGATAAGCTGATCGAAACGGGTAAGGAAAAAGGTTATCTCACCTATGGTGAGGTCAATGACCTGCTGCCCGGCGACATCTCCTCACCCGACGAGATGGAGGATCTGCTCGCCACCATCAACACCCAGGGCATCGAGCTGGGCGGAGAAGAACGCGAAGGCCGCAGCGGACGCGACAAGTATGAGCCCGAGGCAGGCGAAGAAGGCGAAGAGGTAGAGCTCGACCTCTCTCCCGGAACGCTCGAAAAAACCAATGACCCCGTGCGTATGTATCTGCGCGAGATGGGTACGGTTCCGCTGCTGACCCGCGAGGGCGAGGTCGAAATCGCCAAGCGCATTGAACGCGGCCAGATGCGCGTCATGAAGGCTATCTCGCGTTCTCCGATTGTGATTCGCGAGATCGTCGGCCTTGGCGAAGACCTTCGCCGCGGAGTCCGCAACATCAAAGAAGTCGTCACCTTCGATGAAGAAGAGCTGACAGAAGAGATTCTGCAGGCGCGCGTGCGCCAGACCGTCGGCCGCATCGACGCCATTCTGAAGCACCAGAAGAAGATTGCCGGCCACACCGAGAAGCTGGAGCAGTTCAACGATAAGGAAAGCGCCAAAGACGCCAAAGCGCGCGGTAAAGAAACGCGCAAGCTGCGCTGGCTGATCGGCCGCGAGCATGTGTTCATCAACCGCGTCATTCGTGAGCTGAAGTACACCAACTCCGAAAAGAAGCGGCTGCTCGATAAGGTCAACAAGACAGTCGACGCGATGCGCACGCTCGAGCGCCAGGTTCGTTCGCTTGAGGCAAAGTTCGAGAACTCGAAGTCCGAAGAGCTGCGCAAGGAATACAAGCGCCAGCAGAAGAACTGCCGCCTCGATCTCGAGCGCGTCGAACAGGACACTGGCATCTCGATCGACGACCTGAAGCGCACGCAGCGCGAGATGGTGCAGGGCGACATGGATGCCGAGAAAGCCAAGCGCGAGCTGATCGAAGCTAACCTGCGCCTGGTGGTTTCGATTGCGAAGAAGTACACCAACCGCGGGCTCCAGTTCCTCGACCTGATCCAGGAAGGCAACATCGGCCTGATGAAGGCCGTGGACAAATTCGAGTACAAACGCGGCTACAAATTTTCAACCTACGCGACCTGGTGGATCCGTCAGGCCATCACCCGCGCTATTGCCGATCAGGCTCGCACCATCCGCATCCCGGTGCACATGATCGAGACCATCAACAAGCTCATCCGCACCTCGCGGCAACTGGTACAGGAGCTGGGCCGCGAAGCTTCCTCCGAAGAGATTGCGCGCCGCATGGATATTCCGGTCTCGAAGGTGCGCAAGGTTCTCAAGATCGCGCAGGAGCCGATCTCGCTCGAAACCCCTATTGGCGAGGAAGAAGATTCGCATCTCGGCGACTTCATCGAAGACCGCATGGCCGTCTCGCCCGCCGATGCCGTTATAGCGGTTAACCTGAAGGAGTACACCTCGCAGGTACTGCGTACGTTGACCCCGCGCGAAGAGCGTGTGATCAAGATGCGCTTCGGCCTGGAAGACGGTTCCGAACACACACTCGAAGAAGTGGGCCAGAGCTTCCAGGTGACGCGGGAGCGCATCCGGCAGATCGAAGCGAAAGCTCTGCGCAAACTCCGTCATCCCAGCCGCAGCCGCAAGCTGAAGGCATTCGTCGACGGTGTGAAGGACCTCTAGCGCCGCCGGGATGTATAAGACAATTTGAGAAGAGCCTGCACATTGTGCAGGCTCTTTTTCTTTCTACAATTTGCTCTACCGAGTCATGGAGATTGCGGTGAGCCGCTAGCCTGTCAAACTCCGTACCGGCTCTAAAGCAAACGGTGGGGGCGGCAGGAGTACTGCACCCGCACCGCAGGCAGACGATCTGACCGCACTCACCCTCACACGCCTTTTTAGACCAGCTACAAAGGAGCGGGAACCGGCGCATCCAGCCCTGCGTATCAAGAATGAGAGGAACCCGCCATGAACACCCCGATGCCTGCCGCTCTGCCGTATGACTTCCCTGAGCTCGCGTTCGCTCAGGGCATGGACGACCGACAACGCGCAGTCTTCTTCAACGCCTTCGCGCACGCCCGCAAGGACGTGACCACCGGCGTCCTGCTCGCGCTGCTGCTGGGCGGGATAGGCGCGCACCGCTTCTACATGGGTGAGATCGGCTGGGGCATTGTCTACATCCTGTTCAGTTGGACGGCGATCCCGATGATCGCTGGCTTTGTCGAGGCGTTCCTGATGCCCGACCGCGTGCGGGTGTTCAACGCCGTGCAGGCGCAGATCCTCGCCTCCCAGGTGCAGGCTCACGTCGCTCCTCAGCGCGCGTACTAAGCTTGAGTCCGCGCACATCCGGAACTCCGCTCCATTGCCGCTCGTCAGATTCGGCGAATACAGGGATCTTCACTACGTTCAGGATGACGAACCTAGAGCAAGGGAAACCAATCTAAGGACGAACAGGCTCCGGCGCTGCATCGAACAGCCCCAAGAAGCTGCGCCGGTACACCACAATTAGGAAGACCTCCAGCAGCAACGTCAGTAGGCCAGGAAATGCGCCCACTCCGCCCTCCAGTAAGAAATGAAACAGCAAAATATTGACGATCACAGGGGCCAACATCGTCAGCGCCAGCGGGACATAGCGCCCGACCAGCAACAGAATTCCGCTGGCCAGCTGGATCACGCCGACGAACGCCATGTACTTGTGCTGCATCAGGATCGTCGCAAACGTTGTACCGTCGCTGGGCGGCATCGACGGCATCGGCAGGAACGGAAAAAGGATGTTGGTCCCGAAGATCACAAAAATAACCCCGAGCAGAAGGCGGCAAACGAGGACGGCTAACTTCATGATGTACCCTCCGTGCTGGTTCGAATGGGTAGAGCATACAACGAAAAACTGCGCAAGCTATTAGCATTGTGAAGAGGCTGCAGATTCCATGGACGGTCTGGTTCTTTCGCTTACCGGAAAAGTCGCGCTGGTCACCGGCGGATCACGCGGCATCGGCGCGGCCACAGCTCGCATGTTCCGCGCCGCCGGGGCAAAGGTCGTGTTCAGCTACGAGAAGGCACGTGAGACCGCAGAATCGCTCGCAGACGAGCTGGGCGGCCCTGACGTCTGCCGCGCAATCCAGCAACCTCTCGCCACCCCGGCGGATGGCCGCGCCCTGGTCGCTGCGGCAGCTGCTGCGTTCGGGAGAATCGACTGCCTGATCGTCAATCACGGCGTGTGGCCAGCGCACGATCAGCCGATCGACTCGATGTCCGACGCCCAGTGGAACAGCACGTTGAGCATTAATCTCGACAGCGTCTTCGGCCTGGTTCAGGCGGGAGTGGCCGAAATGCTTGGGCACCCTGAGCCGGTCAAAGGTCACATCGTCCTGATCGCCTCCACCGCCGCGCAGCGGGGCGAGGCTTTCCACGCGGATTACGCGGCCAGCAAAGGCGCGCTGATCTCGTTGACGAAATCGCTCTCGAGCGAACTGGCCGGAAAAGGCATCTACGCCAATTGCGTCGCGCCCGGCTGGGTCGCGACCGAGATGTCGCTGGCAGCCCTCAGCGATCCGGAAACGTCCAAGAAAGCGACAGCACTGATTCCGCTCGGCCGTGTGGGTCACGTCGACGAAATCGCCGGGCCCGTCGTTTTCCTGTGCTCGCCGCTGGCCGGCTTCGTCTCAGGCGAGATCTTCAACGTCAACGGCGGCGCGGTGCTGGTTGGCTGAACGCGCCGTGCTGGTGGACTGAAAGCCCACAGGAGAATTCTATCGCCGTGAACCTGAAAGCAATCGCCCTTGCTATGCTCTCTCTGGCAGCCGCCCTTCCGGCGCAGGCCCAGCATGTTCCGTCTGCGCCGCAGATGCCAAGCGGCCAGCCCGCACAAATCCCCGGCGAAACCGAAGAGCAACATGGCAGCCGCCTGCTGGCCCAGATGGTGAAAGCGCTCGGCGGTGACGCGTGGTTAAACAAGCGGACCGTCATTATCGAAGGCCAGACCGCGGCCTTCTTCCGGGCGCAACCAACCGGCGCGGTCGGGAAGTTTGTGCAGCAGACAGTGTTCGCGCAAGGGGCCACGCCCGAACTCACCCGCATTGCCTTCCTTACCAGCAAAGGCATGTTTGCGCCTGGCATGAAAAAAGACGTGATCCACCTCTGGTCCGCAGACAACGGCTACGAGTTCACCTACAAGGGCCGCACCACGCTACCTGCCGACCAGGTGGCGGACTACATGCGCCGCCGCGCCCACTCCCTTGAAGAGGTAATGCGCACATGGGTCAAGGCACCCGGCGTCATGGTCATCTATGAAGGATCCGGCATGCGCGACCGCCGTCCGGTCGACAAGGTCACCGTGCTTTCTGCCAACAACGATGCGGTGACGATCGAACTCGACCAGGATACCCGCCTTCCACTCGACCGGAACTTCGAGTGGCGCAACCAGCAGTTCAAGGATCACGACCGCGACGATGAGGTTTACGGCGACTGGCGCGCCTACGGCGGCATCGAAACGCCGATGAACGTCACGCGCTATCGCAACGGCGATATGGTGGACCAGACCTTCTACACGAAGGTGACGTTCAACACGCCGCTGGCTCCCGAACTCTTCGACATCAATCACCCGCAGGTAGAGAATAAGAAAAAGTAGCGCAAGGCGTGCGGTTTATACTCAGGGCTGCCATGAGTCAGCCAGAGCACACCGTCTCCGACACCAGTTCCGCGACTCCCGACGCCGCCGCTCCCGCCGAGAAGACGTCTCTCGACATCAACGAGATCATGGCGATCCTTCCGCATCGCTATCCGTTTCTGTTGATTGACCGCGTGCTCGAGATGGAGCCGCGTCAGCGTATCGTCGCAATTAAAAACGTCACCATAAATGAGCCGCACTTCACAGGTCACTTCCCCGGCTACCCCATCATGCCTGGCGTCCTGATGGTCGAAGCCATCGCCCAGACCGGCGGCGCGCTGCTGCTGACGGAAATCCCCGACCGCGACCAGAAGTTGATGGTCTTCACCGGGATCGAGTCTGCGCGCTTTCGCCGTCCCGTCACCCCGGGCGACCAGTTGCGCATCGAAGTGACCGTCGTCAACTGGCGCAGTCGTGCGGTAAAGATGGCCGGGGTAATCACCGTTGAGGGCAAGGTTGTCTGCGATGCGACCGTCACCTGCCAGGTCGTGCCGCGCGCACGCAAGTCTGAGCCCGCCGCGCCCGCTGCCGCTGTGGAGACAGCCGAGTGAGCATCCACTCCTCTGCGATTGTCGCGCCGGGCGCCGTCGTGCCCGCCAGTTGCAGCGTGGGTCCTTACTGCACAGTCGGTGCAAACGTGGTGCTGGGCGAAGATTGCGAGCTGGTGTCACACGTCGTGCTCGATGGCCACACCACCTTTGGCCGTGGCAATCGCGTGTTCTCGTTCGCCTGCATCGGCGTCGCCCCGCAGGATCTGAAGTATCGCGACGAACCCACCCGGCTTACGATTGGCGACAACAACGTAATCCGCGAGTATGTCACGATCAGCCGGGGAACCGCTGGCGGAGGCGGCGAAACCCGCATCGGCTCCGACTGCCTGATCATGGCCTACACGCACATCGGCCACGACTCGTCCATCGGAAACCACTGCATCCTGGCCAATTCCGCCACACTCGCCGGCCACGTCACGGTCGAGGACTACGCCAGCGTCGGCGCTCTTTGCCCGGTACACCAGTTCTGCCGCATCGGACGTTACGCTTACATCGGCGGCGGGACGACGATCACACAGGACGTGCTGCCCTATTCGCTCACCTCGATCGAACGCAACAACCACGCCTACGGGCTGAACAAAGTCGGCCTCGAGCGCCGCGGTTTTACCCCGGAGCAGATGCGCGAACTCCGCGAGGCCTACCGCGTCCTGACCGGCTCGAAGATGAATGTCTCGCAGGCACTGGAAGAACTGCGAACCCGCCTAAACTCCAACCCAGACAGCGATCACCTCCGCTACCTCATCGACTTCGTAGCCGCTACCGAACGCGGCGTTATCCGGTAGGCGCGATGAAGGAACAGCCTAAACTCGGCCTCATCGCCGGCAACGGAGAGTTTCCTTTCCTTCTGCTGAAGGCTGCACGGGCTCACGGATTGGATGTGGTAGTAGCTGCCATACGCGAGGAGACCTCGCCTGCGATGGATGCACTTGCGGTCGGCGATCCGCACATCCGCGTGCACTGGATGTCACTGGGAGAGCTGTCAAAGTTGATCGACACCTTCCATGCCGAGGGTGTCACCCGCGCCGTAATGGCTGGCCAGGTGCGGCACAAACAGATTTTTTCAAGCATCCGGCCAGACTGGCGTCTCGCCAAACTGTTGCTCAGCCTGCGCACACGCTCTACCGACATGCTGCTCGGTGCAGTCGCGAAAGTGCTCGGTGATGAAGGCATTGAACTTATTTCCTCCACGGCGTATCTTGACCCGCTGCTCGCGCGCGCCGGTATCCTCTCCGCCCGAGCCCCAAGTGAAGACGAACTCCGCGACATTGACTATGGCATCTCCGTTGCCAAAGCCATTGGAAGTTTCGATCTGGGCCAGACCGCCGTCATCGCCGCCGGAGCCTGCGTGGCGGTCGAGGCCATGGAAGGCACGGACGCGACCATCGCGCGCGCGGGTGAGCTCTTCCGCTCACTCGACGCGGGCGACACTACCTTGTCGCGCTCGCTGACTGTCGTCAAGGTCGCCAAGCCAAATCAGGACATGCGCTTTGACGTACCCGTCGTCGGTGTTGCAACCATCGCCGCCATGGTGCAGGCAGGCGCCTCCTGCCTTTGCGTTGAAGCCGGGCGCACGCTCCTCTTTGATGAGGCAGCAATTATAAAAGCCGCTGATGCTGGGAACATTGCCGTCGTCTGCCGTTGATTGCGCGGGCTCGGAACGCGATATTGCATTCCGCCGAGTTTCACTCTATTGGCGATTCCCTTCGGGGATGACAAACAGAAGCAAACGCAGATTCCCTTCGGGAATGACAACCAGGGCAGTGAGCGCGTCAGCAGCGTAGAATCGGGGTCTGTAAAGTTAGGAAGACCGCCGCAGATCGCGTCGATTTCCCAAGCAGCCCGACTAATGGTTCTTGCGTGCTGCCTTTCAACCTGGCAGCCGATATTCAACGCTGATCGCACCAAACAAATGAGGACCCTATGCGCATAAAAGTTCTAACTCTTACCGTTGCTGCCGCGCTTCTTGCCGGTACCCCAGGTTTTCAGGCTCATGCCTCCAACAACGCGGACAGCATGCTGCAGCCCGGCACGGTCGCACCCGCATTCACCTTGCCCTCGCAGACAGACTCCATGGTGAGTCTGAAAGATTATCGCGGCAAGTTCGTCGTACTTTACTTCTACCCCAAGGACATGACTTCCGGCTGCACCATTGAAGCTCATAATTTCGAGCGCGACCAGGCCAAGTACAAAGCAGCCAACGCTGTTGTGCTGGGCGTCAGTCTGGACACGGTCGAAAGTCACAAAACTTTCTGCAGCAAAGACGGACTCAACTTCAAGTTGCTCGCCGACCCGAAGGGCGAAGTCATCGAGGAGTACGGCGTGCCGGTCATGCACATGGGGCCCATGAAGTTTGCCAAACGCGAAACCTACCTGATCAGCCCCGACGGCAAAGTCCTGAAAAATTGGGTGGTGGATAACATCCAGGGCCACTCGGATGAGATACTCGCCGCAATTGCCGCCGCAAAGTAGTAGAGGCAATTTTCGTCGTTTCACCTTGCTGTTTGTCATTTCGTTGCGGGTTGAAGATAAACGCGGATTCCCTTCGGGAATGACAACCAAGAAATGTATGTTCGGACCACAGCATCCCTCGAGACGCAGAAAGGCCCGGACTCTTAAACGAGAGACCGGGCCTTTTTGCTTGCCTGTTACGGTTGCCTGTTTAGTACGTTGCCTTGGGTTAATAAAGCGTGAGGAAGCAGGCTACTTGGAGGTGGACTTCTTCGCGGTTGCCTTCTTGGCGGTTGTGGACTTCTTGGCTGGGGTGGACTTCTTGGCCGGAGTGGACTTCTTCGCTACCGTCGACTTCTTGGCGACTGCCTTCTTGGCAGGAGCTTTCTTCGCGACCGCCTTCTTGGCGGGCGCCTTCTTTGCTGACGTTGCTGCTTTCTTGGTTGCCATATTGCCTCTCGTGATAGTTTTTTTACTGCTGGCCGTGCTTCTGGAACCGACCGCCTTTTTGGAGGCAGCCTTACCGCCGCGCACAGCATTGGACTTCTTCGCGGCAGAAGCTATAGACGAAGTGGACTTTCCCGCCCGTGTCGGCTTCTGACCGGCCGACGTCTTCGTGCTGGATTTTTTTGTACTTCCACTGGAAGACTTCTTTGCGGAAGCTTGTTTGCTGGACCCTGACTTCGCCTTCGAGGAGGAGCCAGACAACTTCGCAGAAGGCGACTTCTTCGCCGGACCGCTTTGCTTGCTTGCCATCTTCTTCGCAGGCGTTTTTTTCGCGGCGGTTTTTTTCGCTGCAGATTTCTTCGCCGCACCTTTTTTCGCAGGAGTTTTTTTCGTTGCGGATTTCTTCGCGGCATGTTTCGTTGCCGTGGAGAGATCCGACAGCACGGCGCTGACCGGCGTCTCAGAAGGATTCCTGACCGGTTGCTTTGAAGCTCTGGATGCAGGATCGTAAGCGCCGACCGGAGAAGGAGGATACGTGTCCATCACAGCCTCTTCCTTATGGGTGTCGTGACGCATCTTCACGGACTCATCTTCTTCGTCCTCGTCTTCGGCATCGTCTTCGTCGCTGTCGAGATCGTCTTCGAGTTCCTCATCGTCATCTTCATCTAGATCGATGTCGTCAGCGACCACACTGTTGCGTGACAGATCGTCCGCGCCTGTGCTGCCGCTGCGCTTCGTCATGACTGTCTCTTCTTCGTCATCTTCTTCACGCAATCCGGAGCGCGACGATTTGAGATCCTGATCGTGTTCTGCGCCAACGTCCTGTTCGACAGTGTCTTCGAGATGCTTATCGTGTTTCATCGTGTCTCCTCAGCGCACGCCAGCGTCACGCTGAATGTAGGATGCGCACGTCAACAAATCTAGCAACACGCTAGACGAGACAATCGATTGTGGCAAGCACTCTTTTAGGTGATGACTCTTAACGGCCAGCTTTTGTTTTGCGCGAACGCAACTTCGTTGCATCACTTGTTGCCGTGTGCACCTTGGAACGTGACGCAGCAGAGTGCGCTGTGGTCAGGGTGTGCGCATTCGTTGTGTTGCGTTTCAAAGCGCGAGCACTACGTGCGCCTTTCGCACGGCGTATGCGTCCCGAAGGTGCCAGCCGCAACGGCTCCGCAACATTGAAAAAGCGCCCCGCGACTACGTGCGAACTGGACAGATGATTCCAGTGCCGCAGGTCCTCGACCGTTACGTTGAATCGATCGGCGATGGTGACCAGCGTATCTCCTCGCCGCGCGCGATATCTTTGCGGCCGCATGCGAACCGTTGCCGTCTCGACTGGAATCACGAGTTCATCGCCAACCCCGATAGGATCCTCGGCGGTGATGCCGTTGGTCTCTGCAATCTCAGCCGGCTTCGCATGCAGCGTGGTCGCGATCGACGCCAGCGTCTCCTCCGCGCCAACTACATGGAAGCGCCAGCTGCCCCGGTTCTTTTCCGGAATGTCCTTCAGGCGCTCAGTGTAAACATCCTTCGTGCCCGGAGGAATATGCAGGTCGAACGGAATGTCATTCGGCGTTGCCAGGCGCAGCATCGCAGGATTCAACGCCACCAGCTCAGCCACAGACGTGTTGGTCACGTCCGCAACCAGGCGCAGGTCGATGCTGTAGTCCGTCGACACGGTGTCATAGATCACTGGCGGACTCGGCACCAGCTTGTTCAACCCGTACTTCTCCGGGTTCTTCGCCATGATGACGGCCGCCAGAATCTGCGGCACATAGGCGCGCGTCTCGGCGGGCATAGCATTGCGCCGGTAAAGCTCCCAGAAATCCGCATAGCCTGTGCGCTGCACGGCACGCTGCACCGCACCAGGACCCCAGTCGAACGCAGCCATGGCAAGGTACCAATCGCCAAACTGGTTATAGAGCTTTTTGATGTACTGGGCATACGCGCGCGAAGATTTCTCAGGATCGAAGCGATAGTCGAAATAACCGTTGCGCGTCAAACCATACTCGGGCCCCGTGTAGGTCATGAACTGCCACATGCCACCCGCGCCCGAACGCCTGTTAACTGCCTGCGGCTCAAAGCCTGATTCGGCGACGGCGAGGTAAATCAGATCCTGCGGCACACCCTCTTGCTTCAGCACCTGTTGAATCAGCCCGCGGTACTTGCCCACACGCTGCAGCGAGGCGGCCATGTGGCTGCGAAAGCGTGTCGAGTTGGCGAACGTATCGATGTAACCTGCGACCTGGTCGTTGATGACGAGCGGCAGGTCTGACGTTACGTTCAGCTCATTCTTCAGGCGGGCGACCAGTTCCGGATTGGCCGGGAACGTGATGTCAGTAGCCGAGTCCAGCGGCGCATCCTCAATCTTCGGTGAGAACCCATTGCCATCTTTGAGCGCCGCCATCTCGAGCGCATTGATGGCGTTGGTCAGGTGCTCGAACTCGCCCGACAGCTGCGGGTCGTTCTTCAGGTCCATTCCGCTTGAAAGCATTGCGTCGATAGCGGAATCGAAGTCCGTGCGCGCAGCGTCGAGCCGCCTGGCCTGATAATTTTCCACTCCGGAGTGATAGCTCGCCTCGGCGCGTGCAATCAGCTGCTGCGCCTGCGCAGAGGCGCGTGCGTTAGCAGCAGAATCCGCCTGTGCAGCCTGGGTTGCCTGCGGTGTAAGCGTAGGCGCGGAGGCTTGCGCCGGAGCGTGTGCCGCGCGGGTGGAGTTGCTCCCCGGGCAGCCCGTCAGCAGCAGCAAAGGTGCCGCCAGCAGAATCTTGAGAAAGCATCGCGTACGAGCTGGTTGGGTCATCAAAGGAGGGTTCGCTTACCAATCTTGTTCGCACGCTGAATGCAGTAGGTTGAACCAAGTCAGACGGTCCAATTCGGGTAATGAAATGAAGATATTGAGGAGCGATGCAAACGCCTTCAGAGGATACCTGTTCTTCAGATTGTAAGACGGATTGAGCCGCGGAGTAGTTGCGCACACTCGGTATCCTCCGCATTCGTTGACTGCGTCCTCTGCGCTCAAGCTTCTGCCCTGGCGATGCTGCGTAGCTGCTATAGCAGATTGCGCAAAGACAGAGGCAAACGCAGATTCCCTGCGGGAATGACAGCAGGATTATGTCGGCCGTTCGTTGCGTTATGACAGCGAACACCCCTGTGCAGCGTGTGTTTTGGATGCACCCCCGGTGTTAGCATCGAGAGACAGCATGGACCCCAAGTACATCCGCAACTTTGCGATCATCGCGCATATCGACCACGGAAAAAGCACCCTTTCGGACCGCCTGCTCGAACTCACCGGCTCGTTGACGCAGCGCGAGATGCAGGCGCAGGTGCTGGACGCGATGGACCTCGAACGCGAACGCGGCATTACCATCAAGGCCCACACCGTTCGCATGATGTACCAGGCGCATGATGGCCAAACTTATCAGCTGAACCTGATCGACACCCCAGGCCACGTCGATTTTTCCTACGAGGTCTCCCGTTCGCTTGCCAGTTGCGAGGGCGCGCTGCTCGTCGTCGATGCCTCGCAGGGCGTTGAAGCCCAGACCCTCGCCAACGCTTATCTCGCAATCGCTGGCGGGCTTGAGATTATTCCGGTCATCAATAAGATCGACCTGCCTTCAGCCGACATAGCGCGCACCAAGGAGATGATCGAGAAGTCTGTTGGTCTTCCGGCGGACGATGCTGTAGCAGTCAGCGCCAAGACAGGCCTCAACGTCGATCAGATTCTCGAAGCCGTTGTGACGCTGCTGCCGCCTCCCAAGGGCGACCCCGAAGCGCCGCTCCAGGCACTGATCTTCGACAGCTGGTTCGATCCTTACAGAGGCGTGATCGTGCTCGCCCGCATCATCAACGGCCGGCTGAAGAAGAACGCGAGGATCATGGTCATGTCGAACGGCAAGCAGTTTGACGTCGACTCGATGGGCGTGATGACACCCAAGCCCGTTCCGCTCGACGAACTCTCTGCCGGCGAAGTGGGCTTCTTCGTGGCTACCATCAAGAATGTCGCCGATACCAAGGTGGGCGACACCATTACCGAGGTTGAGCGTCCCTGCGCCGAGGCGCTGCCTGGATTCGAAGACATCAAGAGCATGGTCTTCGCCGGCCTCTACACCGTCGATTCGCACGAGCACGCCATGCTGCGCGATGCGCTCGAAAAGCTGCGCCTGAACGATGCGTCCTTCTCGTTCGAGCCGGAAAGCTCGGTCGCGCTGGGCTTTGGCTTTCGCTGCGGCTTCCTCGGGCTGCTCCATCTCGAGATCATCCAGGAGCGGCTGGAGCGCGAGTACGATCTCGACCTGATCACCACCGCACCCGGCGTGCGCTACAAAATTACGCTCACCGACGGCAGTTCCATCGAGGTCGACAACCCTTCGCGCTGGCCCGACCCCAGCGAGATCGAGCAGATTGAAGAGCCAGTGATCGTAGCGCGCATTCTCACCAATGAGGAATATGTCGGTGGCATCCTGAAACTCGTCGAAGAGAAGCGCGGACGTCAGCAGAATCTCGAGTACGTCTCCGACACCCGCGTCATGATTACGTACGAGCTTCCGCTGAACGAGATCGTCCTCGACTTTTACGACCGCCTGAAGACCGTCTCCCGCGGCTATGCTTCGCTGGACTATCAACTCGCCGGAACGTGGATCTCGCCCATGGTGAAGATGGATATCCTCATCGCGGGTGATCCGGTCGATGCTCTGTCAGTCATCATCCACAAAGACTTCGCCCAGCAGCGCGGGCGCGCCCTAGTTTCGAAGATGCGCGAACTCATTCCGCGCCAGATGTTTGAGGTCGCAATCCAGGCCGCGGTCGGGTCCAAGGTAATCGCGCGCGAAACCGTGACCGCCATCCGCAAGAACGTCATTGCCAAGTGCTATGGCGGCGACATCAGCCGCAAGCGCAAGCTGCTGGATAAACAGAAAGAAGGCAAGAAGCGCATGAAGCGCATCGGCAAAGTGGATATTCCTCAGGAAGCCTTCCTCGCCGTCCTCAAAGTCGGCGAAGAGTAGGGCGGAGTCACACACTCGTGCAACCTCGGAGGTCCGAGTCTTACCTGCCTTTTGTTAGTGGCAGTGTAGGCACGTCCTCAGCACGCCGCCTTCATCGATTGACCGAGCGCAACAACAAAGGGCCGCAACAACAAAGGGTAGAGCGGAGTCCGCTCTACCCTTTGCCGTGCAACGTGTTCGTTCTACTTGTGTGCAGCCGGCTTGGGCGCGGGATGCGCAGCCGGACGCGGACCCGAGGGAGCGGACGGCGGCGGTGCGGCAATGCCTGACTGCTTGTTGTAGTCATTGACCACAACCTGCGAAATGTCCTCCGAAGGCAAAGCCCACATCACGTCCGAGTTCTGGTTCGAGACGTCGAGCAGGATCGTGTAACCGTGACTCTGTGCGTACTTCTTCATCACGACCGAGATCTTTTGCGCAACCTTGCCAAGACCTTCCTGCCACTCCGTGTTGTAAGCGGTCTGGGCATCTTCCGCATCGCGGTTCAGCGCCTTTTCCTGGGTGTCGATGGCGCGCGTGCGAGTCGCCTTCTCTTCATCCGACAACGTGGCAGGGGCAGATTGCAGGCTCTTCTTCAGCGAGTCGACCTCTTCGGCCTGCTTCTGAATCTTATCTCTCTGCGGAGAGAATTTCTTTTGCGTGTTCGCCGTCACGACCTGACCTTCGTTCGAGGCGAGTACGACCTGCTGAAAATTAATGAGCGCAATCTTCGCGGGCAGGGCTGCCGGTGCAGTGGCGGTGGTGGCAGGCGTTTCGGCTGCCGGAGCAGCCTGAGCGAATGCAGCGGGAGCGAGAACGAGACCTGCGCCAAGCGCGGTCAGAAGAGTGAGATTACGGTTCATGCGAATGGTCGTGCTCCTAGAAGAATTGAAAGCAGTAAAAGGTTAGGCGCACCGGCTTCGAGCAGCCACGGCCTGCTGGCAGTCTCGGGGATAGCTGAATTATAGGTTGCCCGCTTCTCGCCGGTCAACGCGGGTGAACCAGACCGGCGGCGAACGCGGAACTTCCAAATTGTGGAGAACAGAGAATCTCCATCTTCCACAAAAGGGGGAGGGGCTTCGTCTGGGTTACTCACCAGCCACACTTTGTGGAGAAAACACACCCTGTTACCTTTGGCAATTGAATTGCAACTCTGTTTGTTGCGCGACCGAAGAAGGTACGCGCGTTCGGTCCCTGCGCCACACTCGAGTGCACATCCATTGCAGATGTCTCCGGTTCGCAGGGTTGTCGAGAGCTTGTCAAGCCCTAAAGGCAAACGACAGACCACGACGTTTGGGAGGCCAGTGACTGGCCATTAGCGGTCGCTTCAGACGTTCGGCGCAGCCGGGTTGTTGGAGTGGCCGCACCGTCTCCTGTGGTTCCGGCACAGCTCACGCATCAGAAGTTGAGAGTCTTTGGCTTAGTGGACGCGGATGGGTATGGCGGAATAAAGTACAAACGCAGATTCCCTTCGGGAATGACAACGAGGTCAAAGCAGCCTATCCAGGAGCTTTCTGAGCCGCTTACAGCTTTGGGGAAACAGGAATGTGGCACAGCTTCAAAACATCCTGTTGCAACTATGCAGGGTTTGGACTAAACTCAATTACGTCACGCGCGTCTGAGAGCCAGAGCGCACAGGTGCCGCAAGCACAGAACTTCCCGGATTGAATCGAACCGTGCGTGTGCTGAGTCCAGACAGTGCTGTGGCCTGCTGGAGACGTGACCAACAACAGCTGTAACCAGCGAGAACGTTGTCCGAGATAAACACTGGATCATCCAGGCGGCAATCCGGGTTACCGGAGACGTAAAGGTAAACGAACGCTCTATACTCCTTCCGTCCGCTATCCCGGTGAATGCATGAAGGCCGACAGTTGGCCGCTAAGCTTCGCATGCGCTGACAGGGATTTAGATTGCGGAGTTTGCTCGAGACGTGAACCTGGGTTTACAAGGCCGCCAGATTTGAACCTCCGGACCAAGTCAGCAATCCGGCAAACGAACACTTTTGAAGCCATCTTCGACACAAACCGAACGCATTTCCGCTACGCAGACCTCGTTTGCGGAAGCTGAGGTGTGCGGCTGGGTGATGAAGACGAACGTCTGACGGCGCGAAGGTCTGATTTGGGCGAGTATTCCTGAATCGGACTGCGGAAATGTACTTCCCGCATCCGCCAGACCCACGAGGAAACAGCAGCATGAATGCAGAGCAAAACGTGTCCGAGGTATCGGCAGAGCATACAGCGCCGGTATCAGGTGAGGAGCAGATCAGCGGCTCCGGCGGGTTCGAAACAGACGAAAATGGTGACCGGACCCCAAATGGCGTGGGCCAGAGTAAGAGCAGCCGCAGACGTCGGCGCAAGCGCAAGGGTAAGGGTCCGGAAACGGCCAATGCTGGCGGGGAGTCAGGCATCGCAGTCGAGCCCATGGCTGGCGAGGTGATCGGCGGGGTGCAGGCCGCAGGCGGCAGCCCTCAGCAGCAACCACGTGCCCAGCGCACCCAGTCCAATGGCCAGAATGGCGGGCAGTTTAGCCAGCAGAACGGCCAGCAGCAGAACGGAAACGCGCCCGGCGGCACCAAGCGCTGGAAGAAGAAGTTCCGCGATCGCGATCGGCCGCGTCCAGGCGGCGAGAACCCTGGCAACCAGGCCAGCGCGGCGGGCTTCAGCCAGCAGAGCAACGTACAGCAGCAGGGTGGATTTCGCGGCCCAGACACGCACCAACCCGGCAATGGCGGCGGATTCAAGCGCAAGGGCAGCTTCGGCGGTAAGCAGCAGCGCCAGGGCGGCTCGCGCGGCGGCTTCGTCGGTCCGATGGACCATAGCTATCGCGTCGTCAACGGCAACGTCTTCGATCCCGGCGGCGAATCGCATAGCACCGGTGGAGGTAACGGACGTGGACGCTACCAAAGCGATTCCCAACCCATCGACTACTCGCAAGGACGCGCCATTCCCATAGCCGAGGGCACCCCGACGCGCATTTATTTCTTTATCGACGACCTGTTCTTTACGGCCAAGATTCAGGAAACCGCGCGCAAGCTCGGCGTGAAAGTCTCCTTCATCAAAAATGAGAAGGAGCAGCTGGCGGCACTTACATCAGGTGAAGAAGAGACCCGTCCCGCACTCATCGTCTTCGACCTGAACAATGCCAGCGCGAAGCCCTTCACGCTGATTCCGAAGCTGCGCACCAAGCTGAAGAAGTCCGCCTCGATTATCGGCTTCCTGTCGCACCTACAAGGCGATTTGAAAGCAAAGGCTGTTGAAGCGGGATGCGACACGGTCATGCCCCGCGCAGCCTTCTCGCAAAACTTGCCCAATCTGCTGCGCCGCTATGGCGTCGAGGACTCGGACGAGACCAACTACAACCAGTAGAGAGCGCTGCCGCTCACGCGCAGATTAACAGCAGGGTGAATTCACGCGCGTAGGGCAAACGGAGTTGATGTCTCTGCGAACCGACCACAACCGAAGGCACGACCTGCTCCGTAAGGCACTGCTCGTCTATCTGGCGCTGCTGGTCCCAATCGCTTGGCTCGTCACACGCTTCAGCCCTTATAACGTTGATGGCGATGCCGTAGCCTACATGGACCTCTCCACCCTCATGCTTCACCACCGGTGGGCAGGCGTCGTCAATGGCTATTGGCATCCGCTCTATCCCGCGTTGCTGGCGCTGGGGCATTTGGTGGCACATCCCACCCGCGCGAACGAACTCGGTGTGTATTACACCGTGAACTTCGTCATCTTCCTTGCGGAAGTTGCGTCCATGCTTGCGTTCGCCTCCGCGCTCGACCGGCTACGCACGCGCATGGCCGTCCCGGGCGCCACACCGCTACTTTCGTTGAACGCGCTGCGCCTGCTCGGGCTCGGCCTCCTGGTCGTCGCGACGCAACGTGAACTTGGCTTCGACAAGGTTCGCCCCGACGCGCTGCTGCAAGCTCTTATGCTCTCAGCCTTCGCGATGCTGATGTTTGCACTCGCATCGGAGAGCCTGGTTTACGCGCCTCTAATGGGCTTGTTTCTCGGCCTGGCTTACCTCACCAAGTCGTTCGCGTTTGTGGCCGCGATTCTCAGCATTGCCGTCCTGGTCGCTTTCAAGGCCTTTATTCAGCGGCGGTCCCTGACGCGCGCTCTCACCGGCGGAGCACTGGCGGCCATCGTCTTCGCCACGATCGCCGGACCCTACATGGTCGCGCTCTCGCACCAGAAGCATCGCCTTGATTTCGGCGATTCCGGGGCACTCAACTATGCGTGGTATGCCAGCGGAATCGAGAAGCTGCATCTGGAACCGAACCAGTCGCAACGCTACGGCACTGCCGACGTCGATCTCATCCATCCCGACCAACCCCTGCTCTCTTCGCCTGCCATCTTCAGCTACCGGGCCGAGCCTTACGGTACGTACCCCGACTGGTTCGACCCTACCTTTTTCAACGAGCGCATCACGCCGCACCTCAACCTGCCCGTTCTGATCCATCGCGATCTGCGCAACGCGATCCTCATAGTTCGCTACCTGTTCAATCATCCAGAGGCGTGGGTTCTGTTCGCGCTGCTGCTGGTGCTGGGTGTACGCTTCCGCTTCGGCAACTGGCGACGCAACGGTTTCTGGCTGCCCATGCTTCTGCTGGGCGTCGCAATCTTCGCCATCTATGGCCTGGTCAATATCGAGGAGCGGTACGTTACGCTGGCCTACCTTGCCATCCTGCTGCCGCTCTTCGCCACACTCTCCCCGCCCGCTCAACCAACTGAGCGTGACCCGCCGCTGGGGCTTCCACGAGTAGCCTCCGCGATGATCCTGCTGCTCGCCTTCACCAGCCTTGGCCAGATGCTGCGGATCGCGCTTCAGACCCGGCGCTTGCTCGCCGGGCTGCCCCACACCTGGTACTCGCCGGAAATCTTTGGAGCCGCCCACAGCCTCGCAACTCTGGGCGTTCAACCCGGCGACCAGATCGCCTGCATGGGCACCAGGGCCTGCGTCTACGATCATTACTGGGCGCGGCTCGCCCGGGTTCGCATCCTGACCGAGGTCTACAACTCCAACTCCACCGACCTCTTTAGCGAGTGGAGCGCGCTCGCCAACCGGCCGCAGGTGCAGGCGATCCTCAACGCCCAGCAGGCCAAGGTTCTTGTAGCGTATTTCGATCCTGCCGATCTACCCTCTACCGCCTCCTCCCCTACACCCGCCGTGCTGGGATGGCGTCGTCTCGGCACAACAAATTTTTACGCCCTGCCGCTCAACCTCACACCGCCGCCCGCAATGCCCGAGCCGCCGCGCGCCTGGTCTGAAGACAATCTCGGCCCGTAATGCCGCTGCAACCCAGGCTGGATAAAGTAAGGTACTGACAGGCAGCGTCCCACCATCCTCCAGCGTCACGCCGAGAGCCATCCCATGGGTGCCATGCTGAACGAAGACAACGAGCCGACCCTGACCGACCCCGCCTTGACCTCCGTGGAGCTCACGGTAGTGATGCCCTGCCTGAACGAGGCCGAAACCCTCGCCACCTGTATCGACAAAGCCCACGCCGCGCTGCGCGCCAACTCGATTGCGGGCGAGGTCGTCATCGCCGACAACGGGTCGACCGATGGCTCCCAGCAGATTGCACGCGATCACGGCGCACGCCTGATCCCCGTGCCTATTCGCGGCTACGGAGCGGCCCTGAACACCGGCATCCTCGCCGCGCGCGGAAAGTACGTACTCATGGGCGACGCCGATGACTCCTACGAGTTCAACCATCTTCCCCGCTTCCTCGAGCAACTGCGCAACGGGGCCGACCTGGTCATAGGCAATCGCTTTCGCGGCGGAATAGGCCCTAAAGCCATGCCCCCGCTGCATAAATATCTGGGCAACCCCGTTCTCAGTTTCCTGGGCCGCGCCCTCTTCAACGTTCCCATCGGGGACTTTCACTGCGGGATGCGTGCGTTTTCAAAGGATGCCTACGAGCGCCTCGCCCTACGCACGACAGGCATGGAGTTTGCCAGCGAGATGGTGGTCAAGTCCGCCCTGCTCGGCCAGAAAATCGTGGAAGTTCCGACTACGCTCCAGAAGGACGGCCGGTCCCGTCCGCCGCACCTTAAGACCTGGCGCGACGGGTGGCGTCACCTGCGTTTCCTGCTCATATACTCGCCGCGCTGGCTGTTTTTGATTCCGGGTCTGGTTCTGATGTTCGTCGGCCTGGGCCTTACCGCCTGGTTGCTCCCCGCCGAGCGTCCCTTCGGCCACGTTAACCTCGGTGTGGACACGCTCGCCTACGCCGCTGCGGCAGTCCTGCTCGGCTTCCAACTGGTATTTTTTGCCATCGCGGCAAAGGTCTTCGCCATCACCGAAGGTCTGCTGCCAGAGGACCAAAGCTTCGACCGCTGGTTCCAGTACATCACCCTCGAAACCGGCCTGATTGCCGGGGTTTTGATGGTTCTCGCCGGCATTGGCATCGCCATCTCGTCGGTCGTGTCATGGTCCCACACGGGCTACGGCCCGCTGCCCCCGGTCCGGATGATGCGTCATACGCTACCGGCCATGCTTTGCCTGATGCTGGGCACGGAAACATGCTTTGCCAGCTTCTTCCTTAGCCTGCTCACCCTCAAGCGCCGGTAACGACGGACGGGTACGAACGGAGGTCCAGCCGTTCGTACCCGTCTTGCTGTCAGAACATCTTATTACTGAACCTATTTACCCATCTCGCTCAGGCGCTTCGCCAGCAGCTTCTCTAGCTCCTCAAGCGCTTTCGAAAAGCCTTCGATGCCTTCCTTCAGCTTATCGTGGGCCATTCGGTCGGCTTCGTGCATCTTGATGAAGGTCTGCTTATCCATGGGAATTTTCTCGATCTCCATAGCCTTTGCCTTTTCGGGATCAAGCTTCCGAGGCAGATCGCCCTGGGTGGAGTCCAGTTCCGCCAGCAGCTTGGGTGCAATGGTAAGCAGGTCGCATCCTGCCAACTCCGTAATCTCGCCGGTGTTGCGGAAGCTCGCGCCCATCACGACGGTCTTGTAACCAAACTTCTTGTAGTAGTTGTAGATCGTTGTAACGCTCTCGACCCCGGGATCGTCCGCGCCCGCATACTCCTTGCCTGTGTCCTTCTTATACCAATCAAGAATGCGTCCCACGAAGGGCGAAATCAGCGTCACTTTGGCCTCAGCGCAGGCAATTGCCTGGTGCATACCGAAGAGCAGCGTCAGGTTGCAGTGAATGCCTTCCTGCTCCAACTGCTGGGCTGCGCAAATTCCTTCCCAAGTGCTGGCAATCTTGATGAGCACACGATCGCGTGAGATTCCCGCCTTGTCGTACTGGCTGATGATGTCCCTGGCCTGCTCCATCGTCTTCTCGGTGTCGTAGCTCATCCGTGCATCGACTTCGGTCGAGACGCGTCCCGGAACGATGTCCAGGATCTTGCGTCCGAACGCCACGGCCAGCGTCTTGAACGCGTACGCGGCAACGTCCTTGTCGCTTGCGCTTGTGCCTGCTTCCTTGCGCGCCGTCTTCAGCACGTCGTCCACAATCGAGGCGTACTCCGGCTGGGTCGCGGCAGTTGCGATCAGCGACGGGTTGGTCGTCGAATCGGTCGGCCGGAACTTTTTAATCGAGTTGATATCACCCGAATCAGCAACTACGGTCGTCATCGTGCGAAGCTGCTCCAACAACGTGGCCATCGTAATCTCCCTTTGCGTCCTAGTTCTATTTTACGCGCAATCAGCGGCACAGACTTAGCGCAGAGGACGCAGAGACAAGCCCGCAGAGAACGCAAAGGGTTAAGCCTTACTCGGCGCCCTCGCATCTCTCTCTCCGCGTCCTCTGCGCTTAAGCTTTGTCGTCCGCGGCTGCCGTGCGATTTCGCAGCACACCCAGACCAGCGATGGCCACCTCGACCGTATCGCCGGGCTGCATGGCGCCTACACCCGCCGGCGTTCCCGTGGAAATCAGGTCGCCCGGCTCAAGCGTCATGAAGGAAGAGATATAGCGCAGCAACTCCGGGATCGCAAAGATAAAGTCTGCCGTGCTCCCGGTCTGGCGCAGCTCACCATTGAGCCGCGTTGTCACGGTGATGCTGCCGCCAATGGGATCAACCTGATCGGACACGACCGGGCCCACCGGGCAGAACGTGTCGAATCCCTTGCCCCTGGTCCACTGCGGATCGGACTTTTGCAGATCTCGCGCAGTCACGTCATTCACCAGGACATAGCCTCGGATGTAGGTGCGAGCATCCTCGCTTGGCTGTAAATTTTTGCATCGCCGTCCGATGACTATCCCCAGCTCGCCTTCGAAATCGACGCGCTTGGATAGGGCCGGCATCTGCACCACACCGCCCGGACCAAGCAATGACGATGGTGGCTTGAGGAAGAGCAGAGGCTCAGAGGGCACATCATTGCCCAGCTCGGCTGCATGGTCGCGATAGTTTCTTCCCACGCAAACAATTTTCGACGGCCGTACCGGTGCAAGGAGCGTAAGCGTATCCAGCGGTGCCGCTTGGAAATCCATCAGTGCGGGCAGCGCATCCTCTTCTGGCCCTGCAATCGAGTGAGTCGCCCACCACCTTCCGTCGCGCTCTTCGACCGCGCAATATCCCGGCCCAGAGGGCCCCGTTACTTTCGCATACTGCATCCGCTTCTCTCCTCTTGCGATAAAAGCTACGGCTCCAGGGTGACGTGAACGGCTGCCCCCGGCGCGCTGACGTTGCCGTGGCTGTCCACTGTAGTGACCTGATAAACATACTGCCTGCCAGCGGTCACTGTCGTGTCCCGGTACGCTGGCGCGACGACCGGCGCATTATTCAGCCGCGTGCCCGTGCCGCTACTTCCCGCGTCGCGACGCAGTATGTTGTACCCTGCCACATCGTCCTCGGGCGAGGGCTCCCACGATAGATCCACCGCCAATCCCGCACTTGGATTGACCGCCAATTGTCCCACCGCAATCGCCTGCAATCCGCGCGGAGCCGAAGGCGGAAAAATATCCCGGTAGGTCACCTGAACAGGAGCCGACGCTTCTCCTGCGATTTGCAGGGCATGGCCACCCAGAGTTACGTAGCGAACCCGCTGGGCCACGTACCGGTATGTGGCGCCCGCAACCGCTGAGGTATCCAGCAGGCCGCCCGGATCCTGTACCGTTTTTGCCGCGCCTGTTTGGCCGCTCGACATTGTGCCGTCGCTACTCTGGCCGTCGGATAGACGAACTTCTTCCATCCCGCTGACCTTTGCCGCGCGCGCAGGGACGTTCCCGAATGCGCTTGGGCGTTGGTTGGCCACTGGCCGGGCCGGAATCCCCGGCTTTGCTGGAGCCACGGCTAATGTGCGCCGGACCAACTCCATAGGTCCGTTGCCCTCACCTGCAGCAGCCGCAGTCCAGGTAATCTGCACACCACGCGGCCGCGCCTCAGCCTGGATTTTGCCTGCGGTCTGCGGAGCCGAGCCCGCTGCCGCCCACACCAACTGCGAGTAACCCGCCGAGCGCCCATGTACATTCAACAACTCCACCCGGTACGCCAGCAGACGGACCTGCCCGGCCACCAGGTCAGCTGGCAGATCAACTTCGAGCGTGCTCGCCCCGGGGCTTACCTGCCGGCGAGCTACCTCGACACACGCCGTGGGACTCCGCATAGACCCCGAACTGCCCACCGGGGTAGTTGCAGCATCCTCAGCCGCGCTATCCCGGCACAGAACCGCGGTGATCGGCCCACTAATTCCCGTTTTTTCGGTATTTGTGTTTGGTGTCATCCAGTCTGCCTCTACCCTCTGGGCAATCCGGCTTACACGCAGGTCCCGGACCACCGAGGGCAAGTCAAGTGAGGGCGGCCGCGGAGGCCCCGGATTCGCGCAGCCGGCGAGAGCCCAGGCCATAGCCGCTCCTCCGCACCATTGCAGCAACGTGCGCAACTGGACTGCCCCAAACCTGTTACTGAACACCCGTTCAGCCTAGCATCCAGCCCAGTGCGCCCAGGCGGGTCCGTGACCTTCCGTCCCTTTTTGTCAGCCCCGCACGAATGTTTCGACGGGTTCCTCTTGCGAATTGCTATAAAATCCTAATTCCCTCAAATAGATGCACCCTTTCATGCTACCAACACGTCTATTGACGGTATGAAGTCTTCAATCTCCAAAACTGCATTCTCCGCTCCGGAAACGATCCCAGCCGTTCACCCGCTTCCCGAGCCGACAGCCGAAGTAACCGGCCCACATATCGATGGCGAAACCGCCGAAAACTTCATCGCCGAGAAGCGGATTGGCGAACGCATCAAGTACCTGCGCCTGAAAAAATCGATGGGTCTGGTGGAGCTTGGCCGCCATACCGGCCTCTCCGCCAGCTTCCTGTCGCAATTGGAGACTGGCCGCGTCGTCCCAACGCTGCGCAATCTGGCGCGCGTCGCTATGGTCTTCTCAAAAGACCTGGCCTTCTTCTTCGATCCGGAGCCCCAGACGCTTTTCCGCGTACATCGCGCGAAAGATCGCGTGCGCCTGCCCCAGACCGGAGTAGCCGATCCTTCCTACTTTTTCGAAAGTCTCGGCTACTTGGTCCCTGACCGCCAGTTGGACCCTTATCTGGCCGAGTTCCTACCCGCCAAAGCGGGGCGCGAGCCGAAGTCGCACCAGCACACCGGCTGCGAGTTCCTGTACTTGTTGAGCGGCAACCTCGACATCCAGCACGGCGATGTGACTCATCACGCCGGGCCAGGTGACGCGGTCTACTTCGACGCGAACACTATTCATAGCTATGTCTGCGCGGGCGACGCTCCGGCGACCGCCATCATTGTGACCTTGCAGCAGCAGCTTCCAACCCAGACGCGCGGTAACGCCTTCACAGCCCGAGGCCGTACCGCGCCCACCCAGACGCGGAGCCTTGCCAGCGATATCCTGCCCACACGCAAAACTCAGTAGATCTGAGACGAGAGCACGCCGGAGGGGGCGACCTGACGCTTAACTCCCGCATCCGACAACTCACTTGGCACTCTTCTGATCCAGGCCGGAGTTCTCTCATGCGCAGGTCCTCCCCACTCCTCCTAGCCGCAATTGCTGCCTGTGCCGGTACAGGCGCAGGCTTTGCCCAAACCACCCCCACCGCTCCGGCAGCGTACGTTTACGTCCAAAGCTCCCCAACCTCCAACCCAGCCACCTACCGCATCTATGGATTTGCGGCAGCCGCCAATGGTTCGCTAAAGCCTATCCCTGGTTCGCCGTTCGCCGCGCCAATTTATAGTCTGGCGTTAAATGGCAAATACCTTTTCGGCGACTACAGTAACGGCGGCAATAACAACGCGATCTACACGTATGCCATTGCTCCCAATGGAGCGCTACGGCAAGCGGACTTTCTTGGCAAACTGCCCATCGATGAACCTATCTCCGACTTCACCCTCGACCATACCGGCAGCACCCTCTATGGTGGCTTCGGTGAGGGAGATACTGCTCCCACCGGCTATGAATCCTTCAGCATCAATCAGACCAACGGCAAGCTCACTCCGCTGAACGTCCAGCAGACCGGCGGTGTGGATGCCTATGGATTTATCTACTTCACCGGAAACAACCAGTACGTCTACGGGGCCGATTGCTATCACTTCAGCTCAGACATCTACGGCTTTGCGAGGACCCAGAGTGGCGCGCTCAGCCGACTAGGACTGAATGCCCACTTACCTCCTGCCCCTTCCAGCGTGGGTTACTGTCCTGGTGGTGCCGTAGCCACTGACCCGTATAACGACGTGGTCTTAACCCTTAACAAATATTCCAACAACGGCACCAATCCGGGCAATCCGCAGCTCGCGGTCTACACCGCAGACAAATACGGCAATCTCTCGACTACCAGCACCTATACCAATATGCCAACCCCGCTGGTTGCGCCGAATTTTCTTTCCATGTCGCCCAAAGGGTATTACCTGGCTGTAATGGGTGACAAGGGAATGCAGGTCTTCCTGATGCATGGGTCGAAGCCTCCCACTGCACTCACCGGCGTAATCCTGCCCGGAGTTCCCTTGGGGAGAGCGTTCTGGGACAATCGCCAGCATCTCTACGTCCTTGGAGCTAACAAGGTGTACGTCCTCAACATCAGCACCAAGGGCATCACCCAGGCCCCCGGCTCACCGTTTCCCGTTCCATCCGCGTACCAGATTGCCGTTCTTCCGAAGTAGATCTCAACGATCGGGGCAGACGCTGAAGCTTTTTTGGCCAGCGTCTGCCCGCTTCAGTGCTCATACGCGTCTGCACCGACCACCGCGCGAGTGTAGCGCGTTGGCCGTTTCCAGAGCATTCGAAATAGCGCATCGAATTCCCGCAGCTCAGGGTCTTCCCGTTCATACACGCGATGCCCCTGGCCCAGCGCCTGCGCAGCCGCACCCAGCAGCGGAAGCCGCGTCGGAATCGGCACCGCCTGATCGCCAAAGTAGCGGAAATCGCGGCAGGCCAGCACACGTCCATTCCGGTAGGAAGGATAGCTACCCAGGTCTTTGAGCAGGTGAGCCTCGCCCCTGTGCAGGCCTGACCGGCCCGCGTGATGAGCCCGCCCGTTGTCCTGGTGAAAGCGGTAGATGCAATCCGGACGACTCACAAACTCAGCGTGCATATCAAAGTAATCCCGCGCCTCGATGCCTTCGCCAACCACGGCCGCATAGATCACCGATAGCAGCGGGTAGCCATCGCACCGCGCGAGCGCATGACTGGTAATCCCCACAATCCGGTCTCCTGGTTGGGCAGTCCTGCGGATCGCTGGCTTGCAAATTGCCAGCGTCAGCAAGGCCGTTTCGCCCGCAGGCGGTTCGAGCGCGCACGGAGCACCGCCCCGGTCCGATGTCAACTTGTAGAGATACGTCCGTGCCATGGCCCTGACCTGCTTCGATGCTATCGGCCTGCCTGCTTCCGGGCAACGCCGTCCGACTACTCCGGAATCGGAAGGTGAAGATGAAAGGGCCGCTGCGAGCATTCGCATATGTGCCAGAGAGGCAGCACACGCATGGCAGACTTCAGTAAAGACGCAGAGGACAAACCGCTCCGGGGAAAACGAATCGCGATCCTCGCCACCGAAGGCGTCGAAGAGGCGGAACTCACCAAACCGAAACAAGCGCTTGAAGACGCGGGTGCTTCGGTCGACGTCATCGCACCAGAGAGCGGCATACAACACGGCGGGATCAAGGCGTGGGACATGACGGACTGGGGCAAGAAGATCGACGTCGACGTCAAGCTTGCCGATGCCAACCCCAGCGATTACGACGCGCTGCATCTTCCCGGCGGCGCCATGAACCCCGACCATTTGCGCCAGCTACCCGCCGCAGTGGAATTCGCTGGAAGCTTTTTTACTGCTGACAAGCCGGTGTCTGCCATCTGTCACGCTGCGTGGACACTCATTGAATCGGACACCGTCAGGGGGAAGACCATGACTTCGTGGCCGTCGCTCCGCACCGATCTGCTCAACGCCGGCGCCCATTGGGTCGATCAGGAGGTTGCTGTAGACGGCAAGTTCATTACCAGCCGCAATCCGGACGACCTGCCCGCATTCAACAAGCAGATCGTCAAGACCTTCGCAGTCGGCTAACCATAGAGCTCGTGTGTCATGGTGGACAAGGTTGCGGCGTTTCTTTGAATACAGGGATCCTTCACTACGTTCAGGACGACGACTTCGTGAATTAGCAATCTGGTCTACCTCTGCAGCAACTCTGGGAAGGCAGGCTCGGCCACGGGCCTGCCTTTTTCGTCCAGCTTGAGTGTCGCCGCGGGCGCCTGGTGGTCGTGCGGAAACAGTACCAGCCAGTCCTCCTCGACCGCTTTGGCGAGAAAGCGCTTGCGTTCCGCGATGCACCGCACCGGGTCGAGGTCGTATCCCATCACCCAGGTAGGATTCAGGTGCTTCGACGTCGGATACAGATCGCCGATGTAGCATGCGTGCTGCCCCGCCGATTCGATGTGAATCGCCATCATCTGAGCTGTGTGGCCGGGGAAGACTTCCATCCACACACCCGGCACAACCTCCGCGTTCCGCCGCAGCGAATCGTCATCGACCAGCGTCATCTGCCCGGAAGCAATCAGTGGCTCGTAGTTTGGCCCCAGGTAGCTCACCTTGTCACGATCTAGTTGGAGGCGGCCGTGTTCCACCTCACCCCGATGCGCAAAGTAGTGCGCATTCGGAAACGTAGCCCGAGCGGAGCCATCTGGCTGAAGCGTTGTGTTCCAGCCGCAGTGGTCAAAGTGAAGATGGGTATTCACGACATGAGTCACCTCTTCTGTACGCACGCCAGCCGCCGCCAGTGAGGCCGGAAGCTGCATTTGGTTCTGGTGAATCTGCCGGCCTTTTTCGGTTTGTTTGTCGCCTACGCCTGTTTCAATCAGGACGACCGCCGATCCTGTCCGCACCACGACCGTATTCAGCCCCAGCAGAATCCGGTTTTCAGCATCAGGCAGCGTCTTCCTCTGCCACATCACCTTTGGCACTACGCCGAACATCGCTCCGCCATCCAGCAGATAGGTCCCATCGGAGGCAAAAGTAAGGTCGAAGTCTCCCAGCGAACGGCGGCCACGTACCAGCAAAGAATCGAAGGGAAGCGAAGCTGGGTGATTGGCGGAGGAGAACTCAGGCATCCGCAGATTCTACGATGGCTACCTGCAACTCCGCACCATGCGTTTCAGCATGCAGCAACTCCGCCGGAATGACTGCCAGCGCAGCTTCGGCCACTTCAGGACTTGCTACGATCGAAGCCAGGTCAGCCGCACTCGCTACCGAAGAACCTTCGCTTGCAGAGGCCATTGAAGCCGCCGCCAGAACAGCCGCATCGGGCAAGACACTTTCTGGCACCAACGCATCCAGGGCTGAAATTGTCTCCCGTGCGGACAATGGCTCAGGCGGTGCCTGCGTGACTGCGGCTGCGGCAATCTCCGCCGGATGCGCGGCCCGATTCCTCACTTGAAAGCACGAACGGCACAGCACGGGCCGGCCCTGGGTAGGCTTGAACGGCACCGTGGTCTGGACGCCGCATGCGCTGCACTCGGTGCGCGTCTCGGTGCGCGAAAGGCCCGCCACTACAGGACCTGAACCCGGAGCCGCAGAGCTCACACCCGAACGCCTCGACTTGCAAGGCTTGCATCGTTTGGGATCGTTCTTGAATTGTTTGTCGTAAAAGAAAAGCTGTTCGCCGGCCGTAAAGACAAACTCACCCTTACAATCCGCGCAGAGAAGAATGCGGTCTTGAAAGTTCTCATTCATGTCACTTCTCCCATTGTTTCTGCCGGGATCAAGGAACCTCGGAGGGGGCGGGTGTCGAAGGGCCTCGGAGCGAAATTCGCTCTATGCGATTGTGTTGCGGGCCCGAGAACAAATTCTCAATGCACTTTCTGGACGCTCTACATCATTCGCACAAACCAACACCGCAACTCATATCTGCGGCGAACGCCGGCAGAGAACTCTGGTGACCGGTAGCTAAAGTCTGCTTCGGCTGACTTCACTTGTAGAAGCAGCCGAAGCAGACACTCGCAGGGTAACTCATCAGGGGTAGCTTTTCCCTGCGACTAATCCTGTTCCTTGCGAATCTTCTTGCGATTGCGTTTGCGGGCGAGCGCTTCTTTTACGCGCTTCTTCTCCCCCGGTTTTAGATAAAAAGAGTGACGCTTGACCTCTTTAATGATGTCCTCGGTCTGAACTTTGCGCTTGAAGCGGCGCAGGGCATTCTCGAGCGGTTCACCTTCCTGAACTCGAATCTCTGCCACGGTAAAAACACCTCACGATCGGGCCTGAATGGCTACGGTATAGGATACGCTCAGAAAGGCCGATTGCGGCCGTATTGCACAAAATTCTGCAAGCAACGCGTCCTGCCCCGAAAGCAGATGAATCTACTTCTCTGTCGCTGTAGCACTCAAGACACCACGCCTGCCTTCACCCGTAAACTAAGCTCATGGTCCGCACCTTCCAAGGAATCCGCCCCACTATCCCCGCCTCCGCTTACATCGACCCCAGCGCCCAGGTCGTGGGCGACGTCACCCTCGGCGAGCAGGCCAGCGTCTGGATGAATGCTGTTCTACGCGGCGACGTGAACTCCATCCGCCTCGGAGCGCGCTCGAACGTGCAGGATTGCGCCGTGCTCCACGGCATGCGAAATGTCTACCCGGTCATCGTGGGCGAAATGTGTACCATCGGCCATAACGCGACCGTGCATGGCTGCGTGCTCGAGGACTACGTCCTGGTCGGCATCGGCGCGGTGATTCTCAACAATGCGCGTATCGGCGAAGGCTCGATCATCGCCGCCGGTGCGCTTATCCCCGAGCACACAATCATCCCACCCCGGTCGCTGGTCACGGGCGTTCCCGGCAGAATCCGCCGCGAACTTGGAGATGCCGACCGCGAGCTTATCCTGCTCTATGCCTCCAACTATCTCGACTACACCGCTATCTACCTGGCCGAAGCAGAGTAGAACCCCACTCGAACTGTCTGAGCACCGGAATCTTTCGCTTTGATTCTTCTCGAAAGCTACGCAATCCTTCTGGGTTCGCTGGCTTGTCTCAGGGACACTTACTGGGGCGTCGCTCCCTTCTCCTGCTCATCCTGAGCCTTGTTCTGGTGCTTCAATGCATTCGCCCGGTCACGCTGCGCCTGCGCCGCCTGAGTGGCTGCTTTCTCCTGGTGTTTCTGCCGCTTTCGCTGCTCCTTGCGCTCGCGCTTCGAAATTACCGGAGCATTCGCGCCCGTTTGATCTGCGGGTACGACAGTGGTCGTGGTGGTCGATGTCTGTGCCGCGACCGGCTCGGAGGTGGTGCTCGAAGGTGACGAGGTCTGCTGCGCCGCTGCCCCGAGGGCGAGAGTCAGGGTTAGTGGCGCGAGGACAGCGAGATAGAAACGTTGCGTCATCGGGGAGGGCTCCTTAGGCCTTTATTTAATAAACCGCTTGATGAATACAAAAGCTAATCAGCAGGCTGTGGCAAAGCGCAGTTGCGCAGGACAAACGCCGGACAGGGGAAAGGCCGAATGGTTCACCGGCTCAACCCTCGCCGCAACACCTATCCTGCGAAAGCGCGGTTAGCCTCACGCCTACATGGCTTGCGGAGGCGTACCGTTTCCGGGCGCGGTGGGGTTGGTCGTGGTGGATCCTGCCGGAGACGTCGGGGTAGTCGTGCCTGGCTCGGATGAAGTCGGGGATGCGGTTTCCGTAGACTTTGTCTCCGTAGAAGGCTGTGTCATGTCCCCCGCTGAACCTTGCGACTGCATCGGGCTGGACTGCTGAGCCCCAGAGTTCTGCTGCTCGGGTGTCGGGGAAACAGCGGTAGGGGAAGTTGGGTCGGTTGGGGTACCCGAGCCCGAAGTGGGCGAAGTTCCTGTCCCGGAATCCTGGGAGCCGGAAGTCTGAGATCCGGAAGCATCGGTCCCGGAAGTCTGGGCGCCTGAGTTCGGCGAACCGGACGTTTGGGAGCCGGAAGCATCAGTGCCGGATTTCTGCGACCCGGACGTCTGAGACCCGGAAGTATCGGTCCCGGAGGTCTGACTTCCTGAAGTCTGGGATCCTGAAGTGCCGGTCCCGGACGTTTGTGAGCCCGATGCCTCGGATCCTGAAGTACCAGTTCCTGAAGTCTGGGTTCCGGAAGCTTGCGATCCGGAAGCATCGGTCCCAGAATTCTGGCTTCCGGAGGTCTGGCTTCCGGAGGTCTGGGATCCGGGAGTCTGCGTCGCGGGTGTCTGCGAGGTGACCGGCGGAACTCCCGTAGTGGACGTGCCGGACGTCGTCTGCTGAGCGATAGCCGCTCCCAGGCTGAACGTCAATGCAAACGGTGCGAAAACTACAAAACCTAAATTCTTATTCATATAAACTCCTCCGAACTTCCACGGAATAAGGTCAGATGCCCGCTTGGACGGCAACAGATGCCCGAGGGCGGCAACCGGAGGCCAGCGCACACAATCCGCTAGACTTAGCCCATGTCCTCTCTCAAGGCCGTTCGCGGCACGCGCGACCTGCTTCCGCCCGACACCCAGCTCTGGAACCGGGTTGAAGCGACCGCCCGCGCGGTCTTCGCCCGCTACGGCTTCGGCGAGATCCGCACGCCCATCTTCGAGGTCACCGAACTGTTTGCGCGCGGCGTGGGCGAAGAGACCGATATCGTTTCAAAAGAGATGTTTACGTGGAATGATGGTGAGCGCTTCGACCGGAAAGCTCTAAGAACGACCTGGCTTTCCCAAGAGAGCCTACGGGGCTCAATCGTTGAGTCCGTGCCAGATTTTCAGGTTCTCGATCAGTTCAGAATCGATCTTGTGATCGGCAAACGCAATCCAGAAAAGCCGGAGCTCGTGACGGTCAGAAGCAAAGTCACAAAAGCCGACGTGAGCCAACTAGTTGACGCGAAAAAACACATCAAAGACATCGAATTTCCAAGTGGTGGGATCGAGTACCTGAGGAAATTCGGGCCGCCCCTTAGAATTGTCGTTCCCGATAGCTCGGAAAGGCCAACCTTCGATGTTGGCGAAGTTCAGGTTGAGTACGTTGCGGGGGATTTCTACAACACTTCCCAATCCCTGACGCTTCGTCCCGAGAACACAGCCGGGGTCGTGCGCGCCTACATCGAGCACAAACTGGGGGACACCGGCCAGCTTCAGAAGCTGTTCTACATCGGCCCGCAGTTCCGCCGGGAACGTCCCCAGCGCGGCCGCTACCGCCAGTTCTGGCAAATCGGCTGTGAGGTGCTTGGCCCACAATCCTCAGGCGCCGAAAGCCCCATCCGCGACGCCGAGATTCTGGAAATGCTTGCCTCGCTGCTGGATGAGCTCGGGGTCAAGGGCTGGCGTCTCGAAGTCAACTCCGTCGGCTCGGCTACGGATCGCCCGCGCTATCTCGCCGCCCTCCGCGAAGCGCTCGCCCCGGTCAAGGACCGCATGTGCGAGGACAACCGGCGCCGCGCGGAGTCTAATCCGCTGCGCGTACTGGACTCCAAAGCTCCCGAAGACCAGGAGTTGATCAACGCGCTGCCCAGGATCGCCGACTACCTCGACGAAGCCTCGCGCGATCACTTTGCCCAGGTGCTCGCCGCGCTCGACGCCTGCGGAGTTCCTTACCACGTCAATCCGCGTCTCGTCCGCGGCCTCGACTACTACACCCGCACCACCTTCGAGTTCACCGTTCCCGACGGCAGCGGCCTGGGCACGCAGAACGCTCTGCTCGGCGGCGGACGATACGACGGGCTAAGCGAGATGCTCGGCGGCCCACGCGCGCCCGGGATCGGTTTCGCCATTGGCGAAGATCGCCTGATCCTGACGCTCGAAGCCCAGGCGGGCGAAGCCATTGCAGCAAAGCTCGACGCTTACATCGCACCCATGGGCCTGGGGCAGAACGCCGCAGCCCTGGTTCTCGCACGTGACCTCCGCCGCGCGGGCCTGTCGGTGGAGATAGGGGACGGCAGCTTCCGCCTGAAAAAGAGCTTTGACGCCGCCGACAAAATCGCCCGCCACATGGTGATTCTCGGCGAAGACGAAATAACCTCGAACTCCGCCACGATCAAAACCTTTGCGACGGGCCAACAGCAGAAGGTTGCGATTGTGGATCTGCAACAAATCCTGCACTCCTGACCGGCCGGTCTGCTCTGTTGACCTCGCATGTAAACTGCCTGCATGGCCGCAACGACATTGAATCGGATCGCCCTCGGGCTTCGCATCACCCGGGAGCAGCATCGGCTGGTCGCCGAAGCTGCGGCCGCGAACACCGTTCCATCAACAGCTTCGTTCTGAAGTCCGCACTTGCGGCCGCCTCTCAGACGCCTCGCACGCAACGACGGAGCCCCGAAGAGGTTATGGCGCTGATCAAAGCCGCGCAAGATGAATTCGGAGCCATGAACATGAAGAGTCGGGATCTACTGCAGGAACTGACGGACGAACGGCGCCTGGAATCTGCAGGTGAGTGAGGTCGTCCTCGACGCTTCGGTTGTTCTGGCCATTGTTCAAGGTGAGGCGATCCACCCCGACATCTTCGGTTTGCTCGAGGGAGCCGTGATGAGTGCAGTGAACTACGCTGAGGTGCGGGCAAAGCGCGCCGATCTGAAGCCTGTGCCATATCCCCGTATGGACGATCTGCTAGACCGCATTGAGCCGTTCACCTCTACCCAGGCAATTATTTCAGGCGAACTCCGTCCCCTCACCCGCCGCGCAGGTCTCTCACTCGGAGATCGTGCCTGTCTTGCCCTCGCGCTCGAACTCGATGCGGAAGTTTATACAGCCGACCGCGCCTGGCTGGACGTGCTTCCCGGCGGTCGCATCCACCTGATTCGGTAAGCGAACCAGGTTCAAACAGCGCCGAACTTACGTTCCACGCCGAGGGCATTTCGCTAGTACGCGCTCGCCTCATCCAGCACTCCCATCTGCCGCACACTCAACGCCAGCTCCGCCGCCTGCATATTACTTTCCAGTTGCTGCAGGCTAGTTGCACTTGCGATAGGCGCCAGAATTGTGGGCTGCGCCATCAGCCATGCCAGTGCCACCGCCCCGGGCTCGGCGTGAACTTCGTTGGCTACCTCGCGCAGCGACTTCAAAATCCGCATGCCGCGTTCGTTGAAGTAGCCTCCCAACCGCTTCTCCCGGCTGGTGCCTGCGATGTCTTCCTTCGACGCATACTTGCCGCTCAGAAATCCGCTCGCCAGCGAGGAGTATGGAATCACACTCAGCCCCAGCTCTTCGGCTATAGGGCGCGCATCCTCTTCGAAGTCCTTGCGGTCATACAGGTTGTACTCGGGCTGCAGCGTGGCGTACACGGGAAGCCCTGCACGCCGCGCCAACTCCACAGCCTCCCGCACACGCTCACCCTTGTAGTTGGAGGCGCCGATCAGCCGTACCTTGCCCTGCTCGATCAGTCGCGCGTAAGCCTCGAGCGTTTCTTCCAGCGGCGTCTCCGGGTCGTCCTTGTGCGATTGATAAAGATCGATGCAATCCACCTGGAGCCGCTTGAGCGATTTTTCTACCGAGCTCATGATGTACGCCTTCGCCAGTCCGCCCTGGAGCGGCCCGAGCGCCATGCCGACCTTAGTCGCAATCACCACCTGGTTGCGCTTGCCCGATCGTCTGAACCATTTGCCCAGAATGGTTTCGCTCTCGCCGCCCTCATGTCCGGGCACCCACGCCGAGTACACATCCGCTGTATCGATAAAGTTGAAGCCACGTGCAACAAAAGCATCCAGCAACCTGAAGCTGGTCGCTTCATCCGCCGTCCAGCCGAACACATTGCCGCCAAACATCAGCGGCGCTACCTCAATCAGCGACTTACCCACCTTACGCATCTGCATTGAAAAATCTCCTCTCGTGAGAGCTTCGAACGAACACTAGGTGCCAACCGAACACGGCCACCCGGGGCAAGCTGCATGTAGAACGCAGCTTATGTTTGTTGGGTCCTCGACCGAATCAATTCATCCACTTCTTGTCGGTGGGGTTGCGGTCATCGGGATCGACGTAGCGTCCGTTGCTGTCGAAGTGGACTTCGGTACCCTGCTTGCGCATGTACACTTCAAACTTCTTCGCCGCCCGCCGCCGCTTGGCGCGATAGAACTCATTGCGCATCGCGTAATAGCGCTCTGCCAGGCCGCCGGCAAGCCCACGCCGAGGCGCAAACTTCACATACGCGAACCCGCACAATCCACCCGCAAGCTGCACCAGCGCATCGAACGCACCGCCACCTTTTACAAGCAGCGCCAGCTCAATCACGATGTAAATGGCGACGAGATACTTCGCCTTCATGCGGAGCACGAACAGCAGCAGAAACTCCTGCTCCCCGAAGAAAATTGCGATTGCCACCAGCAGTCCAAACACGCCGGCATAGGGTCCGTTTGCCGCAAATCGCGGGGTGAGGCCAAGAATTTTGGTGAAGCTGATGATGGCCGCCAGCAAACCTCCGCCCACTGCTGAGGCGAAGAAAAGCTCATAGAGCCAGCGTGCGCCAAAACTGCCTTCGAGCATCGGTCCGATGAACCAGAGCGTCAGCAGCGCGAACAAGGTGGAAATAATCCCGACGTTGACGAACGAGTACGTTGCGAGTTGCCACAGCTCGCCGTGCGCCAGCAGCGCAGGCACCAGAGAAAGGTGAATGGTCAGCAATGCCGCGCTGCCCTCTGAGACCAGGCCCAGCACAGCCAGCGCAAAAAAGATCGCCACACTGGCGAGAATCAGCCTGCGGGTCGCGCCCGAGAACGGCGGCAGCATCAACGTGGTGGGGCCTGTACGAGCCATCGTGCTTCTATCCTAGGCGTATTCGCGGAGCCTGCACACCTATCGTTCGATACCGGAGCCTAGGCAGAGTCAAAAAGCGTGCGCAAAGTAGAGGATGCAAAATTCGCAAAGCTGGAATATCGCGCAGCCTGCCCGCGCGTCGCCTCTAACGCACCGGCATGGGCAGCACTGCCGGGCTGCGATGTTCGGCCGCATCCACCGAACGTACCCCGAAGACCACGTTATCCTTTGAGATCGCCAGCTTCAACGTCAGCGCGCTTCCCGCGGAACGCGCCTGAGACCACGTCGGCGCCTCGGTCGGCCGCCACACTACCTCATAGGTGGTTCCCTGCGGTGCACCGGCCGGCGCAGACCAGGTCAGTTCCGTGTTGTTATCGAGCGCTTTGGTCAGGATGTGCACATCTTCCGGCTCCCCCGGTGCGGAGGCAAACGTCGCCAGCGCCGCCGCATTCAGCCGCGCCACATTGGCCGTGTACGCAGGGTCGACATACTTGAGGAAGTCGCCATACTGCACCTGTGCGGTCTGCCCGTTCTGCAGCGTGCCTTCCGCCATGCGCGGGGTCTGATGCTGATGATTAAAGTTCTCCTGCCACTCCGTAAATCGCACCGCTGCAAATCCCTCGTGGTTGAAGCTGGTGTGGTCGCCGCCGCGTAGAAAGCGGTCGCTGCGGAAGATCATCACCGGATGGAATGCCTGCTCCATGTGCACCGCATGACTGCGCGCAGACCCTTCGGCTGCTGGCCCGGCATGCACCCCGTGCGCATGGAAGTACGTCGCTGAGACCTCCTCGATGGCACGCGCCAGTTCGCGCGACGGCGAATCGTTCTCCGCACCCAGCAGCTCAATCATGTGCATCTGCTGCGGTGTAGCGGTGGACGGAACACCTTCTGAGAACACCCGCACGGCCTCTTTATCCTGGCCGGTCTGCCCGGGCGTGGTGTCGCCGCCGACGATGTCATTGTTCAGCACTGCTTCCAAGTCCCAGCCCTCGCTTTTTGCCAGCTTGGCCATATGCGCGCTGCCGTAGAGTCCCTGCTCTTCACCGGCCACCGCAACAAACACGATCGTCGCCGGAAACTTCAGCTTGGATAGCACACGAGCCGATTCCAAGGACACCGCTACGCCCGACGCATCGTCGTTGGCGCCCGGCGCTGGGTCATGTGTGTTGAAGTTGTCGGAGTTGCGCGAGTCATAGTGTCCGGTCACCAGCACCCGCCGCGCCGCCTGCGCCGGGTCCGTCCCTTTCAGCACGGCGTAAATATTTTGGAGGCGCGTGTCCTGCTTCACGCGCGAGTATTTGCCAGTCTTGGCGGTCTCGATGTAATCATCGCGCTTAACCTCCAGGCAGCCTCCGCAGGCTTCCGAGATGCGGGTAAACTCCCCGAATACCCAGTCTGCGGCTGCTGTGACGCCCGTACCAGGCGGCAGGTCTTTGTCCATGCTCGACAGGGTGGAGCGGTTGCCAAAGCTCACCAGCTTCGCAATATCCGCCTCCACGTGCGCCGGATCGATGCCTGCAATCGCCCGCGCAATCGCCGGGTCTACAGGCGCGACGGGCAAAGTATCCTGCATTTGTGCGGCAAGCGGACGGCTAGCCGCTGCGCACGCAAGAAGAGCGGGAACAAGGATGAACAGGAAGGTCGATCGACGCGGGTGAGCGTGGAACATAGCTTGAAATTTTCCCTTCAGGAGCAGGCAATGGCTGCGCAACGCAGTGTGCCGATACTATAGGAAGCGGTGGCGGACCATGCAACCAGCCGCCCACTGGCCCAGCTTTTCTGATACTAGGAACTTGTTGAACTTCTGCTGACTGGCTTGTCTTCCGTGGGCATTGTTGTGCTGTCTTGGGTTGATTTTCGTTCAAAGTGCTGTTTTGTTGAGAGTTGACGGGCCTTTGACTGGCTTCCATC
>JAABUO010001111.1_pt1 | contig 37861 bp, 30 predicted proteins | sample 5559291 | NCBI WGS metagenome assembly JAABUO01 (sample SAMN10711878, study PRJNA513372) | rock metagenome | isolation source: Antarctica rocks | place: Antarctica: Victoria Land, Finger Mt sud
CCACCCCCACCCCACCCACCACCGCCAACCCCCAAACCCCCACCACCAACCCAACCAAAACCCGCACCGTCATCCTCATCCCAAAAACCTCCCCTAAAAGTAGCAAACGTACTCCGAAGTATATCCACCCGCCCGCAACCGAACCCATTCACTCACATCCAGGAATTTAGCAACGTTTCCTGTCATCCCGCACCGCAGCGGAGGTATCTACCCGCCTAAGAAGTGAGAAGACCCTAATCCAAAATTAGATTATCACCTTGACGCAAGGTAGATAGGAATGTAACTATGCTGAAATGGCGAGCTCTTTTCTTAGATTTATCTGGATTGCATTCAGGGAGTATTGGGGCGTTTGGGTCACAGGCACAGGAATCGTCGGCCTACTGCTATGGGGATTGTCATTCATCGAGAATGTTGTGGGCTGGAAGATGAGGCCCAGACATTACATAGCGACATTGTTCTGCACGTTTTGGTTTTTGGCCACTTTCTCGGCTTGGCACGACGCTGACAAGAATTTGTCCTCCGTCATCAACCAGCGGATAGCTGACGGCGCTCAATTAGGGGGCTGTAAAGCAGACTTGCAGGTGCAAACGGTACGTATGGAATCATGGCAGGAAAGATTCGCCGATCAGCAAAGGACCATAAACGCTTTGCAGGGTCCCCAGTTGAAGCAGCAAGCCACGATCAATAGTTGCGTGACCTCATTGGGCAAAATGAATCCTATCCTCACCACAAGAATCGAGGCTTACTACATTGAACTAGATGTCAAGCAAGACTTAGGGTTCTACGAGATGCTTATAACCACAAATCATCCCGAAACGCCTAGTGGGAGGATTCATTGCGATGGAGCATTTCAGCCTCTAACCCCTGCCTACATACATGTGTTCGGATTGGGAATCGTAATGCAACTGGCATACCAGCCACCTCGTGCTATCTCAGATAGAGATTACGAGGTCCAAGTACACAACACCGGTGCGAGCTGGGGTCCCAATTCTCCCATCTATTTTGCCTTTCGTACGTCAGACCCGTCCCACTTAGGGAAGTGCAAGTTTACGCCGCAGTAAGTTTCTTATATTCGAGCACTGGGGCTTCAAGCAGCTTCATCATTGTGTCTCTGAAAAGAAACGGGTTATTACGATTGTTGAATCGGAACGTCATTTCATCAAGGTAGGCCGGAAAATGCTTCGCAGATACCTTATGCCACGAACCAATGATGCCCCTCTTCAGAAGAGAGAAGGCAGACTCAATCGTGTTGGTCGACACCAGACCGTCCACGTAGACCCCATCCTTATGCTTGATGGTCTCGTGTTTGCGCCCGCTAATGCCAGCCTTGGTCATGGCCGATCGGTACGCCGCAAACTCGTCCGTCATGATGACATCCACGTCTCCACTGATGTTCTCACGGATGTACTTGGCGAGCGCCCCGGACTTGGCATCCTCAGCCTTGAAGAAGCGCAGCGGACCTCCGCGCTGACGAATACCAATGACGACCTCCTTCTCCTCCGTGCTGCGCCCCTTGTTGGACTTTCCGATAGACTTGGCACCCACATAGGTCTCATCCATTTCCACGATTCCGCTCAGAAGCTCTGGATGCGCTTCCTTCATTGCGGAGCGGATGCGGTGGCAGAGATACCACGCCGTCTTGTAGGAGATGCCGAGGGTCCGCTTGATCTGATTGGCGCTCATGCCCTTGCGCGACTCACAGATGAGATAGGTAGCAAGAAACCACTTCCAGAGGGGCAGATGGGAATCATTGAAAGCTGTTCCCGCCGTCACAGAAAACTGATAACGGCAGCCGTCACAGTCAAACTGGTTCCGCTTCACAATCTTCGAAATCTTATCCGACGAGCAACGCGGGCAGGTAACCCCATCTGTCCAGCGGAGAAGCTCCAGATACTCGCGGCACTTCTCTTCGGAACCAAACTGCTCAATTAGAGTGCAAAGATTTACGGAGTCGCTCATGTCAGAACCCTCTAAGAATACGCCAAGTAAACATCCCAGCGAGATGACAACCGATGAAGCAATCAAGCATCTCTTCCATCCTGAAGCAGTGGATCATGTTCAGAAAAGAGCGCTTAGTGAGCAGGCCCAGAAGATTGCCTCACTGAAGAAAGACTAGGGAAGATGCTACCTTGCGTCAAGTATATAAACTAGAAGTATCTACTCGTGCGCTGTCTTGGCGGCAGTCTCTCATGGTTCTATGGCGGGTTGTCGCGGGAGACACGCAATCATTCCACCTCTCCAACCTGATCTACAGTCACCCCTGCCCCCGCCGCTAGCTGGCGCACTCTCATCGCACCCAAGATGGGTTCCACCCTGCCCTGAACGAAGTCGAAGGGCCGGAGCCAAGCGCACCGAACACTGCTGTCCTCTCTTCGCCAGCCCAAACCTGTCAAGCCCCAATCCGCACGAACCCCGCGCCAAACCAGACGAATCCGCTGGCGCAACCCCCACCCTCCAACAGCTATCCTGATAGGGGGAGAAAGCAGAAACAGGTACGCCCAACTCCAAGACAGCACCTAACCCTAGCAAGGAGAGTAGTTTACCTATAAACCGCTTGAATGCAAGACTTTGCCAAGTACCCCCAACCTATCTCCCGCCAAATGAAGACTTTGACCAAACAGGGGGCGGGGGGAGGGTACACGCGCACCCATGACAGCACCCTGGCCCAGATGAGACGAACTCACACCACCCGGCAGATCACGCACTTCAAATAGCTCGTCTCCGGCAGCGCCAGCAGCGCCGGATGATCGGGCGCCGCACCCCGCGTCTCGAGCACCTGCACCCCCCGCCCCGCATCCACCGCCGCCGCCCGCAGCACCCCCATAAACTCCTCGAGCGAAACATGATGCGAGCAGGAGCACGTCACCAGCGTCCCCCCGCGCTCCAACATCTGCAGCGCCCGCAGGTTCAGCTCCTTGTACCCCCGCAGCGCTCCCTCCGCCGCCCGCTTCGTCTTCGCAAACGCCGGCGGATCCAGCACCACCGCACCAAACCGCTCCCCCGCATCCTGATACGCCCGCATCAACTCAAACGCATCCGCCTCGATCCAGTCCACCGCCGCACCCACCCCACCCCGGTTCAGCTCCAGATTCCGATCCGCAACCTCCAGCGCCGCCCGGCTCGCATCCACCCCCGTCACCCGCTCACACCCTCGTGCCAAATGAAGCGCAAACCCACCCTGGTACGTGCAAATATCCAGCGCCCGTCCCCTCGCATACCGCGCCGCCGCAACGTAATTCAGCCGCTGATCCAGAAACGCTCCCGTCTTCTGCCCAGCCCTCGCATCGTAGTGAAACCGTAATCCATTGATCGGGAACACCGTCTCGCTTCGAGCCTCGTCCGCCGTCCAGATTGGCTCCTCCGGCCCCGCCTCCAGCCCCTCGATCTCGCGTACCCGGCTGTCCGTCCGCTCCCAGATGGTTCCCGCACCCTGCGCAAATGCCCCGGAAAGTGCCTCCCCGACCACCTGCCGAACATCCGCCTGCGCCGTCCCCTGCACCAGAAGCTGCACCACGATGATCTCTCCGTACTGATCCGCCACAATCCCCGGCAGACCATCCGCCTCGCTGAAGATCAAACGCCGTGCACAGCCCTCCGCGGAAACAGGCGCGAGTGCCTCCCGCAACGCGATCGCATCCTCGATCCGCTGTCGAACACTCTCCAGATACAAGGCTCGATCCATTCCCGGCCGGTCCGAAACCATGCGCAGAGTAATCTGCGATCCCGCACTGTACAGCGCCGTACCTAGCGGAACGCCGCGTCCATCCACCACCGTCACCAGTGCCCCCCGCTCCGGCTCGCCAGCCTCTCCGGCCCCCTCCGAACCCGCTAGCCCAAAACCCTGCACGTCCGACCGGTACACCCACAAATACCCGGTGCGCACCCCATCCGAAGCCCGCCGCGATACCCTGACGATCCCCGTATACGCACGCTCACCGCCCTCTAGCTCCGCATCTACCTTCATCATCCCTTCATCCTAGATCACACCGCTCGGCCCTTCGCCTGCGCTCCCTTATGCTCAAGAGAGCTGGTCCCGCACGCCTACGAAGCAGCCCGCACGCAACCATACGCAGGCCGCGCCCCTACAGCACCGAAAGGAACGCGTGAACGCGAAGCAGGTAGATATTGTCATCATCGGAGCAGGCGCCGCAGGCCTCATGTGCGCCATCGAGGCCGGCCGTCGCGGTCGCCGGGTCGTCCTGCTCGACCACGCCGATCGCCCCGGAAAGAAGATTCTCATCTCCGGCGGCGGCCGCTGCAACTTCACCAACCTGCACACCCGTCCGGAGAATTTCCTGTCAAGCAACCCGCACTTCGCCAGGTCCGCGCTCGCCCGCTACACTCCGTCGGACTTCATCGCCCTTGTCGAAGCCCACAAAATCCCGTACCACGAGAAGACGCTCGGACAGCTCTTCTGCGATCACTCCGCCCAGGCAATCGTCACCATGCTGGTGAAAGAAACCGTAGCCGCGGACGTGGAGACGGTTCTCGGTGTCACCATCTCCACCGTCACAAAGGACAGCGGCTTCCTCGTCCAAACCTCACGCGGTGCTTGGCGGAGCGCCTCCCTCGTCGTCGCAACCGGCGGCCTCTCTATCCCTAAAATGGGTGCGACCGGACTCGGCTACAACCTCGCCAGGCAGTTTGGCCTGAACGTTATCGACTGCCGCCCAGCCCTCGTTCCCTTCGTTCTCAGCGAGCTCGACCAGCAACGCTGGTGTGATCTCTCCGGCCTCTCGACCGAGGTCATCAGCTCGACTGGCTCCGGCAAGCAGTGCTCTCGCTTCCGCGAAAAGCTCCTCATCACGCATCGCGGTCTCAGCGGCCCAGTTATCCTGCAGACCTCCTCCTACTGGAAGCCCGGCAGCATCGTCTCGCTGGACCTCGCGCCGGACACCGACATCACAACTTCTCTCCGCGCTGACGGTACCTCCCGCACCCCAGCAGTTGCTCTCAACGCGCTTCGCTCCGTCCTGCCCGCCCGCTTCGCCGAGCGCTGGCTTGACCGCAACCTGCCCCCCAACTGGACCAACGCCTCCCTTGATCGCCTCGAACACCAGTTCCACAACTGGCAGGTCACACCAGCCGGAACCGAGGGCTACCCCAAAGCCGAAGTCACCGCCGGCGGAGTCGACACGGCGGAACTCGACGGCAAGACCATGCAGGCCCGGCACGTTCCCGGTCTTTACTTTATCGGCGAAGTTGTCGACGTTACTGGCTGGCTCGGCGGCTACAACTTCCAGTGGGCTTGGGCCTCCGGTGTCGCCGCCGGCACCGCGGCCTGACACGGCCGTTAGCCCGGCGCACTACTCCAGTCCACTCGGCTTCTCGCCCCTACTGCACCGTCAGCTTCAGCGTGACCGCCCTCGTCAGCCCCGAGCTCGCCGCCGTCACCGTCAGCGTGTACTCTCCCGCAGGAGTAGCTGAACCCGCCGTCTGGGTCGGTCCCCCCGGAACTGGGATTACCCGTCCAACACCACACCCTCCTCCGGCCACGACGCAAAACACCATTAGCAGACCCATAAGCTTTGCCGCGTTCCTTCGCCGCAACATCGCAGCCCCGATCGGTAACAGGCCAGCCAGCACCAGCGGCGAAACAGTCCGCGAACCCGTTGCCGGTCGGCTCCCCTCGCCAGCACCAGCCGTCGACGTAACTCCCGTCGCCACGGTTACCGTCACCACCGTCGTTGAGCCCAGAGCAACGCTGCCCGGAAAGACCACACAGCTGGAGCTCGGCGGCGCTCCTGCGCAGCTTAGCTTCACCTGCCCCGCCATCCCCGCGATCGAGCTCAACAACAAGGGAAACGTCGCGGCCTTTCCGCTCGCAACCGTCGCCGACGTGCTGCCGTCGGCAGCGAGCGAAAAGTCAACCCCCGTCCCCGCAAGCGCCAGCGACTGCGGGGAGTTCGGCGCATCATCCGTGATCGACAGCAATCCCGACCTGCTGCCACCCATCGAAGGCATGAAGCTCAGCAGAAACGTGCAGGCCGATCCAGGTGCCAGACTCGTCGCGCAGCTTCCACCCGGGAGAATCGAAAAGTCTCCGCTCAACGCCACACGGTTCAGACTTAGCAGCAAACCGCCGTTATTGGTGAGTGTCACCGCCTGTCCGGCAGATCGCACACCAATCGCTGTCGTCGGAAAACTCATGCTTCCTGATGGCGAAAGCGATACGCCGGGAGGAGCCACGCCGGTACCGGCTAGGCTCACCACCTGGGAGCGGAACTGGTCCGCAATCACCAACTCGCCCAAGCCCACCCCAATTCCATTCGGCACATACGCCACCGAGATAGCACAACTCGAGCGCGCGTTCAGTGAGTTGCCGCAGCCGTTCACGGCCGTGAAATCGCCTGAGCTGATCTGCGCCGTGATCAGCGTAAGCGGCACGTCCCCTGCGTTCGTCAGAACCACCTGCTGGGTCGCGCTCGAACTTCCAATCTGCTGCAACGCGAAGGCGAGCGAGCCCGGCGAAATCGAGTCGGTCGCGGGAGACACCGCGGTTCCCGTCAGCGATGCTGTCAGCTTTATGGAAGCTCCCTGCACCGTCAGAGTTCCACTGCGCGCACCGGCAGCCGTCGGTGCAAACACCACCGACACCGTACATCCCGTGCTCGGAGCGAGCGACGCTCCGCACGTATTCGCGCTCACGTTGAAGTCGCTCGACCCCGCCGGCGTCCCCAGCGTCACCGGCGACCCGCCCGTATTGGAAATCGTGATGTTCTGTGCGGCACTCGTCCCGTTGACCGTCGTCGTCGGAAAGCTCAGCGCCAGCGGACTCAGCATCAGATCACCGGGAGGCGTGCCAACGCCCGACAGCGTCGCCGTAGCCTGCCCGCCGCTTACATTGCCGTAAATCGTAAGGACACCTCCGCGATTTCCTTGCGCCGAAGGAAGAAACTGCACCTGAACCGCACAGCTCGCGTTGATCGCCAGCGCCTTCCCGACACAGGTATTCGTCACCGTGAAGTCGCCAGTCACTGCCGTGCGGCTCACAGCTAACGGCGCGGCGCCCGTGTTCGTAACTGTAATCGTCTGAACATCGCTAATCGTCCCCACCGCCTGGTCGGCAAATGTAACCTGCGACCGAGACAGGGAGATCGCTGGCTGTGCGGGGAACGCCGCGGTCACCAGCGGAACCTCCCATATCCCGCGTCCATACGTTCCAGCCCTGAGCAGACCAACGCGTCCGTCGCCCGTGGGCAGTTGGGCGGCCGCGGCAAGCTGAACCACCGGCGCGTTCGGCAGGGCCCGGCCGTAGATGCTCCAGCAGTTCGCCTGCGAGCAGTTCGCAACCCCGGTCGTTACATACACTCCCGTATCCATGGCGACGTAAACGGTGTTCGCATCATTCGGGTCCACAACGATGCTGTTCGCAGGAGCGTTCGGCAGGTTACTGGTTATGTTCAGCCAGTGCGCTCCCCCATCTGTCGACGCATACACGTGAGCGATCGAGAGGCCGTTCCCCGTGAATCCCATCACCGTCGCATACACCGTCTGCCCCGTCGCGTCGTGCGCGTCCGCAACCAGCGAGGAGACGTCAAAAGCTCCGGGGTTGAACTGTGTCGAGCTGATGTTGCCGTTGGTCACAAGCGACGTGCTCACATCCATCCACCTTGTCCCGCTGCTCGCCAAATCCGCGTTCGCCGTCGTAAAGACGTGCCCGGCAAAGGCTCCTCCCCCATCGATCGCACCCGCCATCCCGGCATACAGCACCTTCGATCCAGAGTTGGGGATCGTTCCTCCCGTAGCCCCCGGTCCACCCGCCGCCAGCGACCGAATCATCGCATTCGTCGTGGGGTCGCACGCGTTATTCTCGGGCCCGCCCAGCGTCGTGCTCAACCGGTTCGCGCCCGACCACAGATCGCCCGAGCCCGCCGGTCCACGCCACACCCTGCAGGTTCCAACCAGCACGTTTGCACTCAGCGCCGGATCCAGTATCCACGGCGCATCCAGCACCGAGGCGTCCGCATTCGTCTGGGCGGCGCCAATCGTCGGTATCCCGGCGAAGTCCGCGGCCCCACACCTCGCACCCAAAGAACACGCCCGAAGACTCACTCCACCAGCCGTCGAAATGTACCACAGCAGCGGATTGCTCTGATCGATCGCAACCGTTCCACCCTCGCCCGCTGAGATCTGATCCCAGACCGATGCCGTCGTCAGCAGGGAAGATCTCGCCGTTCCGCTCGCACCCAGACCCACCAGCAAGTTCAAGGGCTCTTGCGGGTCCTGCGCAAAGCTGATCACCTCCGCCAGGGAACCAAGTCCCCCATTCAGGTTGTCGAAATGACTCGCATCGTCAGCAGAACAGGACGGCCCCTGTTCGTTCACGCCGTCCGTCGATCTCCACAGCCCACTGTCGTTCCCCAGATACAGCAGTGAAGCCCCATCCAGCGTCGCGATCGCATGCTGCGCCGGCGCCACCCTCGCCGGCGCAGCGCACCCATTTAACGCATTCGTCGTGTTGCGAAACACGCATCCCGCGGAAACGGAACATCGGTACAGATCTCTCGTCGCCGCAAACAGCAACGTATCCGTTCCCGAGGCAACCGCCGCCAGACCCAGGTTGTAGTCCGCCTGCGCAATCACCGTGCTCCCGCCGCCCCGCTCCATCGGCCCTGAATCCAGACGCGTTGCGAACCGCACAGAGCTCGAGGCGCAACCGCCTCCGGAAACTCCGCAGACATCCTCCCACAAACCCTGGTCGACGTTGCTCCGATCCGTCGTTAGAGCAAACATGTCGCCGCTCACCGGCTGCACCGCCAGCGCCCCCCGAAAGATCGGGCACGAGGCGCTGCCAGCGGTCCCCGGCGTCGGCGGACAGGCCATCGCCGTCAAACCGGCTCCAGGCTGGCTGGCAAGCCGCGTCCAGGACGCGCCGTCCAGCGATTCGTAGTACCCGTGATACCGCAACGCCGCGTAGAACCGCTTTCGAACAGGGTTCCACACCACCGAGGTCGCAGCCAAACCTCCACCGTGGGCGCTCGCGCTCTCGATCGTCTGCGGCCCATCCGAGATCGTTGCCAGGTACCACGTCACGCCCGCGTCGTGCGAGACATACAATCCCCTCACGCTATCCGTCAGCGGAGCGTTGACGATCGACGTCCGCGCAGCGTCACTCACCGCGGCTACAACCAGACCCGGATCGCTCGTGCTCCAGGCAAACCCCGCAAATCCAAGTCCTCCGAAGTAGAGCGGCCTCGGCGTATCCCGCGAACTCTCCACCAGACCCCACGTAAGTCCACCATCCGCGGAGCGCAGCAGCCCGCTTCCATAGTACGAGTCAGACGCATCGTTCGGGTCGCCCGTCCCCGCCAGCACAATGCCACCCGCCTGCGCACTGATCGCCCCAATACTCAGCGAGGCCGTAGCTGTGCTCCCCGCGCTCGCGCTGAACACCGAAAGTTCATCGGTCAACGGCACAAAGGTCACACTCTCAGCCGCGCCCGCCGCGTTGATGGACTTCCACACTCCGCCACCCGTCGTACCCACGTAGACCGTGTTGCCGCTGCGGTCCGCCGGGTCGATCGCGATACTGGAGACCCGGCCGCTGATCCTTCCAAACGCCGGGCTCGCCACCTGGTTCGGCCCCACCGGCTGCCACCTTGAGTCCAGCCTCGAGATCCTCGGCCTAACGCCCTGCACCTGGGCCATGGCCGCGTGTTGCGCTCGCGCCCGCGCCAAACCTCCTGCCGCGCCCGCACCACCTTCCAGGGTTCGACCCCGCAGAAACGTGCCCGCGGCATGCCGGCCGGCGCTGACCTCCGCCTCTCCTGTCGATCCCGACGGGCCAGCAGCCTGCAAACCGCGAAGCTCGCCGGCAGGCTCCTCCACCAGGCCCTGGGCAAAGATCACACCGCATCGGCACCCCGCATATCCAAGAACAATCGCGAGCCCGAGCAGCAACCTACGCCGCAGGAGCCATCTACCACACACACCCCGCATGGAGCCCTTATCGGCCGGCACCGCAAAAACTTGAGTTCGCATCCAGATTATTCTCGGCACGGACAAGGTCGACACCAGCTGCGCGGCTGCGGGAGAACCCCTGGAAAGCTCCCCCGCAAAGCGCAGCGCTGTTCTTCCAACACCCTACCGCCCGCGGCTCATAGCCCCAATCCGCTCAAAGTTGTAGAGCGTGGTCACGTAAACCTAATCCCGCCCGTCAACCTCAGCTCGACCGAAAACTCCCGTCTTCGAGCCAGCCCTGCTTCGCCAGCTCCCGCATCTGCTGGATGTACCGCTTTGAATCGAACTTCCTCCCCGTGGACGCGCCCGACATGTACCGGATCTTTCCAAACACCGGCCGCGATCCCCAGGCTCGATCGAACTTGCCCACAATCGCCCACGCAACTCCGCCGTACCCGTTCGGGTCTCTCCCATCCAGAAAATACCGGTCGTTCAGATACACGCAGAACGCATACGCCGTCGCCACATCTGGCGTCCACTCTAGGATCTTCTTGCCCCAGTACATCCTCATGAGGTTGTGCATCCACCCGTGCCGAACCATCTGCATCTGCGCCGCATTCCAAAGCTCGTCGTACGTCTCGCCACGCTCCATCTGGTCCCGCGTATAGACACGCTCTCGCTTGTCGAGCGCGTGCTCCGCAATCGTCTTCTTCGCCCATGCCTCCGCGCACTCCGCGTTGTCGTAGTTCGGCTGGTACTTCACGAAGTTCACCATCAGCTCGCGCCAGGCAATCAGCTCGTTGAAGTAGCTGTCCCGCGCCGCCGTCAACGCCGGATTCTGCTTCGCCGCCGCATCCACCGCCAGCGCAATCGTCTGCGACCCGATATGCCCGTAGTGCAGATACGGCGACATGCAGCTGGTCCCATCTGTCTCCGGCCGGTTCCGTTCAACCTCGTAGCCCTCCAACATCTTCGCGACAAACAGGTTCAGCCGCGCCAGCGCAGCATGCGTTCCACCCTTCCACTCCGCCACCGGACCCACGCTCCGATCAAAATCCGTCCATCCGCGCGTCATATCCTCGTGCACCGAGTCACACTGGAATCCGTCCGGCATCGTCCACACATGCTCAGCTCGCGGATTCTCGTACGGCACCAGGTACTCCGGCAGCAGGCTGTATAGCCTCGGTCGAATCGTGTACGCGCCATACTGCGCCTTTTCGATCAGCTTCGACGGCACCACCACGTCCGCATCCACCGTCCAGAAGGGCGCCTCAATCTGTCTCGCCAGCTCCTGCCGCCATCGCTCCGGCTCCCGCATCGGATTCTCATCCCCGATCACCATCGCCGCCTCCACATCCGCGATCAGCCGCAGGTGCGACTCATGGGGCGCGCGCCGCATCACAAACCGGATATTCCGCTTCGCCAGATCCTCCTCAATATCAGGCAGCCCCTGGTTCAAAAACACATAGTGCCGCAGGTTCGCATGCGGAAAATTCGAGATGCCCGCGAAGTAAACCACCAGGGCAGCCCAAGGGTATTGGCAACATTTACCCCGAGGTTCAGGGCATGGTTATCCACGCCCCGCTGCGCCCTCTGCATCCAGTACAGGACACACTTACCCCCGGCATCCGGTGCTCCCCCCCTTCGGATCGTCACCCGCGCATCCTTCGCCAAGGATGCGAGCGACTTCGGAACCTCCGGTATCGCCACCGTCGTTGCACTCGCGACATCCGTCTTCGCTCCACGCGCCGGGCGGCCTCGTCTCTCCGCGGGCACGGCCATGGGCCGCTCCCCAGGCATAATCTCTGCTCCCCCTACACCGTCCCGCTCGTTACGCCTCATAGTGCTACGTTAGTGGATTGGGATACACGTCCGCCCGGAGGTCTCGTCTGAGCTATGACCGCTGTTGATGCCGTCGCACTCCGGCCCTGTCGGCTTCAGGACGCCGAAGCCCTCGCCCTCGTCGCCGCAGCCACCTTCCTGGAGGCCTTCGCCGGCCTCCTGCCCGGCCCCGCCATCATTCAGCACTGCGCCCGGCACCACATCCCGTCTTCTTACGCCAGATATCTCGCCTCTGACCGCGTCCGCGCCTGGCTGGCCGTCATCTGCCCGGGCGATGCCCCCGTCGGCTACTCCATGCTCACCCCGCCCGATCTCCCGCTCGAGGACCTAAGCTCGTCGGACCTCGAACTCAAGCGCATCTACCTGTTTTCGAAATTCCAGGGCTCCGGTGTGGGACAACAGCTGCTGGACACCGCCATCGCCAGTGCCCGCGATATGGGCGCTCCCCGCCTCCTCCTCGGCGTACATGTCGGCAACCGTCGCGCCCTCCGCTTCTACGAGCGCAACAGCTTCCGCCAGGTGGGCGTTCGCACCTTCCAGGTCGGCTCCCTCGTCTGCGACGACTACATCCTGGGCCGCGATCTTTAGCCGCCCGGACGCCCGCCTCCAGAAAAAAAGAAGAGCGGCCCCAGTGGCCGCCCTAACGCTCCCAACCGAAGATCTGTCTACCAGCGCCCCCAGGCCCGGCTCACATAGTCGCTCAGCGTCATGGTGATCAGCACCAGAAAGGTGAAGAAGCCCGCTGCCACCGTCATCTTGATCAGCCGCGACTGGAACTTCACATGCATAAAGAACAGAATCACGACAACAGCCTTGAAGCAGGCGATAGCCAAAGCGATAATCGGGTTGAAGACCTTCAGGTCCACATACGCCGCTCCCACCGTGATCGCTGTCCCTATCAGCAGGGTGGCAAACACCAGCGCGTACTGGAACGGCGTTACGATGTGTGCTTCCACATGCTCCGGGTTCGTCATGTTTGCCGGATCGTGTTTATCAGCCATAACCCCATCCTTCGTTGAAGACCAAAAAAGGCCAAGAAGACCAGCCTGAAGCAAATCTGCGTACCCGCGGCCCTAGTGAACCGGATGCCGATTGATCAGATACAGCAGCGGAAACAAGAATAGCCACACAATATCGACGAAATGCCAGTAAAGCCCAAAGTTTTCAATCGGCGCAACATACCCCGTACTAAATTCGTACCGATAAGCTCGATACGTCAGCCAAAACAGAATTCCGATGCCGATAATCATATGCAGCGCATGCATGCCCGTCATCGCGAAGTAGAGCGAGAAGAAGACTGAAGTCCTCTGTGCCATATCCGGTGCCAGCGGCTGCTCATCCTTGATGCCATGCGCCGCCGGGTTTACAAACTCCGAGATGTCGAAATGCGGCCCGGGAATGTGGTGCTTCTCCCACTTTTCGTGGTACTCGACGTACTTGATCCCCAGAAACGCCGCACCGAACACCGTCGTCAATACCAGCATCAGCACCAGAAAGTTCCGCTTCCGCACCTCCGCCGCCCACACCCCGAGCGCCATGCAAAACCCTGACGTGATCAGGATCGCCGTGTTGATTGCACCCAGCGGCACGCTCAACTGGTTCGAAGCCACGGCAAAAGCCGGGTAGTACCAGTTACGGTAGAGCAGATACGCGAAAAATAGACCGCCGAAGAACATGATCTCCGTCAGCAGGAACAGCCACATCCCAAATGTGCCCGCCTCCCTCTGCTGCTGCTCCGTCTCAAAGTGATGGCGGTGCTGCGGAAGAACTAAGTGCTCATGCTCCGCATGAACGGCCGTCTCCGAGGTGTGCGGATGCGTCGCTACCATCGCGTTATCCAACGGTTGTCACCTCTTGTTTGGTCTTGTGCGCCAGCCACTCGTAGTCATACGCCTCATGATCCACAACCGGCGTCTCGATAAAGTTCTCCGTCAGCGGCGGGGACTGAATCTGCCACTCCAGCCCTGTCGCCTGCCACGGATTGTTTCCCGCAATCGCTCCATACTTCAGCGACCAGCCTAGATACAACAGCGGAAGCATATAGCCCACGCCCAGCACAGTCGCGCCAGCCGTCGAGAGCACATTCAACACCTGGAACTCCGGTGGATACGCGTGGTATCGGCGTGGCATGCCGAGGTAGCCAAGAATGAACTGCGGCAGAAACGTCAGGTTGAATCCGATAAACGTCGTCACCGCCGCCAGCTTCGAAAGCGGCTCCGAATACATCCGGCCCGTCATCTTCGGCCACCAGAAATGAACGCCGGCGAGAAACGCCATCAGCATCCCGCCAACCATCACAAAATGGAAGTGGGCGACGATGAAGTACGTCTCGGTCAGGTGAATATCCATGCCGAGCGCTCCCAGAAACACGCCCGTCATGCCCCCAATCGTAAACAGCCCCAGGAATCCGAACGCATACAGCATCGGCGTCTCAAACGTAATTGATCCCTTCTGCAGCGTGAACGACCAGTTGAAGATCTTGATCGCCGAGGGTACCGCCACCAGCATCGTCAGCAGCGAAAACACGAGCGCCGAGTAGTTCGACACACCCATGATGAACATGTGGTGCGCCCACACAAAGAATCCAAACAGCGCAATCGCCACTGAAGAGAACGCCACAGCCGTGTAACCGAACACCCGCTTCCGGCTAAACGTGCTAATCACCTCGGAGATGACGCCCATTCCTGGCAAAATCATGATGTACACCGCCGGGTGCGAGTAAAACCAGAACAGATGCTGGAACAGCAGCGGATCTCCGCCCTTGGTCGGATCGAACACCCCAATCCCGATCGTCCGCTCAAGCGCCACCAGTACCAGCGAAATCGCCAGCACCGGCGTTCCCAGCACCATCAGCAGCGAAGCCGCATAGTGCGACCACACAAACAGCGGCATCCGGAACCAGGTCATACCGGGAGCCCGCATCCGGTGAATCGTCACAATAAAGTTCAGCCCCGTGAAGATCGACGAGAAGCCGGCGATAAATACCGCTGTCGCCGCCGTGATCACGTGTGTGTTCAGGTAATGCGTCGAGAGCGGCGTCGTAAACGTCCATCCCGTGTCCACGCCTCCCAGCACCAGTGCCGCCAGCGTCATCGTTCCGCCGATCATGTACAGGTACCAGCTCAGCAGGTTGATCTTCGGAAACGCAAGGTCCTTCGCGCCCAGCATGATTGGAATCAGAAAATTCCCCAGCGTCGCCGGCACCGAAGGCACCAGGAACAGGAAAACCATGATGATCCCGTGCATGGAAAAGAACTTGTTGTACGTGTCTGAGGCCACCAGATCAGGCTGCGGCGTCAGCAACTCAAGTCGAATCAATCCCGCAAACGCGCCTCCGATAAAGAAGAAGAACGTAATGGAGATCAGATACAGAATCGCAATACGCTTGTGATCCCCAGTCAGCAGCCAGCTCATCAGGCCGTGCTCGTTGTTCAGGTAATTCCGCCTGGGCAGCGCGGCCGTGTTCTGGTCGGGAAGGTTGAGGATGGTCGACGGATTCATTGTGCTCATTGCTTCACCATGTCAGGCGGATTAGGCTGCGCTGTCGGCGTATTCGGCGCCGCTTGCGTGGACTGTTGCGTGTTCAGCGTCTGCTGATTACGATAATTTGTCTGCAGCGTCTTGATGTACTCCACCAGGTCGATCAGCCCGTCTTCGCTGACCTGCCCCTGGTACGTCGGCATGATCGGCGCATACCCGGCCGTCACATGCTGCGAAGGGTTTAGGATCGAATCCCTGAGGTAGGCCTCGTTTACCTGCACCTCGGACCCGTTCGCCAGCTGCAGCTTCGATCCGTAAACCCCGGCCAGGTTCGGTCCCCGAGCCGCCGCCGTGCCGTTGTGGCAGGCATTGCATCCCATGCTCGAGAACAGCCGTTCCCCGTTCTGGGCGAGCGACATGCCGCTCGTCGACTGCTGCGTCCACTTCTGGTAGTCCTCCGGCGTCAGGACCGTGATCTCCCCAATCATGCCCGAGTGCAGCGTCCCGCAATACTGCGTGCAGAACAGATGGTACGAGCCCGGAGTCGTCGCCTCGAACCAGACCGTCGAGTACCGTCCCGGAATCACCTCGCGCTTCACCCGGAAGTCAGGGATCGAAAAGCTGTGAAACACGTCCTGGGAGATCATCGTCAGCTGGACCGGCCGGCCCATCGGCACGTGAAGGGCGTTGATCTCATGCTGCCCGCCCGGGTGCTCCGCCTTCCACATCCACTGCTTGCCGACGATGTAGACATTCATCGCATTGGTGGGCGGCGTGTAAATCCGGAAATACAGCAGAGCTCCCCACACAAACACCACCAGAAACAGCGCCAGCGGAATGATGGTCCACGTCGCCTCCAGCAGCGTGGAGCCCTCGACGTGCTCGGCTACCGGGTTCCTCTCGCGCCGGTAGCGAATCGAGAAACCAAAAACCAGAGCCCCCACCAGCACGCTTCCAACCAGCGTGATCAGAATGAGAAAAAAGAAGAGGGCATCCGTGTACGGCGCGATTGTCGACGCCTCACGCGGAAACAGCGCGGACGCGGTGAGCCACTTCACCAGAAACTGCCACAGGACTGGACTGATATGCATCGTTACCCTTTATCCGTTTCGTTCTTCATCAGGTCGTGGTCACGTCCAAGACGGAGGTCCCGTCGGAACATCAGAAACATAAATCCGCCCAGGCCGGCCATCGTCACCATGCCGCCGAACTGCACCACTCTCGCCACAATCAGGGAGTGCTTGTTCGTCTGCGGATCATAGTGGTAGCAGTACGTCAAAATGTTCGCGACCGGAGATCCGATCTTGTTGCCGGAAGCCTCGATCAGCCCCAGCAACATATCCTTGGGCGAGTACTCCACGCCCAGGTAGTACTGCGCCAACTTCCCCTGTGGCGTCACAATCTCGATCGAGCTCGCGTGCGCAAACTGCGTCAGCTTTCCATCCGGCCCCGGCACCCGCACATACCCAAACCCAACCGCGTCCGTCACCTTGTCGATCGCCGGTCGTTGCCCGGTCAGAAAATGCCATCCTGCCGCCGTTTCCGGCCGTCCATACCGCTTCAGGTACAGCGCCTTGTTCCGCGCCGCCAGCTCCGGAGTTTCGCTTGGGTCGATGCTCACGACCACCACGTCAAAGTCCTTGCCCGGCGTCAGCCGCACCATCTCCAGCGCGCCCGTCAGCCCGTCCAGCTCCTCCGAACACAGCATCGGGCAGTTGAAATACACCAGCGCCAGGATGGCCGGCTTCTTCCCGAAGTACTCTCCCAGCACCACCTGCTTGCCCGTCTCATCGACGAACGTGGCGTCCATCGGTAGCTGCTGGTTCAGGTGCTGCGAAACCCCAACCTTTTGGAGCACCTGCGGCAGCTGATCGCCCGCATTCTCGCCGCTCTGTTTGTCCCCGTAGCTCGATACCTGCGCGCCCGCTGCCGACGCGAGCAAGAGTCCGCCGGCCAGCACCCATCCAGATGTCAGCGACCCTCTCATCCATCGTCCTGTTAAGCTCTTCGGCATCGTGCAGCGGCTCCCTTTGTCCTTCTTCAATCCTATGCCGGTTCGTTACCGTGTGGGCTTCAGTTCGGCGTGCTCCGCAGCTTCCGCTTTGCCGTAGCTCAGCTTCTCAGCTCGCGCTTCCATCACATCCAGCTCATATCCTGTACGTGCAAAACCGTTTGTCAGCGGTGCGGTTACCGCCACCGCCGGGTCGCCCACCATCCTTTGCCCGTCCGTCTGCGCACTCGCAGCCGCCGGCAGACCGCGGGCGGCAATCAGCTCCATCGCCCGCCCAATCGGGATCCTCGTCGTTCCGTTGTCGGAGCTGTAGTTCTCCAGTAGCAGGTCCTCTCGCGCATGGAGATCCGCCGTCGCCTGATTGCCGTCGTCAATGTCCAGCCGCGGCGCCGGAAACACGTTCGTCATCTGCTGCAGCTGTCTCTGCTGCATCTCGGGCGAGCTCGCCAGGTCCTCGCGCTTCTTACCTCCGCCCAGATTAATCGCCGACGACATCCCCTGCGCCGCATGCCATTTGTCGATCGGTCCGTCTTCCTTGAGAAAGGCATTGTTGATCACCTTTCCCATCACAAAGCAGAAGACAAAGAAGATCAGCACAAAAACGCTCAGTCCCGCCAGGAAGACAATCACGCCGCCAACATTGACGTCCGTCGTCTCGTATCCGGGGCTCTCCTCCCCCCGGTGGGTCGATGGCGTTGTTCCGCCGAGGGCATCCTTGCCAAGATCGTGGTTGTCAGTGGGCATGTTCCGGCTCCAGCATCTCCTCAAGGTGAGGATCGTTCACGTTGATAAGGGGTCGCGCCTGCAGCTGGCCGAGGTAGTACCAGGCCCAAAAGCTCAACACCGCGACCGGCACAGTGATATACGCTAAAATCCCGAAGTTTCCCGAGAGATGGAGGTTTCCCGCAGCATCCGGAAAGTTCGGTTCGATCAGCCAGAACATGTCCACCAGCCGCGCAAAGATCATCCACGACGTCAGCCAGATCATCTTCGTCTTGCTTCGCTTCAGGTCGCGGGACAGCAACAGCGTGAACGGAATCACCCAGTGGCACACAAAATCGATCGAGCAGATCACCCACCAGCCGCCATGAATGCGGTTCAGGTACCAGGGAATCTCGTCCGGCACGTTGCCCGACCAGATTATCAGAAACTCCGCAAAGGTGAGATAGATGTTCAGCATCACGAACGCCAGCGCGAACTTGCCGAGATCGTGCTGCTCCGTCACCCGTAGCAGCGTCTTCATCGGCTCGAAGCGGGACAGCTGGATCACCGTCAAAATCCCGAGCGCCAGCACCGCGAAGCCCTCTGCCACCAAGAACTGCAATCCCCAGATTGACGAATACCAGGTCACGTCCAGCGACTTGATCCAAATAATCGCGCCCGCCGTCATCAGGATCACGTAAATCAGAATCCCAATGCCGCTCAGGTTCTCAAACTTCACCTGCCAGCGATGGAAGCTCTGCTCCGTTCCGCCTGCTGGGTCCGCATCCCGCTGTAGCGACCACTTGTTCAAGAGATACGTGAACGTCAGCAACACGCCGAAGATAATCGCCGTCTCGATCCACGCGCTCACGGGGCTCAACATCCCGTGCTTCGCGTTCGCCGTCAGCTGCTGCTCCTTTGTCATCAAACCCTGGCCAAACGCCTGCGCCGTCGCCTGTGCGTTCGGAAACCGCGCCCACTGATACAGGTACTTCATCAAAATCCCGATCGGCAGAAACATCACCGCAACCAGGAACAATGTGCGGCTCATCGCCTCCAGCGGCCGGCGCAGCAGCAGCCCCCACTTACCGCCCGAAACGTATTGCAGCATCAGCATCACCAGGCCTCCGCCGGCAAAGTTGAAGCACGTCATGTACCCCATCAGGTAGGCGCGCAGCAGATGATGCCGCCCCTCGTGCGTCCACGAGAACGCCACCAGCGAGAGGACCGTAAAGGCAGCCGCGATCATCAAAAAGCGCATTCGCCACGCTTGGACGGCTGCCGGCGCCGTCAGCGTCACAGGCAGAACGCGCGGCCCGTGGTGCGCCAACTCGTGATGCCCTCCGTGTTGTTCGTGTGCCGATGCCATGCGTGTCAAACCCCTGTTTCAAGTTATCGCCGTCCAGATGCCGCCCGGACCTTTACCACTGCCATCTTAATGACTGCCCCGTTTACTACCTGCCCACTTACTGCTTACTCGTCGCGTTCACCAAACCGGAGTTAGGGACGGCCGGCTGCCGTGCCGGCGAGGCCTGCTTCGCTCCCGTCCCGGCGCCCGAGGTCGGCGTGTTGTTCACGTCGACCGAGATGTTGTAGTCCTTCCCGTCCGGCGTCCCTTTCACGGCCGTCGGTGGAAGCGCCCAGTCCTGCGCGAACCCAGCCGGGAAGCCGTTCCGCTCCGCAATCTCCGACAGCGGTTCCACCCGGCCTCCGCTCCCAACATCCGCCGGCACCGCCTTTTGGCTCAGCTGCAGCGCCCGCACATACGCTACCACCGCCCATCTGTCCTGCGGCGCCAGCTGCGCCGCATAGTCCGGCATCGATCCGTAGCCGTTCGAGATCACATTGAAGAAGTGGCCCAGCGGAGCTTCCCGGAGGCGGTCCGTATGGAAGTTGCCCGCGGCCGCGTACCCGCGCTGCACAATCATGCCGGCGCCATTGCCCACGCGCGAGTGGCACGGCGTGCAGTAAACGTTGTATCGCTCCTGCCCGCGCTGCATCACCGGTATCGTCACCGGAAAGGGCATGCCGTCCCCCTCCTTCCCGTTCACGAATCCGGTGTAAAGATAGGCGTTCTCGTGCATCTGGTTGCGCGCCACCGTGTTCTCCACCTGCGGCCGTACCGACCGTCCATCCGCATACAGGTCGCTTCCGCGCTGCGGGTAGAACTTTGGCTGGTTGTGCATGTCTTGGCGGCATCCGGCCGCCAGCAGCGTCGCACCCATGGCCACCGCCGCCGTCCATCGGGGCCTCGCTACGCCGGCCTCGCCCGTCTGTCTCTGTCGTTGCACCATGATTCCTTGATCTCGCATCAGTGCTCTACCTCGACCACCGACACCGCGGGAAACTGCTCCAGGAACGACCTCGTTCCGGTAAGCGAAAACTGGGGGTCGGCCGCCTCCAGGCACAGAAAAAATTTGTCCGTGGTCGCTCCGCTGCGGAAGTTGGGCGCGTTGAACAGAGGATGGTAGAGCTGCGGCATCCCGTTCAGCGCAATCATCCCAAACGCCGCCGACAGCCCGGCAAACAGAATCGTCCACTCATACGCCGGAATAATAAACGCGGGCCACGAGAGCAGCGGCCGACCCGCGATGTTCAGGGGATACGCCCACACGTTGATCCACGTCTGCATCAGGTAGGCCGTCGTCAGTCCCAGGATGCCCCCGAGCAGGCACAGCATCGGCACCCGCGTCTTGTGGAAATGCAGCGCGACCGCGGCCTCTTCGACCGGGTAAGGCGTATAGCACTCCATCCGGCGATACCCCGCCGAACGCGCCTGCTCCGTTGCTAGCACCAGCTCGCTCGGCGTGTTGAACTCGGCCAGCAGGCCGTAGACCCCTTCGCGCGGTGGCATCAGACAGTCTCCTCAATCACGGTCTCGGAATCAGCACCGCCCCGCCGGACCTTTGTCTGCGGCAACATCATCCGAATTTCGGACATCGGGATCATCGGCAGAAACCGTACAAATCCCAGGAACAGGCACGTGAACAATCCCATCGTGCCGACGTAAATCATGTAGTCCCACTTGGTCGCCCGGTATGTTCCCCAGCTCGAGGGCAGATAGTCGCGGTAGAGACTCGTCACCACAATCACAAACCGTTCAAACCACATGCCCGTATTCACAATCAGCGACAACACAAACAGGTACGCCACGTTCACCCGCAGCTTGCGCGACCACAGCGTCGTCAGCGGTATCGCGATATTCGTCAGGATCAGAATCCAGTAGGCCCAGCCCATCGGCCCGAACATCCGGTTCCACATCATGAAGAACTCCCAGTGGCTGGCCGAGTACCAGCTCATGAAGACCTCCATCGCATACCCATACGCCACGATCGAGCCCGTTGCCAGCATCACCTTGGCCATGTTGTCCAGGTGGCGCAGCGTCACCAGGTCCTCTAGGTGATAAAACTTGCGCAGTGGAATCGCCAGCGTCAGCACCATCGCAAATCCCGAGTACACCGCTCCGGCCACGAAATAAGGCGGGAAGATTGTCGTGTGCCAACCCGCCAGGGCCGCCACCGCAAAGTCGAAGCTGATCACGGTGTGCACCGAAAGCACCAGCGGCGTCGACAGGCCCGCCAGCAGCAGCGAAGCCGACTCATACCGGATCCAGTGCCGCGTCGATCCCCTCCAGCCCAGGCTCAACAGGCCGTACATGTACTTTGCAAAGGGCATCGTCGCCCGGTCGCGCAGCGTCCCGAAGTCCGGAATCATGCCCACATACCAGAACACGATCGAGATCGTCGCATACGTCGACACCGCAAACACGTCCCAGGCCAGCGGGCTCCGGAACTGCGGCCACACGTTCATCGTGTTCGGGTAGGGAAACAGCCAGTACGCCAGCCACGGCCGGCCCACATGGATCAACGGAAAGGTTCCCGCGCAGACCACCGCGAAAATCGTCATCGCCTCCGCGAACCGGTTGATCGAGTTGCGCCACGTCTGCTTGAACAGCAGCAGAATCGCCGAGATCAGCGTGCCCGCGTGGCCGATACCGATCCACCACACGAAGTTGATAATCGCAAATCCCCAGGCGCCCGGAATCGTCACGCCCCAGATCCCCACGCCCTTCAGGAACAGCCACGTGATCCCGACCACCACGCCCTGCGCCACGGCGGCCGCGACAATCAGACCGAAAAACCAGCCCAGCGGCGTGTTCGACGTCAGCACGATGCCCGCGATCTTCTGCGTCACGGACTTGAAATTGTGCCCCGGCGCAATCACGGCGTACTCGCCGGTGCGCGGGTCGATCATCGGGTCCATGACCTTGTTTCTGCCGGGATCGGGAATGGGTTTCGTCGCCATCTTATGCGAGCTCCATCTCTGGGTTCGGGTTGATAACGCCTGCCGTATACGTCGTTCGCGGCCGGTAGTTCAGGTCGGCCAGCACCTGGTACTCGCGCTCCTCGGCCTTCCGCCGTCCCACCTTGCTGGCCGGGTCGTTGACGTTGCCGAACACAATTGCATCCGTCGGGCAGCTCTGCTGGCACGCCGTCACAATCTCACCGTCGCGCACTGCCCGGTTTTCCTTGTCGGCCGTGATCTTCGCCCCCTCGATCCGCTGCACGCAGTACGTGCACTTCTCCATCACGCCGCGCGACCGCACCGTCACGTCCGGGTTCCGCATGAACTTCAAGCTCTCCGTGTCGTAGTCCGCGTACAGCAGGAAGTTGAACCGGCGCACCTTGTACGCGCAGTTGTTTGAGCAGTACCGCGTTCCCACGCAGCGGTTGTACACCATCGTATTCAAGCCCTCCGGCGTATGCACCGTCGCTCCCACCGGGCACACCAGCTCGCACCCTGCGTTCTCGCAGTGCTGGCACGCCATCGGCTGAAAGTGCGCCTTCGGTGCGTGGAGATCGCCTTCAAAGTACGTGTCGATCCGGATCCACTGCATGTTGCGCCCGATCTTGACCTGCTCGCGCCCAACCACCGCGATATTGTTCTCCGCATAGCACGCCACAATGCACGCATTGCAGCCGATGCAGCTGTTCAGGTCGATCGACATGCCCCACGCGTTCTGGATCTTCTTCGACGACACATCGATATGGTTGTACGCCCAGTCGCCCGTCGACAGCTGATCGTCCTTGGTCGGCGAGTCGCCCTGCGGCATATACCCAACCTTATTCACCAGCGTCGTCTTGCCCGCACCCTCGTGCGCAAAGTCCGGATGCGCCTTCGCCTCACTCACCGTCGCGTAGCGGATGATCGACCGCTCCATCGCCTCGTGTCCGGCCAGCGAGAACGTCCCCTCTTTGTCCGACAGCGGGTTCTCCAGGTCATGCTGCGCAAATCGACCGCGATGCTCAATGTTATGCACCTTGGTCACGCACAGGTCCCACGTCCCCGGAGCCTTGGTGATCTTCGCGCCCGTCGCATACAGCGGCGCGGTTGACGTCCGCACCTGGTACGCATTGAAGCCCACACCCGCGGCCACGCGTCCGCCCGACGCCTGCCGTCCAAAGCCCAGGTGCAACGTCACCACGCCGTCCGGATGCCCCGGAACCATCAACACCGGAGCCAGCACCTTGCGCCCGTCCACCTCGATCGTCACAATGTCGTTCTCGTCCAGCTTCAGCCGCTCGATCGTCCCCAGGCTCATCAGCGCCGCGTTGTCCCAGCTCATGCTGGTCACCTGCTTCGGCACCTCCTGCAGCCATCCCACATTCGCATACCGTCCGTCGTAGATCGACGAGTCCGGGCGGAACAACACCTCGAACGTATCCGGTCCACCGCCCGCAAGGCTGCTCAGGCCGCTCGTCGGAGCCGTCGTCCTCGCCCCTCCACCCCCACGCGGCGTAAACGCCGTTCCCTCCACCCATCCGTCGTGGAGCGCCTTTCGCCAGCCCTGCGCCGCGTCCCCTTTAATGACCGTCCGCGCATTCGCCTGCACCGCGTCAAACGCGCTCGCATCCGGATCCGCCAGCAAAGCCTGCAGCACATTGTGCGACGTCCGCCCGCCATACATCGGGTCGATCATCGGCTGGATAATCGTCAGGGACCCGTCATACGCCCGCGCATCCGACCAGCTCTCCAGGTAATGCGCCTTGTTCACATGCCACGTGGAAATGCTGCCCGTCTCGTCCACGTGCGTCCCCAGGTGCACCGTGTTCGGCACTTTGTTGAACGCCACCTGGAAGTTCGCGTCCGCCGGAGCCGAGTACATCGGGTTCACCCCCAGCATCACCAGCCACTCGACCTTGCCGGCGTTCATGTCTCCGATCAGCGCCTTGAAGTCGGCCATCTGCTCGCTCGGCATCGGGTTCACGGTCTGCGTATACACCACCGTGCTCCCCACCGCGCCATGTGCCTGGTTCAGCGCATATGCCGCGGCATGCACGGCCGGCGAAGCCTGCTCGCCCGGAATCACCACCATCTTCCCGTGGCTCGCCTGCAGATCCTTGATCAGCGACTTGAAGAACGCATCCCCCTCGGGGGTCAGCTTGCCTTGCGCGTTCCCGCCGGCCAGGCCGATCGCCATCGCCTCCAGGTCGCTCGGCTTCAGCGCCAGCCGATGCTCCGCCTTGAACCCCGTCACCGTCGGCATCGTCTCAATCACGTACAGCCGATTCATCTGCTTATCTTTGTCGAACCGGTGCCGCTCCGCGTACGCCGCCGCCAGCGGCAAAAATCCCGGGTGCTGAATTCCGCCCAGAAAGTCCGCATCCAGCGACAGGATCACATCCGCGTTCTCCAGCTTGTACTGCGCATCCACATACTCGCCAAAGGCTGCCTTCGACGCCGCCCGCGAGCTGTCCTGGTTCACCGGCTCCCACTGCACCAGCTTCGCCTGCGGATACGCCGCCTGCACCTGCTTCCACTGCATCGCCAGCGTCGGCGACGTGATCGTCTCACTCAGAAAGTAGATCCCCTGCCCGCTGCCGGTCTTCTTCACCGCATCGCCAAAGGTCTGCTTGAAGTAGCTCCACTCCGTATTCGCCCCGCGATTCAGGCAGTGCTGCGATCGGTCCGGATCGTATAGGTCCAGCAACGTCGCCTGTGTGATCGCGTCCAGCCTGCCCTTCGACACCGGATGCTCGGGGTTCCCCTCAAGCTTGATCGGACGGAACGCGTCCGACTTCACCAGCACCGGGATCGCTCCCGTCGGGAAGGGATGCGCCGTCGCAAAAAACATCGGCTTGCCCAGCACCAGATCCTCAGGCTGCCGGATGTAGGGATAGATCGGCTCGTCCGGCTGCTTCGTGCATCCAGCCATGCCCGCCAGCGCCAGTGACGCTCCCATCACCTTCATAAAGCCGCGCCGGCTCACCGGGTCGACCCACTCCGACACCCCTGAAGCCTGTCGCGGAAACTCCTCCTGCATCAACTCCTGGAACGCCGGCGTCTCCGCCAACTCGTCCAGATTCTTCCAGAATCTCCGCCCCGTCTTTCCGTCCAGCCGCTCGCGAACCTCGGTTAACGTCATCTTCGCCGGAGCGATCGCCGTCACCACCTGCGCCCGGTCAGCGGCATGCCCAGGGGTCTCCCCAACAAGTTCAGCAATCACCGAAGTCGTCTTCTCAGCCATCGTCTCGTCGTTTCCTGTCGTCATCATCGGTGGCACGTCTCGCAGCTCGAAAGCTCGTTCGCCGTGCGAATGTGATACTGCGCCATCAGGTAGTGGCCAAGTTCAACCTGGCTCGTAAACCTCTGGTAGCTCGCCTGCACCGCGATCCCCACCGCCGGAACGTCGCTGTAGGTCTTCGCGTCACCCTCCGTCGGGTGCGGCTGCAGCTGGCTTCCCGACTGCCCCTTGCCGTTGCCCCCCGGGCTCCTGTCCGTCATCGGCGCTTGCAGCATCGCGATCTGTGTTCCCTGGCCGCTCGGATCCTTGGTCGTGCAGCTCACCTGCTCCGCCGTTGTCAAGCCCTTGCCCGTCGGCGCGCACCACACCGGCTTATCGCCGCTCGGCCCGGCCCATGCCATGTTGTAGATCTCGGTCGTCGGCCGCAGGTTCACCGCCGGGTTGCGGTGGCAGTTCAGGCACCACTCCATCTGCAGCGAGTTCTGCATATACATCAGCGGCATCTCGTCCACCCGCCCATGGCAGCTCGCGCACCCAATGCCTTTGTTCACATGGATGTCATGGTTGAAGTACGCATAGTCCGGCAGGTCATGCACCCGGATCCACTGGATCGATGCGCCCGTCGCCCAGCTCTGCCGGACCGGCTCCAGCAGCTGCGCGTTGGTCCAGATCTGCGCATGGCAGTTGATGCACGTCTTCGTTGGCGGAATACCCGCATATGCGGCCTTCTCCACCTGCGTGTGGCAGTACTGGCACTGCAGCCCAAGACCCTCGGTGTGATGCTTATGGCTGAATGGCACCGGCTGCTCTGGTCGCTGACCCTGCCGCGTCACCCACGGCGATCGCTGCAGGGAGTTCAACGCCACGCCCAGTCCAATCACGATGAGACCGGTCAACACCAGACTTGCCCGAGCCAACGCATTCGAACTGCGGTCAAAAACTTGCGCCATGAGTGCTTTCCTGCTTCCTCTTCGTCAAAGGTGGTGGCAGAACCGCTGCGTCTGCCCGGAATTGTCGTGCCCTACAGTGAACCTTTCTTGCATATCCACCGGTAAGAAAGTCGAGTATAGCAGTCAGAAGCGGCGCATCTCGGCCCGGTACGGTTAGCGAACAACTTTCATCAGCAGTCGCCGATTACCGGCCCAAGTGCCTCTCCTGCCGCGAATTCAGCCACTGTACAAGCCTCCGTCCACCCTCTTCCACTCACCGGCCTCGTGTAAATTCCGTCAACTTCCGTCGCAGTGCAAACACCTTCATCCAATAAAAACGTCACCGCTCCCCATCTCCTCTCTGCGACACCCACGAGCGGTCATCGCTCCGCCAGTCCCACCCGCCAGCAATCGCCCCATACCAAAGTGCCGACGTATCATCTCCTCCATGCCCAGTCCGCACCCCGCTCGAACCCGGACTCCCCGCTACAACATCCCCACCGCCCTCGCCGCGCTCTCCGCCGCCGACCCCAAACTGCGCCGCCTCATCGAGCGCGCCGGCCCCTTCACCCTCAGGCTCTCCGGCGCCCAGTCCCCCTTCGAGGCCCTCACCGAGTCCATCATCTACCAGCAGCTCCACGGCAAGGCCGCCGCCGCCATCCACCGCCGCCTCCTCGACTCCTTCCAACCAATCTGCGGCCTCGGCGCCCACCCCTCCCCCCAGCACCTCCTCGATTGCCCCAACGAACAGCTCCGCGCCGCCGGTCTCTCCGGCAATAAATCCCTCGCTCTCCGCGACCTCGCCGCCAAAACCCTGGACGGAACCGTCCCCACCCTCGCCCGCATCCGTCGCATGTCCGATGACCAGATCGTCGAGCACCTCACGGAGGTCCGCGGCATCGGTCGCTGGACCGTCGAAATGCTCCTCATCTTCCGCCTCGGCCGCCCCGACGTCCTCCCCGTCGACGACTACGCCGTCCGCAAAGGCTTCGCCCTCACCTTCGAGGGCCTCAAACCCACCACCAAGGTCACCCCCGCCCTCCTTAGCAAACCCGACACCATGCGCAAACGCGCCGAACACTGGCGTCCCTGGCGCTCCGTCGCCTCCTGGTACATGTGGCGAGCCTGCGACCTCGCCTCCGGGAAACCCACCCAACCCCAGTAAACCCACCGAACATCAACCCAACCTCGTCATCCTTCGCGCAGCGGAGGACCCGCTTCTCCATTTCCGATCAGGCGCAAACCCGTCCGCTTCAGTCCGTAGACGCTCAACTCAACCGCGTTACACTCCGCTCCACCCACGCCGTCCACTCCTCCTCAAGAATCTCACTCGCCGCCGCCTGCAACACCATCGCCGTCTCCTCCACCTCAGAGAAAGTCGTCGCATAGCCATTCAGCTCGAGAAATGCAACGAGAGCCGCAAATCCGACTCTCTTGTTTCCATCCAGGAATGCATGATTTTTGATCAGCCCCCACGCCAGCGACGCCGCGATCTCGGCTGCAGTGGCGCCCGGTTCGTAGTAAGCCTTGTTCTCCGCTCGGGCCACTGCAGACGCTAACAAGCCGGGGTCGCGAAGACCGTGGGAACCACCGTAACGATCAATCATCTCGGCGTGCAACGCCCTCACTGTGTCAACCCCGAGAAAGATCAAGCCTACTTCGCCAGCTCCCGATACGTATTGCCATGGAGGTGCTCCGTTCTCCGGAAAGCCTTGAGCGCCTCATCGACCGTCGCAGATCGATGCTCAATACAGTCCGCGTCCGGCCTAACCGCCTGCACCTCCACCACCGAACCGTCGTGGAGATCAAGAGCCTCAACCGCATCCATTGGGAGGACCACGCGGTACTCACCCTCGACCACCTGTACGCGCATCACCATAAGCGTGATTTTATCCCAGGGCCGTCCCTTGATCAGTCTGATTTTGACACCGTACAACAACCCCCATCCAGTACCATCCAGAAAACCACCCATGCCGAACCAGCCCCCCACCTCCCCCTCCGCCAACATCCGCTTCGTCTGCGTCCACGGCCACTTCTACCAGCCGCCTCGTGAAAACCCCTGGCTCGAAACCGTCGAGCTCCAGGAGTCCGCCGCCCCCTACCACGACTGGAACGAACGCATCACCTCCGAGTGCTACGCCCCCAACGGCGCCTCGCGCATCACCGACACCGGCAACCAGATCATCCGCATCCTCAACAACTACGGCCGCATGAGCTTCAACTTCGGTCCCACCCTGCTCTCCTGGCTCGAGGAAAAAGCCCACCGCTGCTACCGCATGATCCTCGATGCCGACCTCCACTCCGCCGCTCGCTACAGCGGCCACGGCTCCGCTATCGCCCAAGTCTACAACCACATCATCATGCCCCTCGCCTCCGAGCGCGACGCCCGCACCCAGATCCGCTGGGGCATCGCCGACTTCGAGCATCGCTTCGGCCGCAAACCCGAAGGCATGTGGCTCGCCGAAACCGCCGTCAATCGCCAGGTCCTCGACCTCATGGCCCAGGAAGGCATCAAGTTCACCATCCTCGCCCCCAACCAGTGCCAGCACGTCCGCCGGATCCCCACCTCCGCACCTCCTCCAGAAATGAACTCGGTCGTCCGGAACGAAGGCGCATCCACAGGCCAAGGTCCTGCATCTCCAACTACCGCAGCCTCGCCCCAGGCTCCCGATGCTCCCTGGACCCCCACCCCCAACGCCTCCGTCGACCCCACCCACCCCTACCGCATCCCGCTCGACGGCGGCCGCTCCATCGCCGTCTTCTTCTACGACGGCCCCGGCTCCCGCGCCATCGCCTTTGAAGGCCTGCTCAACAGCGGCGAAGCCTTCGGCAAACGCCTCCTCGGCGGTCTCCGCCCCCACACCTCCGGACCCCAGCTCTCCCACGTCGCCACCGACGGCGAAAGCTACGGCCACCACCACAAACACGGCGAAATGGCCCTCAGCCACGCCCTCCACTGGATCGAAGACTCAGGGGAGGCCCAACTCACCAACTACGCCGAGTTCCTCCATCGCTTCCCGCCCCAGTGGGAGGCCGAGGTCGCCGAAGACACCTCCTGGTCCTGCTTCCACGGCGTCGAACGCTGGCGCTCCGACTGCGGCTGCAACGGCGGAAAGCCCGGCTGGAACCAGCAGTGGCGCGGTCCCCTCCGCGATGCCCTCGACCTCCTTCGCGATGGCACCGCACCCCTCGTCGAACAGCTCTCCGACGGCCTCTTGATCGACGTCTGGGCCGCCCGCGACGCCTACATCCACGTCGTCCTCGATCGCTCCCCCGCCTCCGAAGACCGCTTCCTCGACCAGCACGCCGCCCGCAAGCTCACCTCCGAAGAACGCACCACCGTCTGGGAGATCATGGAGCTCGGCCGCCACGCCCAGCTCATGTACACCTCCTGCGGCTGGTTCTTCGACGAGATCTCCGGCATCGAGACCGTTCAGATCATCGCCTACGCCGGCCGCGTTCTCCAGCTCGCCGCCAGCCTCTTCGGTCCCGTCGGCGCCGCCCTCGAACCCGCCTTCCTCGATCTCCTCGCCAAAGCCAAAAGCAACGTCCCCGAACTCGGCAGCGGAGCCGAGGTCTACCGCCGCTACGTCACCGGCCTCCGCGTCGGCCTCGAAGAGGTCGGAGCCCACTACGCCATCTCCTCCGTCTTCCGTCAATACCCCGAGTCCGGCGAGATCTTCTGCTTCAACGTCCGCCGCGAAGGTCACGAGGTCCTCGCCTCCGGCCGCGGCCGCCTCGCCTTCGGTCGCGCGGAGCTCCGCTCCAAGATCACCGAGGAGTCCGAAGAGATCGCCTACGCCGTCCTCCACCTCGGCGACCAGAACCTCTCCGCCGCCATCCGCAAGTTCAACCCCGAAGATCCCAAGGAGATCGCCAGCTTCGCCAACTTCGGCGCCGCCGTCGGCATAGCCATCCGCAAAGCCAACCTCCCCGATGTCATTCATCTCCTTGAACGCTTCTTCGGCGGCATCGACTACTCCCTCACCTCTCTCTTCGCCGACGAGCAGCACCGCATCCTCCGCTCCATCCTCGACCGCACCCTCTCCGAAATGGAAGACTCCCTCCGCAAGATCTACGACGACCACGCCTCCCTCCTCCACTTCCTCACCGAGTCCGGCATGACCGTTCCTCCCGCCCTCGCCCTCGCCGCCGGATACGCCCTAAACGCCGACCTCCGCCGCGCCATCGAGGCCGAGGAGTTCAAGACCGACGACTTCCAGTCACTCCTCTCCCGAGCCCTCGGTGACCACGTGGCCCTCGACACCGCCCAGCTCTCCTACGCCGCCGGACAGCGCATGAAGCGCGCCATGGTCCGCCTCGAAGCAGCCGCGGCCGACGACCTGGCCGCCCAGCCCGCCCTCCACATGGCCCTCTCCCTCGCCGAAACCCTCCGCCACGTGCCCTTCGAGGTCAACCTCTGGCAGGCACAAAATATCTGGAACGACCTCCTTCAACGCCCGGACATCAGCAACGCCTCCAGTCTCTCCACCCAGACCGAAGCTTGGCGCTCCGGCTTCCGCCGGCTCGGCCTCGCCCTCAACATCGCCGTCGATCGCCTCGTCGTCGAAGAAGGCGTCACCATCTCCTGACCCTCACAGACCCCCGGCCCCGTCCACTCCACGAAAGCGTCGCGGCGCAACCGAAACTCGCTCCGGATTAACTTCGGCATCGCTCCGCCCGGTATCGAGACCGCAAGAGCGACTTACCCATGGTTGTACAGGCCATTATCTCTGAGATAGGCCTGGGCTTAGCCCGCACAGGGCACTTGTTCCTGAGACAGGTTCAGGCCTTAGCCCGCACATAGGGCACTTGTTTCTGTCCTATGTGCAGGGTTTAGCCCGCACATAGGGCACTTGTTTCTGTCCTATGTGCAGGGTTTAGCCCGCACATAGGACACTCGTTCCTGAGATAGGTCCGGGCTTTAGCCCGCCGCACAGGCACTTGTTTCTGAGACAGGTCCGAGCTTTAGCCCGCACATAGGACACTCGTTCCTGAGACAGGCCCGAGCTTTAGCCCGCCGCACAGGCACTTGTTCCTGAGACAGGTCCGAGCTTTAGCCCGCACATAGGACACTCGTTCCTGAGACAGGTCCGAGCTTTAACCCGCACATAGGCACTCGTTACCTGAGATAGGTCCGAGCTTTAGCCCGCACACAGAGCACTTGTTTCTGAGATAGGTCCGGGCTTTAGCCCGGACATCTAACGACCAGTAAAATGTGGGCTTTAGCCCCCGGGACATGATGTTTTCTGACCACTGCAGTTGCATATCAAGAGGTCATTCGCCCTAGTTGATCGACTGGATAGACTTGGCGATATACGGAATCAGGTCCGTGTCAAAGGTGTCATTCTGCGGATGAACCCCGTCTGCCTGGAGCTTCAGCCCCCAATCGAATTTGTTGATGTTCACATTGTGGAGCAGGTCCACCACGGGAACACCGTACTCGCCCGCAACCGATTGAAGCGCAACCAGAATCGACGCATTCTGGGCCGGAGAGAGCGGGATATTCGCCGGGTTCGGCTGGTACGGAGAGATCATCACCAGACGGATACCAGGCTTCGACGCCAGAATGGTCTCGATCGCGTTTCGCGTGCAGCCGTAAAACGTAGCCGACGTCCTTGCGTCCCCCGCCGCGCCCAGCACCGTGTCTCCATCATTGATCCCCAGCCAGATCAACAGAAGATCGACATCGGCGATGTTCTGCGCCAGCGTGTGCCCATTCCCGTCGATCGCCGCTCCTCCACTGGCCCCTCCTCCGTACCGAGTCGTCGCGTCATAAGGCTGGTACGAGCCGGGAAGAACGGAGCCGGTCACCAGCATCAAACCGTTCGCCGAACCGGTCGTCGCATTGTTGTAATAAATCCGCAGACCGGCTGCACCGCTCGGAACACGGATCGCGGTTCCCGCCGGAATATCGTTCGGGCCCGTGCGGCCCCCGACGTACATGCCCGACGAATTGTAATAAGCAATGCCGGCGTTCAGCGGAGAATATTGCCCAATCGGAAAATTCGCCGTAAACGTCGGAGCTCCGCGAAGATCCATAAGAATCGTCGCCGTAAACCCGCCCTGCGGCGTCCTCGCCGGGTCCGATCCTCCCGATTGGTTCGTCGCCGAAATCGTGGAGTCCGGCAGGTCCGTTGCCGTATTCAGAATGTTGATCGTGGTCGCACCGGTTGCCGCTGGCGGAGCTCCATAGTTTTCAAAGATCCGGCACATCGGCCGGCCATGCCGCGCATCCGTAAACCCCACCGACATCCCGTGAAGGGAGGCAACTCCGTTCTGCCACCGGCCCGAATAGTCGGACGTGAGAGAGTCCCCGAAGACGCCCAGGCTCTTACCCTGCCACGCTGACCCAAATCCAGGAAGTGACGCAGATCCAGACGCAAGCGCAGGATAGGTCGCTCCCGCGGTCGTCGTCGCGGCAGATCCATAGCTCCCCGTTCCAGAGACCCCCGGCATCGCTGGTCTCAAAAGGTTCTGTGCCGTAAGCGGCATGGCTAAGGCGAAAAAAAGTGCAAAAAGACCCTTCATCAGTAAAACTCCCGTGCAAAACTGAAAACCGCAAGGAGCGTAACACGCCGTTGGTAACGTTACGTCTACATCAGCACGTCAAACCAAGGCACCCGCCCGGCAATCTCCCACCATGCCCGCGTCCGTGGCGCTACACCTCAGTCGACAAGCACCCCCTCGCTCCCCAGCGATCCCGCCTCCACCAGGCAGTTCCGGCCATTGCTCTTCGCCGCATACAGCGCGAAGTCCGCCATCTGCACCAGCTCGTACGCCATCTCCTCTTCCGTACCCATAGCCTCCGTTCCCAGGGGATCGCGCCCAAGCATCGCCACGCCCGCGCTGATCGTCACTCTCTCCTGGGAAGGATCCCCGGTCGCCATCTTCAGTCGCCGAACCGCCGCGATCGCCTCTGTCGCGACCAGCCTCGCTCCCTCCTCCGAGGTGTTCGGCAGCACAATCGCAAACTCCTCCCCGCCGTACCGCGCAACCAGATCCCCCGGCCGTCGCAAACCACCCGAGATCGCCCGTCCGACCGACCGCAGGCACTCGTCTCCCGCCACGTGGCCATGCGTGTCGTTGTAGCGCTTGAAGTGGTCCACGTCGATCATCACCAACCCCATCGGCAGATCCGCCCGCCGCGACCGCGCCACCTCCCGGCGAAGCACCTCGTCGAAATGCCGCCGGTTCGACAGTCCCGTCAGGTGATCCTCCTGCGCCCGTCTCGCCAGGAGCTCGGTCGCCTCCTCCAGCCGGATTCTCTCCTTCTGGAGCGCCTCCTCCACCATTTTGCGATCGTGGATGTCCTCGATCGTCCCGTACCACCGAATCACCTCGCCCTCCCGCCCACGCCGTGCAGAGGCACGGGCCCGAACCCATCGCCAGCTGCCATCCGCGCTCAAAATGCGGTAGTCGATGTCGTACGGCTCCGCGCTTCCGACCGCTTTGCCCCACGCCGCCACCGTCATCGCCTTATCCTCCGGGTGCAAAACCCGCGCCCAGCCCTCCAGCACCAGCTTCTCCGCCTTCGTCCCCGTCAGCGAGTTCCACCGGGGGCTCATGTACGTCAACTCTCCAGTCGCATCCGCCGTCCACGGAATATGCGGATTCAACTCCACCGTGTACCGGTAGTTCTCCTCGCTCTCCCGAAGATCGGCCTCCGCCCGCTTGCGCTCCGTGATGTCCACCAGCGCCACCGAGAAACCCACAATCTTTCCCGAACCGTCGCGCACCGGCTGTGCCGTCCGCAGATACACCAAACCCTCCCCCCCGCTCACACCCGCCACCGTGTGCGGAGCATCGACCTTGATCTCACACTCCACCACCGATCCCAGCGCCAGCGCCCGCTCCAGATGAGCCAGAATCTGCGCCGCCGGCTTCGGCAAAACCTCCTGCACGGTTCGACCGCAAAACTGCGTCGCCGTCAAACCGTACATGCGCGCGAAACACTCATTCACCGTCACATACCGGAAGTCGAGGTTCAGCAGACAAAGACCCACCGGAGCCGCATCGAACACACTGCTCAAGCGCGCCAGCTGCTCGTCCGCGCCGCTCCGTCCAGACCCCTGGACCTCCCGCGCCCGCAGCACCGGCGATACCTCCGCCGCCAACAGGCCCGGAACCTTCTCCGCAAACACCGGCCGCCCATGCAGCCAGCCCTGGCTCACATCGCATCCCATCCGCGACAGCGTATCCGCCTGCGACTGCTCCTCCACCCCCTCCGCCACCGTCGTCACGCCCAGGCTCAAACCCAGGCTGATCATCGCCGCCACAATCTTCCGGCCGTCGCCGCGGTCCATTCCCCGCACAAAGCTCCCGTCAATCTTGATCTTGTCGAACGGCAGCTTCTGCAAGCGGTTCAATCCCGAATGGCCTGCTCCAAAGTCGTCCATCACCAAACGCACACCGCGCGTCTTCAACTCCGCCACCTGCTCTCGCGCCACCTCGAGCGAACCCACCAGCGCCTGCTCCGTAATCTCCACCTCCAGCCGCGACAGCGGAAATCCTGTCGGCTCCACCGCCCCCAGAATCATCCGAAGCAGGTCCGGGCTCTGCAGCTGCAGCGGAGAGATGTTCACCGCCAGCGTCAGATGCTCCGGCCACGCCGCCGCCGCCTCGCACGCCCGGCGCAGCACGCTCTCCGTCAGCTGGTCCAGAACACCCTCAGCCTCCGCCAGCGGGATAAACTCCACCGGTCTGATCTCCCCGAACTCCGCGTCATGCCACCGCGCCAGAATCTCGAAACCGGTGATCGTGCGCGTACGGAGGTCGAACAGCGGCTGAAACGCCGGCACGATCTGCTCCGTCTCGATCGCGCGCCGAAGCATCTTCGCGAACGGCCCACCCTCAAACCGCAGGAGGTTGTCGGTACGGTGCGGCGCCGCCGGAGCGACGCCCTTCTCTGCTGCGATCAATACATTGGCCGTGTGCGGCATCTCGGGTCACCTTGCCGGAAAGCGCGTCTCGCGCCTCCACACCCTCTTCATCGGCCTCCGGGGCAAATCCCTTAGCCAAACCCGGAAAAGTGACTTCCGTGCCCTCGATTCCCGGTTCGGAACTTGCCCAACCCAGAAAGGCACGCAACCTCAGCTGCGCCAGTGCAGCTCCACCGGCCCCCGCAGCGGATGCTCCCCACGCCCCGTCAGCCGCCGCTGCTTCAACGCGAAGTACCACTTCGCCGGCTTGTCCGCATCGTCGATCAACATCAGACTCGGATTCGACCGCAAACCCTCCGCCTGCTCGATCATCGTCTCCTGGTCCTGCCGCACAAACCGCGCCCCAAAGAACGTAGCGAGGCTGGTCACAAACGGCACATAGTAAAACACATTCCACGCCGCCAGCACATCGATCCGGCACGTCGACGCCGTCACCGGCGTCACCGTCGTCAAACTCGAAAACCACTTCATTCCCGCCCGTATCGTCTCCAGCCGCCGCCCCGGCAGCTCAAAGTCGATCGTCGTCGTAATCGGCTCCCCATACACCCCCAGCAGCTTGTACGGTGCCGAGTTCGCGCTCGGCGCATGCGAGCTCATCCGAAACCCGTCCTTAATCGGCTCGAAGTGCTTCGTCTTCTCATGGATGCTCGCGCGCGACCGCCACCACCACGCCTGGTGCACAAACGGCCCATGCGCCGGATCCATCAACCCAATAATGCCGTGATCCACATTGCACGGCAGATCCGCCTGGAGGTGCGCGCTCCGGTACCGTTCCGAAAACTTCGCCAGCTCCGGCACCTCCGGCAGCGCCCCCATCGCTCGCTCCCCACCCGCCCCCCGGGACACCCGCCCCTCACCGGCGCCCGGCACATACACCCACACATACCCATCTCGCTCCTCCGCCGGAAACGCACTCGCATAGATCTTCGTCGCGTCCAGCGTCTCGAAACTCGTTAGCGAAGGGATCTCCGTGCACCTCCCCGAACACGGCTCAAACCTCCACCCGTGATACTTGCACGCAACCGTCTCCCCATCGAACCACCCCGCCGACAAGGGGATCCCCCGGTGCGGACACAGATCCCGCATCGCAAACACCGCCCCATCGCTCTTCCGTCCCAGCAGCACCGGAATCCCCAGCAGCACCGCCTTTTCCGTCCTCCCCCGTCGCAGCACCCCCGCCCGCACTGCCGGGTACCACTCCCCAAAGATCAGCTCCGCCGCCGGCCCGGGTGCCTGCGCAGGTTGGACAAGTGCGTTCACGAGAGCCTCCCCTAACATCCTATCCGCGGACGGTAGGATGGCTTCATGCCACCAAACCGCAGTAGGAAACTTGCCTCAATCGGTGCTGCGGTGACGGTCGTGGGCATCCTGATGGACTACCTGCTGGAGCGCATCAGCTTTGCCGACACAACATCCTCGAAAACCTTTCGATTCCTAGACGCCAGCGCCCTTCCGACGGCCGGCCTGGGACTTTTGCTGTTCCTCATCGGTATCGTTCTGGTCGCAGTCTCCTCAGCGCCTCGCACCTGCAGCCAGCTGGGGAGCACCTTTCTAGGTATCGACGCTGTCGCAGCACTCGCTTTGTTCTGCTACCCAAATGCAATCAACGTCCATGATTGGACAGGATTGCTGATGTTCCCGCTGGTGCTCCTGCTGCCACTCGGATTGCTACTCCTGGTCTCTAGTCTCATCAAGACCGTCCGTAGAGAAAACAGCTAATGAAGCCCCAAATCCTCTTCACCCGCAACCGCCTCGTCACCCTCGCCCTTTGGCTCCTCGTCTACAGCTCCTTCACCCTCCTGGCCCCGCCCCTCCTCGACGACGCCGACTCCGTCCACGCCGAGGTCGCCCGCGAAATGCTCCTCCGCCACGACTGGGTCACCCTCTACGCCAACGGCATCCGCTACCTCGAAAAAGCCCCCCTCCTCTACTGGTCCATGGCCGCCTCCATGCGCCTCTTCGGCGTCTCCGCCGCCGCCGCCCGCCTCCCCATCGCCGTCACCGTCCTCGCCCTCGCGCTCGCCCTCGAGACCTTTGCCCGCCGCGCCTTCGACTCCAGCCGCGCCGGCCTCTACGCCTCCCTCATTACCCTCTCCTCCTTCGGCATCTTCATCTTCACCCGCATCACCATCCCCGACGCCGCGGTCTGTCTCTGGATCACGCTCGCCCTCCTCTGCTACTGGCGCAACACCCAGCTCACCCAACCCTCCCGCCTCCTCTGCTACGGCTTCGCCGCCTCCTGCGCCCTCAACATCCTCACCAAGGGCCTCATCGGCATCGTCTTCCCCGTCAGCATCGTCCTCCTCCACCTCCTCGCCACCGACGGCCTCCGCAACACCCTCGGGAGTCTCCGCCGCCTCTACCCCGTCACCAGCCTCGCCGTCTTCCTCGACGTCGCCGTCCCCTGGCACTTCCTTATCGCCCGCGCCAACCCCACCGTCGGACATCCCAGCCCCATCACCTTCACCCCCGCCCCCCCAAATGGTCACGCGCTCGCCCACTGGCCCCCCCTCCTCCACGGCCACTG
>JAABUO010001112.1_pt1 | contig 37857 bp, 59 predicted proteins | sample 5559291 | NCBI WGS metagenome assembly JAABUO01 (sample SAMN10711878, study PRJNA513372) | rock metagenome | isolation source: Antarctica rocks | place: Antarctica: Victoria Land, Finger Mt sud
ATGCTGTTGTGACACATCGTATCAAACAGTCGACAGTTACATCTGGGACAACAGCAACTGCACAAAAGCTGATACACAAAATTGAGTAACTTCGTACGCTGGTTCGAAAGCATCAGAGCCTGTGACTGTGTTCTAAGGAAGAATAACAATGCAAACAGGTTATCTGAGATCAAGGGGATAATGCAATCAGAGGAAACTCGTTGCTGAGTCTATAGCTGTAGTCAATGTCAAGCGTCAAAGACAGTCTGGCAGAACAGGATCAGAGTAATGTAAGTGGCAGTCCTTGCGTACCATCTGCCTTTGGCCAGGCCTGATTTTTGTCAAGGCTATGTAGCCAGCACCGGCTCAAAGCCAAGAGAAGTCAGTATGCAGTTTTCAAAACTGGTGATGTGTGCCAGCGTGAACTGCAAGCATCCAGGAACCCTCTCACGGGCAGTCCCATCTCCCTGCTGAGCCATGTCAACTATGTCATCCAGCAGCTGAAAAGATCTGCAGAATCGCATGCAAGTCTGTAGCAGGCAAACCAGTCTGTGCCATATGGTTGCTAGTGTTGACTCTCATACAATGTTAGAGTTCGCCCTCACATGGCTATCGAGAAAGCTCTTCACCATACAGAATGACATGCACATTGTAAATACAGACTGACAACAAGGTGCATGCTGACGACACAAGAAGAAATCAGGACATGCAGACCATGTTCAGTTCCGTTCACCTAAGATATCAAAAACAAGGACTTACTGTATCAATTCCTCCAGCTGCTTATACGTCTTGACCTTGAGCTCGCGCTGCTCTCGGGGCAGCAAGCTTGTCACGTTTTTGGCAATCAGCCTGAAGGTGCAGGGATCTGCAATCTTGATCCACTTCTGCGTTATTTGTGTGGCTTTGGTCTCTAGGCTGTCATTTTCTGCAGCCTGCAGAAAATCCTCGGCGTTTGCTATTTGCAGAGCTTCTTTGGTGCTGGCCACTTGACCCTGAAAGAGGCCAGAACAAATGCATGAGATCTGTAACTTGGGACTGTTCTGAGCAAACCTCAGACAGGCTCAGAGAAGTAAGAAGAGCAGCAGAAAGACCTGTACAAATGGACTGATCAGCAAGAAGGCACAGCATGGCCTGGTCTTGTGTATGATGTCCATGCAGCATGCTCTGTACTTGAACTCGTCTAGCATGAGGATGGCAAAGTTGCATGTTGCACAGTCAAGTCCCAATGCACAACTGCTCCCAACTTGTTGTTGTGTCTGAAGTGTGACTCTAACTGCATCAGCCCAAGTGTGCCAAAACTGGTGCAAGTAACAATGGAAATGTAGCTGTATAGGGTTGCGCCAAAGAGGAGCAATGTGAATGCAAAAGCTGCATTGATGGCATGTTGCAAAAAAGTGTGGCTCACCTCACGAATATAACAGTCCAAAGAGGCTATGCGCACTTTTGACAGCACTGAATTATATATCGCAGGATCTGGCTCGTAGATGTTTAGCTCGCGCAATGATGCTTCTGCAGCCTGCAGATGCCACATTCACATTCTAGGTTATCTCGGTTAATCCACAAGGCTGCTGACATGCCTTATATGACCATAAGCTCTCACAACTGTCCTGTACTTTGCACTTCAACATAGTAACCATAGGACAGGTTACAGTGTGCATGGATGTGCCAATCTGAGGTGAGTGCTGGGCATGCTGCAAGGCTAGATTACTGACCTCACCTCCAAGATCTGTCTCGACGACCTGATAGGTGCCAGAATGATCTCACCGCCATTTGCTCGCTGCCGAGTTCTCAGAAACTCAGCTGGTGCTGACAAATATGGCTCTACATGCACAATGCACAGCATGTTTCTGTAGCATCTTAACTACAAGACCTTTGCATGCCTCTGATAACTGCATCCATACAATATAAAGGTACAGATCTGCAGGTCTGCAAGGGTGTCTGCAAACAACAACCCACCTAGCTGCTTCTTCAGAGACTGGCTGAGGACATTTGGAATTCCAGCAGCACTGCTGGAGGGTGGCCGCAATGTGAAGGCCCCAAATCCTATGAGAGGTGCGAGGCAAGCAAGCCTTCGGGAAACCAAGGTAGTCGCGTCAGTGAGATCTGTGCCCGGTGCCTGACAGCGAGGGTGACGGGATCGGCAAAGCGAACTGGATTTGCAAGACACAACAGCACTGTTGCTGCCTCTGTTGCTCAAAATAGACTGCCGACAAGCAAGGGGCATGCTTTGTCTGCAGGCTGTTGTCGCACAATAGCGAGCAATAAGCGCACAATAGATGCAAAGTCAGCTCAAAGTGGCACAGGATAGGATTCTGCTCCGGTCGGAATGCGTGACACTTGTTTCGTGTCCCGTCACTGCAAGCATGCCTGCACGTGCATGCAGGTGATCAAAACTGATGGCAAAGCGTTTGACAGGGCTTGCGTTGTCGCATGACCTGCTACGCGACACCAAATGCCACGGTGATGTAGATCGGGACTTGTATTGAGGCTACAGTGCTTGCTATGGTCAGAAATACGTATTCATGTTGGTTGTTGGGTGTGGGACTTTCTGCCCTATTCGTATGGGCAGCACTCACAAGACCAATAGAGCAGAGTTCCCAGTCATTTTCATCTTTGAGGTCAGTTGGGCGTGCAGTTAAGACTTACGCAGTGTGCGTGCCTTCAATCGACAAGTTGCAGTACTTGCAGAGAAGGCTTGCTTGGCGGAGCACACGCGGACAGGAACCGTAGATTTCGTTTGCAGCCCTATGAGATTGTCCCTTTGCTGCTGTCTTTTTTGGTCAGTGCCCTCAATGATCTCCGCTTTGCCAGTCCCAATCTGCTGCTTGACACCACTGAGCAACGTGCACTGTTGCACCAGGTAGCTGCCTTGGCAAATGCTTGCGGGGTAGGAGGGGGTGCCTTCTTCGTACCAATGTTCAATGTTCTGCTGGGATTCAGTAAGCTAAAAACCAAGGCAACACAGCTGGAAGTGCTGCATTCTCTGCTGGGTCATTCAAGCAGAATGCATCAAATATCGTGATCACATGCAAGGATTGCTTTTGCAGGCCTGAAGGGGTCAACAGCTCTGTCCCAGGCTGTTGTGACAGGCGGGGCATGTGCAGGCTTCATGTACAGCAGCTGCAAGCGTCATCCTGATGATCATGAGCAATCACTTGTAGATTTTGACCTCGCTCTCATTCTGACCCCAATGCTGCTGCTCGGCATCACGGCAGGCAAGACAGCTGGCAATGCTCTCCCTATCATGCTTGATTACAATTGATGAATGAGTGCATCAGCCCATGCTCAACCCAGTCCCACAGCATCCACCTGCCATATCAAGTTTGGTGTTGCTCAGCACTTGCTCTTCGCTGAGTTCAGATGTCAGTCTTGCAATGCAGCTACTGCCTGCACAATAGCAAGTCAGGCTGGCTAAGGCTTTGCTACATCCATCTGGCTGGTATTTGGGTCACAAAGGCAGCCGTGCACATACTGTTCACAATGCTCAGGCTATTAGTCAGCAAATAAAGGCTTTCATTGCTGCAGGTGTCCTGATCAACGCTGTTATGCCAAATTGGCTCATCACGTTGCTGCTTGTTGCTGTCCTTGCCTGGCTGACAGTCAAGACATTCATGAAAGGCTGGCAGCTGCACCAGTCAGAGATCACAGCACAGCACAACGAACAAAATGCACAAGTCGCTGCAGAGGCCAACAGGCAGGCAAGCAACCCCAATGTTAAGCCAGTGGCACCAGAGGAGTTTCATCAGAATGGACTGCATATTGAAGATGTGCCGACAGACACATACAACACAGTCACTTCCATGGATGCAAATCATGCGGTGCTCGCATCCAGCACACAGTTGGATGCTGAATCTGGTCGACTTGTACCTGTTGACGAAAATTTTGACCATGGTGGCAACGGTGATATGCTACATCAGCAGCCTGCACACCTTGGGTTGTGCATACCATGGAGGGTGATTCAATTTGCAGAGCTGACCTGTCTGTGGGCAGCCTTTCTTGGACTGCAGTACGGGAAAATCACATTTGAACGATGCTCTTGGCAGTATGGGGCGCTGTGCGCTGCTCAGGCGGTGTTTTCCGTGATCACTACTGTTTGCGCCATTCTCCAGGCGCACAGTCTCAGGTCAACAGCACAAAGTGATTTGGAGAGCCCTCTGTTGAGAGAACAGAAGCCGATAGTGTCACATCATAGTTGGCCTATGTCTCAGCTAGTTAAGTGTGTAGTGATAGTGTTATTTGGAGGAATGGTGGCGGGCATGCTTGGGTTTGGAGGTGGCATGATATTGGGTCCTCTCATGCTGGAAATGGGTATACATCCACTAGTGTCTTCAGCCACATCTTCAGTCATGGTGTTGTTCAGTGCTAGTGCTGCAACATTTTCCTTTGCTGTTGCAGACAAGCTGAACTATCAGTATGCTTTTGTGTATGGTGGTTTGTGCGCAGTTGCATCTATCTTTGGTGTCGCTATCATCAGTACATCTGTTAGGCGATCTGGTAAGGGCTCACGCATCGTTTTCACTCTGGCACTGATCATGGCCACAGGTGCATTAATGCAGGCTGTCTTTGGCGGAGCTGAGGCTGTTCATGACATAAGGACAGGTCACCATATTTCGTTTCAGCCGCTGTGCTGAATTTCTGTGACTCGAGCACTTACTCATTGCTTGTAGCCTGTTGTTGAGTAGGGAGTTCAACAATTTCATCAACAAATGCACTGTTATGTATGTATATGCATACTATCTGGACACAAGGAGTTGTGCTATTTTTTTGTGGTTCTTGATTCCGTTATCATCACGTTTTCTTGATGAATCGGATCTCAGATACACGTTTGCAAGGATGCACTGATCTGCAGGGCTTGATAAAATGCCTGGATCATGGAGATATTGTGGCACAGTACGCAGGGTTCAATCAACTTGGTTTAGGGTGCGTGATGCATCTCGCAGGCTGTATTCAAGTTTTTTGGAAGCAAAGTCGTCATGTTAGAAATAAACTTTCAAGCGTGATCGCATGTGAGCTTGTAATGTTGCTTCATCAGGCATGCGACATGCAATTTCAGTACAAGAGCTTTGGCACTACAGACCCGACCAGTGTGGATAACTCATCAGTACAAACCCTGTGACACTCTGCAAAGCATGTGACCAGCAATGTCTCAGGAGACCATGTGTAACCCTAGGGCAAGCAAAACAACAAAATAACAGCTGTGACCTCATTTCTGTGAAAGAATGGATGTCAGATGCATATCCCCAAGAATGCACTGACCTGCAGAGCCTGGTAAAACGCCTGTCACCACATTTGATGGTTAGTCAAACCACTGGACATGTTAGCACAACTCCCTGCTTGACTTGGTTCAGTGCAGCATTGAGACGGCTGGGGACCATTGACTTGGCAAAGGGGCGGCGGCGGAAGCATGAAGGGCTTGCTGGCCTGGTAATTTGACACCAGCAGGACTGTCTTGGTGTGACACCAGGAGCAAGCTAGGTGACATGAGCTGAGCTTTGGAGTGCCCTACAGGGGACTTCTGCGGCGACACGAAAGCTGAAGCTGGGCTTCTTTGTCTATCTGGCTCCTGTGCAGCTGATGTCGATGGTATTGGATCGCTACTTTGACTGTGCTGTGCTGGCATTTCAGCTTGAGCTGGCCCTGGAGACTGCCTTTTGAGGTCTGGCTGAAGGCCAGTGCTGAAGGGCAGCTTTCGTTTGGGCGGTCTAGACTGTTGCTGGGAACTTGAACCAGAGGCGGTGGGCATCTGTTGTGAACCAGAATCCCAAATCTGAGATCCCTGTTGACTTTGTTGCAGCTGCTGCTGTGACAGACCAAAGCTTCGGTCAAAAGGATGTGTCACATGATCTGCATGCGAGGCAGCACCATTTTGGGTCTGAGCTGGGGCAGGGCCTTGCTGGCTGCCCTGCTGAGAGTGCCCCAGCATTGGGGCAGCACAGTTTGGCCCTGGCCCGCTCTGCTGTGAGGCCCCATCAGCATGCTGCCAGCCATGATTGTGCAAGTTGTTTTGCAGAACGCGTAGGCTGGTGGCGATACCCTGGCTGCCTTGTAGCGCTGCTAAGTCCGGCGTATGCAGACTGTGTATGGGAAGAGCCTGGGATGGGCCCTCTTGAGATTCCCCTATTCTACGCACTGATTCTGGCTTGATGGGCGTTGGTCGCAAGATGCTGCCAATGTCAAAGTCCCTGAAACAACCAGTTGTTGACTTGATGATGTCCAATATTGGATGGAACAGAGCGTCTGCAAAATGGATTTGAACAGTTGTGCTGCTTGTGGGTCATCAGCGATGTGAATGCAGGTGCTGCTCTGGTTACCTGCAGACTGAATCCTCAAGAGCCAAAACAACTATCTGGTGAAACAAAAGGATTGCATGGCACAATCAATATGCTGTGTTGATGGAAGCATGGTGCAAACAGATTGGCTGTCTGGCATTACAGCATTGTCAGAGTAACCTGTATCAGCTGCAAAGACTGTGACAATACAGGGTGACATCTTTAACAACAGAGGCCACAGTCAAGGTCACACAACAAACTACAATCAGCACCTTTGCTCTTCTTCGTTGTCCTCAGTGGAAGGGGAAGCACTACGCGGCCTGTGACTGTCATGGAAGCCATTCATGACAGAAGCAGGCGGGGCTGCAGAGGCTGGAAGTGCCCCAATGCGGGGCCTGATTGGCTGGGGCTTTGCTATGGATCTGCCCTGAGGTGGCGTCAGACCTGCTGTCATCAAGTGATTCGGTGAGGAAACAAGTGAGTGGGTGGATCGTGGCATGGGTGAGTGAGTGACTGAGTGGTTGTGTTCACAAGGAACTGTGTGTCGACATGCCTTCTGGGGTTGGGAAATAAGCAACTTGTGCCAAACTCAAAAGCAGGTAGGACACACAGTTGCAGACTGCTGTGGCCGTCAACAATTGTTGACGGGCCAAAAGCTGGACAGTCTGGCAGTCAGGCGTACTGCCATAAAGGCAACTCTTGCAGGAGCAAAGCGTTTCAGAGGCACAAAAGAGCAGGTATGTGCTGTTAGTGCAGGTGAACTAATGTACATGTGTGTGAGCCCATGTGAAGAGTACGAGCAAAAGAATGAGAAGATTGTTGAGTCTGCCTTGGCTGGAAGCAATGCCTGGCATGGGCTACTCAAAAGGAGCTATCCAGCGAGCTTAGCAATGATTTTGCTGTCAGCAACACACCGATCCAAGGTCGCTAGCAACAAAGACAGCCATCGCAAACAAGCGTTTGCAACATGTATTGTGGAAACATGACAACAGTCAAAGGTCAGCAGTGGCAGCACAGTGCATCTGGTCATATAATCTTGGATGATGACCAACATAAATGATTCTACAAGATATGCTGACACCCTTTCCCATCCCATGCAAGCATTCCTGACGGATCACTCATTCACGTCTGCTACAAGCATGAGCTCATCCTGAGCAGACAGACCTGTGTGCATAGGCCTGGGCTGGTGCTGCACACATTGGAAGGCACTGCTGCCTGAGCCCGGCTGCACGAGCAGGTTCAGGGCGCCGGGCGGAGCCGCTATCACAGCTCCTCCCCCCAACCCTGCAGGTCAACCATGGCTTCATACCTCTTATTGGGCTCAGAAGGCCCTCATCTGTTCCTTGAAGAGGACACATCAGTCAAGTTTGCAGGTCAGACATGGGTTCACATCTCTTTTCAAGCTTCAAAGGTCCATGTCTAGCGACAATGCAAAGGTGACATCAGATGCCCTTGTTTGGCAGAGTGTCCTTTGCTGACATGTGTTGCAGCATGGAGCTGCAATGAGACTTTTCATAAAGTGGCTTTGCTGTCAGTGAACTGTACAAGTCCTGCACATCAAGCAAGAGGCAAGCTGTGGAATGCAAATATATGCTCAGTCAGAGCACTGCAAGTGCTGTTGCTGCTGCTGAAGAATGAGCAATCCCAAGGTTGACCTGCTGGATCATGGCAGCAAATGCTCTTCTCAGGAGTGCTTGGTTGTTTATCACATCATGAGCCCAGCTTGGCGTACGGTGTCAAAGTAATGGTAGGCTGGTGCATGGAGATGCATACGACTAGTTTACCCATGCTGAATTCACTTGGGAACAGCAGAGAGACCATGAACCCACCTGTGAACTCTGCAGGGCCGCCTTGTGTGCCAAGGGGAACAGGCTGAACCTGATAGGCAGCCATGTACGATCCGTCAGGGTTTGGCAGCATGACAGGCACAAGGGCCATTTGCTGCTCAGCAGAGCCTGGCCCAACGGGCCCTCCCAAGGGCCCTAGCACCATCGTCCCTGGGATGCCAGCAGGCAATGCTGGCAGGAAGCTGCCCCTGGGGATAGCAAACTCCTGCACCACTTTCTGGGCTTTGAGCTGTGCATTGCTGACTGCCATCGCATCCTCTGCATTGCTGGTGCCTACACGCAAAGCGCCAGGGGTCATGTCAACGGTGTACAGTACTGTTGTCTCGCTTCCTTCCTGTGACAATCTCACTTTGTTTCCATGACATGAGACCTTACAAAACCCCCCTGCAGAAGCACAAGCAGTGTAGCCTGTGGCTAGCTTGAGGGTGAAAATTGCAGATGTGGCTGCAGCCATGCTGGCGCCTGCTGAAATGTCAGTGCATGCATAACAAGCACCAACTGCCAAGCAGCACTGCATTGCAACAGGAGTGCCTTGGGGTAAGGTTTAATATTCCACAGCAAAGCTTCGTTGATGTCAGCTGGCATTCTCTGGATGCCCATGACATTGTGACACGTGTATCAACCTGATGGCAGACTGACATGTTCATCTAAGCATAACCTCCAAATTTTGGAGACTGATGCAACGTGGGAATGTGTTCCAGCACTTGTGCTGTAGTTAGATATTCCTTGTGGTGTACCATGAAGAACTCTATGACTAATTAGGGTCCGCATGAGAGCCCCAATCATGTCTCGCACAAGCATGACCGCATGACTGTGGGAAACGCCCACATGCTGTATCCACATTCGTCTGCTAACTTGTGCTTACATAAGCTTCTGCAGCTGACACCACGCATGTTGTTCTTATCTTGTTCGGCTAGCATACCTTGCTTCTGCTTAGCAGCCTCCATGAGGCGCACCACTCTCTGCCAGAGCTCTGCCTCTGACAGTCTGTCCAGTTCGATGTCTGCAGCAGTTGGATGGGGACCAGCAGGAGTCCCACCGCTCACCTTCCGTCTGCTTCCCTGCAACACATCACTCAAGACGCCATGATTTTAGCTGTTCAATTCTGGGCGCATGCTTTCAAGACGTTCACCTCCAGGCTTCTAACCATTGAAGTTTGGGCGGATCCTTTTTAGAAGTACAGTTCCAGGCTTGGTGAATTGACATGAGGCTTTGCTGTGCTATAGCTATGCTACAAGAGGAGGTATGCTGATGGCCCTCTGTGCTGCTCAGGCGTGCCAGGGCTGTTGAGCCTCTTGGCTCAATGCGATATGCTGTGCTTGGTGAGTATGCTTGCACAGTTGGAGACAGCTTGTCCAGGTGGAATGCATTTGGAAATCTGGCTTCCACAGCGTCAACACTGACACCAGATTGCTGCTGTCACCTGAATACCGTCACAGCAATGCACAGCTGACCATCCCAGCAATGTGGCTGGTGACAAGCAGGACAGCACTGATGACAACAGTGATTTTGCTTGGCCTGATACTCACGGCAGAGCTGGCAGCCATGAGATCTGGCTGACAAGTGTTGGTGTGTACCTTTTCTGTTTTGATGGCAGAGGAATTCTCTTGACCGTGATAGGCAGGCTGCTTCTTGATAGCCACAGGGCCAGTGGGCACTGGCTGGTTCACGGGATTCTGAGCTGCATTGATCAAGCCCTGCCTTGAAAGGGGCAGAGGCCAGGTATTGGGATACAAGCCTGCAAACACAGCACATCATGCGTTCATGATTGCGCTGTTACAGCTGGTGCAGGCACGGTGATGAAACCTCTACAAATGGTCAGATTGTGCAGACATATGCAGCCTGATGCAAGGATAGCTGTGCAGATTGTACCAGATGGGCATGTAGTAGTTCTGTGATCCTGCTTGCATGAATGCTGATTGTACAGATCTCTGGCACATAACACAAGACAAAAGCCTGTGAGCTTGCATTACTACAGAGTCATTGCACCCCATGACGTGTTGTGTGCCTTGACAGCAACGCATACTTTGACATTAGCGACATATGGTTTACAGGGTGAGTGCACCTCACGGTGGCTGATAACGGCGAAATGTAGGGTGATAACAGCCACAGGCAGGGAGGTTAATAAGACTGCAGTCAGGCTCACCAAGCTTATTCAGCTCAGACTCCAAGGCTTCCCAGCTGCGCCCAGGCTCCCGTTTTGCACATCTCATGGCCTGGTCAATGCTGATGGCCCGGGGTTCAACCACCCAGCTAAACAATGCTGCAGATCACACAGCCCTGTTGAAGCTGCGGGGTTCAAACCACTGGACTGTTTTCTGTGTGACCATACTATTCCTTGAGGGTGTGGTCTCTGACCTGAATCAGCTGACAACAATCATGCATGGCTCAAGAGCCACTCAGGCGATGACAAGGAATATGCAGGAAATGTGGCAAAGGTCTTGATGGAGATGCTCATGTCCAACAGCCCTCTGTATCATGCGAAGTTGGGGCTTGCAGCTTGAAGCTTTGCGTTTGCTGATGGGATTGCTGTAGCAGGACTGTGCTGCAGGAAGCAATGCATGCCGCCAATCCATGCTTCAAGTTGATACTCAATGATGCATGCCATGTGCTTGCGCAGACTTGGTGGCCTACTTGCGCAATAGTCTCCCCACCCTCCTGGAAGCCCCCAGAGAGGGCGGGGCGCCTCCCCAAGAGCCCCATCTAGATAGGACTTGATCTGATCCTCTGAGATGCGATTGCCGCCTCCGCCTTCCTCAGATGATGATATGAGTGCCACAGAATGCGGTATCACCTTGACCAAAATTCTGCATGACAGTTGCTTTTGGGTACACAGGCCTAACATGTATGCGTTCACAACGTGAAAATGTCTTTATGCAATGACATGTGGCTTTGACATAGAAGTGCAGCATGGCACATCCCACATCAACCAACACAGTACTCACTCTCACCTGACAAGTTGTCGCATCTCATCCATGGGACCCCTTCTTGTGGCTCTGCTCTTTGGGTGCAGAGGCTGTTGGCTTTCTTCCTTCAGATTTTGCGTAACAGGACTGCCCATGCCTGCTAGACGCTGAGGTACCATCTGTTGTTGAACGGGCAGGGCAAAATGCGGAAAAGGATGGACTATCTCAGGTGGTTGCTCTTGTGGCGGATCAGCTTGTGGCCGGCTGACTGCGAGCGTGGCAAGGGGGATGTCTGGCTGCGAGGGGGGTGCTTCTAGCATAGTCTGCGAGTCCGACGAGGGACCCGCATCCTGGCCCTCTTGCGATGGGAAGTGCGAAGCAACTTCGGCAGGATAGTCCTGACTCAGGCTTGCGTCTTGGGACGCGTCGAGTTTCACCAGGTCCGACAGTTGTGACAGTCCTTGCGCTGCATCATCGCCATACGAGCAAGTGGCAACGGCCGAGTCGAGTATGCGTTCACTTGGAGGTCCCTGTCCCTGACGTTTCTTAGCAGGCCTGGGTGACCTCAAACGTTTTTGGACAATAGACGCTTGTCCAAGACCGTCGGCGTCAAGACCATTGCGTCGAGCAGGACTTGCGGATCTGTCCTGTTGGCTAACGGAATTGAGCATCACTGTTGGCGCGCGATATGAACTTTCTACTAACGGGCTAGTCCACAGCACTCGCAGCATCCCAGTAGCAAAGCAGGCTGAGCGCATTTCAACCGGCCGTGGCCGCCTCAATTCGACAGGTGTCATGTGCCCCATGTCCAAAATTGCACCTAACAGAGTTACTACGCAAATCATCCAGGCAAATGCAATTCACGCCATAACTTTCCCACGACCTCTGCCTCTGCCCCGTCCAGCCTTGGTAGCAGTAGCACTGCTGACTGGCAGTGCAGACTGCTTTTGGACACGCACATTTGCATTGAAAAGCTCTTCTGCAACCTGACGCTGTTGATGCTTGCTTTTCTGATGACTGCAGACACAACAATACATGTCAGGTCCGATTCCTCGACTTGATCATGCGCATCACATCAACAGAAACAGACTGCTGCATCGGCGTGCCAGAGTGCTTACTTGAGAAAGGCTGTGCTGTCAATGCTGTTCTCGGCATAGTTTCTGTCTGCATAAGGCACATATGGACCATCTTCTTGCTGAGGCTGCACTTTTCTAAAGTTCTTGAAGTTGGGCACATCAGCGTAGCGGTCAGACCGTGCTACAGATGAAACTTGTGGCTGCACCTGCACGTCAGACCTTTTCTGGGTGTATAGAGCATGTATATTGTGGCCTTGGTAATCAATGCAGGTTTAAATCACTGCCAAGGTCAAAAAATCTCTAGCATGGCATGCTGCAGCTCCAAGGTAAAGCAACAAGATGAGCATCAGACAGCCACCAACATAGCACCTGACAGGCATTTGCAAGTCAAGCAATCACGTCCTCTGATGCAAGGTGTCTGCTACATACTCTGACAACCAATGGCTCCCATACTATGGCATTGTTGTCTGGAGGAAGGCCCTGTATATTGTCGATGGCAATATTTGCTGCTTCTGTTGACACCTGAGCCGGCACATCTGCAGCATCCGCTATATGCACGGCCTCCTGTGGCTGCATGGGAGCTGACACTGCTGGTTCTTGCCCCGCTGGAACAGTAGCTGAAGATCCCAAAGCAGTTTTTGCTGCATTGTCGACAAGTGCATGTCCTGTATGCCGCCTTTTGCTAGATGGTTGCATCAAATCCGCATCTGAAGCACATCACAGTTTGAGTTTCCAGACTTTGAGCTGGATGGGGTGTAGAAGGCAATGGGCAGTCAGCTCAAGGCTCTTGCCTGATTGATGAGAGTCACTTGAGTACTGCTACATCCATGCCTGCTCACATGCTTCTGCTTGCAGAGTAAAACTGCTTGATGATTGTCCTAACAAGGTCCTACTCAAGGCATGAACGCAGGGCTGTACCTGCAGAGGCTTTCCTCTTGGGGTGCGCTGTCGGTCCAGGATCTGGCTGCTGCCATGCTGCACTGAGCTTGTCTTGAGACACCTCCTGTGTCATATTTTCTGTGGTGCCAAGTAGCATTGCCACCTGCAGGCGCCCATAACATGATGCCTGTCTTGAAAACTGTCAACAAGAGGCCATCAGCAACACACTCTGTGCTGCGCAATGTCAGAGCGCATGGACCTGGGTTGTATAGCACTGGCTAAAGCAAGATAAACAGGCAACATAATGGATACTGACATTGCTTACCAGCACATGATCTACAGTTGTGACATGAAGGCTGGTGACAAGAGGCGGAGCATCACCAAGATCTGGCTGCTGCAGATCTGATGTGACAAGTACAGTAGCCATGTTGGCCGAGGTGGCCGGGCCAAGGCTACCACCATGCTTTTGCACTGCCGCCGCAAATGCAGGGATTCCCTTGCATCCCAGGACAGTGTCAGCAGTGAAGCTTGAAGTGAAGCAGTCTGGCAGAGCATTTGTGCCTGGAGGCTAGCAAAATTGGGTATGGAAAACAAAACCTCACCTGTGAGATACTAGTGGGTATAATGACAGACCATTCAGCAAGCAAGTTTTGATGAAATGCAGGCTGCAATTGCATCTGCTGATCAGAGAGAGAGCTTGTCACAGTAGGAATGTGGCTGGCCATGCTGGCTGGAGGATCTGATAACGATGGACGCTGCATAATTGCTTGCAGCCTGCAGTTAGTGAAATAAATCAGACATTTTGAACAGCTCTCAAGACTGACTGAGCATGAAGATAATGATAGATGCTCTCTAAGGCTGACGCATGCGCTTATGACGTATTCTCGAGCATACCATGCCTCAGTGACATATGGCTTCTGATGAGCAAAGGTACAAGCCAGATCTGCTGTCAAGGAAGCTTGCTCTGCCGTCATGATGCATGTGGCAGATTGAGCATCCCTTCCTTCAAAGCCTACAACACCAAAAGCAGGGCGTCTGCAGAACTTGGCTTGCATAGCTGCAAGGGTATGCAAGCAAAGACATGCAGGCAGGAGCTGTGGCTGCAGTTCCTCACCAAGCTGCGATAGGCTTTGCTGGGACAAAATGTATCCTTGCACCGCTGCTATTACGCAGTGCCACCTGCGAACTCTGAGAGAGCAAACACTCTGTCAGCCGACCCATGACACACGTGAAGACAGGGTCTTTGCAAGGCTGCCACCTGCTTCACCTGAAGCTTGACTTGTGCCCGAACTGCAATAGGTCTCCCTCTGTCAGATTCGCTTCTCCTCCTTTGAGCTCCTGTTTATTGACAAGAGTTCCGTAGCGTCCCATGTCTGCAATACCATATGATAAGCTGACCTATTGCATGAGGGCTTTTGGCTCACACACTTGATCTTGCGTGAAGGGTTACCTTTCACACGAAACAAGGGCGATGTGTAGTTTACAGTCACGGTCGCATGTTGTCTAGAAATTGATTTGTCTTCGTCGACAACAATGCAGCTTTGCCCAATAGCTTGAGTTCTTCCCACAACATGCAAGCCTGCCGGCAAATAGTGTCTGACCTGTTGGGCAGCTAGGGAACGCTCGTCTGTGCTTCCAGAAGGCCGAGCCTCCAAGATCCACATGTCGCAGCGTTGACAAGCTGCTCATGGGGCGCGACAGCGACTGAGGAAGCCTAGCACAGCACGCATGTCACAGGTGCCCTGAAAAGTGTTGATTAGTGCATATTGGGGTCGAAATTGGCCCCGGGACCCATCATGAGTCATCCTGAGGATAGCTTCGTTGACCTTCATGCAGAGCTTTGTGCTACTGGTACAGGACCTCCAGAAGACGCAGACTGAGGCCATGGACCCAATACACACCGCAATCATATTGCTTCTGGTCACATCTGTCGGGTTTGCTTTATACCGTGCTGTCGCAAGCAAAGTCAAAGGTGTTCAGGGTAAACGGTAAGGTCTCAGCCTGCGGGTGAACGACTTTTTTCTGGACTTTTTTCTGGACTTTTTTGTGTATTCAATGCAAATGCACACCAGTGACAGCAAGAAAGCAAAGAAGGTCGCCCCTGGTGATCAGCTAGCGCATCTGACGGAATACGTTCGCGTGCAGGTCGCTACCCTTGCCGCCACTCGGCAAAGGCATTCCATACATTGGAGATACATTCTCGCACATCGCTTCAGGTCCCCGCATTGCCGGACAGCCGCACCATGACAGGCTGGGCAGCATCTATAGGTCGGGAAAGTTAGCCAAGCTCCGCTGACTGGACACCCTCTATGCATGTGAAGCAACAGCAGTCATGTGCAGTAGGTCGCAGCTTCTGCTGATGACACCAGTATCAGCATTATTCACCAGATGTGTATGTTTGTGCCAGGACCTGGTTCCTGGGGGAGCAGGTTGTTCACATTGGTGACCCAGACGCTGTGCGGATGATATTCAATGCAGAGCATGACCTTGTTGAAAGTAAGCCAACAACATAATGCACAGCTGCTGACGCCAGCTGATTGCGGCATGTCAACATGTTTTATCTCACCATTGGCATTGTAGATGCCTGCTGTGTTCAATGCATTTGATGACCGCAAAGTCAGATGGTACCATCAAACGACGACATAGATTGCCCCAAGTCACTTGCCAAGGCACCGTTGGACCATGTGGACTTGAAAATGAGTCTTGGTGACTCATTTACCCTGCTTGAAGCTATTGAGCAGCCCGATCTGCATGCACAAACTTGCTTTGGCAACAGAAAGGATATAACTGCTGCTGGTATGCATTGTGTTGACTGGCCCTTGAGTAGATCAGCAATTGTGGGGCAGCCAGATGGTCACCGACAGTGGCAGTATGGACAGCTGAAAGTGGTATCTATCGGGAAAGCATAGTACTGCAACTTGCATGGCCAGCAGCACATGCAAACATACAAGATGGTTGCACTCATCACTTGCTGCAGGTGACTGGCCTTCAACCATTCGACAGCTGCTAGGGGCACATGGCGTTGCCACTATGCATGGCCAGCAGCACCTGCAAGCACGCAAGATGGTGGCTCCAGCCTTTGCACCTAAAACAGCTCTGGCTTACATCCCGCGCACAGTGGAACTTGCAGAAAACTTCTGTGCTGAATGGGCAGATGCACGCACTATCCAGGGCTTTGACAGCATGAAGAACTTCACGTTTCAGGTAGCGCAACGTGTGAATGCGGCATTAATGCTCTATTTCCTGTCGTCATGAAGGTAGGTGACAGCATCTCGGGCTCATTCACTCCACAGTTCACAAACTTATTGGATGGTCAGCACTGTTGAACATGATAATTGCACAAAAGCAGTATGACACCTGGGCCCATGCAACAACACTGCCTGCCAGTTGTGCCTTTTGGCTTACACATTGTGCCATATATGCAGGTGGCGACAGAGTTGGTTGTTGGCTTTCCTGAGAGCTTCATCAACAAGGAGATGCTAGCACGTCAAAAGCAACTGTGGGGCGACTGGTTGGATGGCTTTTTGGCATTACCCATCAATCTTCCAGGCTTTGGTACGCCATCATGTATCATGCCTGCATGCATGTGTGCATGCGCACACCATCTGTCCACATACATGCATGCCTGATGCTGACAAACATGTGGGGCATGCAGGCCCATATGTACCAGTCATGCTTAGAGTTGCTTGTACAGCTTCCTGAGATTGTGTCCCCTGTTACCATCAAGCCACAGTTGCGGATAACAAACATTTGCAATCTCCTGATCTGCCTTTGACTCTGCAACATTGCATTGATTCATTCTGCGTGTTAAGTGCAAGGCCCAGCATGCAATCGTGCAGCTCCACATGCAACTCTTCGATGATGCTGACATGGTCATGTGGTGATGCAGCTTTTCACAAGGCCATGCTTGCCAGGAAGAATCTTCTGGCAGAGTACAAAGCTAACATCATGAGATTGAAGAATCAGACCACCAGGTAAATACCTTGCCTGTCAACTGCACCTGGATTCTTCAGATGTACTGTGTAAAAGTTGCTTCACATGTAAGGAAGCTGCTTGCTGTGTACAATATCAGCCACACATGACGTGCTGTAGCAGGGAATCAGACCTGTGCCCAATCATTTCAGTTTCAGACAATGCTGCAAACCCACCTGCAAGGCCTACCTTGTGGCATGCCATGACTCTGATGATGTGGTGCATTGATTGATGCTGCATGGGTGCTGGTGGGTGTAATATCAGCCCTTATTGCCATGCAATGCGAGCATAGTGATGTGCTGACATCTGATGCTTTGTCCTTGCCAACAGCCTGGCATGAAGATGCTTCATAAGCATCAGCACTGCAGGCCCGGTCTCTGCAGGGCAATGTCTCTGTCAAGAACGCTCTCTGTCCTCTGTTTGCCTTTTGCTCATCTACTCTGCCCTTATTCTGCCCTTGACTTGCCCTTTGCATGTTTACTCGGCCTTTCAGCAGGCCATGCATGCTGCCCTGCATGTGCTGACTGCTGCCACAGGGCAGCAGAAGGAGCTGCCAAGCCTGCCATGCAGTACTTTGTAGAGCTGACAGAGGGCGAGCCAGATGATTACATGTCCTCCATGGAAGTACTTACGGTATGCTGTTGTGTCGCAATTGTCAGGCTGTATCCTCTCATGCCCTATATGAAGCGGTCTGCAAACTAGCGCACTATGTCTATCACACTGCAGTCAACTTACATACAGCCGCAGTTTTAGCCAAGCTGAAGAGTGTGTGCTTATGATACGCCCTTACAGCATGTCTTAACACAACAACAATGTTGTGCACAAAGGTTTGCATAACATAACATGACTGCATTGATGTTAGAATGGCAGTGTGCACTAGGATGTGGTCAGGGTGTACAGTTGCAAGCGCTGTAATTGAGGGATCCAGCCTGCATAAATAGGCACATCTGCAACGCCATGTTGAGCATTGACTGATTCCATCTCTTGCATTTGCACTGCCAACATTCTTGGGCCAACAGATTGTTCTTTAGTGAAGTCTGACGGCCGGTGGGTGTTTTGCAGGATGTGACATTCAATCTCCTCTTTGCTGGGCATGACACCACAGCTGCAACCTTGACTCTGATGCTGCGATACCTCAAACAGGAACCTACTGTGCTCCAGAAGCTGTGTGACGAGCAGAAACAGGTGAGCTGCTGGAACATGCAGAACAGCAAAATCGTTATCAATGCTTTCTCTTATGACAGCTTGAGTGGTATGAGCCCTCAAGCTGAATACAAAATCTCTTCTTGCACGCGACTCATCAGACAAGATAGGCAGTTTGGTAAAATCAGCAGGAGCACTAGCAGTCCTATGCCATCTGTGCAAGCACGCCATCTGCACTCTGACAGCCTCTCACCCCTTCATATCAAGATCACAAATTCAGTATTCAGCATAGCAAGTGAGACATCCTGCAGTGCCTGTAAACCCTGCAAGCATAGCAAGTCTTAGAGCATGATATCACTGCTACAGCTGAACTGCAATGAATGGGTGCAGGTGATAGCTGAACATGGAACAGAGATCAACAGCACAGCTTGCGGCAGCATGCCCTATGCGGATGCAACAGTCAAAGAGATCTTGCGCATTGAGACAATTGTTGGCGAGGTGTACAGGCGGGCCCTGAAGACCTTTGAGTGTGGTGGCTACACCATCCCCAAGGTGTATTGATTATTGGGGTTTTAATATTGAATACGCCTGCATGCTGTGCTGCCTGGGTGACTCGGAGTCTCAACAAGTTTTGGGTTGCAATCTTACTACTACCGGTGCTTAGCATATGAGGTACTCAAGTTGGTCCGCTTGTCAGGGTGAGTGCTACTGCATTACTCGTTGTCATGCAGTTTCCTGCTGTGGGATTTGCTTGGCACATGGCCTCATTCATTATTTTGCATGCCAGCGGTCACAGTGATGACCTTGTCTGGAAGCATGAACTGAGCTGCAGTGAGTGAGTGAGTGAGTGAGTGAGTGCATCTTCAAGACGCGACTGAACAAGCACACCAGTGAACAATTGATAACATTGCATGACTGATTGAATGCATGATGATCTTAGCAAGTACTTGCAGGGTTACAAGATGGCTCTGGAGATGTTCAGAGTGGTAGAAGAAGATCCAAGGTGGACAAAGATGGCACCAGAACTGGCTGCATCCAAGTTCAACCCAGACAGGTGAGGTTTGCCTTCTGTGCCTGATCATGCTAGCTGCAGCAATGCTTAACACCAATACAAGACTCACACACTGTTTGTGGGTGCATCTGTCCAAACTAACAAACACCGTATACTTGTGGTGTCTTGAAAGGTGGCTGAGTGAGGAAGGGAGGAAAGCTGGCTCCTGGATTCCGTTTGGTTCTGGCCCACGCATGTGTCTTGGCTATGTTTTTGCCATGCAAGAGATCAAGGTACACTGCATGAAAAGGGCCTAGACACATGCAAGTTTGTGTCAACTTGTGCAACAACCTTGGCTCACGCATTTGTCGGCTTGCCGGCTGTATGCAAGAGTAATCTGCTGTAGAGTTGCTTCCCAGCACCATGTCACAGCGGCAAAGCCTGCAGAACTCATGCCTAATGCATTGCATACATGGCCTGAAGTTTCAGGCCAAGATTGGGTGCAATGTCATTAGTGGACCTATCATTGCAGCGCAGTCATGTTTTGAGATAAACCGCCTGCACTGGCTTCTAGATGCATGCTGCAAATTGCACATGTGGAGATGGCGTGCTGGTGCACAATGGCACTGTGTTGCCAGCACAGTACTATGGCATAGCTGCCCTATCTTCTGAATAGTTCATGAGGGTGGTACTATCATGCTTTATGAAGCCTGCACTCTAGCAGGGCAAACCAAGTCTGCTGTGTCTTCGTAATTATGATGCTTCTGGCAACGACAGCCAATGTGACTGACACACAATGACAGCCACATCTGCCACAGGAAACGCTTTACAACCAGCTGTTTCTGGCATGCAGATCATGATGGCTGTCCTGGCAAGAGGCTATGACTGGCAGGTGGACCTGACTGAGCCTATCAAGAGCTTCCCAATTCCTACTCCTATCAGAGGGATGCCAATGACTTTCAGCAGAAAATAGTGCCCCTCAACTGCGCCTTTTTAGACTGCATGGTTCTGGTCTAGGCTATAGCTACCTCTTAAGGTCAATGCTATTGTCACATGAGATACAACTGTAATTATTCTGAGCATGATGTGAGCAACGACGTCAAAAAGGCTTACAGCCTGCTGCCTTCTGACGATGACATTCAAGCAGCCAATGAGCTGGAACTGGGGGAAGACCGCTTCATCTCTGCAGCGATGAAGTGCGCAAGGGTGTTCGTTCAGGCTTGAGGCTGACACTCGACTGTTTGACAGGGGCCTTGACTCGAGCAGCCCCTGCCCCCATGGTGAGACGAGAGGGCTGCTGCCCTGAGCTGCAGGCAGACGCAGGCTTGGCCTCAGCTCGAGCCTTTCTGTACTGCTCAAACTTTGCCATGTACTCTGCCTGCAGATACACAGACTCTGAAAGATGTAGCTATGACACGGATTGTCCATTGGTGAAGTCAAACAAGACAATCATCTAGAAGGTGGAATGAGTGCACCTGCTTCTGCATTAAGAAGATGTGCATCATCTGCATATCCTAAGCACGTGCAGATGGCCTTGGGAGCTTGGCAATCAATCATCAGCAATAATTGTGTGTGACAAGGTGGGGAGAAATAAACAACACAAGAAGGTGAGGAGTGCAGGATGGCCGACCTTGGAGCTTGTGATTGGCTTAGGCGGCCTGGCTGCTGTCTGCCTGCCTGGCCTACCCTGACACTCCCTTGGCCCCCTCACCGCCCTAGCCATACCCCCAGGCTCATTCTCCTTACTACCAACAATTGCACCATTGCCAGTCTCACTGTGGAAATCCTCATCACCTGAGCCTGCTGCTTCAGCCAGCCTTGCCATAGGCCGAGCCTGGGATACGGGCCTGCCCTCAGCAATATGCTGTATGCCTTGGCTTGCTGGTCTATGAAGACCTGACTCTGAGGTCTGTTGGAGCAAGGGCGTAGGCTCTGCAGCAGCAGTTGTTGATGGCAGCGGTCTGTGCATCTGCCATGACGACTGAGAAGTGCCAATCAAGGCTTGAGGTCGCGCTGAAGACGATGCTGCACATGTATGCGATGATGCTAGTTGCTGCTGATGCAGCCCCGTTGTAGGCGCAGCATCAGACCCTTGAGAGTGGGCATCTGCCTGGTCGCCGGCTGCTAGTCTTGCCTGAACAACACCTCTTGCAACTAGATCAGCCCCTCTGGGCTGAGCTGCATCTGGTGGATCAGCTTTGCTGCCGAAATCAACCAGAGAGTCCTCTTCTGCAGCTGCCTCAAACACGAATGGCGGGCTAGCAGGCCTGAAAGCTGCTCTGGTTGAAGTATCGCCCATCGGTTGTGTGTGAGTGCACCCAAGCCTGCCAAACTCTGTGCCTCTGTAAGTGCCTGCCGGCAAGGCCTCTGTGGCTGCTGTTGCCTCAGACTCACAGTCTAAGCTTCTGTCTGTAGCTTGACCAGGCACAACACGCCCACCTTCAGCAACTGGAGCATCAGCTGAAGCCAAACCACCTCCAGACTGACCACGCTGACTAGACGCAGCAACAGTCCTATCAATAACATGAACTCCAGCTGATCGTGAATGAGTCTCAGCTGAATCATGCTGATGCTGCCTAGCTGCTGGCCCTAGCACTGGCTGCTTGGTGAGGTGGATGTTGGGGCCAACCAGCTGCTGAGTGACAGCATCGCTCAGAGAGGAATTTACAAGTGATGTGCTGGCATCTGTGCTGTTGGCGGCAGCAAATTTGCTGGAGAAGCCTGAAGAAGTGACTGCAGCAACTGCTGTGGTGGGCTGTTGTGGGTGGGATGCTGGAGCAGACCCCCTCAGGCTGCTGTTGGCTACACCTACAGTCATGCATACATGTTCCCCACCGTCATGAAAGCGGCGACTTGAGGCCAATTCAACTTGTACATTAACAACATCAATTGTGGTCAGCTAGGTACTGCACAATTCGAGCAGGCTGCAAAACATATAAACCATGTGGGCAACAGGAGACCGCACTCTATGAGCCGCATGCAGGCTGAGCAAAGCTGTAAGACACACGAAGCAGAGCATACAGGCCTGTCTGAATGCGTGATGTGTAGTTACAATGTCTGACTTGAATGATCATTTGCGCTAACAGTGCCATTCTTGCAGCAGCAGCATCACAGTTGTTAAGAGACTGCGCATGAGGTGCCTGGCCTGTGCCAGCCAGGCAGGAAAGCCATGTAGGCCTGCCACATATCATGCTTGCATTGACAATGTGTACTCATGCAATCTATCACAAGTCAAAGATTGCTTGTCTGTCTGTCTGTGGACTTCAACCAACCTGAGAAAGCTGCCATGCTGGTGCGAAGAGCAGCAGTTTTGAGGGGAGTGCTGGCAGCAGCGGTAGGCAACATGCGCTTGAAGGCTGGTGAAGGTGCCACACGAGCAGCAGAGGTGGCCCTGAAACTGGTCCCAGGCTCAGGTACCTGCAAGGTCCAAGGCATGCTATTGCCATAAGGATCTGCTGTTCTGTGCAGATGTGCTGCGTTTTGGGTCAAGGAAGGCATGGGGTGCAAAAGCCAACCTGCCTCGCGTGGGGCGAAGGGGGGGGAGGGGGAGGAGGGAGAAGATTGTGTTCAGATTACCAGTTTTGAGCAGCACAACATAGCTTGCTGATGAACAAGCCAGACAAAGTCCAAAGCAATGGGACTGTCGGCATTTCGAGACAGCCTATGTGCATCAGCAAAAAGGGAGGTGTGTTGAATATGGCACACAATCACGTGGGACATTTTTTGAGGGCTATACCTTGGGCTTTCCGGTAGGGCCAGGTGAGGCCCGCCCTGTGTTGGTCATGCCCCACGACCCCTTCTTGCTGGCTGATGGGGGCGTGCTACAGAAGGCCCCAGCCCCAGCAGCTGTCTTATGCTTCAAGGCTGTGTGGAGCAGGCCTGCTGGCCGGCCCAGGCCTGAGCGTGAGGATGCCAGTGACACTGCACTGTCGTCGGCTTCAAGCCTAGACTGTGCTGATGCTGCTGGCCTGCACCACAGGAAGGCATCAGTGGACGCTGCCCTGAAGCTGTCAAAGAAAGCAAATGTGAAGCATGTTTTGTAAGTCTAGCGGAGCTGTCAAAAGCGCCCAACTTATGTGTTGATCATTATACAGCATTGATGCTGTTGGTCAGGGATGGGGCCTGCAGAGCGAACTGTCAGGCCTGATAGAAGCTTGTGGAAACAATGGGCAAATTCTGGTAACCTTGCATAGGCAACAAGAGGCAGATGTCTATGGGGCCCAACAGGCAAGAGAAAGGCAGACCTGCAAGGGCCAGCATAGCCTGCCAACGACAGGGCCTTGCTGATGGTCCTTGGCACCCCCAGGGAGCGGTGTGATGGGGGAGGGGGTGGGGGTGGCATAGCTTCAGGGGAAGCCAGACCCAACCCCCTGTCAGCCTCTGATACCTCAGCTGAGAGTCTGCTGTCCAGCCTGCATCAGCACTTCTTTGGTTCTGGTCTGGCTGCAGTGAGACTCAGTCACACATAAAGGACACAGGACTTAAGATGCACCTTTCAGAACAAAATTTGTCTTCAGCTACTTCCAGCCCAAGGGCTCGGCCTAGTCAACATACACAGGCTCTCAAGGTGATTGCTCAGTGCTGCAACACAGTCATCTCATTGCCTTGTGCAGATGCTGCATGTGGGTGCAACAGTCCCTCCTGCAGATGATACCAATCACAGGGAGCAACTCAAGACTGTTTGAGCCTGACTCTGAAGCAAAGACACATGTTCAACAGATACATGATTGATTGAGTGCTTCACACTGATGCAGCATTCAGTCCTAGGCTCACCCAGCTGCTCGTGCTCTTTCAGTCTGCAGCTGGGCGTCTTTGGCTGCCAGTTGTGCTTCCAGGTGCGCCAGCTTGTCAGCCATGAAGCTGTAGCCTGCCGCCTCTGTGGCACTCACCTTGTCTGCCAGCCGCCTCCTGTCATCCTCTACTGCATGCATCTGCAAAAGCAAGCAACTGTGAATGACGCTCGACATGATGTGGTGTAGCATAGCGCTGTACCTGAAGCACTGAGCTTGTCTGTTGGTCCATGATCTGACCACTTTAACAGCATTTTTCTGCAAACAAAGGAGTACTTGACTTGAGAGAAGATGTATGGCAGATAAGACCTGCAGCCTCTGTAGCCCTCAGCTCATCCGCCGTCTCTTTCCTGTCATTCCTGACAATGTGAACATGCAAGTGATTGAAAAGTTTTGTGGACATACTTGCTGCAACAAGGCCTGGCATAACCACAGGCTGAGATATCTGCACCAAAAACACACAACACGATCCTTGATGGCGTGTGGCTTCCACCAGATGATCCTCTTGGCAACGAGAGTGGGAAGACGTCTGTTTTGGACCTGTCCTAAAGACTTGATGTCACGCAGTGAAACGCTCTGGGAAAGCTGCCTGTCCCCAACAAACCAAGGAAAGGACAAGACCAAACAGCGCACAATACATTAATTCTGTGGTTAAGTTGCCGTTTGTGGGGTTTCTATGTCATTTCTGCAATTCAATCACCTGCTGCCGTAAAGCATCTAGTTGACCCTTGAGCTCCTGCACCTCTGCCCCAGCCTCGATGTGCTTCTTGGCAGGGCCCAGCTCCACCCCCCGCACCCTGGAGGCAAACCCCAGGGAGCAAGCAGTCTCCCCAGCATCACTCTCGGTGGGGTTCACATTCACCAGCATCAAAGTCTTGCTGTCACCTGACAACGAGTCCTGCAAAGCAGGGCAGCATTGAGACAAAGATAGCCGAGTATAAGATAGACATACGGGCAGTTGAGAACACTGGGGAGCTCAGCAGGAGTCAGTGTGAAGCTGCCATACGTGACTGGGTGAGACTTGATCATTGCCCCAGACTACAGACAGACAGACAGACAGGCAGGCAGACAATCCAAGGAGAGTTTGCATTTGTCTGGGGTCATGAAAGGAGTCGTGTCAGGGTTCATTGTGCGAATGCATGAAGGCAGTTGGCATCTTTTGATGCACACACACGCACAGACAGACACGGACAAACACATTCACACAGACAAGCTATGCTGTGCTATGCTATGCGGTAGACAGACAGAGCAACCAACCAACCTGGAGGACGTATGTGAGCTTGGAGTTGCGGAAGGGCACATGGGCAGAGCGTGTGGCCAGGGCATGGATGCAGTCTCCAAGGGCACTCAGGCTCTTGTTGATGAACTGGGCTTCCCTGAGGCGCTCCCCTTGGGCCTCAGTCTTGCCCACCCTCTCACTCCCTGCCAGATCCACCAGCCACAGCTTGGACCGCCACACATCCCCTGCACATATACAAACACACTGCAGACACCTGAAGAGGACGAGTACACAATCAATGTATTGTGAGTTTGTGAGTCTGTGCTAATCCCTGGGGTTCCAATGCTGCTCCCCCTCTAAGCTTTTAGTCAGCTCCACCAGCCGCAGCTTGCGTTGTCACACCTCTCCCCTGCGCACGGTGAGAAAATGGCATCAGCAAAGAAATCCACAGCGTGTTGGAAGCATAGTGTCCGTGAGGAGGTCCCTTTGGGGCTAAGTCTGCTGCGTTCAGACTGGCTGCCGAGTCTAGCAGCCACAGCTTGGATTGGCATAAAGTTGGCACCTACAGCAAAGAGACCTCTTCAATGTGAAGTGTCAGCAGCACAGATGCACAGCTGAACAAGAAAAGAAGGCATGGCTTTTGGCAATCATGACAGGAGCCCAGATTAGCTGATGCTATGCGAGCATGATCATGTGTGCTAATGACATGATCACACTCCCTCTACAAGCTTCTCCTGCAGACAGCGGAATCACATCAGACAGGTTTGATACAGCATTGCACAGTAGTGCTGTCTCCCATAATGCTAACGAGCCTGTCTATTTGGAGAGGGCACACATGCTAGACAATGATGCCATGCATCTTCTTAGGTGATCATGCAGATGCCATTGAGAGTTAGTAATCTGAACCCCCCGGACGAAGCGCTCAGCAAAGCCTTGCGGGGTGGAGTTTTCTTTCTTTCCTTCTGTCAGATGCCATCAAAGGTCACACGCTGATGATGCCATTGAAAGACAGAAACTGGTGATGCATGCAAGTGAGAGTGAGGGAAGCCCACCTGTGAGCTTGCTTTGGCCTCTGACCTTGACGCACAGCATGCAGTGGCTGCGGCTGCTGCGTTCATTCATCTTGGTCGCTGCGCTGTGCCTGGACTGTGCCCCCACTTCCAGACTCTGCCATGCCTCTTCTACACTGCTCACCTGTATGCTGACGTTGACAAATAGTAAGTAGTAGTAGTTGTAACAACAACAACAACAACAACAACAACAACAACAACAACAACAGCAACAACAACAAGAATGGTCACAAAGAGAAATGACAACAAGGACGATAAATAGTGGTTTCAGCAACAAAAAAAGCTTGTGCCAGCATATGCTACGTGGATGTAAGAGCACTTCTGCGTCACCAGAGACTGTCTAGGAAAAAGCAAAACACAAGACTTCACAGTGTGAACATGCAAGCATTGGTGACTGCCTAACTCAGGGAGGAGGTGTCAAGCCTGCATCTCATGGCTGAAGCGACAGCGACCATGTTCCAAAGCTTCGGTCTCAGCTGGCTGCATCACAGAACCGGCAATACAACAGGCAGATCCAGGTTGGAAGCGACGCCAAGAAAGCACGCAAGGGTTGACCGAACATCTGCAATCCTGAAGGTATGCCAGCAAGGCAGTGGATGGCACGAAGAAGGGCTGTCAGGAAAGCAGTGAGGCAGACCTGCTTCTCGACAAGGCCAGGCAGATGAGAGCCAAAGGCTCCGATACGCACTTCTAGCTTGGGGCGACCCACTCCTGACCCCTCCCCCTCCCACAGCAGGTCATTGATACTGTCCATGTACACCTGCATGTACCTGACCAAAGTCTGATGTCTTGCACTGACGTGATCGGCATGGGATGGCTGCAAAGCATAAGCCTTCACAGTTTTGTGTATGCACTACATGACCCTGAACTGCATGTTTGCAGACAGCCCTCTATGGCTGATGTACTATAATGCTATCTACACTGTAGTGGATTGCATGTTTCCTTTGCAAGAGTGTACTGGCGTAAATGATCCCAATGGCAGCATGAATAGGCTTGTTGCCTACAAAATTTGCCATGTGTGGAGAAGCAGACAGCTGGGCGGTGGAAATCATACCCCAACTCATGTTTGCAAGTGCTATGAGCAGTCAAGCAAGATCAGCAGCTACAGCCTGTGAAGAGCACCTCAAGCAGGCTGACAGAGATGGTGAAATTTGTCTCATCACGGCGTGCTTCCACAGTGTGAAAAAGCTGTTGGAGGGTGCGATAGTTGACCCCCCTGTCCCCTGGGGGACCCTCCATGGTGTATGTTTTGCCAGATCCTGCGCATCAGAATCTCAACATAAAAGCCAATTCATCTGTCTCTTCTGCAGACAGGAGGCAGCCCAATGCCACAGATGTTGCCTGATGCGGTACTTGAGCTTTCAACAAGACCTTCTGCCGACAACCCCCTGTGCCCTCCTCTCCTGTCCCCAGTTCAGCAGCGCTCCTTCCTCCTGCTAAACTCATGTGAAGTCTAATCTACTGGCAAACTTAACACACAGGCAGTCTGGCTCAGGCAGGTGCAATGTCTGACTTGGTATCGCTTTCTTTGCACCAGCTTGTTGGAGTCATTACAGGATCAGACTTGCAGGCTCCACACCAATCATGTGGCACAGCGTGCCCCCAGCGTGACTGCCACGGTCCTTGAGGATGTCCATTGCGTTGAGACACACGGGAAGCCGCTTCAGGATGGCCAATGCTTTGATGAACAAGGGAGGTGGGTACTTTTCTTTGACGATGGTCAGCGTTTTTTTGACACATGGCAAGCAGGTACCTGTCCTTAAGGATGATCACTGCATCGCGACACAAGAAGCAGCTACCGTTTTTTGAACATGGTCAGCGCTTTGAGGCACAGTGGAGGCAGTCACCTGTCTGGCCATAGGCGAAGATACAGACATTGTAGCCATCCATGACGCTGGTCACCACAGGCTCCACATCACTGAAGACAGCTTCCTGACTGCTGCCCGGCTCATACACAGCGTCATAGCTGAAGGTGCTGCTCTTTGTCTTTGCTGATGTGCTGCTGCCACGTCCTGTCCTGCAAACCAAATGCTGATGTCAGGAGGCTGGTACAGCACCACAGTCACAGTAGCAATGCTGTAGATGTGTCTGTTCTTCTCTGCTGATGCACTGCTGCCACGCCTTCTGCACTGCAAAAGGACAGGAGGCTGCTAGAGCAGACTTCCACTGTGTTACAAGCTGTTGGCCGATGCTGTGCTGCCAAACCCAAATGTCTTACAGGCAGCTGGAAGTACCATGGGACCCTGGCTACTACAGAAACGAATGCAGAGAGCAGTTTGCTTGAAGTCAAGAGCTGAGGTGCACATGACAACAGTGTGCAGCACCACTGCAGACTGCAGGACTCTCACAAGTGCCGACAAGCAAGAAGCTGCTGCAGAGCTGAGCAGAAGCATCAGTGCTAACACTGCACAACGTGACTGCATACCTGATGCCTATTGCTGCAACATTGTTCACAAGCAACTTAATGCGGGTGACAACTTCTGCCCTATTGAGCCTAAGCCCAGCTGCAAGTTACCTGTTGCCCAATGACAGTGGTAATGCTGCTGAGCAGGCCTGCAGCTGATGGCTGATCACAGCATGCTGTCACACAGCTTTTCAGATATTCGTATCTGTTGCCTGTGACAGTGATGCAAGCAGGTTGCAGCTGACGGCTGACTCACAAGATACTGTCACACAACTTTGCAGCGAGGCTTATTTGTTACTTGTGCCAGGACTAGAGTTGCTCAGCAGGTTGCTGACCACAGCATGCTGTCACAGCTGTGGCGTACCTGTTACTGGTGACTGCAATGGCAATGTCGAGCAGATTGCTGCTGATAACAGTGTCACACAGCTTTTCAGCTGCATCATACCTGTTACCAACAACCGTGATGGTGTTGTCGAGGGGTTGACAGCTGGTTGCAGCTTCCAGGTTGGCAGCCCGCTCTTTTGCCAGCAGTGGCCTCACACGGCAGAACACCCGGATGGCTCCCTTCAGGTCCACCAGCTGGTTGTGCAGGGCTCGCCTTTGCGTCGCCTCTTGCAGATACCTCGCCTGCAATCCACCAGGGCTTGTATTGTTGACCAAGCCAACGCTGACTCTGCAAACCAGGATTCTGATACCGTACAACAGTCACGGCGGTGACAGTCAGGTTGGCTACTTTTGAGAGCACCAGGTAATTGTGCAGAGGACACTTTCTATGTTGCCTTGTCCAAAGTCTTGGTCTGCACCTCATAAGTAGTTGTACCATTTACCAAGCCAAGTCTAACACTGCATGCCAAGGACGACCAGGAGTTTGACACCTTACAGAAATTCCTGCGACAGTCAGGTCAGCTACTTTCAAGTTCAGCAGGTGATTATGCGGAGGATGTTTCTGTGCTGCCTTGTCTGGATAGTGTGCCTGCAGCCGGATAACAGGGCAGCTGCAATCAAAGCTTATTCCGTGAGTCCTCCTGAAGGCCAAACCCAAGAAGTGGTGTGCTGATGTGGCATGCACCTGATGCCTGTTAATAATAATAATAATTAAAACGCTTTCCAGCACATGATGAGCTAGGTACGTGCAGGACAAGTCTTGTCTCTCCAGAGCAGCCTGACTTGTGCATCCCTATAAGGCCTACTAATACGAGCCTGTTGGTTGAGCCCATGTCACAATCATTATCATTATTGTTATTGCTATTGTTGTTTTTATGGTTTCATTAGTGTGCTGATGTCACGCTGTCACAGCATTTGCACACAATCTTGCACTGCTGCTCCTGAATGTGTGATGATGCCAGCACAGCGTTTTGCAAACATGGGAGGACAATTCTTGCTAGAAATGACAGCTTTACACATTATATTTGCTGACATCTGTGTGTTCCAAAGGCATCTTGTATTGCCTGAGCTCTGTCTGGTGAGCTTACTGATGTTCAGCGCTTGTACCCATTAGTAACCTCTTAGACGCAGACTGAAGAACTGGTGGTGATGCACGTGTCAGCAGATTCATGAAGCAGGCTGGTTTGCTAGTGTCATGGGCCATGTCCATGTAGTGCAGCGAATGCCTTATGATAAATAATTTGGCATTATGTCAGCACCAAATGCGGTCATCAAACCTTGCAGCATGTGATGGAATTCAGAGGAAACTTGACCCTTGAGTGACTGACCTGCAAAGTGGTGTGAGCGCCGGCAAAGTCAGCAGCCAAATCTGACAAAGACTTTTCAGCAGTCACCTGCTGCTGCAGGAAAGCCAGCTGCTGCTTGCTGCCTGCCACACAAAACAAAGAAGTATGTCAATACATGTCACCCATTAAAGCAATCCATTCACCAGTCATGGCACTGCAAGACTTAAAGGCAATGGTCTGCTCACAAAGCCTGATGTCTAGGAAGCACAACATACAAAGTCTGACAAGACTCAAAAAGAAGTTCTGCATGCAGAGCGTGATACCTAGAAAGCACAACAAACAAACAGTGACAAACACAACCCACATGCTGATATGGGGAGGGACTCACTGCTAGCCTGCAATGCTTGCATGAGGGCGGCTTTGGCTGCGCTTGTTTCCTCACTCAACTGCTCCACAGTTTTGGCAGCCTCTGCTTCCTTCCGCTGCAGCAAATCTATCTGCAGACAAGCATGGCATGAAGCAAGACGTGATTCCTTGCAGGTACGAGACAATGTATTGGCAATATCCATGGATCAGTCAGTGTCTCAGAAGCAAAATGTGTGCAGATACCATGCGCTTTGACCTGTACAGCAGCCTGTGCATTTTGCACGACACTACCTGTACTACCCAGATTCTGGTGAAATCTGATGCATGCGTTGCTTAGCTGAGCTTGAGTATCTGTGAGTCAGTTCAAAGCAGGCAAGCTGATTGTTTCCCTTCTGCTTTCAAGCCAACATGCGTGGTGGTTCACAACTAGTTCCACACCCCACACTGGAAGATACTACATCAGGAACAGGCATGATTGTTAGTGGCAATGCACAGCTACGCCCTGGTTGAGCCTGATGTTGCCATAACGCTGTACTGGCATGTGCGCAGAAAAGTGCATACGTAGCTGCTGTGAGCTGCTGTGAGAGGGCTCTCAGCTGCTGTGACAGTGCTGTGAGAGTGCAGTGAGAGTGCTGTGAGGGTTTTGCGAGAGCTGCTAAGAGAGTGTGTATGCAGGAGAGCATGCTTGCCTGCGCCCCACGCTCACTCACAGCCTGCTCCATCAGTTGCAACCTTGCCTGCAGCTGCTGTTGCTCTTCCTCATCCTGCAAATCCACAGATGGTGGTGGGGACGGACAGATTTTCCTGCTGCTGGGGGTCAAAGATGGAATGACCCATCAACTTCATTACTGCTATCTCTGATCACAAGAACATACAGTCTAGACCTTACGTCGATGGGCAAGTCAACACCTTCGCATGCCTTGCTCAATATCCTGTCACAAAAGCATGGGTCATATGTGTAGCTGCAGATCTGCATGTGACGTTGCATGATGTGGTATATTCTGACCTGCTGCGTCTTTGAGCTTGACCTGAGCCATACAGATTGCAGCTGAGCAAAAAAGTGGTTGTACTGTGGCTGCAACAAGGCAAATGCTGTTGCAGTGGCAAAATTACATGCCAACCGTTTTCATGATGACCAGCATGCAGAACTATAGTATCGCCTATCAGCATGGTGACGCCACCCCACCTTGACACTTGAGCACTCCAGCTCATGCTGCAGTTGTACAATCTGGCCTTGAGCCTGCATCATGACAGGTATACCATCAAGACAACATTGCTTGCACTGTTGCATGTAGTACACATGCATGCAGCTCAATGATACTGCCAACCAGGTCGCACCATGCTTGCCTGAGAGGTTTGCAGGGCAGAGCTTGCTCAAAAACAGGACACTACAGTATGCCCTTGCTATGATGGCTAGGACATATTACAAGAAGAAGAGCACCTTCTTGGACCCAACTGAGGGTTTTGAGCTGCACTAGCAGTCACAGCATGCTCACCACCCAAGGTGTGAATGGCTCCTTTGAGGCAAGTGACAAAGTACGCATACAGCAGGCAGCAGCATGCAGTACATCATCATGATCACTATGAGTTTGTTCCAGCAGTCTTTTGTAATACTGATTACATCATTTCAAATGTTTTCAGTAATCCTTTTTCTCTTCAACTTTTCTTCAGAGTTTCTGACTATGTTACCTGTTTCAGCTCGTCCTGCTCTTCCTGTGCTGCTGCCTGACTCTTCACAAAGCTGGTGAGCTCTTGCTCCTTCTTCTTCAGGCTCGCCATCATGTCCTGAAGCTCTTGCAACTCACTGTTGCGTCGAGACTTCACCTGATGCAGCTGCTGCTCAAGTTGGCACACCCTTGACTGTAGCTCAGACTCCTGCACTCTGACAGACAATGAGCATGGTGGGGTTCACAACAGTGCACTGATGGCTCTTGTACCAAACAAGCAGCAACTTGCCCCGGGTGAAATGAGGGCTGCAAATGCAGCTGCAGTGTGTCCACCATCTGCTGTGGAGTCAGCAACTGGCTGAGCCCCACCAGTATCTGCTTCCCATACAAGTTGAGTGGTGGGTTGGATAGCAGACATCTTCCCGTCAACTTCAGCTGCAGGCTGTGCTGCTGCAGAGGCAACTGCAGGACTGTGTCGTGAGGACAGGGCTGGACTGGCTGACATCGCAGAGTAGGTGGGACTCGACAGCAGGCGGGGTGTGTCAGTATACAGAATTTCTGATGTCTCGGTCTTGACATCCGTAGTGGGCACCTGAGGCAACGGGCTGGCGTGCGCGAGCGGTGCAAAGGGCTGCCCGCTCACTTCCGCTACCGTCAGATGTTCAGTCATGTTATCAACGCCGGTGGCAGCTCGGACGGTAGAATCCGCATGCATCAGCAACTGTCAGCTGTAAATTAACATGCGCTCAAGGAGTTGTAGCTGAGAACGATTGCCGCTGAGCGCCATAGGATTCCAGCTGTCTCCCTCGCAGATCGATGACTGATCAAAGCGTTTGAAAGCCAACATCATTCAAAGCATGTTCAGCCCGAGCTGCGCAGCGGTGCTCCGGCGGTCCGGCAGCCAAAGACGTGATTCGTATATGCTTCGAGCTTTTGCACCCCAAAGGTGTCAATATCTGCGAAATGCGGTCCTGACTGTGGCATCCCCCATGCAGTTGTGGCATGCACAACGCTTGACGTTATATGTCAAGACTGCTTGCACGGAAGGGCAAGCGCTCGGTGGCGAGGCCGAACCAGTTGAGGCACATCAAGCAACTCTCTCTTTCAGTCGTAGCTGTTCTGCTGATCCTGCTAGGTCTAGAGGGGCGTAGGCTCTCTCACAGCGCTGCTGCTCGGTCTCCGAGCGCCTTGCTACAGACATCCCGCATCCATTGTCTGTCTTGGCGACAGACGCTATCTTGCTCTCCATACGGGTGCGTCACGCTAACATTGTGTCCATACCCACGTCTTGACGATTGCACTGTGTCTACTGACCTTACTGCAGGCAGCTGCAAAGAGACCTGCCTTGCTCAAGACGAATCACAGGAGGGTCTGGGTATTGTGAATGCACTGGGGGCTGGACTGTCAGGAGGTGATGCAGTCAGCACGTTGATTTGCGGTTGGCTTTGCAAGCAAGCGCATATCTTCTGACCCTGATGTATGCTCAGGTTGGGGTGTGAGTCCCATGCCTCTTTCACCTGTCAGGAGGCATGTGACAATCTGAATGAAGACCACACAGAGGGTCTCAGATTCCCTGGCAACCTCACTTGTCCTGCGCAAGGTACATGATGACTCTGTATGTGCTATCGCAACACAATGCTCCTTACACAACGTCTCTTTAGGCATCACGCTGATCCCTGCTGTGGATGTGCTCTGCAGATCCTGCACAGCATGACCAACTATTCGAAGGAACACCAATTATCAGCTTGGATCCTGATTTGCTAAGTGAGCCTTTGTCAGCTGGGGTGCACACCAGAAGGCAGGAGTTGTGGGACAGCATCTGGACAGCATTGTCTGCCTCAGGAGTTGATGTGGCTCAGCCGCCAGGCATCAGAACAGATGCGCATGACTTTGTGCGCGATGGTTTGCACATGTCAAGGTATTGTGCTGCCGGTTGCTTCTTATCCACAGTCGCAATAACATGCATACACGTCCAGTGTGCGAGCAACATCTGCGGGGGGTGAGTCCTAGCTTGACAGCCTGATACCTGCTTGCATGCACCTGCATTTTGCAAGCATTTGATGCAGATGCAGCATGCGGCGTGCAGAGATGCAGAAGGCCTCATTGGTCATGCAGGGTTGTGACCAAATGTGTAGATGGATTCTTCATGGTAATATCATATACTATTTATGCCATTCCTTGCTGTGTCTGTGACAACTAAATGCAAGCATGCGGACAGCAGCAGCATGCGCAATGTGTGCTTGCAGGGATGCTATCAAGCGTGCACAGGCTCAGCTGGAGACCTTTCAGCAGGGTGCCCCGCCCTACCCCAAGACCCTCTTCAAGGGGAAAGGCATCGTGCTCATGGCTGGCGGGCTGACATACTTTGTGCCGGCCTGGATCAACATCCACATGTTGCGCAAGACAGGTATGCCTCAAGTTTACCACTGCATGCTATGCCTTATGTGCCAAACCAACAGCAGTGCAGGTCCATGGATCGCGAGCATCCATGCAAACACCTGTGCAAATCAAACGACAGCCCCTGTAGCTGTTGCATATGCTGTGCAGCACAAAGGCCCCTATCATGGCCATTTTTCTGTTCATGAAGTACACTGCAATGCTTCTGTAAGAAGCTGTTTTGCAAGCAACCCTGCCCAAGCCTGAGGTCAGCAGCAATCTGCATCTGTGAGTTTTCAGGTCTATCCATATGAAGCGTTATTTCCAGTTGAGCACTCTGGCAAATGAGCAAGAACCGGCAACAAGGCCGGCTACAGGCCGTATGTGGATTGCTGTCTGGCTCTTGACTGTCTTGCCAGCACCCTTGTATCTCCAGCACAGGAGTGTGAAAGCTTTACATTGGCACAGCAGACAGTCAGTGCGTTGCTGCACTGCAAACACTGCCAGACACACATCACCGGAGCCAAGTGCTGCAGGCTGCACCTTGCCAGTGGAAATGTTCTTTCCAGCTGAGGAGTACCCGACCAAAGCAGTCGAGCAGGAACTGCAGCAGCTAGGAGTGATGTGCAGTGTGCTGCCAGACCTGGTGCCCACATATGCTGTGAACAACAGCAGCAAGCAGCTGAGTGACAGCGAGGGCAAGAGGCTGGCTGGGTTTTCGATGAAGAGCGCTGCTGTCCTTCTGAGCTCATTTGAGGAGGTGCACCGCTGCTTTTTTGAATGTTGCGGCAAGATGGCATGATGTACTAGGCACATGTATTATTGATGCGTACATGTTAAACCATTATGCACACATGCAAGGACACACTGCTGCCTTGCTAGACACTGCGTCACAATGTGGGCAGCTATGTCTCAAACATGGACTGATCTCCCGGAAGCTTTATTCATGTCTTGTCAGCTATGCATCAGACTCGAGATGCATCTTGGACTCAAGAGCCTTTGTTTGACAAGACCACCTGTCTATGTTTTGCAGCTGAGCTGGTCAGGTAGGATGTCAAATAATCACAAGTGTCTTGACACCCAAAATGAATGCTTTTGCATGAATGTGTCAGATGTATTGCAAGCAGGCCTTTACCTTGTTCTGTGCAGATTATCTTCCTGGACTCAGACAATGTGGCCATCACTGACCCAACAGCACTGTTTGACACGCCTGAGTACCTGGACAAGGGGGCTGTTCTGTGGCCTGACTACTGGGCCTCATCTGCTGCCCCGGACCTGCAGCGCATTCTGCCTCAAGTCACCCTGCCTTCCAACACCTTTGAAAGCGGGCAAATGGTTCTCAATAAAAGCAGGTGTGATCTGCAGCCCGTGCCCCGAGCCTCTGTGCTGAGCATGTGTGCATAGGAAACTACAGCCAGTGATGCATAAGCATGTTGACGTCCACCTTTAAGCAACGGCAAATTTGTATATCTCTCTATCTGTGTGGTGCTGCATGACTTTGCAAAAACTGCTGCACAAGCATGCACCTGTGCTCGTCTGGAAACACATCTGCCTGATGTTCACCTCGCAGGGGCGCATCAGAGGCACATTAACGAGCTTGCCTCCTGTGTGTTTGGGTTGACATTTGCCGGTCCTGAACCATCAAAAAAGCAGCACAAATTTTGCAGAGACCAGCTCAATACCATGAGCACATGTGAGCCCCTGAGCACATGTGAGCCCATGAGCACATATGGATTGTCTGTTAAGCATAGTTGTAGCAAGCTACTGAGGACACTTCTTTTATCCGTCATGAATCCGAAAACAACCTCCCAAACCTGCTGTGGCAAGCAAGCTGGGTGAAGTGAAGAAACGAGTGCAAATGGTAACTCGTGGGCGGTTTGCAAGGTTTTGAACCTGCTCAGGCCACAAAATTACCTGCCAATCATGATGAGTCAGTCAGATGGTCTGTTCATGCTTCTCAGGGTATGGAAGGGTCTGGTATTGGCTGCCTTCTTCAACCTGCAGAGCCGGCTGTACTACGAGCTGTTGGGCAACTTCATGGGCAAAGGGGATAAGGAGACCTTTGCTCTGGGCCTTTCGGTGGCAGGCCTGCCCTATCATGTGATCGCCACCCCAGTAGGCAGCGTGGGCTTCAACCAGTATCCCTTTGGGTATGCGCAGTCGACGTATTCCCAGCTGACTGCTGATGCATTACATGCCATTGTTGGCTGATAGACCATCCCATGCACAGCATGTGCATTATTCACTGCTGCACCACTGTTGATTGGTATGCTGAGGTTTGCCTTGCCTTCGGCTGTATGGCTCCTGCAGCACTGCCGTTTGTGATGATAAGCGTAGGTCAGAATGCAGCTGTGTCTCTGCAAGCGTGTATGCAAAGCATGTCGAGCTTGGTCATTGTGGTGGTGATGACGTGATGCCCAGCAGTTGTAGGAGACTGTATTGCATATTGTCGTGATCAAGCACACACATGAAGCAAACAGCTTTACATCACCTTGTCGTGAGGTCCACATGTAATGCAAGGGGCAGCAGGGCAGCTTTTGCAAGGCCCAATGCCCTTGCACCCCTCACGGCCGGGGTCCCTGAACAGTGTTTGTTGAGTACATTATATGTTGAGTACAGTGGACTGCTTGCAGGCCGAGATGCATCAAGGGACAGAACAGCATTCAGGTGGGATGTGGATTTGCAGGCAACACCATGGCACAGTACACACCTCGAGGTTTGCAAGTCCTTCTACACCCCCCATCTTGCATCACTCGACCCTTGTGACGTAATGCAGCAACAATTAAGCTTGGGCAATGCATACGCATCCTGTATCAATACGGCAGCTTTCTCATGCCAACCGTTTGTCTGTTCATGTCTCTTGAAGTCTTCGCTTGTCCTCAGATTGTGCTCTCATTGGTGTTACGCTTGGGCACCTATCACACTGAGCTGCATGCAGCTACACTGGCATCAGGGTCCTTTTCAAATTTGAGATTCTTGCACAAATGTTCATACTTGCCTTTGACCCATTTGCTTTGCAGCAGCCACATGTTGCTTCTGACTTGATCAAGTCTGAGTACAAGCCTGACTTGTTGCGTGGTCACAGGCAAGTTGATGTTCCTGCACACCAACATGAGCCCAAAATGGAACCTGGCAATCCCTGTTGATTTTGACTACTACAGCCGCAGATGGCAGGTGACTGGTTCTGCCCTTCTCTGCTCTGCCTTCAACCTCAATGCGAAGCATCCAATGCC
>JAABUO010001113.1_pt1 | contig 37849 bp, 26 predicted proteins | sample 5559291 | NCBI WGS metagenome assembly JAABUO01 (sample SAMN10711878, study PRJNA513372) | rock metagenome | isolation source: Antarctica rocks | place: Antarctica: Victoria Land, Finger Mt sud
GCCGCGGTCATGCGCGCCGTCGCGGTCGCGGAGACGCTGACGCCGGTGCGCGGGTGAGCCGGGAGCGGGGTGTCGCGCTCGGGGTGGGCGTGCTGGGCGCCGCGCTGCTGCTCGGCGCCGAGGGGCGCGTGTGGGTGCACGCGGTCGTGCCGGGAGCGCTGCTGCTGACCATGGCCCGCACGGACCTCGTGCTCCCCCTCACCGAGCGGACGCTCGCCGGGGGGGTGACCGCACTCGGGCTGGTGGGGCTGGCGGGGGTCGGGGCGGTGCTCGTCGTACGCGGCTGGGCCCGGGTCGCGACCGGCTTCGCCCTGGCCCTCGTGGGGTTGGGCGCCCTGGCGCTCTGCCTGGGGGTGGTGCTCGAGCGGGGGACGCTGGCCGGGCAGAGCGACGCGGTGCAGCAGCGGGTGGTGGACTCCACCGTCATCGACGTCCCGGCGTCGTTGACGGTGTGGCCCGTCCTGGCGACCCTCGGCGCGCTGCTGCTGACGGTGTCGGGCACCCTGGTCGCCGTGCGCTCCCGCCGCTGGGCCGCCCCCTCGGCGCGGTACAACGCCCCCGGTGAGCCGGCCGGCCGTCGTGCCGCGGCCGACGGTGACCTCTGGAAGGCGCTCGACGCCGACGACGACCCGACCGTCGACCGACGGGTCACGCCGTGAGGACCGGTGCGCACGACCTGCGCATCGCGGTCCCGCCCCAGCTGGGGGAGCCCCCTGTGCCGGGGGCCGCGACCTTCCTCGGGGTGGTGCTCGGCGCGCTGGGCGTGCTGTGCGCGCTGGTCGCCGCCGCGGTGGCCCAGGACGACGCTCGCCACGTGCTGCTCGTCGGCTACCTCGTCATGGCGGTGCTGCGGACCGGTCAGGTGGCGGCTGCGCAGCGGCTGCGGCACCGCGACGCGTGGGCGGCACCTGCGCTGCAGGGGTTCGCGGCCCTCGACCTCGTCGCCGCACTGCTCGCGGGGCTGACCGACCGCACCGACGCCTTCGTGGCCTCACCGGTCGGGTTGCTGCTGCACCTGAGGCTGTCCGTGCTGGCCTCGGGGGCCATCGTCGGTGCCGTCGGGGTGGTGCTCGCCGGTCTGGTGGTGCTCGAGCGGCGCGGTCAGCGACGCGACCTCGACCTGCTCCCCAGCGGTCCAGCCGGTGACGTGCCGGCCGGGTCGTACCCTGGCCCGCATGCCTGAGCCGACCGCCACGGGCTCGGTCCTCGACGCCATCATCGCCGGCGTCCGGGAGGACCTCGAGGTGCGCAAGGCCGCGGTCACCGCGGCAGAGCTCAAGCAGCGGGCGCGGCTGCGCGACGCCGCGCTCGACCCGATGCCGGCGCTGCGCGCGCGGGGGGTCAGCGTCATCGCCGAGGTGAAGCGCCGCTCGCCCAGCAAGGGGGAGCTGGCCGAGATCGCCGAGCCCGGCTGGCTCGCCGGGCAGTACGCCGCCGGCGGCGCCGCCGTCATCAGCGTGCTCACCGAGCAGCGGCGCTTCGGTGGCTCGCTCGCCGACCTCGACGAGGTGCGCCGCTCGGTCGACATCCCCCTGCTGCGCAAGGACTTCGTCGTCGACCCGTACCAGGTGCTGGAGGCGCGGGCGCACGGTGCCGACCTCGTGCTGCTCATCGTCGCGGCGTTGGAGCAGCCTCGGCTCGAGGGGCTGCTGGAGCGGGTCGAGACGCTGGGCATGACCGCGCTCGTCGAGGTGCACGACGAGGCGGAGGCGCAGCGCGCGGTGAGCGCAGGCGCGCGGCTGGTCGGTGTCAACAACCGGGACCTGCGCACCCTCGAGGTCGACCGGTCCACCTTCGCGCGCGTCGCGCCCCGGCTGCTGGATGCCGGCGTCTGCTGCGTCTGCGAGAGCGGCGTGCGCGACCACCAGGACGTCTTCAGCGCGCTGGCCGCCGGCGCGCACGCGGTGCTCGTGGGGGAGGCGCTCGTCCTCGGGCGTGACCCCAGGCATGCGGTCAACGAGCTGGTCGCCGCGGGTGCGCACCCGTCGGCCCCCGAGCGAGCCCGCACGTGACCGCCACCGACACGCCCGCCAGCCCGGTGGCGGGCCGCACCGCCGTCCCTAGCGCGACCGGGCCCGGCACCGTCCCTGATGCGACGGGTCACTTCGGGCCCTTCGGCGGGCGCTTCGTGCCCGAGGCGCTGGTGGCGGCCCTCGACGACCTGACGGCCGCGTGGGCCTCGGCCCGCCGCGACCCGGTCTTCACCGCCGAGCTCGACCGCCTGCTCGCCACCTACGTCGGGCGTCCGACGCCGATCACCGACGCCACCCGGCTGTCGCAGCACGCCGGCGGCGCCCGGATCCTGCTCAAGCGGGAAGACCTGTGCCACACCGGGTCCCACAAGCTCAACAACGCGCTCGGCCAGGCGCTGCTCACCCGTCGGATGGGCAAGACCCGCGTGATCGCCGAGACCGGCGCCGGGCAGCACGGCGTCGCGACGGCCACCGCCTGCGCCTTCCTCGGGCTCTCGTGCACCGTCTACATGGGCGAGGAGGACACCCGCCGCCAGGCGCTCAACGTCGCCCGGATGCGCCTGCTCGGCGCCGAGGTGGTCCCCGTGAGGAGCGGGTCGCGCACGCTCAAGGACGCGATCAACGCCGCCATGCGCGACTGGGTCGCCAACGTCGGCTCCACCCACTACATCATCGGCTCGGTCATGGGGCCACACCCTTTCCCGATGATGGTGCGCGACCTGCAGCGGGTCATCGGTGTCGAGGCGCGGGCTCAGGTGCTGGAGCTGACCGGCCGGCTCCCCGACGCGGTCATCGCCTGCGTCGGCGGCGGCAGCAACGCGATGGGCATCTTCCACGGCTTCGTCCCTGACACCGGACCCGAAGGCGGTGCGGTGCAGCTCGTCGGGGTCGAGGCCGAGGGGGCCGGCCTGTCCACGGGCAAGCACGCGGCGACGCTCGGTGGGGGGTCGGTCGGCGTGCTGCACGGCATGCGCACCTACCTGCTGCAGGACGCGGACGGCCAGGTCGCCGAGACGCACAGCATCAGCGCTGGGCTGGACTACCCGGGCGTGGGCCCGGAGCACGCATGGCTGCGGGACACCGGCCGGGCTTCCTACCGGTCGGTCACCGACTCCTGGGCGATGCAGTGCTTCCGCCTGCTGGCCGAGACCGAGGGGATCATCCCGGCGATCGAGAGCGCGCACGCCTTCGCCGGGGCGTGCGACTGGGGCCGCGAGCAGCTGGCCCTCGGGCGCGACCCGCACGAGCTGCTGCTGCTCATCAACCTCTCCGGTCGCGGTGACAAGGACTCCGACACGGCGGGCCGCTGGTTCGGGCTGCTCGACGGATGAGCCGGCTCTCCGAGCGCTTCCGCGCGGCGGGCCGCCCGCTCCTCGTCGGGTACCTCCCCGCCGGCTTCCCGTCGGTGACCGCCGCGACCGAGGCCGCCGTGGCGATGGTCGCCGCGGGCGTCGACGTGGTCGAGGTGGGCCTGCCCTACAGCGACCCGCTGATGGACGGCCCGGTCATCGAGGACGCGGTCACCGCGGCCCTCGCCGGTGGGGTCCGTACGACCGACGTGCTGCGCACCGTGGAGGCGGTCGCGGCCACCGGCGCGCCGACCCTGGTGATGTCCTACTGGAACCCGGTCGACCACTACGGCGTCGCCGCCTTCGCCCGCGACCTCGCCTCGGCCGGCGGCGCCGGCCTGATCACCCCGGACCTGCTCCCCGAGGAGGCCGGTGACTGGCTGGCAGCGGCGGAGGAGACCGGCCTCGACCCGGTCTTCCTCGTCGCCCCCAGCTCCCGGGAGGACCGTCTGCGGTCCACGGCCGCGGTGACCCGCGGCTTCCTCTACGCCGCATCCACCATGGGGGTCACGGGTACGCGGGCCGCCGTCGACGAGGCCGCACCCGCTCTGGTGCAGCGCATCCGGGCCGTCACGGACCTCCCCGTCGGTGTCGGGCTCGGGGTGAGCGACGGCGCCCAGGCGGCCGCCGTGGCGCAGTACGCGGACGCGGTCATCGTCGGCAGCGCGCTCGTCCGCGTCCTCGGCGCGGGCGGCACCTCGGCCGTCGCGGCCCTCACCGCCGACCTCGCGGCAGGCGTCCGCGGTGAGCGCACCCCCGCGCCTCCGGCCGACGAGGGCGGGCCCTCGGTCGAGTCGTAGCCCCCCTGGCCGGACGTGTACGATAGGTGTATGAGCCGGTCGCGGACGAACATCGAGATCGAGGACGACCTGCTGGAGAAGGTGATGAAGCGCTACGCCGTGCCGACCAAGACCGAGGCGGTCGAGCTCGCCCTGCGCCACCTCGCCGGCCAGCCGATGAGCCGCGACGAGGCGCTGGCCATGCGCGGCGCCAACGCCATCGCGGGCGTGCCGGAGGACACCGGCCCCCGCCCGTGATCCTCGCCGACACGTCGGCGTGGGTCGAGCTCGACCGGGCCACGGGGAGCTCGCTGGACCGGCAGCTCACTGGGCTCATCACCAGCGACGGGCCGCTCGCCGTGACTGAACCGGTGCGGATGGAGGTGCTGGCCGGTGCCCGCAGCGAGGCGGACGCCGAGCGGCTGAGGCGCCTGCTGGGCAGGTGCGCCCACCTGTCGTTCGACCCCGTCTCGGACTTCGACGGGGCGGCCCGGATCTACCGCCGCTGCCGTGCCGTCGGTGTCACTCCGCGGGGCTTGATCGACTGCATGATCGCCACGGTGGCCTGGCGGCACGGCGCCGCGCTCCTCACCGGCGACGTCGACCTGCACCGCGTCGCCGGGGTGGTGGGCATCGAGCTCGCCTGAGCCAGCCGGGCTCCGTCGGCCAGGCCTCGTCCGCTCTCCCGGTGCGCCAGACCTCCATGGCGGCCCGGACGCGGTCGCGGGGGGCAGGTCTGCTGGCGGTGGTCGTCACGGGCGCGCTCTACCGCAGCCACGACGGCGGGCGGAGCTGGGTGGCCGTACCCGTCCGCTGATCGACACCTACGCTCGACCCATGCTGCCGGCTTCCTTCCCGTCCCCGGGGGAGGGCGTCATCCACCTCGGCCCTCTGCCGCTGCGGGCCTACGCGCTGTGCATCGTCCTGGGCGCGGTCGCCGCGACCGCGGTGGCCAGCCGCCGGTGGGTGCACCGCGGTGGCCGGCCCGGCTTCGTGGCCGACCTGGCCGTGGTCGCCATGCCCGCCGCCATCGTCGGGGCGCGCATCTACCACCTGATCACCAGCCCGCAGGCCTACTTCGGGGCCGGCGGGCACCCGCTGCAGGCCTTCGCCATCTGGAAGGGCGGGCTCGGCGTACCAGGCGGCGTGGTCGCGGGCTTGCTGGCGGGCATCTGGTTCTGCCGCCGGCACGGGGTCGACTGGCGCCTGCTCGCCGGCCCGGTGGCCGCCGCGATCCCGATCGGGCAGGTCCTGGGGCGCTTCGGCAACTACTTCAACCAGGAGCTCTACGGCGGGCCGTCGACGCTGCCGTGGGCGGTGCGCATCGACCCGGTACACCGTCCCGTGTCCAGCCCCGGCATCGCGACCTACCAACCGACCTTCGCCTACGAGGCGCTGTGGAGCCTGCTCGTCGTCTTCACCGTCGTCACCTGGGCGGAGCGGCGCTTCCACCTGCGCGGGCCGCAGTGCTTCGCGCTCTACGCCGTCCTCTACGCCCTGGGGCGCGGCTGGGTGGAGGCGCTGCGCATCGACCCGGCCAACCACATCCTCGGGCTGCGGGTCAACGACTGGGTGAGCCTGCTCGTCGTCCTCGGCGCGGGTGGTTACCTCCTCCGCTCGCTGCGCCGCGACCGCGCGCTGGGCGTGCACCGACCCGACCCGACGCTGCCAGGCACCGTCCCGCCGGCCGAGCCGGTGCCCGAGCGGGAGGAGGTGCACGCGTGACGGCGCTGGCGGCGGCGGTGGAGGCGGCGTCACCGCGCACCATCCCCGATGAGCACCACCGCGACCTCACCGGCGGGTGGTTGCGCGCGGCCGTCTTCGGCGCGATGGACGGCCTGGTGAGCGCGACGTCGCTGATCAGCGGGGTGTCGGCGGGCGGCGGCTCCGACCACGCCGTCCTGCTGGCCGGTCTGGCCGGCTTGGTCGGCGGCGCCGTGTCGATGGGCATCGGCGAGTGGACCAGCGTCAGCAGCAGCAACGAGGCGACCGAGGCCGAGCTCGCCCAGGAGCGCCGTGAGCTGGCCAGGGCGCCGGAGGCGGAGACCGCCGAGCTGGCGGCGGCGTGGGTGCGCCGCGGGCTGCCCGCTGAGCTGGCGATGCAGGTGTCGCGCGCGATCGGGCGGAACCCCGAGGAGGCGCTGCGCGTGCACGCGCAGGAGGAGCTCGGGATCGACCCGGACCACCTGCCCTCGCCGTGGCAGACCGCGGGGAGCTCCTTCGCCGCGTTCAGCCTCGGTGCCTTGCTGCCGACGCTGCCCTTCTTCGTCGGCGGGCGCTGGGCGCTGCTCGTCACCTTCGTGCTCGCCGGTCTGGCGCTCTTCGGGTGCGGGGCCCTCGTGAGCCGCTTCACCGGGCGCTCCACCGCCTTCAGCGGGCTGCGCCAGCTGGCCCTCGGGGCGGCTGCCGCCGCGGTCACCTACGGCATCGGTGCCGCGGTGGGTGCCGGGGTCGGCTGACCCGCCACCGCCCTTTGCTGGCCGCACCATGCTGGCCGCCGTGCCCGCCGCCCGTCGCCTGCGCGCGCGCTGGTGGTGCCCGGTGACCCGCTCGGGGGCGAGGTTGGTGCTCCTCGCCTGGGTGTGCGTCGCGGTGGCCGGCGGGCTCGCCGCGCCGGCGACCTACCGGGGCCTGCGCGAGGACGGCGGTCACGCGCGCACGGAGGCGAGTGCGGTCGCTGCCCGCCTGCGCGCGGTCGCGCCGACCGGCCAACGGCTGGGAGCGGTGCTCACGGCGCCGGCAGGGGGTCAGGCGCGGCTCGCGGCGGCGGTCGACGGTGCGGCGAGCGACCTGCGGGCGCGCCCTGACGTGGTCGACGTCCTCGACCTCCCCGACGCTGAGCGCGCCGGTGACCAGCTGACCCAGGCGCTCCTGAGCGCCGACGACCGGTACCCCGCGCAGCTGCTGGTGGTCGACCTGGTCGCCCGCCAGGGGGACCGCGCGGCCACCGCCTCGGCTACTGCGGTCCGCGACCGCCTGCACCGGCTGCGCGGGGCGGTCCCCGGCGCCACCGCGCAGGTGGGTGGCTCCGCCCTGGTGAGCGCCGAGGCCAACGCCGGCGCCCGTGCCGACCTCGCGCGCGCGGAGCTGGTGACGCTGCCGCTGGTGCTGCTGGCCGGGCTGCTGCTCTTCGGCGGCCTCCTCGCGGCACTGCTGCCGGTGCTCACGGCGGTGGCGAGCGCGGGCGGTGCGCTACTGGTCCTGCTGCCGCTGTCCCGTGTCGCACCGGTGTCGTCCTACGCCGCCAACGTCACCTCGATGCTCGCGCTCGCCCTGGCGGTGGACTACGGGCTGCTGCTGCTCAGCCGCTTCCGTGAAGAGCGCCACGCCGGGCACCCGATCGCCGCCGCGGTCGCCCTGGCCGACGCGACCGCGGGCCGTACGACGACCTACTCCGCCTTGACCGTCGTCGCCGCGCTGTCGGGCCTGCTGGTGCTCGGTGACCCCACGCTGCGCGCGACGGCGGTCGGGGCCGCCCTCGCGCTGCTCATCTCGCTGGTCGCTGCCCGCACGCTCACGCCGGCGCTGCTCCTGCTGCTCGGGGACCGGCTCCGCCTCGGGCGCCGCCGGCCCGACGACGGGCGGCTGGCCCGCCTGGCGTGGGCGGTGGTACGCCGACGCGTCCTCGTGCTCGTCGGCACGGTCGCCCTGCTGCTCGCCGCCGCCGTACCGGTGCTGCACCTCAGGCTCACGCTCGGTGACGCTCGCGTCCTGCCGCGCGGCAGCGAGTCCCGCCAGGTCGCCGACCAGCTCGACGCGCACTTCCCCGGTCGGCTGCAGGGCAGTGTCACGGCGGTCGCCTCGGCACCGGCCGACGACGCGCGGGTGGGGCGGTGGGTGTCGGGTCTGGCGCACCTGCCGGCCAGCGGCGGGGTGCGGCTGCGGGAGGGCTACCCGGCCGGCCTCACCGTGGTGGACGTCGACGTGCGTGGCGACCCGCAGGGGGCGCGCGCGCAGGCGCTCGTGCGGCAGGTGCGCGCGCAGGCGCCGGGGCTCGGCTTCCCGGTGGCGGTCGGCGGACCGGCGGCGACGCTGCTCGACGTCACGCGCGCCCTGCGGCAGCGGCTCGCGCTCGCGATCACGGTCACCGCGCTGGCGACGGCGCTGCTGCTGCTGTTGATGACGCGCTCGCTGGTCGTACCCGTCAAGGCCGTGGTCGTGGCGGCCCTGTCGCTGACCGCGTCGCTGGGTGCGCTCGTGGCCGTGGCGCAGCAGGGCCATCTGGCGGGGGTGCTCGGTGTGCAGGCGACCGGCAGCCTGCAGGCCGAGGTGCCGCTCGTGCTGGTCGTGCTGGCCTTCGGCCTGTCGGTCGACTACGAGGTCTTCCTGCTCGCCCGGGTGCAGGAGGCGTGGCTGGCCGGCGCGGGGCCGACCGGGTCGGTCGCGGTGGGGCTGCAGCGCAGCGGCCGGGTCATCGGCGGCGCGGCGCTGCTGGTCGTGCTCGTCTTCGTCGGCTTCGCGGCGGGGGACGTGGTGCCCGTGCAGCAGCTGGGGCTCGGGCTCGCGGTGGCCGTCACGGTCGATGCCACCCTGGTGCGGCTGCTGCTCGTCCCCGCGGTCATGTCACTGCTCGGGGCCCGCAGCTGGTGGGCGCCGGCCGCGCTGGCCCGGCGTGCCCGGACGCCCAGCAGTGCGGCAGACTCGGCCGTGGCGCCCCCGCGCGCGGTCACCTCCGCCGATCGGTAACCTGCGCGTAACACCCCGACCTGAGCAGCGTCGCTCACCCCCGCCCGAGCAGTGAGGACGACGCATGCGCAAGCAGGGCCTGTACGACCCCGCCTTCGAGCACGACGCCTGCGGTGTCGCCTTCGTGGTGGACGTGCACGGCCGCCGCAGCCACGAGGTGCTCCGCCAGGGGCTCACCGCGCTGCGCAACCTCGACCACCGAGGTGCCTCGGGCAGCGACCCGGCGACCGGTGACGGCGCCGGCGTCCTGACCCAGGTGCCCGACGCGCTGCTGCGGGGCGTGCTCGACGTGGCGCTGCCACCGGCCGGGTCCTACGCGGTCGGCACGGCCTTCCTCCCGCAGGAGGCCGGCGCCCGTGACGAGGCGGTGCGCGCGGTCAAGCGCATCGTGCGGCACGAGGGGCTCGACCTGCTGGCGTGGCGGGACGTGCCGGTCGACCCCTCCGCCATCGGGGCCGCCGCGGCGAGTGTCGAGCCCCGGCTGCGCCAGCTCGTCGTCACGGCGCCTGACCCGGTGACGGGGGAACTGCTGACCGGGATGGCGCTCGAGCGGGCGGCCTTCTGCGCCCGCAAGCGGATCGAGCGCGAGGCGGGCGTCTACGTCGCATCGCTGTCCTCGCGCACCTTGCTCTACAAGGGCATGCTCACGACGCACCAGCTCTCGGCGTACTTCCCCGACCTGGACGACCCGCGGTACGAGACCGCACTCGCGCTGGTGCACAGCCGCTTCAGCACCAACACCTTCCCGAGCTGGCCGCTGGCGCACCCGTACCGCTTCATCGCGCACAACGGTGAGATCAACACGGTCCGGGGCAACCGCAACTGGATGCGCGCGCGCGAGGCGCTGCTCGCGAGTGACCTGCTGCCCGGCGACATCAGCCGGCTCTTCCCGATCTGCACGCCGGGGGCGAGCGACTCGGCGAGCTTCGACGAGGTGCTCGAGCTGCTGCACCTCGGCGGCCGCAGCCTGCCCCACGCCATGCTCATGATGATCCCGGAGGCGTGGGAGTCGAGCCGCGGGATGGACCCGGCGCGCAAGGCCTTCTACGGCTTCCACGGCACCCTGATGGAGGCTTGGGACGGGCCCGCCGCCGTGGCCTTCACCGACGGCACCGTCATCGGCGCCGTGCTCGACCGCAACGGGCTGCGCCCAGGGCGGTGGTGGCAGACCCGCGACGGCCTGGTCATCCTCGCCAGCGAGGCCGGTGTGCTCGACATCGAGCCGGCGGAGGTGGCCGCCCGCGGGCGGCTGCAGCCAGGGACCATGTTCCTCGTCGACACCGCGCAGGGCCGCATCGTCAGCGACGAGGAGATCAAGGGCTCGCTCGCCGCGGCCCAGCCCTACGCCGAGTGGCTGCACGCGGGGCTGGTGCAGCTGGCCGACCTGCCGGACCGTGAGCACCTCGTCTACGACCACGAGAGCGTCACGCGGCGCCAGCAGGTCTTCGGTTACACCGAGGAGGAGGTGCGCGTCCTCGTCGGCCCGATGGCGAGCACCGGTGCCGAGCCGATCGGCTCGATGGGCACCGACACCCCCGTCGCGGTGCTCAGCCAGCGGCCTCGGTTGCTCTTCGACTACTTCACACAGCTCTTCGCGCAGGTCACCAACCCACCGCTGGACGCCCTGCGCGAGGAGCTCGTCACCTCGCTGTCGTCCACCATCGGACCGGAGCAGAACCTCCTCGCGCCGACGCCGGCCTCCTGCCGCCAGGTCGTGCTGCCCTACCCGGTGATCGACAACGACGACCTGGCCAAGCTCGTCGGCATCAACGACGACGGGGACATGCCCGGCCTGTCCGCGGTGACGGTCAGCGGCCTGTACCGGGTGGCCGGCGGCGGCGCCGCGATGCAGACGCGGCTGGACGAGATCCGCCGGCTGGTCAGCGAGGCGATCGAGGACGGCGCGCGCACCATCGTGCTGTCGGACCGCAACAGCGACGCGACGATGGCCCCGATCCCGTCGCTGCTGCTGTGCGCCGCGGTGCACCACCACCTGATCCGCGAGAAGACGCGGACCAAGACCACACTGGTCGTCGAGTGCGGTGACGCCCGGGAGGTCCACCACGTCGCGCTGCTGCTCGGTTACGGCGCGGCGGCGGTCAACCCGTACCTCGCCTTCGAGACGGTCGAGGACCTCATCCGTGAGGGCGAGATCACCGGCGTCGAGCCGCACCTCGCGGTCCGGCACTACATCAAGGCGCTGGGCAAGGGCGTCCTCAAGGTGATGTCCAAGATGGGCATCAGCACGGTCGCCTCCTACCGCGGAGCGCAGGTCTTCGAGGCCATCGGCCTCGCGCAGGACCTGATCGACGCCTGCTTCACCGGTACGCCGAGCCGCCTCGGCGGGGTCGGCATCGACGTGCTGGCCGAGGAGGTCGCCGCCCGGCACCGGCGGGCCTACCCGAGCCGCCCCAACGAGCGCGCGCACCGGCGGCTGGAGGTCGGCGGGGAGTACCAGTGGCGGCGCGAGGGCGAGCTCCACCTCTTCAACCCCGAGACGGTCTTCACGCTGCAGCACGCGACGCGCACCCGGCAGTACGACGTCTTCCGCACCTACACCGCCGCGGTCGACACGCTCTCCGCGCAGGCCGGCACGCTGCGCGGCCTGTTCCACCTGCGCACCGGCGTGCGGCGGCCCGTCCCGCTGGCCGAGGTGGAGCCGGTCGAGAGCATCGTCAAGCGCTTCGCCACGGGGGCGATGAGCTACGGCTCGATCAGCGCGGAGGCGCACGAGACGCTGGCCATCGCGATGAACCGGATCGGTGCCAAGAGCAACACCGGCGAGGGCGGCGAGGACCCGGCGCGCTTCGCCGACGACCGCCGCAGCGCGGTCAAGCAGGTCGCGAGCGGGCGCTTCGGCGTGACCAGCGAGTACCTCGTCAACGCCGACGACATCCAGATCAAGATGGCGCAGGGGGCGAAGCCGGGGGAGGGCGGCCAGCTGCCGGCGCACAAGGTCTACCCGTGGATCGCCGAGGTGCGGCACTCGACGCCCGGCGTCGGCCTGATCAGCCCGCCGCCGCACCACGACAACTACTCCATCGAGGACCTCGCCCAGCTCATCCACGACCTCAAGAACGCCAACCCCCGCGCCCGGGTGCACGTCAAGCTCGTCGCCGAGGTGGGCGTCGGCACGGTGGCCGCCGGCGTGTCGAAGGCGCACGCCGATGTCGTCCTCATCAGCGGCCACGACGGGGGTACGGGCGCCGCCCCGCTGACCTCGCTGAAGCACGCCGGCGCGCCCTGGGAGCTGGGGTTGGCGGAGGCGCAGCAGACGCTGCTGCTGAACGGCCTGCGCGACCGGATCGTCGTCCAGGTCGACGGGTCGATGAAGACGGGTCGTGACGTCATCGTCGCGGCGCTGCTGGGAGCGGAGGAGTTCGGCTTCGCCACCGCGCCGCTCGTGGTGAGCGGGTGCGTGATGATGCGGGTCTGCCACCTCGACACCTGCCCGGTCGGCGTCGCGACGCAGAACCCCGTGCTGCGCCAGCGTTTCACCGGCAAGCCTGAGTTCGTCGAGACCTTCTTCCGCTTCATCGCCGAGGAGGTGCGTGAGCTGCTGGCCGACCTCGGCTTCCGGACCATCGAGGAGGCGGTCGGGCACGCCGAGCTGCTCGACACACACACGGCCGTCGAGCACTGGAAGGCGGCCGGCCTGGAGCTGGAGCCGCTGCTGCATGTCCCCGAGCGGCCCTTCGGCGGAGCGCTGCACCGCACGACCAGCCAGGACCACGGCCTGGAGAAGGCACTCGACAACACCCTGGTCCAGCTCTGCGAAGGCGCCCTGGAGGACGGTCGCCCGGTCTGGCTCGAGCTGCCGGTGCGCAACGTCAACCGCACGGTGGGCACGCTGCTCGGCAGCGAGGTCACCCGCCGGTACGGCGGCCGCGGTCTCCCCGACGACACGATCCGCCTGTTGCTGAGTGGCTCCGCGGGTCAGAGCATCGGCGCCTTCCTGCCCCGCGGCATCACCATCACCCTGCACGGCGACGCCAACGACTACGTCGGCAAGGGCCTGTCCGGCGGCCGCATCGCGCTGCGTCCCGCGCAGGCCGCGCTCGACGCCGGCTTCGTCGCCGAGGACAACGTCATCGCCGGCAACGTGCTGCTCTACGGCGCCACCGCCGGCGAGCTCTACGTCCGCGGACGCGTGGGGGAGCGCTTCGCCGTGCGCAACTCTGGTGCCTCGGCGGTGGTCGAGGGGGTCGGCGACCACGCACTGGAGTACATGACCGGGGGGCGCGTCGTCATCCTCGGGCCCACGGGGCGCAACACCGCCGCCGGCATGAGCGGTGGCCTGGCCTGGGTCCTCGATGGCGACGGCGGTTTCCGCGACCGCGTCAACGCCGAGATGGTCGACCTCGAGGAGATCGACGCCGAGGGGGAGCAGGCGGTGCAGGAGATGCTGGCGCGGCACGTTCGGATGACCGGGTCGACGTTGGCCGGGCGGGTGCTGGGGAGCTGGTCGGCGTACCGCCAGCTGTTCGTCGCCGTGGTCCCGCGGGAGTACCGCCGGGTCCTGGAGGCGACGCGGCGGGCGCAGGCCGAGGGTCGAGACGTGCAGGAGGCCGTGATGGCGGCGAGCCGTGGCTGACCCGCAGGGGTTCCTCAAGACAGGTCGGGGCGGTCCGACCCGTCGGTCGGTGGACGTGCGGATCCGCGACTGGCGCGAGGTCTACGAGCCCTACCCAGTGGACGAGCTGCGCGCGCAGGCATCGCGCTGCATGGACTGCGGGATCCCCTTCTGCCACAACGGGTGCCCGCTCGGCAACCTCATCCCCGAGTGGACCGACCTGGCCCGGCGCGGTGAGTGGGAGGAGGCGGTCGAGCGGCTGCACGCCACCAACAACTTCCCCGAGCTCACCGGGCGGTTGTGCCCGGCGCCCTGCGAGACGGCCTGCGTCCTCGGCATCGGTGACGACCCGGTGACCATCAAGCAGGTCGAGGTCACCATCATCGACCGGGCGTGGGCCGACGGGCGGGTGCGGCCTCAGCCGCCCGGCGTGCGGACCGGCAAGCGGGTCGCGGTGGTCGGGAGCGGTCCGGCGGGGCTCGCTGCGGCGCAGCAGCTCACCCGGGCGGGCCACGACGTGACCGTCTACGAGCGCGCCCACCGCGTCGGCGGGCTGCTGCGGTACGGGATCCCGGAGTTCAAGCTGGAGAAGGCGGTGCTGGAGCGCCGGCTGCGCCAGATGCGCGCCGAGGGGACCGCCTTCATCACCAGCTGCGACGTCGGCGTGCAGGTGACCGTGCCCGAGCTGCAGGCCGCGTACGACGCCATCGTGCTCGCGACCGGCTCCACCGTCGGGCGCGACCTGCCGGTGCCCGGCCGCGACCTCGACGGTGTCCACCTGGCCATGGAGTACCTCCCGCCGGCCAACCAGGTGCAGGAGGGTGACCTCGACGCGCCCCCGCTCACCGCGGCCGGCAAGCACGTCGTCATCATCGGCGGCGGGGACACCGGAGCCGACTGCCTCGGGACGGCCACCCGCCAGGGCGCCCTCAGGGTGACCCAGCTGGAGATCATGCCGCGGCCGCCCGACACCCGTGACGCCTCCACCCCGTGGCCGACGTGGCCGCTGGTGCACCGGACCTCCTCGGCGCACGAGGAGGGCGGCGAGCGGGTCTTCGCTGTCAACACCGAGGCCTTCCTCGGCGAGGGAGGCCGGGTCACCGCCCTGCGGCTGCACGAGGTGCGCCGCGGGACGGGGGGTTTCGAGAAGGTCGAGGGCACGGTGCAGGACCTGCCGGCTGACCTGGTCCTGCTCGCGATGGGGTTCACCGGCCCCGAGCCCGCGCTCCCCGACGCCCTCGGGGCACACCTGGACGGGCGCGGCAACGTGGCGCGCGGCCCCTCGTACCGCACCTCGGTGGACGGGGTGTGGGTGTGCGGGGACGCCGGGCGTGGCCAGTCGCTGATCGTCTGGGCCATCGCGGAGGGGAGGGCCTGCGCTGCAGCCGTGGACCGGTCACTGATGGGGGAGAGCGAGCTGCCGGCCCCGATCGTCGCCGCCGACACGCTGGCCTCGGTCAGCGCCTGATGGCGGCCACCAGCCACCCGGCCACCGTCAGCGTCGCCGTACCGGAGGTGGGACTCGAACCCACAAGCCCGCGAGGGCAGACGATTTTGAGTCGCCCGCGTATGCCGTTCCGCCACTCCGGCCCTGCGCCCGCGTGGCGGGCCGGTCCACGGTAGCCCGCTACGTTGAGGACAACCCTGACCGCCCGCCGACCCGCCGACGGGAGCCGCAGTGAGCAGCCCTGATCCGACCCACCGACGTGTGCTGATCGCCGAGGACGAGGCGCTGATCCGCCTCGACCTCAAGGAGATGCTCGAGGAGGAGGGGTACGACGTCGTCGGCGAGGCCGGCGACGGCGAGACCGCGGTGAGCATGACCCGCGACCTGCGTCCGGAGCTGGTGATCCTCGACGTGCAGATGCCGGTGCTGGACGGCATCGCGGCCGCGGAGCGGATCGCCGGTGAGCGGATCGCGCCCGTGATCATCCTCACCGCCTTCAGCCAGCGCGACCTCGTGGAGAAGGCCAGGCAGGCCGGCGCCATGGCCTACCTCGTGAAGCCCTTCCAGAAGAAGGACCTGCTGCCGACGATCGAGATGGCGACCAGCCGCTTCGCCGAGATCGTGCAGCTCGAGGCCGAGGTCTCCGACCTCACCGGCCGGCTCGAGGCGCGCAAGGTCGTGGAGCGCGCCAAGGGCGTGCTGCAGACCGAGCACGGCCTCACCGAGCCCGACGCCTTCCGGTGGATCCAGCGCACGTCGATGAACCGGCGGACGTCGATGAAGGCCGTCGCCGAGCTGGTGCTCTCCGGCGAGGTCGACCCGGCGTCAGCCCCGGTCTGACACCCGTCCGGAGCAACGAAGGGCTGCGGCGCAGGGCTGTCACCGGATAGGGTCGCGGCGCCTTGCGGAGCGACTGCGGCGGTGCTGAGGAGGTGGTCCGGTGGCGCGTACCGGACTTGTCCAGCCCACCGTCCGGGCGGCCGGCCCCGACGACGTCGAGGCCCTGGTGCGGCTCGTGGGGGCCATGCGCGCGGCTGTCGACGGTCCCTTCGCCCGCGGGCCGGTGGACCCGGCGGTGCACCGGGTCCGCTACCTCGACGCCCTGGCGGACGCCGATCAGCGCGTGCTCGCCGTGATCAGCGCCGACGGGGAGGTGGTCGGCACGGCCACGCTGGTCGTGGCCCCGGCCTCCGCGCTGGTCGAGGCGCGCAGCGTGGTCATGACCCTGGTCCACGTCGAGCGTGAGGCCCGCCGCCGGGGCGCGGGCAAGGCGCTGCTCGTGGCCGCCGCCCAGCTCGCCGAGGAGCGGGGGATCGACGTCGTGGCGGCCAACGTCGCCTCCAGCAGTCGCGACGCGCAGCGCTTCTTCGTCCGCTGGGGTTTCACCCCTGTCGTGGTCCGCCGCGCGGTGCCGCTCGGTGCGCTCAAGCGACGGCTGGGCCAGGGGGCGCTTGCGCCTCCGGTGGCCACCGTCGGCGAGGCGGTGCACACGGCCACCCGCCGTGGCGTCCGCGCCCGGCTGGAGACCTCGCGCGCCGTCAGCACGGCCCGCCGGCGCAGCGGCTGAGCCCCGCGGAGGCCGGGTCGCCCGTGGCTAGCCTAGGCGAGGTGACCGAGGTGCAGGAGGACGGTGCCCTCCCGGCTGCCGTGCTCCCGGACGCCGCGCCGCCCCCGGTGAAACGTCGCCGCACCCCGCGGCAGCCCGTACCCCCCTCGACCGCCGCCCCGCCGGAGGGCGACCGGCTGCTGTTGCTGGACGGCCACTCGCTGGCCTACCGCGCCTTCTTCGCCCTGCCGGTCGAGAGCTTCAGCACGACGACCGGCCAGCCCACCAACGCGGTGTACGGCTTCACCTCCATGCTCATCAACGTGCTGCGCGACGAGGCGCCGACGCACGTGGCCGTCGCCTTCGACCGCAGCGAGCCGACCTTCCGCCACCGGGAGTACGACGGGTACAAGGCGACCCGCAGCGAGACGCCGACGGACTTCCGCGGCCAGGTGTCGCTGGTCAAGGAGGTCCTGGAGGCGTTGCGCGTCCCCATGGTCGAGGCCGCGGGGTACGAAGCCGACGACGTGATCGCCACCCTGGCCACCCAGGCGGAGGCCGAGGGCATGCAGGTGCTGATCGTCACCGGCGACCGCGACGCGCTGCAGCTGGTCGACGACAGCATCACGGTGCTCTACAACGCCCGCGGCGTCTCGGACATGCGTCGCTTCACACCTGCTGCCGTGCAGGACAAGTACGACCTGACGCCGACGCAGTACCCCGACTTCGCAGCGCTCCGCGGCGACCCGAGCGACAACCTGCCCGGCATCCCCGGCGTCGGGGAGAAGACCGCCACCAAGTGGGTCGTGCAGTACGGCACCCTCGCCGCGCTGGTCGACCGGGTCGACGAGATCCCCGGCAAGACAGGTGCCGCGCTCCGGGAGAACCTCGCCAACGTGCTGCGCAACCGGCGCCTCACCGAGCTCGACCGCGCGGTGCCGCTCCCGCTCGGGCCGCACGACCTCCGCCTCGGTGCCTGGGACCGCGACGAGGTGCACAAGGTCTTCGACACGCTGCAGTTCCGCGTGCTGCGCGAGCGGCTGTACGCCACGCTGTCGGCGGTCGAGCCCGAGGCCGAGGACGGCTTCGACGTCGAGGCGGAGCAGCTGGCGCCGGGTGACCTGGCGCAGTGGCTCGCCGAGCACGCGGTCGCGGGGGAGCGCGCGGGGGTGCACGTGCGCGGCAGCTGGGGCAGGGGGCACGGCGTCGCGAGCGGCATCTCGATCTCCCTCGGTGCCAGCGCGGTGCACCTCGACCCCGAGCAGCTGGCGGCTGAGGACGAGGCGGCGCTAGCCGGGTGGCTCGCCGACCCCGCCATGCCCAAGGCCCTGCACGACCTCAAGGGCCCGCTGCTCGCGCTGTGGGACAGGGGCTTCCAGCTCGAGGGCGTCACCAGTGACACCGCGCTGGCCGCCTACCTGGCCCTGCCCGGGCAGCGCTCCTTCGACCTCGGTGACCTCGCCCTGCGCTACCTGCGCCGCGAGCTGCGCGCCGAGTCGGCCGACTCCGGGCAGCTGAGCTTCGACGGCACCGAGGAGGCCGACCTCGCCGCGCAGGACGGCGTGCGCGCCCGCGCGGTCGCCGACCTGGCCGAGTCCCTCGACGCCGACCTGCAGCGCCGCGAGGCGACCGACCTGCTGACCGGCCTGGAGCTGCCGCTGGTCGGTGTGCTGGCGCAGATGGAGCGCACCGGCATCGCCGTCGACGTCGGCCACCTCGAGGAGCTCCAGTCGACGATGGGCGGCCAGGTGGCCCGGGTCGAGGAGGACGCCCGGCGCCTGGTGGGCCACGACCTCAACCTCGGGTCGCCGAAGCAGCTGCAGGCCGTCCTCTTCGACGAGCTCGGGCTGCCGAAGACAAAGAAGATCAAGACGGGGTACACGACCGACGCCGACGCACTCGCCTGGCTCGCGGAGCAGCGGCCCGACGTCGAGCTGCTCGGCGTGCTGCTGCGCCACCGCGACGTCTCCCGGCTCAAGACCGTCGTCGACGCGCTCATCCCCATGGTCGACGACCAGGGGCGCATCCACACGACGTACTCCCAGATCATCGCGGCGACCGGCCGGCTGTCCTCCACCGACCCCAACCTGCAGAACGTGCCGGTCCGCACCGCCGAGGGCCGCGAGATCCGCCGCGCCTTCGTCGTCGGGCCCGGCTACGAGACGCTGATGACGGCCGACTACAGCCAGATCGAGATGCGCATCATGGCCCACCTGTCGCAGGACGCCGGGCTCATCGACGCCTTCGGCAGCGGGGAGGACCTGCACGCCACGGTCGCCAGCAAGGTCTTCGAGATCCCGCCGGAGTCGGTCGACCCGGAGCTGCGCCGGCGCATCAAGGCGATGTCCTACGGGCTGGCCTACGGCTTGTCGGCGTTCGGCCTCGCCGCCCAGCTGCGGATCAGCGCCGAGGAGGCCCGCGAGCAGATGGGCGCCTACTTCGACCGCTTCGGCGGGGTGCGCGACTACCTGCGCTCGATCGTCGACGTGGCCAGGCGCGACGGTTACACCTCGACCATCCTCGGCCGTCGGCGCTACCTGCCGGACCTCTCGAGCGACAACGCGCAGCGCCGGCAGATGGCGGAGCGGATGGCGTTGAACGCCCCGATCCAGGGCAGCGCCGCCGACATCATCAAGCGGGCCATGCTCGGGGTGGACCGGGCGCTGCGGGCACAGGGCCTGCGCTCGCGACTGCTGCTGCAGGTGCACGACGAGCTGGTGCTCGAGGTGGCGCCGGGGGAGCGCGCACAGCTCGAGGCGCTGGTGCGCGCGGAGATGGGTGGCGCGTGGCAGATGGACGTCCCCCTCGCGGTGAGCGTCGGGACCGGGGCAACCTGGGACGATGCGGCGCACTGACGCCGCAGTGGTGGCCCGCGGTGCTGTGACAGCGATCACAGCGACGTAAGGTGCTTGGTGTGCAGGCTCTTTCGCTTGCCCACCCGCCCCCGAGAGGTGACCATGACTGCAACGCTCGGCAGCGCCGCTGGAGCCCCCAGCGCCCGTCTCGCGCAGCCCGACGAGCCCCGAGGAGTGCAGCGCCTGTGGCGGCGCGAGCTGTCGCACTACCCGGCCACGCCGGCCCGGATGAGCAGCCTCGCCATCGTCGTGCTGGCCACGATCATCTTGTACTACGAGTTCTACCTGTCCGGCGCGGTCGCGACCCAGATCATCGGCGACCTGCACATGAGCTTCGTCTACTACGTCAACATCAGCGTGGTGGGGTACGTGCTCGGTGCCGTCGCGTCCTTCATGGCCGGCCTGGCCGACCGGTACGGCCGAGCCAACATCATCACCGTCGGCCTCTTCATCACCGGCCTGCTGACCCTGGTCGGCATCCCCAACGCGCACTCCAAGCTCAGCTTCGGCGTGCTCGCCGTCCTGATCGGCTTCGTCGAGGGCATCATCCTGGTGGCGACACCGGCCCTCGTCCGCGACTTCAGCCCCCAGCTCGGGCGGGCGTCGGCGATGGGCTTCTGGACGCTCGGCCCGGTCGTCGGCAGCCTCGTGGTCAGCGAGGTCGTCAGCCACACCTTCCACCCGCTCCAGGGCGACCCCTGGCAGGACCAGTACATCATCTGCGGGGTCGTCGGCCTGGTGGTCGCGCTCATCGCCGCGGTCGGGCTCCGCGAGCTGGCGCCCGCGCTGCGCGACCAGATCATGGTCAGCGAGAAGGACAAGGTGCTGCTCGAGGCCAGGGCGCGCGGCGTCAGCGCCGAGGAGCTGGCGGCCGGTATGCGCAAGCCCTTCCGACAGATGCTGCACCTCGACATCACCGGCTCGGCCTTCGCGATCAGCGTCTTCTTGATCATCTACTACACGGCGGTCGGCTTCTACCCCGTCTACTTCGAGACCGTCCACGGCTTCACGGCCAACCAGGCCAACAGCCTCGGCAACTGGCTCTGGGCCGGCAACGCCATCTCGCTGCTCGTCGTCGGGGTGCTGTCGGACCTGCTCCGCGTGCGCAAGCCCTTCATGGTCGTCGGTGCGATCGGGGCCATCATCACCACGGCGATCTTCGCGGTCAGCGCCACGCACCACCTCGGCGGCGCAGCCTCGAGCTCCACGGTCAACAGCTACATCGTCGTGACCCTGCTCATCTCCATCTTCCTCGGCGTCGCGTACGCGCCTTGGATGGCGTCCTTCACCGAGACGGTCGAGCGGCGCAACCCGGCCCTCATCGCCACCGGCCTCGCGGTCTGGGGCATCATCATCCGTGCGGTCATCGCCATCGCCGTCTTCATCGTCCCGCACATCGTGACGACGGTGACGACGCTGGTGGAGAAGGGGCCGGTCGTGCAGCAGGCCGCCAGGGCCAACGCCGGCGTGCTCGCCGCCGTCACCGCGCACCCCGACGTGGTGGCGCAGGTGCAGGCGATCAGCAAGCGCGACGCCGACGTCCTGCCCAAGGTGCTCGCCAACCAGAGGCTCGTGCAGCAGCTGGGTGAGTACGCGGCCACGGGGCAGACCCCGCCGGCTGCGCTGCTCGGCCAGGCCGCCCAGGTGCTCGGGCTGCCGGTGCTCACCCGGCTCGCCGACCCGCAGGTGCAGAAGGACCTCGTCTACCTCAGCACGACCGCGCCCACGGCGCTGGGCGCGGCCAACCTGGCCAAGCTCTCCGACCCCAAGGTGCAGGCCGACCTGGCGTACCTGCAGGCCAACGCACCCGGTGTCCAGTCCGCGGCAGCCCGCTCGCCGCGGCAGTGGCGGACCTACTTCTGGATCGGCGTCGGCGGTGAGGTGGTCTTCCTGCCGCTCATCTTCCTGATGGCCGGGGTCTGGAGCCCGCGCAAGGCCAAGCACCTGGCCGACGAGCACGAGGCCGCGGTCAACAGCGAGCTCTCGGCCATGGCCGCGGGGGAGCCGGCGACCGCGCAGCCAGCGACGGACGGGTCGAGCGCGCCCCGCACCCGGGGCCCGAAGCACGGCGCCGGCAGGTAGCCCGCACGCCAGCACGGCCGCCGGGGGCGGGCTCCGCACGATGCGGAGCCCGCCCCCGGCCCGTCACGATGCGGAGCCCCCCGGCTTGCGGGTCAGGTAGATCGCCGTGCCGGGGAAGAGCCGACCGCGCAGGGGGCTCCACTGACCCCACGGCTGGCTGGCGCCCTCGACCCACGGCGGCTCGACCAGGTCGTCGAGGACCAGCCCGGCGGCGGTGATCTCCCGTACCCGGTCGCCGAGGGTCCGGTGCGTCTCGACGTAGCTCGGTCGGCGCCCCGTCTCGGTGTGGGTCCACTCCACGTAGTCGCTGCGGTCGAAGTAGGAGGTGCGCACGGTGAGCCCCGCCGGGCCGGGGTCGTCGGCGAAGCACCACCGCATCGGGTGCGTCGTGGAGAAGACCCAGCGCCCGCCCGGACGGAGCACGCGGGCCACCTCGCGCATCACCCGGGAGCTGTCGGCGACGTGCGGGACCGCACCGAAGGCCGAGACCGCGAGGTCGACGCTCGCCGTGGCGAAGGGCAGGGCCATGGCATCCGCCTGCACGAGGGGTACGACGACCCCCGCCCGCCGGCCGTACTCCTGCCCGCGCCGCAGCATCCCCGCCGAGAGGTCGAAGCCGACGACACGGGCCCCCTCGGTGGCGAGCCAGCGCGCCGCCTGCGCGCCGCCGCACCCGACCTCGAGCACCGTGCACCCCGCCAGTGAGCCGGGCGACCCGAGCAGCCGCGCGTCGGCCTCGCGCAGCCCCTCGGGGCACCACACCAGGTCGGTGCCGACCGGCGTGCCGGGACCCCCGCCGAGGAAGTCGCCGTGCTCCTCGGCGTAGGCGTCGGCCTCGTCGTCCCACCACTCCCGCGACGCGCTGCGGGCCTGCTCGGGCGTCAGCCGCTCGTCCACCGCCCGATGCTCCCTCGCGCCCTGTCCGTTGTGCGCGATCGCCGCATCGGTGCAGGTCAGGTGGTGATCACGCACAACGATCATGCGGCGGGTGGGTGGAGCGGCGGCGGCGGCGCAGGACGAGCGCACCGGCACCGGCGGCCAGCACGAGCAGGAGCGCGGGCGCACCGGCCTCGGGGAGGGCGGCGGGCGGGGTCACCGCGGCCCGGCGCCAGATGCTGGCCTGCGGCGCGGCGACGGTCAGGGTCCAGGAGCCGGTGGAGGTGGCGAAGGACGGCCGGGGGTCGTAGGCGTCGTCCAGGAACAAGCCCTTGTTGAGCGCGGTGACGGTGACCGGTGACTGCGGGTCCAGCGTCGTCTCGGTGCTCTGGCGCACGGCGCGCACCTCGACGACGTCGCCCTCGGTGGTGCCCGCGGGCAGCTCGACCGCCTCGTTGATCGGGACGTCGCGCACCGCCGTGCGGCCGAGGATGCCGCGGTCGCTGGTGAAGATCCGCCCGTCGCGCAGCACGACGTCGAGGCTCACGCCGACCGGCTGCTCCGTACCCGTCGGGTCCTTGGGCTCACCCGTGCTCTTCATGACCTCGAGGTACAGGTAGCGGCGCTGGTCGCAGACGTGCACCGTGTCGCTCGCGGCCGGGACGCAGACGGCGGTGGAGACCTTGCCCTCACGCCGTTGCTCGGCGGCCATCACGCCGTAGATCCACGGGTGGCGGTCGAGGAGGGACTCGCGCGCGCGCCCGGCCGGGATGGTCTCGTCGTAGGTCATGAGGTAGACCAGCGGCCCCCCGACCGGGGCTGCCGCCGTCGACCCCTCCTGCGCCGTGTCGTCGTCGCAGAAGTTGTTGTTGCCCGTGCAGGTCTGCAGCAGCGGGTGGGTGCCGGAGTGACGGCCGCGGAAGGGCATCGTCACGTGGTTCGGACCCTGGAAGGTCTCGCTCAGCACGGTGTGGGTCGCGTCGAGCAGGGTGACGGAGTACGCCAGCTCGATGTCGACGGTGCGGCCCCACCGGCCCATCAGGTCAGGGCTGCCGGTGCCCTCGTCCTCGTTGGTCCAGATGACGGAGTAGTCGTAGCGCGTCTGCCCCGGCGCCGGCACCGACGCGTCGTGCCAGGACAGCAGCGGGGCGTCGTCGTACGCGTTCTGGGTCGCCGGGCCGAGGCTCGCGACGGTCCGGCCGTAGAGCACGGGGGAGTAGGCCAGCGCCCGGTCGGTGCTGAGCGAGGCGACCGGGTCGGCCACCGTCACCGAGGCTCGGGGCGACGACGGCGAGAGCAGGACGCGTACGGCGTGCACACCGGCGCCCACGGTGCCGAGCTGCACCCGCCGGGCGGTCGGGTCGGCAGTCGGCACGTCGAGGTCGGTGGCCTTGGCCCCGTCGACGTCGACCTCCAGCACCGATGCCTGCGCGCTGCCCGCCGACCAGTCCGCCCCGGGGGAGGCGACGGTCAGGTCGAGCACGCCCTCGCCGGCGGTGGCGGCGCTCAGCGAGACGTCCACCGGCTGGCCCGCCGTCACCAGCGTCGCGCTCCGAGCCGAGGTGGGCGAGCCGATCGCGGGGGTGCTCGCACGCGCGAGCGCGGTGGCGACGACGAGCGTGCTGAAGGCGACGGCGAGCAGGGCGGCGGGGCGGCGGGGCGGCACCGGGCGATGGTGGCGGGACCTGGTGACCGCAGGGCCAACAGCACACGACGGGTGGGCGCCAGCCCCACGGGCGGTGCGGGGGGGCGCGGTAACGTTGTTGGGTCCGAAGGTCCGCCAACCCACCCGTCCGGAGCACCCCACCCTCATGTCAAGCCCCACCAGCACGCTCGAGCAGGTCGCGATCAACGACATCGGCTCGATGGAGGAGTTCCTCGCCGCCGTCGACGCGACCATCAAGTACTTCAACGATGGAGACATCGTCGAGGGCACCATCGTCAAGGTCGACCGGGACGAGGTCCTCCTCGACATCGGGTACAAGACCGAGGGTGTGATCCCCTCCCGCGAGCTCTCGATCAAGCACGACGTCGACCCGCACGACGTCGTCAAGGTCGGTGACGCGATCGAGGCCCTGGTCATGACCAAGGAGGACAAGGACGGCCGGCTGATCCTGTCCAAGAAGCGCGCGCAGTACGAGCGCGCCTGGGGCACGATCGAGGCCAAGAAGGAGGCCGACGAGGCCGTCACCGGCGTCGTCATCGAGGTCGTCAAGGGTGGTCTCATCCTCGACATCGGGCTGCGCGGCTTCCTGCCGGCGTCCCTGGTCGAGATGCGCCGCGTACGCGACCTGCAGCCCTTCGTGGGCCAGGAGCTCGAGGCCAAGATCATCGAGCTGGACAAGAACCGCAACAACGTCGTCCTGTCGCGCCGGGCCTGGCTGGAGCAGACCCAGAGCGCGGTCCGCAGCGACTTCCTCGCCAAGCTCGCCAAGGGGCAGGTCCGCACGGGCCACGTCAGCTCGATCGTCAACTTCGGCGCCTTCGTCGACCTCGGTGGCGTCGACGGCCTCGTGCACGTCTCCGAGCTCTCCTGGAAGCACATCGACCACCCCAGCGAGGTCGTCGAGGTGGGCCAGGAGGTCGAGGTGGAGGTGCTCGACGTCGACCTCGACCGCGAGCGCGTCAGCCTGTCGCTCAAGGCGACGCAGGAGGACCCGTGGCGCCAGTTCGCCCGGACCCACGCGATCGGCCAGGTCGTGCCCGGCAAGGTCACCAAGCTCGTCCCCTTCGGCGCCTTCGTGCGCGTCGACGAGGGCATCGAGGGGCTCGTGCACATCAGCGAGCTCGCCGAGCGCCACGTCGAGCTGCCCGAGCAGGTCGTCACCGTGGGCACCGAGATCCTCGTCAAGGTCATCGACATCGACCTGGAGCGTCGGCGGATCTCTCTGTCGCTCAAGCAGGCCAACGAGGGCGCCAGCGACTCGGTCGAGTTCGACCCGACGCAGTACGGCATGGCGGCCAGCTACGACGACGCCGGCAACTACCTCTACCCCGACGGGTTCGACGCGGAGACCCAGCAGTGGCTCCCCGGCTTCGAGACCCAGCAGACCGAGTGGGAGCGCCAGTACGCCGACGCCCATACCCGGTACGAGGCGCACCAGCGCCAGATCGCCGACGCGCGCGTCGCGGACGCCGATGCGGTGGGCGAGAGCCCGGCGTCGACGTACTCCTCCGGTGAGACGTCCTCCTCGGCCATCGACGAGGACGCCCTGCGCAAGCTGCAGGAGCAGTTCGGCGGCGAGGGCGCCTGACCCCCCGCTGCTGCAGTACCCGTTGTGCGTGATCGTCCCCTGACCTGGGGCGATCCGGCGATCACGCACAACGGACGCGGCCGGTGAGGGAGTGAACGGGCCGTAGGCTCGCGGGCCGTGCGGGTGGCGCTGACCGGGGGCATCGGGGCGGGCAAGAGCTCGGTGGCCCGGCTGCTGGCCGGGCACGGTGCGGTGGTGATCGACGCCGATGCGATCGCCCGCGAGGTCGTGGCGCCCGGGACACCCGGGCTGGTGGAGGTCCTCGCAGCCTTCGGCCCTGACGTCAAGGCTCCCGACGGCTCGCTGGACCGGCCGGCGCTCGGCCGCCTGGTCTTCGGGTCGGGCGCCGAGGCAGCCACGGCGCGCGCTCGGCTCGAGGCGATCACCCACCCGCGCATCGGTGCCCGGGTGGCCGAGCTCATGGGCGCTGCACCACCTGGCGCGGTCGTCGTCTACGACGTCCCCCTGCTCCTCGAGACGGGTGATCCCTCGTCCTTCGACGCGGTGCTGGTCGTGGCGGCACCGCGCGAGACGCGGCTGCGCCGGCTCGAGGAGCGCGGCCTCCGGCGCGCGGACGCCGAGCAGCGGATGGCGGCGCAGGCGAGCGACGAGGGCCGCCGTGCGGTCGCGACGGTGGTGCTCGACAACGGCGGGGATCCGGCCTCGCTCGCCGCCCAGGTCGACGCCGCGTGGGCGCGCCTGACCGGCACCTGACACCGCGACACGCCCGCAGCGGTGGACCGTTCTGCACACGGGGCGCCCGCGACGGTGCAGGCGGTCGCCGGGGTGGACCTCGCGATCGCACCGGGTGAGGTGGTGGCGCTGCTCGGTCCCAACGGCGCCGGCAAGTCCACGACGGGGGACATGATGCTCGGTCTGTCTCGGCCGGACAGCGGCGAGGTCAAGATGTTCGGCCGGGAGCCCACGGAGGCCACCCGCGCGGGCTGGTGGGCGCGACGCTGCAGGCCGGCGGCGTCGTCGACCGGCTCACCGTCCGCGAGCTCATCACGGTCATGTGCTCGCTCTCGCCCGGCCCCCTGCCGGTCGACGAGGTCCTGACCTCGTGGGGTTGCGCGACATCGCCGGGGAGCGGACCGAGGGCCGCGACGCACTACCTCGAGGAGGCTGACGCCTTCGCCGACCGGGTCGTGCTCATGGCGCACGGCCGGATCGTCGCGGACGGCCCCACCACGGAGATCAAAGCGGCGGTCGGGGGTCGTACGGTCCGAGCGACCCCTGCCCGGGGCCGTCGCGGCGGAGCTGCAGCGGCTCCCCGGCGTGACCGATGCCGAGCTGCACGGTCAGACGGTCATCCTGGCGGTGCAGCGACTCCGACGCCGCGCTGCGGGCGCTGCTCACCACGCAGGAGCAGGCGCGTGACATCGAGGTCAGCGGCGCCGGCCTCGAGGAGGCCTTCCTCGCGCTGACGGGCGACCCGGTTCCTGACGCCCCTCGAGGACGTGGCGCGGTGAACCCCACCCTGCTGCGCCCCGGGCTCCTGCGCGTCGTCCGGAACACGCGCACGGTCATCTTCAGCGCCATCTTCCCGGCGGTGTTCTTCCTGCTCTTCACCTGCCGGCGGCAGCAGCAGCGGGGACGCCAAGGCCTACCTCGGGCTCTCCGCGGGCGCCTACGTCATGTCGAGCATGCTCACCTACGCCGGCACGGCGGCCCTGCTCAGCGTCGCCGCGCGCATCTGCGCCGAGCGCGCGACCGGCTGGAACAGGACGCTGCGCCTCACCGGTCTGCGCGGGCGGACGTACCTGCTGACCAAGGTCGTCCTGTCCTACGCGATCGCCGTCCCCGGCCTCGTCATTGTGATCGCCCTGGCCGCACCGGTGCGCCACGTCCACCTGCCGGGCGGCCGCTGGGTCGAGCAGCGTGGTCAGCGTGGTCAACGGGTCGGCGCCGATCGCCGCGCTCGGCGTCTGGGTCGGTTACATCGCCAAGCCGGACTCCATGCAGGTCTTCCTCGGGCTGGGCGGCACGCTCCTGGCCTTCGCCGGTGGGTCAGCTCATATCGATCGGGGTCTTCGGGTCCGGGCTGCAGCACGTGTTGCGCGCCCTGCCGTCCTACTGGTCGACGCAGGCCGGCCGCTCGGTCATCCTCGACAGCTGGCTCGGCTGGGAGGGCGTCGGGGTGCTCGCCGCCTGGACCGTCGTCTTCGGGGCCTGCGCCGCCCGGGCGTACAGGCGGGACTCGGCGACGTAGCGGTCGCGCGGGAACCTGTCGTACCCCTGTGCTGTTCTGTGGGAGTGCGCCCCACCGTGAACCCCGAGATCGACGCCGCCCGCCACCGAGGGCGGTTCGAGGTCGTCAGCGACTTCCAGCCCAGCGGCGACCAGCCCGCGGCGATCGACGAGCTGGAGCGCCGTGTCCGCGCCGGCGCCGCGCACACCGTGCTGCTCGGCGCGACCGGTACGGGCAAGAGCGCGACCACGGCCTGGCTCATCGAGCGGTTGCAGCGCCCGACGCTGGTCCTCGCGCCCAACAAGACGCTGGCGGCGCAGCTGGCCAACGAGTTCCGTGAGCTGCTGCCCAACAACGCGGTGGAGTACTTCGTCTCCTACTACGACTACTACCAGCCCGAGGCCTACGTCCCCCAGACGGACACCTACATCGAGAAGGACTCCTCGGTCAACGAGGAGGTCGAGCGGCTGCGGCACTCCGCGACGATGAACCTGCTGACCCGCCGCGACGTGGTCGTTGTCGCCAGCGTGTCCTGCATCTACGGCCTGGGCACCCCGCAGGAGTACGTCGACCGCTGTGTCCGGCTCGAGGTCGGGGAGTCGGTCGACCGCGACACCCTCCTGCGCCGGCTCGTGCAGGTGCAGTACGTCCGCAACGACCTGGCCTTCACCCGCGGGACCTTCCGCGTCCGCGGCGACACCGTGGAGATCTTCCCGGTCTACGAGCAGCTCGCGGTCCGGGTGGAGCTCTTCGGTGACGAGATCGAGCGCCTCACCTTCCTGCACCCGCTGACCGGCGAGGTGGTCAGCGAGCCGGAGAGCATCGTGGTCTTCCCGGCGACCCACTACGCCGCCGGCCCGGAGCGGATGCAACGGGCCACCGCCGCGATCGAGCTCGAGCTGGAGCAGCGCCTCGCCGCGCTGGAGGGGCAGGGCAAGCTGCTCGAGGCCCAGCGGCTGCGCATGCGCACCACCTACGACCTGGAGATGATGCGCCAGGTCGGCTTCTGCTCCGGCATCGAGAACTACTCGCGCCACATCGACGGTCGGGCCGCTGGCACGGCACCCAACACCCTGCTCGACTACTTCCCCGAAGACTTCTTGCTGGTCGTCGACGAGTCGCACGTGACGATCCCCCAGGTCGGCGGCATGTACGAGGGCGACATGAGCCGCAAGCGGACCCTCGTCGACCACGGCTTCCGGCTGCCCAGCGCCACCGACAACCGGCCGCTGACCTTCGAGGAGTTCGGCGAGCGGATCGGCCAGACCGTCTACCTGTCCGCGACCCCTGGTCCCTACGAGCTGGCCCTGGTCAAGGGCGACACCGTCGAGCAGGTGATCCGCCCCACCGGGCTGGTCGACCCCGAGATCGTGGTGAAGCCCACGAAGGGCCAGATCGACGACCTGGTGCACGAGATCCGCCTGCGCACGGAGCGCGACGAGCGCGTCCTCGTCACCACGCTGACCAAGAAGATGTCCGAGGACCTCACCGACTACCTCCTCGAGCTGGGCATCCGGGTGCGCTACCTGCACTCCGAGGTGGACACCGTCCGGCGGATCGAGCTGCTCAAGGAGCTCCGTCTGGGGGAGTACGACGTGCTCGTCGGCATCAACCTCCTGCGCGAGGGGCTCGACCTGCCGGAGGTGTCTCTGGTGGCCATCCTCGACGCCGACAAGGAGGGCTTCCTGCGCTCGGGCACCTCGCTCATCCAGACGATCGGTCGCGCCGCGCGCAACGTCGACGGCCAGGTGCACATGTACGCAGACCGCATCACCGACTCGATGCGCCGCGCGATCGACGAGACGGCCCGCCGCCGGGAGAAGCAGGTCGCCTACAACACCGAGCGCGGCCTCGACCCGCAGCCCTTGCGCAAGCGGATCGTGGACATCCTCGACGACCTCTACCGCGAGGCCGCCGAGGACGGCGTCGCGGTCGGTGGGTCAGGGCGGTCGCAGTCACGCGGCAAGGCCCCGACGCCCGGCTCGGCCAAGGCCGCCCGGGGCGCCGACGGTGCGGTCGGCCGGCATGCCGCCGAGCTGGCGAGCATGCCGCAGGCCGAGCTCGGGCAGCTGATCCAGCAGCTCGACGACCAGATGCACGACGCCGCGCGGGACCTGCACTTCGAGCTCGCGGCGCGGTTGCGCGACGAGGTCAACGAGCTCAAGAAGGAGCTCAGAGGGATGCAGCGGGCCGGCGTCTGAGCGCGTGCCCGGCGCGCCGCTGCAACGCAGTCGCTCACCGCAGCGATGTGCGAGCCTGACGCCCCCAGGTGACCTCGAGCCCCTGCCGACCCGACGCCCGGCCCTCTGGAAGGACCCTGCCCGCGCATGCCCACTCCCCGTTCGACCTCCTCCGGCCTCCGGCTGGCGGGCGCCGGCCGCCGCCGCGCGCTGCTCGGGTTCAGCGTGGCCGCCGTCCTCGCCACGACGGTGCCGCTCACCGCCGCGGCCGCGGCGCGACCCAAGCCGGCCGGGCACGTCTACGTCGGGCGCACGGGCAGCGGTCAGGACGGTACGGGCACCGGTTGGTTCAACAACCAGCCGGGGCTCGACCCGGCCGCTGTGGCCGCCGGCGGCATGACGGTGGCCTGGCGCGCCAAGGTCGCGGGGCAGACCTACGCCTCCCCGGTGCAGGTGGGCAGCACCATCGTCGTCGCGACCGAGGACGCCCACGTCTACGGCTTCGACCTCGGTACGGGCAAGCAGCTCTGGGACACCACCCTAGGCAAGCCCTGGGCGGTGGGCAACCTGCGCTCCACCGGCGGCCAGACCTGCCCGGACCTGCAGCCCACCATCGGGGTCACCAGCACACCGGTCGCGGACCCCGACGGGCGCAGCGTCTACCTCGAGGCGAAGACGGCCGACCCGCGCGACACCCGGCACGCGGTCAACACCGTTTTCTCCGTCGACCCGCGGACCGGCAAGGTCCAGTGGCGCACCGCCGTCGGCGGCCACGCGCAGAACCAACCCTCCGCGGTCTTCCGCAACGACACCGAGCTGCAGCGCACCGGCCTGCTGCTGCTCGGCGGGCGGGTCTACCTCGCCTTCGGCGCGCACTGCGACTTCGGTCCCTACCGTGGCTGGATCGCCGGCATCGACGTCGGCACGCACCGCCAGACCGCGCTGTGGACCGACACTGACCGCGACGGGGTGCAGGCCGACGCGACCGGGGGCGGCGGCATCTGGCAGGGCGGGGCCGCGCTGACCAGCGACGGCAACGGCCGGATCTTCGTCGTAGTCGGCAACGGACCGACACCCGGCTTCCGTGGACCGGCTGGGGCGGAGCTGGGCGAGAGCGTCATCCGCTTGCAGGTCCAGCGCGACGGCACGCTCGCCGTGTCCGACACCTTCACGCCGGCCATCGCCGACTACCTGAACACTGCCGACAGCGACCTCGGCAGCAGCGGCGCGACGCTGCTGCCGACCTCTATGGGCAGCGGCGACGCGCCGCACGTGGCCGCCGTCTTCGACAAGGAGAGCCGCCTTTTCATCGTCAACCGCGATCAGCTCGGTGGCCGTACCGCCGGCGACGTCAACGCCGAGGCGCTCGGGCCGTTCACCTATGGCGCCAAGGGCCAGATCGCGGCTTACGGCGGTGAGGGCGGCTACGTCTACTACGCCGACAACAGCGGGTTGCGGGCGTTCAGCCGTACCGGTGTGACGCTGGGCGGTCTGCCGGCCTACTCGATGACCGGGTTGACCGGTCCAGGCGCCGGGGTGGGCTACGCCCACGCCCAGGGAGCGCCCGTCGTCACCAGCAACGGCAGCCAGCCGGGCACCGGGATCGTCTGGTTCGTGGCGCGGGCGGAGCATGCCGGCAAGCTCGGCCACCTCGTCGCTGCGGGCCCCGTACCCGTCGGGGGGGTGCTTCCGGTGCTGTGGCGCGGTCCCGAGTTCTCCGGGACCAAGCTGGCCCGCCCGCTGGTGGCCAACGGCCTGGTCATCGTGCCGCAGCAGAACGGCCAGCTGACCGCGTACAAGGAGGCGAAGCCCAGAGCGGGCGGCAACTTCCGACCGCAGGTCGCCGACCTCGGCAACGTCGCCGTTGGCGCCACCGCGAACCTAGAGATCGACCTCTTCCCCCGCACGGGGCGGCGCGGTGGCAACAGCGGGGTGATGAGCACGAACCCGGCCTTCACGCTGCAGCGCACGCACGGTGATGTCGTGCGCATCACCTTCAAGCCCACGACGGTGGGCACGACCACGGGCCAGCTGATCGCCAAGACCTCGGCCGGGGTGGAGCGCTTCGGCCTCGAGGGGGTCGGTCTGGCAGCCGGCACCGCCGCGGTGCGGCTGATCCCGGTCGGTGGGCTGACCCTCGGTCCGACCGTCGTCGGCCAGAGCGACTCAGGGCAGGTGACGCTGTCCAACGACAGCGAGACCGCCGTCAAGGTCACCGCTGCGCAGGTCACCGGCCCCTACGCCATCCCGGTGCTCAAGCAGGTGCAGACCGTGCCGGAGGAGGGGCAGCTGCTGATCCCGGTGACCTTCGCCCCGACGGCGCGGGGTGACAACGCCGGCACGCTCACCGTCACGACCAACCAGGGCACCCTGTCCATCCCGCTGCATGGCCAGGGGACCGGTCCGGGGGTGCTCACCCTGTCCGCACCTTCGCTGGACTTCGGCACGGTCGGCATCGGCGCAGCCAAGACGCTCACCCTGACCGTGAGCAACACCGGAGAGGGGGTACTGCACCTGGACAAGGCCAAGGAGCCGAGCGGCAACTTCACCGACCCGGCGCCGATCTTCGAGGGGACAACGCTGGCACCGGGGCAGGTGCTGGTGCAGAAGATCGTGTTCAAGCCGACGGGCAACAGCGGCCCACGTGGCTCGGCCTACACCCTCACCGGCGACGGCGGCCAGGGCGTGCAGACCGTCACCCTCACCGGCCAGGCGCAGCGCTAGCGAGGTCGAGTGGAACGCGCCCCGAGCTACCAGCCGCGGGCGCGCCACTCGGGCAGCGCCGGCCGCTCGGCCCCGAGCGTGGTGTCCGCGCCGTGGCCCGGGTGCACGACCGTCGCGTCCGGCAACCGGCCGAAGACCTTGGTCTCAAGGTCGTCCATCAGCTGGCTGAAGGCTCCCGCGTCGCCCCACGTACCGCCAGGGCCGCCGGGGAAGAGCGAGTCGCCGGTGATGATGGTCGGCGCGTTCGAGGGGTCGTCGAGGTCGGCCTCGTGGACCAGCGCGACGCCGCCGGGCGTGTGGCCGGTCAGGCGCACGACCCGCAGCACCGAGCTCCCGAGCGTGATCTCGTCGCCGTCCGCGAGGGTGCGCGCGACCGGCGTGGGGAGCGCGGCGGCGTCCGGCTCGCCCGCGAGCACCGGTGCACCGGTCTCCGCGACGACCGCCTCGAGGGCGCCCCAGTGGTCCTGGTGCTGGTGCGTCGTGACCACGCCGGTGAGCGGCCGGCCGGCGATCAGCGCGAGCAGCGTCTGCGGCTCCGCGGCGGCGTCGACGAGCAGGAGCGCGCCGGTGGGGACGTCCTCGAGCAGGTAGGCGTTGTTGTCCATCGGCCCCACGCTCACCTTCGTCAATCGCAGGCCGCCGAGATCGCGCACCTGCGCGGGGCCGCCCGCGGCCACGACCCCGTCGTACCCGGCTGGCTGGTCGGCGGTCGGACCGCTGTCGCGAGGTGTCGTCACACCACCACCCTGCCCCCCGTGGCGGTCCTGTCGCACCCCCCACCTAGACTCGAACACACGAGCCACCCGCTTCCCCCCTGCCGCTCACCGCGGTGGGCGCGGGTGGTCGAGGCACCCGGAGGGGACCACCGATGAGCACCGCCGACCGCCTGGTCGTGCGCGGCGCGCGCGAGCACAACCTGCGCGACGTCAGCCTCGACCTCCCCCGCGACAGCCTCATCGTCTTCACCGGCCTGTCCGGCTCGGGGAAGTCATCACTCGCCTTCGACACGATCTTCGCGGAGGGTCAGCGACGCTACGTCGAGAGCCTGTCCTCCTATGCGCGCCAGTTCCTCGGTCAGATGGACAAGCCCGACGTGGACTTCATCGAGGGGCTCTCGCCGGCGGTCTCGATCGACCAGAAGTCGACCAGCCGCAACCCCCGCTCCACGGTCGGCACCATCACCGAGGTCTACGACTACCTGCGGCTGCTCTGGTCGCGGGCCGGCCGGCCGCACTGCCCCACGTGCGGCCGTCCGATCGCGCGGCAGACGCCGCAGCAGATCGTCGACCGCATCCTCGAGCTGCCCGAGGGCACCCGCTTCCAGGTCCTCGCCCCGGTCGTGCGTGGCCGCAAGGGGGAGTACGTCGACCTCCTCGCCGACCTGCAGAAGCAGGGTTTCAGCCGAGCCCGGGTCGACGGCGCGGTCATCCAGCTCGAGAGCCCGCCGACGCTGGCGAAGTACGAGCAGCACGACATCGAGGTCGTCATCGACCGCCTGGCCGCGAAGGCCACCGGCAAGCGCCGGCTCACCGACTCGGTCGAGACCGCCCTGCGCCTGGGCGGGGGCCGGCTGGTGCTCGACTTCGTCGACGAGCCCGCCGAGAGCCCGGACCGCGAGCGGGCCTTCAGTGAGCACCTCGCCTGCCTCGTCGACGACCTGTCCTTCGACGAGCTCGAGCCGCGCTCCTTCAGCTTCAACAGCCCGTACGGCGCCTGTCCCGAGTGCACCGGCCTCGGCACCCGTCGTGAGGTCGACCCGGAGCTGGTCGTCCCCGACGTGGAGCTCTCCCTGGACGACGGGGCGATCCAGCCGTGGGCGGGCGGGCAGTCCGCGGAGTACTTCGGCCGGCTGATCACCGCGTTGGCCGAGGACCTCGGCTTCCGCACCGACGTCCCGTGGCGCTCCCTGACCGCCGCCCAGCGCAAGGCGCTGCTGCACGGGCGCGGTCAGACCCAGGTGCACGTGCGGTACCGCAACCGCTACGGCCGCGAGCGCAGCTACTACACCGCGTTCGAGGGGGTCATCCCCTTCCTCGAGCGGCGGCACAAGGAGAGCGAGAGCGACACCGCCCGCGAGCGGTACGAGGGGTACATGCGGGAGGTGCCGTGCCCCGTGTGCGCCGGCGCGCGCCTGCGGCCCGAGGTCCTCGCGGTCACCGTCGCCGACCGCTCGATCGCCGAGGTGGCCGCGCTGCCGATCGGGGAGTGCCGCGACTTCTTCGCCGGCCTCGAGCTCACCGGCCGTGAGCTGCAGGTTGCGGGGCGGGTGCTGAAGGAGGTCGACGCACGCCTGGGTTTCCTGTGCGACGTGGGGCTGCACTACCTCTCCCTCGACCGCGCCGCCGGCACGCTCGCCGGTGGTGAGGCGCAGCGCATCCGGCTCGCGACGCAGATCGGCTCGGGGTTGGTCGGCGTGCTCTACGTGCTCGACGAGCCGAGCATCGGGCTGCACCAGCGGGACAACCGGCGGCTGATCGAGACGCTGGTGCGCCTGCGCGACCTCGGCAACACGCTCATCGTCGTGGAGCACGACGAGGAGACCATCGCGGTGAGCGACTGGGTCGTCGACATCGGCCCCGGCGCGGGGGAGCACGGCGGCCGGGTCGTGGTGAGCGGGCCGCTGAGCGAGCTGCTGGCCAGCGAGGAGTCGATCACCGGTGCCTACCTCTCCGGCCGCCGCTCGATCCCCATCCCCGACATCCGACGGGCCCGCGACCCCCAGCGCCAGATCACCGTTGTGGGCGCCCGGGAGCACAACCTGCGCGACGTCTCGGTCGCCTTCCCCCTCGGCTGCATGGTCGCGGTGACCGGTGTGAGCGGCTCGGGGAAGAGCTCGCTCGTCAACGACATCCTCGCCACCGTCCTGGCCAACAAGCTCAACGGGGCGCGCCAGGTCCCCGGCCGGCACACCAGGGTGACCGGCATCGACACCCTCGACAAGCTCGTGCAGGTCGACCAGTCGCCGATCGGGCGTACGCCCCGGTCCAACCCGGCCACCTACACCGGTGTCTTCGACAAGATGCGCGACCTCTTCGCCGAGACCGAGGAGGCCAAAGTCCGCGGTTACCTCAAGGGCCGCTTCAGCTTCAACGTGAAAGGCGGTCGGTGCGAGGCGTGCTCCGGTGACGGCACGATCAAGATCGAGATGAACTTCCTGCCGGACGTGTACGTCCCCTGCGAGGTCTGCCACGGCGCGCGGTACAACCGCGAGACGCTCGAGGTGCACTACAAGGGCAAGAGCATCGCCGAGGTGCTGGACCTGCCCATCGAGGAGGCGACCGAGTTCTTCGCCGCGGTGCCCTCGATCCGGCGCTTCCTGCAGACCCTGGTCGACGTCGGCCTCGGGTACGTCCGCCTGGGTCAGCCGGCGCCGACGCTGTCCGGCGGCGAGGCCCAGCGGGTCAAGCTCGCCACCGAGCTGCAGCGCCGCTCGACCGGGCGCACCGTCTACATCCTCGACGAGCCGACGACCGGGCTGCACTTCGAGGACATCCGCAAGCTCCTCGGCGTGCTGGGGCGGCTGGTGGACGCCGGCAACACGGTCATCGTCATCGAGCACAACCTCGATGTCATCAAGACGGCCGACTGGATCGTGGACATGGGCCCGGAGGGCGGCAGCGGCGGCGGGCAGGTCGTCGCGGAGGGCACCCCCGAGCAGGTGGCGCTGGTCGCGGGCTCGCACACGGGGGAGTTCCTGCAGCCCATCCTCGCCGCCCGTCTCGGCGCGTCCCGGCCCAGCACCGGCCGCACCGGCACCGCCCGCACGCCGACGAGCGGCCCGGCGAAGGCCGGAGCCCGCACCCCGGCCCGCTCCTCCGCCTGACCCGCCGACCCGCCTGACCCGCCTGACCACCCGCCCAACCCGGCTCGGCGCGCGCGCTGGTGGGCACCGAGCGCCGGCTCAGCCACTCACGACGCGGCCGTCCGCCAGGGTGATGCGCCGGTCGCACGAGGCCATCAGCATCGGCGTGTGCGTCGCCATGAGCACCGTGCCGCCTGCGCCGGCGCGCTCGCGCAGCAGGGTGACGCACACCTCCGCCCACCCCGCGTCCTGGTGCGCGGTCGGTTCGTCGGCGAGCAGCACCGCCGGCTCCAGCACCAGCGCCCGGGCCAGCGCGGCGCGTTGCTGCTGGCCCAGGGAGCACGCGTCCGGCCGGCGGTCGGCCGAGGCCTCGAGGCCGAGCCGCTCCAGCAGGAGGGACGCCCGCGTCACGGCGACCTCACCCCCACCGCCGAGACGCACCGCCAGGGTGAGGTTGGCCCGCACGGTGAGGTCGGCCAGCAGGCCGAGCGACTGCGGCAGCACCGCCAGCTCCGACCAGGGCAGCCCGGCGGGCGCCCGCGGAGGGGCACCAGCCGGGCCGTGCACGACGACGGTCCCGGCGTCGGGCACCTCCCACCCGCACAGGACCGACAGCAACGTCGTCTTGCCGCTGCCGGAGGGGCCGGTGAGCGCCACCACCTCACCGGCCCGCAGGTCGACGTCGACACCGTCCAGCGCGCGTACCGCTGCGCCCCCGCCGCCGTGGCGCAGCCGCAGCCCCCGGGCGACCACGCGGGCCGGCGCCTCGGCGACCAGGCGGGGCTGGGCGCTCTCGCCGGTGTTCACACCAGCCGCCCGTCCTACAGCCGCAGCAGGTGGTCCGCGCGCTCGAGGACGACGTCGTCGTGTGAGCTGAGGAGCACAGTGGACCCGAGGTCGCGTAGCCGCTGCACGGCGTCGAGCACGAGGACCGCTGACGCCCGGTCGAGCTCCGCCGTCGGCTCGTCGGCGACCAGCAGGGCGGGCGCGCCGACCGCGCCGCAGACCAGCGCCACCCGCTGCTGCTCCCCGCCCGACAGCGCCACGGGCAGCTCGTCCAGCCGGCCGCCCAGCCCGACCTCCTCGAGCAGCGCCATCCCCTGCGCCGGCTCCGCGCCGCGCAGCGCGGCGGCGAGCTCGACCTGCTCCCGCACCGTGAGGTAGGAGATGAGGTTGTCAGCCGGGTCCTGGAAGACGTAGGAGACGGTGCGCCGTCGCAGGGCCCGCAGCCGCCGCGCGGACAGCCCGGTCACCGTGACGCCGCCGACCTCGAGCCGGCCCTCGGTCGGGGCGTCGAGGCAGGCGACCAGGCGGAGCAGCGTGGACTTGCCGGAGCCGCTCGGCCCGGCGGCCACCGTGATGGCACCCGCGGGCACTTCTGCGTCGACATCGGCCAGCGCGATCACCGCCGCACCACCGGGTACGGCATGCCGGCGCCCCAGCCCGACGCAGCGCGCACCGGCCTGCCGCGGAGCAGCACCGGCGCTCGGTGAGCCACCGCCGGGCGAGCCGGGGTGCACGTCAGGCGGTGG
>JAABUO010001114.1_pt1 | contig 37737 bp, 26 predicted proteins | sample 5559291 | NCBI WGS metagenome assembly JAABUO01 (sample SAMN10711878, study PRJNA513372) | rock metagenome | isolation source: Antarctica rocks | place: Antarctica: Victoria Land, Finger Mt sud
GCGCCCTCTCAGGCCGGATACAGATCATCGTCTTGGTGGGCCATTACCCCGCCAACTAACTAATCTGCCGCGAACTCCTCTCCAAGCACATTGCTGCTTTGACTCGTAAGTGTTATGCGGTATTAGCCCAGATTTCTCTAGGTTATTCCCCACTCGGAGGTAGATGATTCACGTGTTACTCACCCGTGCGCCACTTTACTTAGGTATTGCTACCCTTTCTCGTGCGACTTGCATGTGTTAGGCACGCCGCCAGCGTTGATTCTGAGCCAGGATCAAACTCTCGTTTAATCTTGGTGTGCTCGCGTCCAAAGACAGGGGTCCATGACTGACCGAGCGGCTGCAGCTACTCGAAAGAGCTGCAGCTTATAACTAGTGAGAATGACTGAACCGAAGTCCGTCTTGTCTCACGACTGGCATGTTCAACTATGTTGTCAAAGATCCACACTGGCTCCGCCTTAGCGGTCAGCTTTGGATCAAGGACTCCACCGAGCTGAGCTCTGGTGTGTGCCCTCGAACTTATGCGCTTTCTCTGCTGGGAGAATATTTCTCTTGGGGCTATACGACTTGCCTTACCAGCTCACGGCAACTTCTTCATAAGATATCGCCGTTTCTTATCGCTGTCAACCGCCCTTTCGGCGTCTCTTCAAGCCTTTGAGCACTTCATCGTAGGAGCGAGATGAATGCCGATCAACCTGTGCCCTACATGGACAGCGACTGCGCAAATTAGAAACATCTATTCACCAGATTGCTCTGGAGAGAAGCGCTAAGCTTCTAGGTAGTGCAGTAACTTGGGCTTGGATGCGGCGGGCCTTGGCCTCTACCGCGGTCAAACACTTGGACTGCGCTTAGACATCCCTTGCTCCGGGAGTCAAGCTCTAAACTGTCTATCGCCGCTTCACGCTGCACTTTGTTCACTGTGCCTTGCTGCGACTTCCTGAGAGTAACAGCGCGTTGCCCAGCATGCAACCCTTTCCGTGTGGATTTCTCGGAAAACTTCATCACTCGCGTCCAGCCGTCCTGCCAAGTGTCAGCCTCCCTAGCAATCCCGTATGCTATCGGTCAGTTTCGGCCAGAAGGTCCACCTGCGCATGAGTGACATATTCCTCGACTGGCAAGCTACCCTCACCGCCATCGTCTGCTTCGCTCCGCTCCTGCTCGCCCCCGGGTACCTCCTTCTTCGACTCCTTCCCCGCTCCCAAACTCACTCTCTCTTCAGGGCAGACCAGCTGTCCTGGTCACTCGGCCTCTCCCTTCCCCTGTCGCTCGTGTTTGCCGCCGTCCTTGGCCGCGATCTTCCCCAGAGCCTCTTGTTTGCAATCGCCGCACTTGTCGCCGCACTCGCCCTCAGCTTCCTTCTCCTTCGCCCGATCTCGTCCCCTAGTCGTCCCCAACCCCTCCGCTCAAACATCCTTCCCGTCGCTCTCGCCTCTCTTCTGCTCTATCTCCTCTTCGAGACCTCCTCCATCCAAATTGGCCACCACCTCTTTGAGGCCGTCAGCGCCTCCGATTGGAGCGTCCGCGTCCCGCTCGTAGCTGCCTCCATCCGTAATGGTGTCCCTCCCGGCAACCCCTTCTTCACCCTCGATCACCACCCGCAGGGGTCCCGCTACTACTTTTTTTGGTATTCCCTCTGCGCCCTCATCGGCCGGCCCCTCCATCTCCCCGCCCGAGCCTGCCTCACAGCGGGGGTCGTCTGGTCTGCTTTCGCCCTGGTTGCCGTCCTTTTCCTCGCTCTCAAATACCTCGGCAGCCGTCCGGCATCCTCGCGAGACCAACGTCTTCTCGCCCTTGGCCTCTGCTGCGTCATGGGTGTCGATATCCTCCCCACCCTCGCTGGCCTTCTCACTCACCCCATACACCTCTATCCCGAGATCGAATGGTGGCACGACGATCGCATCCCCTCTTTCCTCGGAGCCGTCGTCTTCGCCCCCCATCACATCGCCGGCATGGTCTGCTGCCTCATCGCCTTCCTGATCCTCACCACGCCCGCCCTCTTTTCACAACGCGCTCCGGCTTTCGCGCTCCTGCGTTCCCTACTCGCGGGCCTCTGCTTTGCCGCTGCCGTCGGAGACTCCACCTACATCGCCTTCTGCTTCAGCTTCGTCGGCCTCCTCTTCGGGCTCGATCGCCTCCGGCAGCGCCGCTGGTCTGATCTCGCCACCCTCCTCCTCGCCGGCGCCTTCGCCCTCGTCCTCTGCCGCCCCTTCCTGCACGAAATGCTCTCCGCCCCCGCTCTCCCCGCCGCCGCCGGCCAGCACTCCACCCATTTCTTCCGCCTCGCCCTCCGCGAGCTCCATGACGGTGATCGCTTCGTCATCGCCATCTCCAAACGCCTCCACCACCGCGTCAACAATCGTCCCCTGCTGCACCTGCTCGCCCTTCCATTCGTAGCCGTCTCCCTTCCGCTCGAATTCGGCTTCTTCGTCATTCCCCTCGGCATTCGCATCCTCCGCGATCTCCGCCGCATCCGCGTCCGCCATCCCTTTACTGACGGCGAACGCCTGCTGTGGGCCATCTTCCTCGGCGCCGCCATCCCCGCCCTCTTCCTCAGCTCCGAACCCACCCAGGGCGTCAACGATCTCGGCCGCCACGCCGGCCTCATCCTCCGCTTCGTCGTCATCGTCTGGTCCACCCCCATCGTTTGGGAGTTCCTCGATCGCCTTCGCGCCCGTCAGCCTCTATCCTCCCGGCATCCCTGGATCGCCCGCTTCGCCGTCCTCCTCCTTGCCCTCGGCCTCGCCACCCAACTCTGGCAAATCATCATGGACCGCTGCTTCCTCGCTATCTTCCATCACACACGCGGCAATCCCGAGATGCCCTTCGCTCAGGACACCGATCTGGCCGGTCGCTACTTCGACCTCCACCAGGGCCTCCACATCGTCGAGTCCCGCCTTCCGCCAGATGCCGTCGTACAAAGCAATCCGGGCAGCCGTTATCAAATGATTGTCATGCTCTACTCAGACCGTCCCTTTGCCGCCGGAGATCTCTCCTGCGAGACCGCCTTCGGTGGCGAGCTCAGCCGCTGCAAGCCCATCGTCACCCAGCTGCAGCGCCTCTTCGGTGGGCCCGCGGACATACAGCCCGTCCCTCTCGGACCGTACGTCACCGTTACCGCGCCCGATGCCGTCGCCACCACTACCCCCTCTGCCTTCGTCGCGACCTGCCGCGACCTCCATCTTGACGCCATCGTTGCCCAAAACTCCGACCCCGCCTGGAACCTGCCCACCTCCTGGGTCTGGAAGCAGACCCCCGTCTACGCTACCCCCATCGTCCGCATCTTCACCTGCCCACAACCTCCACTGACAGCCACATCCTCATAGCGCCCCCGGTCTAAGCCTTATCCGCGTCACAGCAAAACGCCCCGCCATCGTCTCCGATCGCAGGGCGCCTTCGTCTGTGTTCCGGGAGTGACCTAGAAGATAACCTTTGCCCCGAACTGTGTGTTGAACGCCTCTCCCGTCCCAATACCAGGAGCGCCGTTATAGTCGCCAATGGTGTCATTCAGAGAGAAGTTGCCGTTCGCGGTAACGCCGTTACCAGCCGGTGGTGCGAAATTGACGCGGTTGGACAGGTTGAACATCTCCGCCCGAAGCTGGATCGTCACCCGTTCCTTGATGTGCGTGTCCTTGAAGACCGAGAGATCAACATCCGAGTACCCCGGCCCATAAAACTGGTTGCGCCGCAACGTTCCAAAGGTTCCCGGAGCAGGATCGGCAAATGCAGCAGGGTTCAACCAGTTGGCAAAGACCTTCTGACCCTGGTATCCCTTCATCGGATCCCCCACTAAAACAGCCCTGTCATTGCCTTCGTTCGTTCCGCTGATGTCCCCAGAGGCGTGCACCGTGAACGGCAGACCGCTATGGAAAGCGAGCAGCGAGTTCACGTGCCAGCCATTGCTTATCTCCTTTGGGCCAAACGAAGAGCCAGGAACGGCATAGCTGAAGAACGCTGTGAAGGTATTTCGACTGTCCAGGTCAGAGTTGCTGTAATCCCCCTTGAAGTTACGGCTGTCCTGCGGCAACGCGCCGCGGAAGGCCGTCACCTCATCTAGGTTGTGACTCCACGTATAGGTCGCCGACGTCGTCAGGCGATGCCAGTTCGTCATCCGAAGCTGTGTCTGCAACGAGTTGTAGTTCGACGTGCCAATACTCTCGATCTGGTTGATATTGCCGTACTGCTGGTACTGCGTGTAGTACGGTCGTGCCGCCTGAAGCGCAAGGCTCGATCCATACACACCCGGAGCAACCTGGTTAATATCAAGCAGACTAAGCAGGTGCCGCCCTTGGCTCCCTACATATCCGATCTGTGCAATCACACTCGGCGAAAGGCTGCGCTCCATGTTGAACGAGTAGTTCTGGTTATAGGAAGGCCGGAAGTTCCGGTTGACCGAGAACACACCGCACGGGCTCGAAGGCGAGCAGGCCTCGGCAATGTTCACCGTCGTCGGGAAAATTGGCTGCCCACCGACAATGTTCGTCTTCCCGCCGTTCGCACTGATCGTCGCAACCGGATTATTCGTCGTCGGGTTCCCTTCGACACCGTTCGGCGCTTGGTTACCAGGACGATTGTCCAGAAAAGGGTTCAGGTTCGGGCTGTCAAAGTACCATCCATACCCGGCGCGCAGTACAGTTTTGTCATCCAGCGAGTAGCTCGCACCAAGTCGTGGACTGAACGAAGTCCAGTACTGTTGAAAGAGCGACTTAATATTCGTGCCTTGAATCCCAAGCCCGTTGGTCGCCGTCAACTCCGGCCGGAATACCGACATATCGTTATTACTGTTGTGTAGCGGGCCCGTGTAGTCGTAGCGAATGCCGTAGTTCAGATTCAACTTGGGATTCACCTGCCACGTATCGCCCGCATTGAGAAAGAACGTATTCACAAACACCTGGCGCTCCGGATCACCTATCGTGATCGAAGCAGACGACGTCTGTCCCGCCAGGTAATCCGCAAGAGCATACCGGTAGCCGTCCAATCCATCTGGATTTGCGGCCGGTCGCTGAGTATTAGGAACCACACGCGATCCATCAAAGCTGAACGAACCCACCGCATGGCGATGGTAAAACTCGTCCAGCTGCGCCTGGCGATACTCCCCGCCAAACCGCATCTGATGCGCTCCTTTCACCCAGGAGAGCTGATCCGTAAGATGGCCGGTAATATCGTTGCGGCCCTCGGGCGGCGTCAGACCGACAGAATCAAAGTTCTTGATCGAGATATTTGGAGAGTTTGTGTAGTTCGCCCCTGTAATGAAACCAAGGCTCTGCACGTTGTAGTTCGTATTGTTATCGTTGAACACTTGGTTGAAATAATTCACACCCGCCAGAATCTGGTTGGTAATGTGTGGCGAGATCACGCGGTTGTAGACAATCGCGATATTCTGCACATGGATCGGCGCAACCTCGTAGTAACTCAGCAGCTGCGATCCAACCGGCGCCACCTGGTTTCCTTGCCCGACAAACCAGTGAACCGAGATGTTGTCTTTCTCGGAAAGCCGGTAATCCACCTTCGCCAAGCCGTTCCAGCTATAGCCGAACTCCGGATCGCTCGAGTGATAATTGTTCTTAATGCCAACAGTATCCTGCGCCAAAACGTTTGCTCCCCACAGAGTGTTAAGCGCATTCTGCATGACCGGGCTCACCGCCACGCCGCGGCTCGCCAAAATGGCTTTGGCTTGATTTTGCCAGCCCACGGAAGGCTCGGTCGCTGTGCCCGACTGCCCGATCGTAAACCGCTGATGCTCAAAGGTAAGGAAGCCGAACAGCTTATCCCTCAGAAAAGGTCCGCCAACCGAGAACCCGGCGTTGTAGTTGCGGACTTTCTGCTTATTCGGAGAAAAAGGGCTCTTCGCGCCAAATAACTCGTTGCGATTGAAGTAATATGCGCTTCCATGGAGCAAATTGGTTCCTGCCCGCAGCGTAAGGTTAATAGTCCCACCTGGGTTGCGTCCGCCTTCAGGGCCCGATTGTGTCTGCGCAGAAAATTGATCCACCGCATCCAGCGGTAAAATAATGCCGGCAATCCCCGAAACACCGCCCTGGTTAACGGCAGGTACGTTATGCCATAAATCATTGTTGTCCACGCCATCAATCTGCCAGTTCAGTTGATTGCTGCGAGTGCCATTCAGCGACCCGCCCCCATTTCCACTATATCCCGCGTATCCCGACGTAAGCTGAATCATCTGGGTGAAATCCCGTCCATTCAATGGAAGATTCCCCACCACTTTGCTGTCAAGAACCGTATTATTTGTGACCGTCGTTGTATCCAGCGTAATCGCGGCGGCATCCACCTGGATCACCGTATTAGTTCCGGCGCTGGCTACCGTTAGCTTCACCGGTAAGGTATAAATCACACCCGCCGAAACCATGATCTTATCCGTCTTGGTCGAATCAAACCCATTCGCGGAAACCAGAACCGAATAGGTGCCTAGCGGCAGATCCTGAAACAGAAAATCCCCGTTTGAGGTACTAACGGAGCTACTCACTGCCTCCGTATCCACGTTGGTGGCCGTCACAGACGCTCCCGCAATCGCAGCTCCGGAGGCATCCGTCACATTTCCGTTAATGCCCCCACGAAACGTCTGCGCAAGCGAAAGTGAATGGAGAAAGACAAGAACAAGTAGAGCGAGCGAGACGGCGAGGCAACGGCGTAAGTCAATCAGCACAGGCGCTCCTAAGCAATACGGGTCTATGACCACGGGTCAGTGGTGTTTGTTCATGGACGTGCGGGTGCTGCTACAACATCGTGGCGGACGAGCTGACAAACTGCGGGTTCTGATAGAAAGAGCAGTGGTTCAGGGAGCCAGAAATCTGTAAATCAGTTGTAGAGGTGGCTCCACCTTACGGGTAGTTTCATAAATTCACAACAGAAAAATTGCGGGAGTCACAAAAGGAACAGCAGCAGTTCCTTCGGAACGTCAGAACCCACCCATCTCACGCCCGCATCACACCGCGAAGTCAACTCCAAAAAGGACATGAACTATATCGACAGCTTCTTCACCCAGGAAGCTTGGAAAGCGAGGTGGCCCTTGAGAAACATCCTGCCGGTGCCAAGCAAACCTCAACAACGCCAGAGCCCTCCCTCAGCAAGGATCTCCGCATCAGTATCATGCTCTAGCTCAACCCGTCACCGTCGCCAGATATAAAGAGGCCACCCCAATCCGGAGTGGCCTCTTACCTTCGACGCGATCGCAACTCAGGCGTTCACAACCTCAGCCGCCTTCACTGTCACGGGCGTCAGCCAGTTAAAGCGATCCGGCTTCGTTCCATTTACCAGCGCGAAGAATTCGTCATGAATCACCTTGGTCACCGGCCCCATGCTGCCATCGCCCACCAGGATCCGGTCCACCGATCGCAGGTGCGTGACCTCCGCCGCGGTCCCCGTAAAGAACGCCTCCTCCGAGATATACAACATCTCCCGCGGCAACGCCTGCTCCACGACCGCAATCCCCATCTCCCTTGCGATCGTCAACACTGCGTTGCGCGTAATGCCGTTCAGCACAGAGTTCGCCAGCGGCGTCGTGTACAGCACGCCCCCACGCACAAGAAACAGATTCTCGCCCGATCCCTCCGACAGATACCCATTCACGTCCAGCGCAATCCCTTCCGCATATCCGTTGATCTCGGCCTCCATGCGGATCAGCTGCGAGTTCATGTAGTTCGCACCCGCTTTCGCCAGCGACGGCATCGTGTTCGGCGCCAGCCGCGACCAGGACGACACACACACGTCCGCCCCGGCGTTTCCCGGAACATACTTGCCCCACGGAAAGTTCGCGACATACACCTCAATCGGACTCTTCAGCGGGTTTACCCCAATCTCGCCATACCCACGAAACGCTACCGGCCGGATGTAGCACGGCGCCACTCCGTTCGCCTCCACCACATCCACCACCGCGGAGCACAGCTGCTCGATCGTGTACGGCAGCGGCATGCGATAGATCTTGGCCGAGTCGATAAACCGTGCCATATGTTCTTCGAGGCGAAAAATTCCGTTCCCCGCGGGCTGCGCGTAACAGCGGATCCCCTCAAATACCGATGACCCATAGTGGATAACATGGCTCATCACGTGGATCTGGGCCTTCTCCCACGGAATTAAATCGCCGTTGTGCCAGATATTCTGTGTCGTTTGTAAGGGCATACTCAATCCTCAGGTGTGAGCACACATTCTATATCGACCGTCGCTGCAAATTGACGATTGCGCAGAGACCCCCTGCAGTAGGCTGTAGGCTGCAAGCATCCTCGACGTGGCTCCCTAGATCCGCCGACCCGACGATCGTGCAAGCAATCCTCAAAGCGATCGGAGATCCAACCGACCTATGTACCAAGTGAGTGAACACAACGCCACGCGTGGTGCCTCAGGCGCCCCGGTCTTTCAAATGGCGGCCATCGTGCTTTGCCTCCTCCTTGGCTTGGCGATGATCCTCAACACCCAGATGGGGGGTGAAGCAATGTGGTTCTGGTACGCCATGACCTTCCATAGCGGCGCCCACCTCTACACAGATCTCCACGTCGCTTTGCAACCCCTCTTCGTCCTGATCACCGACGCCTGGATGAGCCTCTTCGGTCACAGGCTGGTCATCACTCAGATCCCGCCCGTCCTTGAGATCGGCGCCATGTGCCTCGGTCTGCTTCTGGTTCTGCGCGAATCCACCTGGCCCGACTGGCAAAAAGGCATTGTTCTGCTCGGCAGCTTCGCCTTCATCGTCTGTGGTCACTCGTATCGCTTCGACGATTACCACGTGCTCGCTGAAAATCTCATCCTCTACTCGCTCCTGCTGCTCCTTCTGCTTGCCCGATCCACAACCAAACGGCAGCAACTCCGCCTCATCGCCATCCTTGGCCTCCTCGCTGGCCTCACCATCACCACCCGGCTTACCGATGGCGCCGCACTTCTCGCGTCCGCGCTGATCTGCCAGATGGTCCTCCTCCGTCATCGTCGGCTCCTCAGCGCCGCGATTTTTATGCTGATGGCCGCCGTGACCGTCATCGCCGTTGTCAGTCTCACCGGAGACACCCTCGGCGCGTATCTCAGCAACAGCATCTTTCATGCCGCCGGCAGCAAAGGCGGAACCGGCAGCATCTTTGCCGCGCCCTTCCGCGTGGTCGCGAATGTGCCCCCGTTTCTTCTTCAGTACGGCAAACGGCCTCTCGCAGGTCTCCTCGTCATCCTTGGGGCAGGCGCTCTCCTCGCGCGCTTCTGGCGATCGGGAGCCCGTTCCATCTTCGCCGCGCAGATGTGCCTCGCTGCGTTGCTGTTCCTGCTCTCCGCCTCAGAGCGCGAGCTCCTTGTGCATGGTGTGCTCATCGCGACCGTGGTCCTCGTCCTGATTCCTGTCCTCTACGCTCTCGCCGCATGGGTTCTCCTTCGCTTCGCCGTGCCCAGCCTTCGCGGAGACAACTTCGACCGCCGCGAAATCCTCGTCATCCTCGCCCTCGCCGAGTGGGCCTCGTACTCGGCCGGCGCAGCAGCCGAGCCCATCACCAACTACTACGCCCCACTCGCTCTTCTGCTTCTTCTTGTACCCATCCTCAACCCCCTGCGACGATCTGCCGTTTGGCTCAACCCCAGCTTCCTTTCGTTCATGGCCCTGCTTGCCGCGTCGACCGTTACCTCCAAAGCGCTCACCCCCTACTCCTGGCAGAACTACGTGGTTGCTCCCATGTTTCAGGGCCGCCAATCCTTCGATCACCCGGTCTATGGACCCATGTACGTCGATCGAGATCTGCTCAACTTCAGCCAGCGAGTCTGCGCGGATATCGGCGCGAAACCCGGCGTCACCCACCCGGAGCTCCTCTCCCTTCCCTATCCATTTCCCAACTACTTCTGCGATACACCCCCGTGGCATAACTACGTCCAGACCTTCTTCGACACCTCCACCCGCGCCACCATCGAAAAGCTCATCCAGGAGCTCAAATCCGCGCCTCCGCAATGGATCGTCTACCAGCGCCAGATGAACATAATGAAAGGCGCCGAGCGGCTCTATAACCACAGCCAACCCCTTGCCCAACGCGATCTGGACACCCTCATCGCCCAAAAGCTCGCCAGCGGCGAGTGGACCCTCGTCGACCAGAGCGATTACCTGGGTAAATCGGCGGATACCGGCTGGTTCATCATCCGCACCCATACCTGAACCTGGGTGTCGCCCGCATCCGCATGGCAAAATGGCGAGGTGGGCCTCGATCTCCATTCCGTAAATCTCGCCGGCCTGGGGAACTCCGTCTATGTGCGCTTTTCGCTCCTGGCGCTCAGCTCCATCTTCTTCCTTGTTGATCCCTTCGCCGCGCTTCCTACCTTTCTCGCCGTCACTGCCGGCGCAGACGGCCCCCGGCGCAAAGCTATCGCGCGCAAAGCCACCCTCACCGCCTGGATCGTCCTCACCGTCTTCTCTGTCGCCGGCAAGTACCTCTTTCGGCTCTTCGGCATCTCGCTCGCCGCCTTTGAGATCGCCGGCGGCATCATCCTTCTGCTCATCGGTCTCGACATGCTCGAGGCCAAGCGCTCCGCCACCCAGGAGTCCACCGAAGAAGCGCAAGAAGCCACCAGCAAGCCCGACGCCGGCATCGTTCCGCTCGGCGTCCCCATGCTCGCCGGCCCCGGCTCCATCACCAGCGTCATGGTGCTCGTCGGACAGGTGCAGGTCTGGTGGCAGATGGCCGCCATCCTTGGCTCCATCCTCGTCACCGCCGTCATCTGCTATCTCGTCCTCGGCAACTCCGATCGCGTCGCCAAAGGTCTCGGCGAAACCGGCGTCCGCATCCTCGTCCGCGTCATGGGCCTCCTTCTCGTTGCGCTCGCGGTGCAATACTTCGTCAATGGCATGGCGGATCTCGGCGTCATCGCAAAACCAGGCAGCTGACCCAACCCGTAGTAAAGAACAGTTCAAAAGGAAACAACGAATGATCCGATCAGTCATGCTCCGAAGCCTGCAAGCGACCTTTGTGCCCGTCCTCGCCCTCGCCCTTTTTGCTGGAGCCAGCCTCCCCGCCCATGCCCGCTTCGAGCCCGTCAGCTGCCGCAACTCCTTCACCGAAGACCAGGAGATCGCCGAAGGCAGCAAGGTCGCCCGGCAGATCTATCAGCAAATGCCGATTCTTCCAGAGAACGACCCCACCACCCAGTATGTGCAGGCTCTCGGCGCTCGTCTCGTCGCCCACGCGCCCCTCGTCCCGGGCGTTCCCCGCCAGTGGCCCTTCAGCTTCCACGTCGTCGCCAGCGAAGACATCAACGCCTTTGCCCTCCCCGGCGGCTCCATCTTCGTCAATCTCGGCACCGTTCAGGCCGCCGAAACCGAAGCCCAGCTCGCCGGTGTCATGGCCCACGAGATCTCCCACGTCGTCATGCGCCACTCCACCTGCAACATGGGCAAGCAACGCAACAAAAGCCTCCTCTACGGCCTGGGCTCCATTGGCTCCGCCATCCTCCTCGGTGGCGGCGCCGCCGGACAGCTCGCCCAGGCCGGCATCGGCATGGGCCAGAACCTCGACTTCCTCCACATGTCGCGCGGCGACGAGCAGCAGGCCGACCTCGAAGGCGTCAACATCCTCTATCAGACCGGCTACGACCCCCGCGGCCTTCCCCAGTTCTTCGAAACCATCCGCTCCAAATACGGCGCCGGCGGTGCCCAGTTCCTCAGCGATCACCCCAACCCCGGCAACCGCACCGAGTACGTCAACGCCGAAATCGCCACCCTTCCCCGGCTCGAGAAACCCATCGTCACCTCTCCCGCCTTCACCTCCATGCACACCGTCGCCATGCAGCGGAAACCTCTCTCCGCCAAGGAAATCCAGGCCGGTGCCTGGAAGCGCAGCGGCCTCTACGCCGCCGGCCCCGGCAGCAACGGCGCCGTCATCGCCAGCACTCCCATCGCCGCTCAGGCGGGCTCTGCCGGGACCGCCCCTCCCACCCAGACCATCGCTCCCCTCAGCCGCGCAGCCCTCGGCCTCAACGACCGCCTCGTCCCGGTCCAGATCTCTCGCTACTCCCTCCAGGCCCCCTCCACCTGGAAGCGGTCTGACGACGCAGACGGCACCGTCACCATCGCACCGCCCTCAGGCGCAGGCAGCTTCGGCGTCGCCTATGGCGTCGTCACCGGCATCGCCAAGCAGGAAGGCAACGGCGTCTCTGACGCTTCCTCCCTCGCTGCCGCCACCGCAGCTCTCGTCGGGGGCTTCACCAGCGGCAGCTCCGGCCTCTCGCAGACCGGTCAGCCCACCTCCATGCAGATCGGCGGCCGCCCCGCCCAGGCCACCATTCTCCACGGCAGCTCTCCCGTGTCAGACGCCGGTGCCCAGCTCCCCGAACGCGATTGGCTCATCACCATCGCTCGCCCCGACGGCGATCTCAGCTACCTCGTCTTCGTCGCCCCTGAACGCGACTTCGCCACCCTCAAACCCCTCTTCGACTCCATGCTAGCGAGCTTCCGCCCGCAGTAACGCAAAGGGTCGACGTCTAGACATCCCCATTTTTCAGCAGCCGCCATCCTTTTTGTCGTCATCCCGAAGGGATCTGCTGTTGCCCTTTGTTGCCACCCGAAGGGGCGGCTATCGCACTTTTGTTGTCATCCCGTAGGGTATCTGCTGCCACTCTTTTTTCGTCATCCCATAGGGATCTGCTGTCGCCTCCTCTCCTTCGTACGGCTCTCCAGCCGGAAACTCCGCAACACAACACAAACGCAGAAGGGCCCTCGCGCGCACCGCACGAGGGCCCTTCCCAGCGCACAATCCCCAACCTACGAAGGAACCGCGGCAACCTGCTCCTCACTCGTGTGCAGCTCACCCGTCGTGGTCACCAGCTTCTCCCATCCCGGCAGGTCTTGGCTTCCCGTAATCAACCGCGCCCCATCATTCAGCGTCAGGTATGTCCACGCCCATTGCCGGAACACGGCAAACCGGTTCCGGAACCCGATCAGAAAGAAAATGTGCACCACCAGCCACGTCAGCCACGCCATAAATCCACTCCAGTGCGCATGGAACGGCCACTTGATGTTCGCCACCGCCTTGGACCGGCCAATCGTCGCCATGTCCCCCTTGTCGAAGTAATGAAATCCCTTATCCTTCAACACACCATCCGTCCCACTTGCCGCCGCGCTCAGCGTCGCAATCTGCTTTGCCGCATACGTTCCCATCTGCATCGCCGGTTGCGCCACCCCTGGCACCTGCTTTCCATCCTGCTCCACATGCGCCAGATCCCCGCACACAAAGATCTCCGGATGTCCCGGCGGGTTCAGGTGCTCATCCACCAGCACCCCTCCCCTTCTGTCCGTCGGCACACCCAACATCTTGCCCAGCGGAGACGCCTGCACCCCCGCCCCCCACAACGTCACGACCGCATCGATCCGTTCCTCGCCGACCATCACATACCCCGGCTGAATGTCAGTCACATGCGCGCCCGTGCGCACCGTCACATCCAAACCCTGCAGCTGCTTCACGGCGCTCTTTCGCAGATCCTCCGGATACGCGCCCAGCACCTTCGGCGACCCCTCCAGGATCAGCACCTTCGCCATCCGCGGATCAATATGCCGGAAATCCTTCACCATATATAGCTTCGCAATATCCGAGATCGCCCCCGCCAACTCCACCCCCGTCGGCCCGCCACCAATCACCACAAAATTCAGCGGCGGGTGCGACCCGGTCTCAAGCATCTGTCGCTCCGCGAGTTCAAACGCCAACAGCACCCGCCGCCGAATCTCCGTCGCATCTTCGACCGTCTTCAGACCCGGTGCCAGCTTCGACCACTCCTCATGCCCAAAATACGAGTGCGTCGATCCCGTCGCCAGAATCAGATAGTCATACTCCAGCACCGGTCCCGACTTCAGACACACCCGCCGCTTGTCCAGCGCAAACCCCGTCACCTCGTCCATCAGCACCTCCACATTCTGCTGCTTTTGCAGAATCGATCGGATCGGCTGCGCAATATCCGCCGGCGATAACACCGCCAGCGCCACCTGGTACAGCAGCGGCTGAAATGTGTAGTGGTTCTTGCGATCGATCATCGTCACATCGACCGGCAGCTTCGCTAGCCCCTTTGCCGCATTGATCCCGGCAAAGCCCCCACCAACGATCACCACCCGTTTCCGGCTGTTCCCTTGCACCATTCCGGCCATAGCCATCGATAGCTCCTCCACCTGTGTCCCATTCATCAGATGCAAAACATTGAAGCTCGACCCACTGCTTTCCTCGCCACACCCACCCGTATCCAGCCGCTCCAACACCCTCCTACTTCCCCCCAGGCGAAGGTTTGTGCGCTGGGAAAGCGAGTCCCTTCACTTCGGTCGGGATGACAGGGTTTGGAAGATTTGGGAAGAGTGGGTTCCCTCTCATCCGACCGAAGCGGAGGGACCCGCTTCCCCCACTCATTACAGCCCGATCCCAACCGCGGGCCAAGCGACCCACCTGCACCGGACGAGAAGCCCGCCGACGCGAGGAATACCTCCCCCGCACCCTACGGCAGCCGCTCCACCATCACCGAAGCGGTGCCCTGGGTTCCCGCAGCCGCCGTAATCTGCACCGCCGACCCTTGCTCCCCGACCGCCGCCAGCACGTCGCCATTTTGGAGCGTCACCAACCCCGCCACATCGCTTACCACCCGCGTCGTTGTTGAACCCATCACCGCCCCCGCAGGACACCGGCCTTGGTCAACACACGCCTGCTGCCACGCCGTTACCGTCTGGTACACCGCCACACTCGCTCCCATCACCGCATGTCCCGCCGCATCCGTCACCCGCATCACCACCGGCTCCGTCACCCCACCCGCTGCCACCTGCTGCCCACCGCCACTCACCGCCTGCACCTGCCACTCCGCCGCACTCACACCAACCACCGTCAGCGTGCCGCAGACTCCGCTCCACGCACACGCCGTTCCCTGCACCCGATCTCCCGCGCCCAGCCCGGACACCTGCACGCCAATCCCCGCCACACTCCCGCTCACCATCGAACTCCCCGCCACAAACTGCATCCCGGCCGAGGCCGTCCACAGCACCGGCAGCCCATCCGTCGCCGCCGAGGTATCACTCAGCACCACCTGCGCCGTCCAGTTCACCGTCACACCTTCGGCCACGTAGACCACCGGCTCGATCGCCGCTACCGCTCGTTGCCGCGCCAGCACCGTCATCGTTGCCGTCTGCGCCAGCGCTCCCGTCACGCCCACAGCCTGTGCTGTTACCGCCAGTGCACCCGCTGCCGTCGGCGTCACACCCGTGCTCGCTATCCCGTTTGCATCCGTCACCACCGTGCAGCTCGTCCCACCGCACGCCCCGAGCGTCGCCGCCCCGGCACTCACGTTGATCGTCACCGCCTGCCCAGCGATCGGCGTCTTTCCATCGGCCAGCACCAGCCGAACGCTGAACCCCGGTGACACCGTATCTCCGACGTACACCGTTCCCGCCAGCCCCTCCACCACCTGCAACACATCCGGCAGCACCGTTCCTATCACCGCCGCCGTCGCGCTTCCCGTCACTGAGTTCGCCGTCACCACCACCGTTCCCGCCGCGGTCGGCGTCACCGTCATGGTGGCCACACCCTGTGCGTCCGTCGCCATCGCGCATCCGGCCGATCCGCATCCGCCCAGCCTCGCCGATCCCGCCGTCGTCCTGAACTGCACCGTCTCCCCCATTACCGGGCTCACCCCGTCCGCCGCCGTCAACCGAACCGCAAAGCTCGTCGTTGCCACCGTCCCCACCATCACCGATCCCGTCGGCCGGCTCACCACACTCATTGTCTCCGCTCGCGCCGTGAACCCCGCCGTCACCGATCCGCTCGGCGCCGCCGCCGTCAGCACTATCGCCCCGCCTACCGTAGCCGCTACCGCACTCGCCGCTATGCCCTGCGCGTTTGTCATCAGCGTGCACGTCGTCCCGCCGCAAGCCGCAAATCGGACGCCGCCGCCAATCGCCGACATCAGTACCGCTTCCCCCGCCACCGGCGAAACCCCATCCCGCTTACCACCTTTACCGCAAAAACCGTCTCCCCCACCGACCCTGCATCCGGTCCCGCCGCCAACCCGGCCGCCGATCCCACTGCCACCAAATCCGTCGGCGCACTCACCAGCGACATCGTCTCCCCCGCCGCCCGAAAGCTCGCCGTCACTGTCCCCGCCGCACTTGTCGCCGTTACCGAGATCGCTCCGCTCACCAGCGGCGTCACCGCGGTCACCACCGTTCCCGTCGCATCCGTCCGCAGATTACACGTCGCCGCTCCACACGCCTCCAGCCGTGCCGTGCCGTTCGCCACCATTACCGTTACCGTCTGCCCTGGACGAGCGGTCATGCCATCGCCAGCCACTACCCGAACCGAAAACACCGTCGTCGCTGGCGCACCGACCGTCACCATGCCCGTCGGTGCACTGACCAGTGTCAAAGCATCCGGCACCGACACCACCAAAAAGCTCGCTGGCACCGACAACAGGCTCGTGCTCGCCTGCATCGTCACCGTTCCCACCGTCGTCGGCGTCACCATCGTCGACGCCACACCTTGTGCATCCGTCTTCACCGCGCAGCTCACCGCTCCGCACGTGCCAAACGTCGCGTATCCAGTTGTCACCGCAAACGTCACCGTCTCATTTGCCACTGGCGTCACACCGTCCGCCGCCAGCACCTGCACCGCAAAGGCCGTCGCCGCCGTCTTCCCTTGCACCACCGGTCCAGCCGGCGCACTCACCATCTGCATCCGTTCCTGCACCGATCCATACCCCAGCGCCGAAGTCATCGTCGTCACGCCGTTCGTCGTTACATCCCGCACCGCCACCGTGGCCAGCGTCGCCTTGTTCGACCCGATCGCCCGCAGACTCGGCACCACCGCCGTAATCGAGGTCGCCGTCACCGCCGTCACCGTTGCCATCGCACCGTTCACCGTCACCACGTTGCCCTGGCGGAAGCCCGTTCCCGAGATCACCACCGTCCCGCCGTTCGCCCCCACATTCGCCGGTTGGATCGCATCCGCATACAGCACCCGCGCCTGGTACCCGAAGTCCGGTCGTCCCGCTCCGCGATAGTCCGCAATTGCCATCCGCAGGTTGCCTGCAGGCGATCCCGTCCCGCCCATCGTCACCGTGCTCAGCCCTACCCCAAAGCTGTTGAATGCCACCGGCGTCGCCGCAATCGTCGGCGCCACACCCGTCGCATCCGTCCCCCACCACACCCCAACCATCGGCATCGCCTTCATCATCGAAGCCGACCCCGTCTCATCGACCGCCGTTACCTCCATCGTCAGGCTCCGGTTCGCCTTTACCGTCACGTTCGTCCATGCCGTGTGCGCATACCCGCACAGCGCGCCCGTCCACCAGCCGGTCTGCGACATCGCCGCCGGCGCGCTCTCCGTTCCATCCGCGCCGGCCGTGCAATCGCTCACCGCATCATGGGCCGTCATCTCAACACGCGGCCAGTAGTAGAACCGCGACACAATATCCGTCTCGGCCTGCATCGCCGATCCCGACGGCGCCATCGTCAGCGATCCTACTGCCATCGTCGACAGCGCATACGGCCCCGTATACAGCGGGTTGATCGGCTCCGTCGTTACCACCACCGTCTGCCACGGATCCGCCGCCGGCAGCGGCACCTGGCTCATCTGCCAGTAGCCCTCAAGTCCACCGTCATACATCCCGATGCTCTGGGCAGCCGATCCATCCTGCGCCGTGATCGGCGTTCCCGTGGTCTGCCGAAAGCGAAATCCACTCACCGCCGACACCGTCTGCCACTCCTCTACCGTCGCCGAAAAATAGGGCCGACGCCGCACCGTCACATTCACGCCCTCCATTCCCTGCCCGTTCGGAAACCGCACAAACCCATCCACCGTCGACGCATTCGACAGCGAATCCTGTTTGCCAGCCATCCCCGCGCCTTGTCCCTGATAGATGAAATACAGCTGCGACAGCGATGAAAGATCATCCGCCCGCAGCGTAAACGGCTGCGGCAGGCACTGGTACGTGTAAGGCCCGCAGATGATGTCGATCGGGTGCATGATCGGCCAGTTCAGCGCATCGTTCCTCGTCGGCACCGGCACGCTCGTAAACACGTTATCGTTCGTCTGTGACCACCCCAGCCCCAGCACGCGGCCAAATGCCCGCTCCAGCTGGTATTGCATCTGCAGCTGCTTCTCCGGTTCCGGTCCCGTGCATCGCCCGTTCAAAAGCAGCAGCGCATGCTGGATCGTCGAGTTCGCCCCAAACGAGTCCACGCTCTCCACCACGCCCGTCTGCAGGCATCCGCTCGGATCGCTCCCACCCGCACCCAGCAGCGCGTCAATCACCGATCCGTCCGTGTCATAGAGGATGGCAATGTTCTTCGCTCGGTAGTTCGCGCTCTGCACATCTGCCGGCAGCACCGGCATTGTGGATCCGGCCATCGTGATCCCCGCGCCCGTCACATGCTCATCGAGCGATCCACCCTTCGCCAGCACCAACGACGCCGTCGGCACAGTCCACACCGCCGCCGCCCGCGCCACCAGCGCATCCGCCGCCGCATGGTTCACCGACGCACTCAGATCGCCCGGATCCGTGAAGTACGTCGGATGATTTGTGTACCATGCAAGCGCCACACCCTGCGGCCAAAAGAACGGCGGCCCGCTCACCCATCGCGGCCCCGCCGCATTCGCCACCGTCGCACACGCCAGCAAAACCACACTCCACATCATCAGCGCAACCAGGCTCTTAGCGCATTTCTCCTGATGGGGTACAGCAGGCAGTGCCAGCCCATGCCATTTCCTCTCAAGGAAATCGGCCTCCCCTGCATTCGAACATCGCCCCGAAATTAGGGGAAAGGCTTTAGCGCGCATCGACTGTCTCCTTCTGCCATGCCGCCATCATCTGCAACACCGTTGCAACCGAAGCCTGCGCCGTCGGAACCGACGCATCCTGCAGCCGCGCCGTCTCTACCTCGGCACTCACCGCCGCCGGCTGCCTGTTCGCAACCCGCAGGTTGGATCCCGCCGCCTGTGCCCCCGCCACGACCCCCCGCGTTTGCGCCATTGGCTGCCGCGCCGCCCGGCTGCTGTACGCCACCGGCCGAGCCACCTTCGCCGCCACCCATCGCAGATCGGCCACCGGCGCATTCACCCCCGCCGATCCGTCCTCCGCCGCCACCAGAGCACTCGTTCCCTTCACCGGAATCGCCCCATCCATCCCACCCACCGGCGAGCTCAACCCCGTCGCCCCCGGCGCATGCAGCAGCATCAGCAACCGGCTGCCAACCGTGTATCGCTGCTCACTCGCCGACCACAACCCACCCCACTCCCGCAACACATAGCTCTCACCATCCCCCACCCCGCGAATCCCGCGCTCCACCGCAAAACTCACCTCGACCACACCCGCAGCCGCCGCAAACCCATTCCCACCCACCCGCCGAACCCCCGTCACCGTCCCCACAAACATCACCGCCGCCTGCCCCGTCATCCCCCGCAGCGCCGCCTCCACCGTCGTCGAAGCCCCCGTCGCGTCCACACCCGCGTACGCCCCCGGCCGCGCCATCACCTGCCCCCACATCGGAGCCGCCACGGTCAGCATCGCCGCCAGCGCCAACCCGCGACGCAAACTCTGCTTCAGACCAGACCGCATTCCCTCACCTCCCGCTACCTCCACCTCATCGGCAGATTCCGCAGAAAGTTAAATCGCGAGCCACTGCATCTCGCGAACCCAAACCACCCGGCACATCCGTCAGCGCCCACCCATCCTCGAGGGCCACCCATACCTCCGCTCACCAGCTCTCGCCGGTCAGCAGATCGCTTGGCTTTTAAACTGGGGCGAGCCACCTCATCTCGCCTTCAAGGACAAGGGGAACAACCTGCATCCACCCACCTTCCACCTCTCACCGGGAGGAATTTCCCAGCCGAACCCTAAATCTCCGGATAGAAATCAAAGAACGCATCCAGACTCATCTTCAACTGAGCCTCAATTTGCTCCCGCGATCCTTCCAGCACATGCATCGTCACCCGTGCCTCATTGCCGTTCTTCAACTTCAACGGAGCATCGCCCACCTCCGCCACCTCATCCGCAGGCAGCAACCGCATCCCGTACACCAACGTCAAATTCGCCATATTCTATTCTCCACCCACGACCACCTCTCGGGGTACCGACAGCTTCACCATCTGCTCAAACATCAGCTTCGGTGCAACCCTGCTCGCAACCAGGAGCACCGTCGCCAGCCCCGGCCGAATCTCCAGTCTGCCTCCCTCAATACCCGCAATCGCCTTGATCGCGAGCTTCGCCACGTCCATCCCCTTCTCCTTCTTCATCTCCTCGCCGAACTCGGTCCGAAACAGCGCCGTCTCTACCGCCGGCGGAACGAGCTCCACCACACTGACACGGCTGCCTCTCATCTGCGCTCGCAACGATTGCGTAAACGAGTGAAGCGCAGCCTTCGAGGCGCTGTATACCGGGGAGGCTGGATACGGAACGAACGCCAGAGCGGACGAGACAGTCACAATCAAAGCCTCTTTCTGCGCCTTTAACTGCGGCAAGAACTGCTGCACCATCCGCACAGGTCCACTCAGGTTGATCTCGATCTCCCGCGTTATATCCAACAGCTCATTGCCCAGATTGCGGTTCCGATAGATGTCCAGGTTCCGCATAACGCCGGCATTGTTGATCAGCACATCGAGCGCCGGAAAGCGATCGAGCACCAGCCGGTGCAGCGCCGCTATCGCTGCGGGATCACGCACATCGCTTTCAAACGTATGAACACCCGGCAGCGCTCGCTTGGCAAGCTCGATCTTCTCCTGATCCCGCCCGGTCACCAGCACAGTGTTGCCGCGTTCAAGCAGCTGCTTCGCCAGCTCAAAACCGGTTCCGCTCGTTCCGCCTGTAATCAGAATCGTCCTTTGACGCAGCCTCACGTGGCCTCCTTGTGTGGATCAATGTACCCACTGTAAACTATGTATGCAGTGAGCACAATAGAGCGCGGCGTCTTGTTGCGTCCCAGGATCGGATGTAACACTGCAATCGTGGACAAAACGAAACGGCCCTACCACCACGGAGATCTTCGCACCGCCCTTCTCCAGGCCGCGGAGCGAGCCGTCGAACGTGACGGAATCGAAAACCTGTCCCTGCGGGAACTCAGCCGCGAGATCGGCGTGAGCAACACGGCGCCTCGTCGCCACTTCGCCACCAAACAGGTCCTGCTGGATGCTCTCGCTGTCCAGGGCTTCGATCGCCTCGGACGCGCTCTCACTCGCGCCGTGACCGATCGGGATCTCGACTTTGACACGCGACTGCTCAAGCTGGCGCGCGCCCACATTCGTTTCGCAACCAGGCATCCCGCCATGGTGAGGCTGATGTTTGCCGTCAAGCACCACCCCGAGGCCACTCCACAACTTCTCGAGGCCAGCGCCCGGGCCTTGGCAGCCGGCCCTCTCGCCATCGCAAGCGGTCAAACCACCGGCGCCGTCGTCCAAGGCGACCAGCATCTCCTCGCCCTGACCGTCTTCGCCGCCGTCGAAGGACTTGTCACTCTCTGCGCCGACGGCGAGTTCGGCGGCCTCTCCTTGGATCGCCTCACGGTCGAGGTTGTAGGCCGGATCATCCTCGGCCTACGTCCCCGGCCACAAACAGCAAACACTGCTAAGGAATCTCTGATATAAGTGCGGTCTAGTTACTAAGGGCATGGCTTCAGCCATGCCGTAAATGCTTTCTTCTTCTTGGTTGTCATTCTGAGCGCAGCGAAGAATCCCCGCATCTCGCTTTTGCGAACGGAGCGAAGCGACGTACTCTCCAGACTCCATCGCCACCAAGACCGAGTATCGAGCCTCAGTGTTACCAGAACTACGCTAGTTGTTTCATGGGTACACGTCACCATTGACAATCATCGCGTATGACCACTACCTCCTGAGCGTCCCTTTGTGGAGCCTGACCACTCTTCTTTTCATTCGGTTTGGCCTGCGGAATTCCCCTACGGCCTTCGCCCTTGCATTCGCTTTGCTGGCAACTATCGTTGCGTATTTCGCCTGCTCCACCCGTGCAGATATTGCACTCGCGGCTGCTTGCAGCGCGTTTCTCGCATTCAGCGTCACCTCACGCGAGCGCCGTACAAGTCTGCAACTTCTGGTCCTCGCAACGGCGTTGCCGCTCCTCACTGTAGGTGGAGCGGGTGCGTCTCTCGCGCGATCCCAATAAGGGGATCTGCTGAAGTGGCTCACTGTCTCCTTTTGGCTCGGATCCATCTGCCTTCAGGCAGTCCTCTGCTCTCGTGCGACCCGTTACTCTCGCACCCCGTAAGCCACGCTCGTCTGAGACGTATCGGTGAAGCATCGCCTTCGACGTTTCGATAGGACCGCACACGCGGCGTTCCCGGGCTGCCCCGATGAATCTTTCTGTCGCATTAGGCATTTACACTAGCTAGGCACCTATATGACAGACTCCTCAACAGAAATCACCATCCGCGACACGGTCATCCTAGGCTCCGGCTGCTCCGGCCTCACCGCCGCCATCTACGCCGCCCGCTCGAACCTCAAGCCCCTCGTCCTCGAAGGCCACGAGCCCGGTGGCCAGCTCTCCATCACCACCCTGGTCGAAAACTTTCCCGGCTTCCCCGAGGGCATCCAGGGCCCCGAGCTCATCGAAAACATGAAAAAGCAGGCCACCCGCTTCGGTGCCGAGCTCCGCATGGGCCACCTCGACTCCATCGATCTCTCCGATCGCCCCATCAAGCTTCAGATCGGTAAGGAGACTGTCCTCACCCGCACCCTCGTCATCGCCTCCGGTGCCAGCGCCCGTTGGCTCAACCTGCCGTCCGAGCAGGCTCTTATCGGCCACGGCGTCTCCTCCTGCGCCACCTGCGACGGTTTCTTCGCCTCGGGCAAGGAGATTGCCGTCATCGGCGGCGGCGACTCCGCCATGGAAGAAGCCCTCTTCCTCACCCGTTTTGCCAAGAAAGTTACCCTTATCAATCGGACTGAAAAGTTCCGCGCCTCGCCCATCATGCTCGAGCGCGCCGTCGCCCACCCCAATATCGAGTTCCTCTCGAACACCACCGTCGAAGAGGTCCTCGGCGTCGAAGAACAGGACGTCAAAGGCCTTCGTATCCGAAATCGCGCCACGGACGAGGAGTCCATCCTCCCCGTCTCCTTTATGTTTCTCGGCATCGGCCACATTCCCAACGCCAAAGCCTTCACCGGCATGCTCGACCTCGACGAAGACGGCTACATCCTCGCCAAAGACGACGTCTACACCACCCTCCACGGCGAGATCCTCCCCGGCGTCTTCGCCTGCGGCGACATCAAAGACCGCAAGTACCGCCAGGCCATCACCGCCGCCGGCTCCGGCTGTATGGCCGCCCTCGAGGTCGAAAAGTACCTTGAAGAGCACGGTCGCTAAAGCAAAGTTCTAGCAGGTACGCCACGATTCTCGGTTTTGTTGTCATCCCGTAGGGATCTGCTGTTGTCTTCGCTTACCTCACAGCGCACCAACAGGTAATACTCCAGCCCCCTCGCTCGCGTACCTGAAATCTACGCCAGGCGAAACGGATTGTTCCGGAAAATTCATCAAGCGATCGCACCTGCGGTCGCCTCATTCGTCCGCTGGAAACAACCGCGACCAAATCGCGCAAAACACCCCTTAACCCCATCGAAAACCCGTCGCACCTCAACCGAAACCACCCTTTTCTGCACTACAGCACACCCGTCCACAGCCGCCGCTCCGCCGCGTTTGGATCACCCTCTACCCGGCTCACCCGGTCCAGGATCATCGTCGCTCGCTTCGCTTTATCGAACTGCGGCCAGCTTGGCAACCCGTCTGCACCCGGCGCCTTGCCCTTCATGAAAGCGATCCAGGCCGTTTGCATCTGTGTCCCAAGTGCTTTCATTTGGGTATCTTGCGCTTCTTCCGGAGATAGCGCGTCCCACATCAGCCCAAGGTCCTCAGAGTGGTAGGCCTCCCCGGCCATTCGCCCTGTCGTTCGCGCATAGTCAAGCCGGTACATCCACGTATCCCCGCCATTGCCGGCGTTCGCCTCCGCCAACCGCACCGTTGGGATCCAGTACTCCTCCGCAGTTACCGATCGTATCTCGTGCTGTGGCAAGGACATAGCTGGATAGAGCGAAGCGTACTTCGCCACTACGCCGCTGAAAACATCAAGCGGCACGTTGCCCAGATCCGACCGCTTCACCCGCCCATCCGGGTGCGGCCCCAGAAACAGCGCACTCTCGTCCCGGTTCGACCCGATCAGCATCCGCTTCCGCTTCGCTAAGTCTCCCGCTATGAGATCGATAGGCCGCTTCGGCAACAAATTGCCGCCTGTTTCCTGGCGAAACGGAAAGTGAATCGCAGAGCCTGCCAGCAGCTTCTCCTGCACATCAATCAGCGCCGCCGCATCCGCCGATCGCATATCGGCCGACGAATTTCCGCTTTGTTTCCAAAGACTTGCAAAGTCATGAGAAACACCCGCGGCCTGTTCGCGCGTTAGCACCCGCTCCCCTCCACCACTTTGGGAGATCACCGATCGAAACATCGCCGCACTTTCCGGCACCGCCATCAGCGCCGCCACAACCTTCGCGCCGGCCGATTCGCCCCCGAGGGTCACCTGCGTCGGATCTCCTCCAAACCCCGCAATGTTCTCGTGCACCCACCTGAGCGCGGCCATCAGGTCGCGGGTTCCGTTATTTGCACTGTCCGCATAGCTCGGTCCGAGTATCGGTTCGAGATCCATAAACCCAAAGACACCTAGGCGATACGCGACCGTTACGACAAGAACGCCGGCCCGTGCAAACCCCGCCCCATCAAAGATCGGCGCAAAGGCGTGCCCGCCTGTAAACCCACCACCATGGATCCAAACGAAAATCGGATGGGGTCCTTTGCCGGCCGGAGCCCAGACATTCAGGTAGAGGCAGTCCTCACTCCGAGCAATGCCTGCCTCAGCCTTCTGCATGGCCTCCGCGGCGAATCGGGTCGCGTCACGAACGCCCGGGGCCAGCCTGAGCGCAACCGACGGTCGAAAGCGCAGCGGGCCGACCGGCGGCTCCGCGAACGGAACGCCGCGGAAGACCCGAACTCCCCCCTCGGCCACGCCACGAAACGTACCTACAGGCGCCGAGACGACCAAATCTCCCGATGCAGGCTGGGCAAAGAGGCACGCCGGCTTCACCAGAACGGACCAGCCTGCTAGAACAGAAGCGTTGCGAAGCAAAGCCCGGCGCGTTTGACGGCCGGAGAAGCAGGACACGATAGATCTCCTCCCCAAAACTTGAGATCTACTCTAACCCGCCTCGCATAGGTCCGCTGGTCGTCATGAAGGGAGACGTGCCCTAAGCGCGAGCTTCCTGCCAACACGCTAGCTGCTGCAGGCAACAGCCTACGGCGTACTGTGGACACGCTCCTGCGCATGTGAGAGAGGAACCATCACGATGATGATTAGGCAGTTTCTCCTGCTGACGCTCTGGTTAACTGCGAATCTCATCTGCTTCCTGCTCAACCCTTCCATCCATCATCCAGGTGACAACCCGCTTAGTGTCGCTCGACATAGTCGTGCAGGATGGGAGCGGTCACATTGTGAGTGGTTTGACGGCGAAGGATTTCTGGTTAAAGAGAACCGGCATGAGCAGCGGATTGTTGATTTCTCAGACAGGAGCACGTCACTGTCTGCCGCTTCCGACCCCGCCAAAGGGAAAGAAATGTCAGTTCTCGAACCTGCCGGATGACGCACATGGGAGCGCTGTCACTCTCATTCTGTTTGATCTTCTAAATACACCCACCGTGGAACAGCCGTTTGCTCGTCGGGAGTTGATTTGCTTTTTCAACCACATGCCGGTGGGCACTCCGAGATTTCGATCTATCCCATCAGTCGCGGGGCATGTCCATGACCTCGGCCGGTGCCGATGTGTCTGGCGAAGCGGAGGTCGATCCCAGCGGCCGCGGCGGCGTTCGGACGATTGAACACGAGGTAAGCCGGCAGTTCGATCTGCAGGTCTCGATGGAGCACCTGGCCTCGTTAACGGGTGGCCGCGCTTTTTACAACACGAATGATGTATCCGCCATGCTGGACCAAAGCGTGAATGAAGGCGGCCACTATTATCGCTTGACTACTCCCCGGAGAACAAGCGGTGGGACGGAGCGTATCGCCACATACAGTCTCCTTGCGGACGGGGGGTACCACCTCGCGTACCGACGGGATACTTCGCGTTGGCGACTGGGCAGCCGAAGGAGGCAGACTCGAACGGGCTGGGAAGGCTGCTGCACCAAGGTGCGCTTGAGTTGAGCGATGTGCTTCTTAGGGCAAACGTCTCTCCGCCTCCTGGTCCAGGCGGGGAGACGACCGTCGACTTGGTCGTCGACGCAAGCTCTATCTCCTTTGTGACCGGAGTGGATGGACTGCGGAGAGCCAAGCTGCTGGTCTTCCTAGCGGCAAATGGCAAAGCTGACAGCAGACCAGAGAAGAATCCGTCCTCACTATTGGTCTGGAGCCTGCGGATTACCAAGCTTCACTTGCAAGTGGCATTCCCTTACGGCAGACCATAGCTGGCGTCCCCAATGGGGCAGCCTCCGGCTCGGTGTGCGCGACCTGCAGACCGGCCAAGTTGGAACACTCCGCCTGCAATGACTTGTGGTGCTGAATCGATCGAGAAAGTACGCCATCGAACTATCTAGCGCTGCGGGAGCAGTAAGCGCAGGAGGTGGTATGCAGATTGGAATCGATAGTTTCGCGGCCGTGTATCCCGATCCACGTACCGGAAAGGCACCGACTGCATCGGAGCGCTTACGCGATCTGCTGGACGAGATCGATCTGGCGGACAAGGTGGGCCTGGACGCGTTTGGTGTGGGAGAGCATCATCGGCCGGAGTTTGTGGATGAAGCCCCGCAGATGATCCTGGCGGCGGCAGCGGCCCGAACGACGCGAATTCGGCTGAACTCCGCTGTGACGGTGTTGAGCGCGGCGGATCCGGTTCGAGTCTTCCAGGAGTTTGCGACCCTGGACCTGCTTTCAAATGGGCGTGCCAAGATTGTCGCTGGACGAGGATCGTTTGTCGAGGCATACCCGTTGTTCGGGTTGGAGTTGAAGGACTACGACTCGCTGTTCGCTGAGAAGCTGGATCTACTGCTGCAACTGCGGGAGCAGACCGAGGTGCACTGGTCAGGAAAGCATCGCACTCCGTTAACCGGCCAAAGCGTCTATCCGCGACCACTCCAAACCCCCTTGCCCGTGTGGTTGGGCGTGGGTGGAACTCCGGCGTCGTTTGTGCGCGCGGGCATGCTGGGTCTGCCGCTGATGATCGCCATTATTGGTGGCGAGCCGCACCGGTTCCGGCCCTTGATCGACCTTTATCGTGAGGCGGGACGGCGAGCCGGGCATTCTGTGGAGAGTCTCAAGGTTGGTCTGCACATGCTCGGGTACGTGGCGAAAACCAACCAAGCGGCTGCAGAGGACTTCTTTCCGGGATACGCGCACGCCTTTACAGAGATTGGCAAAGAGCGTGGCTGGCCCCCGGTCACACGTGGGCAGTTCAATGCTCTGCTCGGCCGCACGGGAGCTCTGATGGTCGGTGATTCCGCTACTATGGTAGAGAAGATCGCGTACGTCAATGAGGCGCTGGGAGGAGTGTCTCGCCTGAGTTTTCAGATGAGCGCGGCGACTCTAACGCATGATGAGTTGATGAGCGCGACCGATCTTCTGGGTACAGCCGTTGCGCCACTGGTTCGGGAGCGCCTGGGCGAGGGGTTCGCTCCCGGCCGCTTGACGGCGTAAAGCTCTCGCCTGCGTGGTGATTAGACTGAAGGCTATGTCAATCGCAGAGAATCTAGCGAAGGTACGAGCGGAGATCAGGGCGGCATGCCAAGAGGCCGGCCGGATCGAGCGAGATGTCACCTTGATCGCGGTCAGCAAGGTGCACCCCGCCGAGCGGCTGGTGGAGGCGTACCAGGCCGGGCAGCGAGTGTTCGGAGAAAACCGGGTGCAGGAGATGCAGAGCAAGGCACCAGAGGTTCGAGGTCTGCCGGACGTAGAGTTTCATCTGATTGGGCCATTGCAGAACAATAAGACGGGAAAGGCGGCGGAGTTGTTCGACGCTGTGGACACGCTAGCCGAGCTCAAAACGGCGCAGCGGCTTTCATCGGCAGCGATCACTTTGGACAAGCGTCTCCCGGTACTGGTGGAGGTAAAGCTTTCTTCAGAGGAAGCGAAGCATGGCGTTGCGCCGGGGGACCTGCCAGCGTTGCTGGATGTGATCGCTCCGCTTGAGGGTCTGGAGGTGTGTGGGTTGATGACGGTGCCACCCTGGGATGAGGATCCCGAGAAGGCACGACCGTACTTCCGGCATTTACGAGAGTTGCGGGACGCGATGGCGCTGAGGTATCCGCGCCTGCAACAGTTGTCCATGGGGATGTCCAACGATTTTCGGGTCGCAATCGCAGAGGGATCGACGGCAGTCCGGGTCGGAACGGCCATATTCGGGGCAAGGCCGAAGCCGGCTAAAGAGGAGAACGATAGGCTTGCCGAAGCTTAGTTATTTGGCATACATGGTTCAGGAAGCCCTTCAAAGAGTTTCGTCATCTGAACACATAGACCGAGATGGCACGAAGAACGCTCGCGGCGATTTTGCTGTTTGTTGAGGGACAGGTCTCCGATGGCTAAGGCAATTGAAGTAATGGCAGAGAACGAAATCGATGTGGTTGAAACAGCAAAAGTAGAGCAGACGATTGATGATAAAGGCATCGGCGATCGTATACGGCGACTCCGATTGAAACGGTCGATGGGCCTAGTTGAGCTAGGGCAGCGGACGGGACTCTCCGCCAGTTTTCTTTCGCAGCTGGAGACCGGCAGGGTCATTCCAACGATTCGCAATCTCGCGAAAATAGCGTTGGTATTCGAGAAGGATCTTGCCTATTTCTTTCGCCAGGATCGTAGCGTTAGCTTCCGGGCCCTCAGAAAAAGTGATCGGGTGCGTTTGACGCGTAATTTGAAAGACGGGTCGCGTTTTATCTCTGAGAGTTTGAGTTCTCTGGTGCCCGATAGCCGCATGATTCCTTGTCTGGCGGAGTTCCGTCCCGGAGATGAGACGTGTGAGTTTACACCGAAGATCTTTCCAGGATTCGAGTTTGTCTATGTGCTTGAAGGGTCTGTGTGCCTTACAACACCGTCAGAACGTCAGCAACTGACGAATGGGGATGTTGGCTGGATTGATGGCCGGACGCGGCGGCAGTACGTTAGTGCTGGCGAAGAGGGCGCAAAAGCCATGATCGTCACGTTTCCGCAGGAGTAGTGCATTTTGCAGGCTCTAGTGCGTTCCGCCACTCGAACGTACGGCAATAAGAATGGCGAGAACAGCAATCAAGCCGCCAGCGAAAAGGCCTCCCATCGCAGCAGCCAGAGAGAGTTGCGGAGATAGCGACTGGTGCTCCAGCGCTAGCTTCAGGATGAGACGATCCGTTGCAGCGGCACTCAAAACTGTAACAAGGACGGCCGCGATAGCAACAGCGGTTGTCCTCAGATGCCGTGACATAGCGTACTCCTGTATGTAGTTCGCATCATCTTTGAAACGTGCGACACGTGACACCATCGGGGAAGTTACCGCAACGCTGCTGACCTTTAGTCGGGAACCTGCCACCCAACTGCGGTCTGGGCGAGCGTTACAGTACCGGTCGAGTCGCCGGACACTACCTTTGCCTCATCAGGATAGGCTCCCATAATGCCCGGAGATTTCGCCCAAACTGGAATGTCCTGAAGATTGTAGATGTACGTAACCTTGGACTCATTGAAGCCGCTTGCCCCTTTCGCAGGCGGAGTGTAGCTGGCAATTCCAGTCACATGGCGAAAGCCGTAGCAAAAGCGTGGCGCTGCTTTTTGACCATAGTCAGAGACGCTGTACCGCGTGATGTGGATTGCGGGCTCAGTTCCCTTCTCGAGCAACTTATTCGCAACCAGCGTATCGAGCTGTCGAATCTCATCCTTATCTGAGGTCTCGTATGGAAACCGCAGAGCGGTCTTATAAAGGCAATCAGGATGATCCGCCAGAAACTTGGTCAGGCCTTTTGTGAAGTTCTCAGGTGACGGATCAGAGGCAGAGTGACACCCTCCAAAAAGAAGAAGAGCCAGAACACAGCTAAATGTAATCGGGAGCAGTTTGGAGCGCATTTGCATAGACATTAGGTGCCTTCCGAAGTTATTTTCGCTGCGAACTGAATGGTATCCAAGCATGGTGGACGTAGTCTCCGATTGGCAGACTCTACTCCCACAGCCAAGCCGCGCCGCGCACGCCACTTGCATCTCCGTGAAGTGGCTGGACGATACGAACATCGGGCGCGGGACCGAAGGTATAGTTCTGGATGAGCAACGGCAGGTTGCGGTAGAGCCGCTTCACTTTGGACAGACCACCACCAAGAACGATCACGTCCGGATCAATCACGTTGACAATCGTCGCCAGCGCCCGTGCCATACGGTTCTCCAGGCGATCCATGGCAGCGACTGCCTGCTCGTCGCCGGCTTCACTCGCCGCGACAATGGCAGGGCCATCCAGTGGACGCTGTGTGTGATGAAAGAAGTCGCGCATAAGCCCGGTACCGGAGATCCAGGTCTCGAGACAACCGTACTTGCCACAATAGCAGGGAGGTCCGGGTATCTCGTCGACAGTGGGCCAGGGCAGAGGGTTGTGGCCCCATTCGCCTGCCAAACCATGCGGTCCGTTATGCGGCCGACCGTGAAAGACGACGCCACCTCCGCAGCCAGTACCGACGATCACGCCAAAAACAACGTCAGCGCCTGCCGCCGCGCCGTCTGTTGCCTCCGAGACGGCAAAGCAGTTGGCATCATTTGCGCAACGGACGGGGCGACCGAGGGTTCGGCTCAGGTCACGTTCCAACGGGCGGTCATTGAGCCAGACGGAGTTCGCGTTCTTGACCAGACCGGTTGACGCCACGATGCTGCCGGGGATGCCCATACCAACTGACGCGATGACGTCCCCGCCTTCCTTCTCGAGGTGATGAACGAGGCCGATTAGTGCATTCACCGTACCTTCATAGTCGTTTCTTGGAGTGGCGATACGTTGGCGAGCAGTAACCGAACCTGCCGCGTCCAGCAGGACACCTTCGATTTTTGTGCCGCCGAGATCGATACCAATGCGCATGCGCACGGAAGAGGAGGGTTGTTGCACGAGAGTCAAGGCGTCTCCGAAAGAGCGGTTTAAAGGCACAGGCTGTGCCTTCTGCCGAAATGGGGTCTGATATGCGGCATCGAGGCCGATGGAGGACAGAATACAGGCTGAGTCGGTGTCGTGGCGAAGTGACTCACGATTGGAGCTATCCTGTGGCCTGTCACTTCCGGCATACTGGTGACCGGATTCGGCGGGCAACCTTTCCGCCCCGACACGACGGCTTGAGGAGATCCACCCAGATGGAAAAGATACTGAGCGCGGCTTTTGCCACACTCGTTACAGGCGCGTCCTTAGCGACAAGCGTCCTTGCTCAGGCGATGCCGCCGGCGACCTTGAACATCGCACTCGATAAGCCGGCCCTGCACAGCGTTAGTCCGACGCTCTATGGGCTCATGACGGAAGAGATCAATTACTCCTACGATGGCGGCCTTTACGCTGAGATGGTGCGGAACCGATCGATGCAGGACCACGACTGGGCCGGCTTGGCTCGCTGGGATGTCGTGCATTTCGGCAATGGCGCGGCAAATTTCAATCTGGATCGAAATGAGGGGCCGAGTGCCGCCTTGTCGAAAAGCATGCTGTTAACAGTGACAAAGGCTGACTCCAGCAATCAGGCGGGCGTGCGGAATGAAGGCTTCTGGGGCATGGCGGTTCGGCCGAACACGACCTACAAGGGCTCTTTCTACGCGAAGGCAGACTCTTCCGCGGTTGGTCCGGTAAACGTTACCCTGGTCAGCAACAACAGCGGCAAGTCCCTGGCTACGGCGATCAGCCAGCCACTCACAACCGAGTGGAAGCGATATGAATACAGCTTCACGACAGGACCGAAGATTGAGGCTTCGGCAGAAAACCACCTGCAGCTTACCGTCGCGCACTCGGGGAAGATCTGGCTGACGCTGGTTAGCCTGTTTCCGCCGACCTACAACAACCGTGAGAACGGCAGTCGGCCCGACTTGATGGAGATGATGGCAGCCATGCATCCCACTTTTCTGCGGGAGCCGGGTGGCAACTATCTCGAGGGCGACACGGTGGAGGAGCGTTTCAACTGGAAGACGACGATCGGACCGCTCGTGGACCGACCGACGCACCGGAGCCCGTGGAACTACCAATCATCCGACGGCATGGGCCTCCTCGAGTTTCTGGAATGGACCGAAGATCTGAAAATCCAGCCGGTGCTTGCCGTGTATGCAGGATACTCGCTGAAGCACATTCACATAGAGCCCGGGCCGGCGCTTCAGCCGTTTCTAGATGATGCGATGGACGAGCTCGAATTCGTGACCGCCGACAGCTCAACGAAGTGGGGGGCTGTGCGCGCCAAGCTCGGGCATCCGGCTCCGTTTCCACTTACCTATGTGGAGATTGGCAACGAGGATTGGTTTGACACCTCGGGCAGCTATGAGGGTCGGTACGCGCAATTCTACAAAGCGATCAAGTCGAAGTACCCGAAGCTACAGCTGATCGCCACTGCGCCGCTCACGCGCAGCCAGCCAGACGTGCTGGATGATCACTACTACAAGCGCGCCGACGAGTTCTTCGACATGGTAAAAAAGTATGACGACGCCGACCGCAAGGGACCGAAGATCTTTGTTGGCGAATGGGCCACTCGCGAGGGCAGCCCCACAACCAACCTCGGCGCGGCGCTCGGCGATGCGGCCTGGATGACAGGTATGGAACGTAACAGTGACATCATCGTCCTTTCGTCGTACGCTCCCATGCTCGTCAACGTGAACCCGGGCGGCATGCAGTGGGAGTCGGACCTCATCGGCTACGACGCGTTGACGAGCTATGGCTCGCCGGGTTACTACGCACAGGTAATGTTCGCAAAGTATTTAGGAACAGAGGTGCCGTCCACCACCGTGGCAGGTGGGGGTGCGCGCTTTTTCACCTCCGTAACGCGCGACCCTGCCAAGGGAAAGACTTACGTGAAGCTGGTCAATGCCTCGAGCGAGCCACAGCTGGTAAAGCTTGATCTTGCGGGCGGAGGCGCTATCAATCGAGAGGCGACACTTGTTACCCTTACCGGCACAAATCCCGCAGAGACGAATTCCATCACAGCACCCACTCGTGTCGTGCCCATAAAATCGACATTGAAAAATGCGGCCGCGAGCTTCACGCACACGGTGCCGCCGTACGCGGTGCAGGTACTGGTGCTTTCCTCGAAGTAGGTCGACCCTACATGGGAGGGCACGCGTGCAGAGGCGGCTCGTGATCCTTTTCCTGTTCGCTTCTTACGTCACACTCTTTGGTGCCCTCCCTAGCTGAAAATTCCTGCTCAGGGATAGCAAAGCGTGGCGTAAGAGCGAACGGTGACCGGCCGGGCCCTACTATGCGCAACGGTCCCGCCTAATATAGAACCTGTAGTTAAACCTTTAGGTTTTTAGTAAGTGCTAGTAGTCGTCCAGCGCTTACTGAGGAAAACTTCACAAAGGAGCGTTCCTGCGGAACGCATTCCTTGGAGGAGCTGCGCCCCTCCAAAACTCCCGGCAGAAACAAAAGCAAAAACCTTCCTAATGAGGGTGGAGGGTGTTCTAACGGTTGGGACTAACGATTGGCTCCCTCGGCAATCGAGCCAAAAGCCACGCCAAGGCCACGACTGAGCCCGGGGCAGGGAAATAGTCCAAACAACCACAAAGCCCTCCTGACGCCCTTAGGAAACAACATGAACACGTGGGGAACCTCGCGCGAGATAATTGGCCGGAGCGGTACAGTTTGGAGTTGCGGAGGAGCAGCGTGATGATGCCGCTCGCCCGACCTTCTGGTCACCACTGTTTGGCATGTGCACGAACAAGTTCGACGTCAACTGGATGCTCAGCGTCCCAGGACAACAGGTCTAGATAGCGGACTGCGATGCGGCTCGAATCGATCTCCGGGAAGTCGTATTCTCTTTCCAGAAGTGTTCGTGCGCCATTGGCTGCTGTTTTATCGCCGTTGTCTTGTGCTCTTGTCATACTGCCGTCGCGCAATCGACACCAGCAGTACAGCTAATCTTGGACACTTCTGAAGCAGAGCAAGCGTTCCACATTCTCGATAAACAAGCAGCTCGCCACTCCATCACTTCAGACGACTGGCAGAGGCTCTTTGCAACAGTTCCGCACCAATGGCTCAAGGCACGAGAAACCTCCGTCGGACGCGCTTTCACGGACGACGATTTCGAACATTCTTTGCTATTGCCAGAGACGCTCGCTAGGCGATCGGAATGGGAGGAAACACTCGCCGTCTTGAAGCAGGCAAACATGACTGCTTTAGGAACAGGAGTGCTCGCCTGGTTACCACCTGGAGCGGTGATTCATGCTCGTGTGTTTCCTGAGATCAAACCGGTACATAACAGTTTCGTGTGGACGAAAAAGGGGGAGGGTCCCGCGATCCTCCTCTACCTCGAACGGCAATCCAGGGACAAGTTCGAAACACTGTCGCACACGAATGCCATCACATCGGACTCGAAAGTCTCGACAGACAGGAGGAAGCTATTCAGGCCGGGTTGCCTCCAAATGTGAAGCGCGCCCTGAACTGGATGACTGAGTTTGGGGAAGGCGAAGCGATGCTCGCCGCTGCTGGATCGTCCGACCGGCATCCGCACTGGGAGGATGATGGGGAGGCGCGCGCTCGCTGGGACGGCGACACGATGCACTTCAATGCCGATCTCCAGTCCATCCAGCAACTCCTAATGGATATCCTGGACAGCAAACTAACCTCAGACGAGGATATCCAAAAGCGCGCCGCACCGTTCTGGGGTGACGTATAGGGCGCTTGGTATACGGTGGGCTACGAAATGGCCGCGCTGGTCGAAAAGCATTATGGGCGGCAGGCGTTTGATCAGTGTCTGCTTGATCCACGGAAGTTGCTCACCATGTACAACCAGATCGCCGAGCGCGCAAATTCCAAAGGAGCGACGCTGGCTACTTGGTCTCCGCAACTACTCGCGGAGCTGGATATCCAGAAAAAGTAAGGTCGCTTCCGTTTCAGCAACTTAAAGCCCTAACGCCGCTTTGCGTCGGGATTAAGGTCTGACACCCTTAGACCGGCACCCGGAGCTGAATCGTTCGCAGCAGGAAGCCGTGCGGGATGTCTTCGCCGCGCGGAAGAAGATCGTCGGGATTGACGGTGTAGCCGGAGCCGGAAAGACGACGACGCTGGCCGTCATCCGCGAAGGAGCCGAGGCCGAAGGATATAAGGTGGAGGGTTTCGCGCCCACGAGCCGCGCGGCGCAAAAACTCGGCGAGGCCGGCATCGAGACTTCTACCTTGCAGATGCACCTGGTGCGACGGCAGGGACCGGACACCGGAGAGAAGCGGCTCTATGTGCTCGATGAGTCTTCCCTCGCGTCCACCAGGCAGATGCACGAGTTGGTGACGCGCCTGCATCCGAACGACCGTGTTTTGTTAGTCGGCGACCGGCGGCAGCATGAGGCGGTCGAGGCCGGAAAGCCCTTCGCGCAGTTGCAGGAAGCCGGGATGAAGACCATCTCCCTCGATCAGATCGTCCGCCAGAAGGAACCGGAGCTGCGGCAGGTGGTCGAGCAGCTTGCGCGGGGCGAGGTGGGAGCTGCGGTCAAGAACCTCGACAGCCAAGGCCGGGTGCATGAGTTCCGAGGCCGCGAGGAGCGGATCGACGCCATCGCAAAGGAATACGCAAAATCGCCGGAGAATACGCTAGTCGTCTCGCCCGACAACCGCTCCCGCGCGGAGATCAATCAGCGCATCCATGCCGAGCTGCAACGGCATGGCAGTGTCGGCAAGGAAGAGCATCGCGTTGAGACGCTTGTGCCGCGCCAGGACCTCACCGGGGCGGCCCGCACCTGGGCCGAGCGGTACGAGGTGAACGATGTGCTGCGCTACAGCCGGGCGTCGAAGGAGACCGGCATCGGCAAAGGCGAGTACGCCCGCGTGGTGGGCATCGACGCTCCGCACAACCGGATCACGGTGGCGCTGAAGGACGGCACGGAGCGGACTTACGACCCGCACCGCCAGCAGGGAGTCTCGGTCTACCGGGAGGAATCGCGCAGCTTTTCACAGGGCGAGCGCATCCAGTTCACCGCACCCGCGAATGACCTGAAAGTTGCGAACCGCGAGCTGGGCACCGTCGAGAGCATCACCGAAGGCCGCATGTCGCTGCGCATGGACGATGGCCGTTCCGTCCAGCTCGATCCAGTCAAGCATCCGCATCTCGATCATGGCTATGCCGTGACCAGCCACTTCAGCCAGGGGCAGACCGCCGAGCGGGTGTTGGTGCATGTGGACACGGAGCTGGACGCGAAAGACCTGCTCAACAACCGCATGGCGTATGTCGCCGTTTCGCGCGGAGCGCACGATGTGCAACTCTTTACCAATGACCGCGAGAAGCTGCCCACCGCGCTGGGGCATGTGGTTTCCCGCGAGAGCGCCCACACGCCGCAACACAGGCAGGAGCAATCAATTCAGCCGCCGCAACAGGAGGTTGCGCCGAAGCAGGAATACAGCTATGGATTGGGATTCGGCCTCTAATTCCTAGCTGCCCCGGATGATGGAAACGTAGCCCCAGAAGACAGCTATTTTCGTTCGGCCAGTTCCCCCAGCGCAAGGTTGAGATGGAGTACGTTGACACGGGGCTCGCCAAACAAGCCAAATTGACGAGGTGCAATGTGCTGTCGGACGAGGGCCTCGACGGCAGCATCGGACAGATGGCGCTCCTGTGCTACGCGGTGCACTTGGTAAAACGCAGCAGCGGGCGTGATGTCAGGATCGAGGCCCGAGCCAGACGCCGTGACCAGATCGACCGGTGCGGGTGTGCCATTGCTTTCGCTCTTCACGCTGGCCTCTACGCGATCGGTGAGCGCCTTATTAGTTGGCCCATAGTTCGAGCCGGAGGATGCCGATGCGTCGTAACCGGTTCCCGCAGCAGAAGGACGGCTATGGAAAAAACCTGGTCCGGTGAAGGGTTGACCGATTAAAGCGGACCCGACGAATTCACCGTTTCGTGACAGAAGCTGCCCATCGGCCCTGTTGCGCATGGCAATATGCGCGATGCCGGTGATGATGAGCGGATAACCGATGCCGAGAACCAGAGCCATGACAATGGTGTAAAGGCAGGCGGTGAAGATGTGTTTCTTCATCAGAGTCTCCTGTAAACAGTGCAGCGGATTACAGCACTTACGCGAGGTGCATTGCGACGATCAGCATGTCCAGCAGCTTGATTCCGATAAATGGCACAACGATGCCGCCGAGACCATAAACCAGGAGGTTGCGCTGGAGCATTGCGGCAGCAGACATGGGCTTATAGCCGACGCCACGCAGCGCAAGCGGAATGAGCGCGACAATGATGAGCGCATTGAAAATAACGGCTGAGAGGATGGCAGACTCCGCGTTATGCAGATGCATGATGTTAAGCGCGTTGAGCACCGGGAAGACGCCAGCGAACATGGCAGGGATAATGGCAAAGTATTTCGCTACGTCATTCGAAATGGAGAAAGTTGTGAGCGCGCCGCGGGTCATCAAGAGCTGTTTGCCGATACCCACGATTTCGATCAGCTTGGTCGGGTTGGAGTCGAGGTCGACCATGTTGCCGGCTTCCTTAGCCGCCTGGGTGCCGGAGTTCATGGCGACGCCTACATCGGCCTGAGCGAGCGCGGGGGCATCGTTGGTGCCGTCTCCGGTCATGGCGACGAGCTTGCCTTCAGCCTGCTCTCGCCGTATCAGATCCATCTTGTCCTTCG